>Ga0210033_1001436_pt1 | contig 21832 bp, 16 predicted proteins | sample CryGeymeta201501_FD_185465 | JGI IMG/M metagenome (GOLD analysis project Ga0210033, IMG submission 185465) | Groundwater microbial communities from Crystal Geyser aquifers in Utah, USA - Crystal Geyser metaG 2015-01 (SPAdes) (version 2) | ecosystem: Environmental > Aquatic > Deep subsurface >... | reverse complement strand
GATAGAGAAAACCGGAGAGCAAATCGAAAAGGCGGGTGAGCATATCCAGGACGCGGCAAAGGGCGACAGTAAATAGGCGAGCCCCGCGTCCAGCTACTCTGCGTATTTCCGCGAGGACGCGCCGACGATGAAGGATCGCCCCCAATCAAGACCCGAAGAGATCGCCAACAGCCTCAGTCATGGCCTCGGCGTCCTGCTGGCGCTGGCCGCCGCGCCGGTGCTCATCGTCGCGGCGGCGCGTCTGGACAAAGCGGCGAACATCGTCGGCGCCAGCGTCTTTGCCATCACCATGATCGTGCTGTACTTCAGCTCGACGCTCTATCACGCGTTGCCGCCGGGACACGCAAAAAGCCTATGCGCCAAGTTCGATCACGGCGCGATCTACCTGTTCATCGGCGGAACCTATACGCCCTTTGCGCTCGGGGTTCTGAATGGCGCATGGGGATGGACACTGTTCAGCTTGATCTGGGGGCTGGCCGCCATGGGATTGGCGCTCAAGGCATTCGACAAACTCACGCATCCCTTGCTATCGACCGGCCTTTATCTGACCATGGGCTGGCTGGTGGCCATTGCGGCGGTGCTCTTGCTGGAACGGGTTTCCACCGCTGGCCTGCTTTGGTTGGTTGCGGGGGGTATCGCTTACACAGCCGGTGTCGTGTTCTACCTGACCGACGCACGTTTGAAATTCGGTCATTTCATCTGGCATCTTTTCGTCATGACCGGCACCGCGTGCCATTTCTGCGCCGTTCTGTGGTATTCGGCTTAGTGCGCCCTGTGCGACAACCTGTACCTCTCGATGCGATCACATTTCTCTAAATAAAGGCCTGAATTGAACGCTGGCACGAAGCGCATCGGATATTGGCAACAGTGGATCAAGTTGCCCAGTGGCAAGCGCTTGTCCACTAATGCAGTTCAAGAAGAGCCGCCGCTGCGCGCCGAGTTGTTCAGCGCCGATCAGATGGCGCAGCACGGCACTCGGCTCGCCGCCGCTCACCGCTTGACCGCGCGACGGGCGCCGGAGCAGTTACTGGCGCGGCTGGACGCGAACGAGGTGGTGCTGATTGCAACCTGTGGCCAGTTGACAGCGGCGGTCGCGGCGAAGCATCGCATCACGCCAGCCGGGGAATGGCTGCTCGATAACTTCTATCTGATCGAAGAGCAGATACGCACCGCCCGGCGCCACTTGCCCAAGGGCTACAGCCGCGAACTGCCGAGTTTGGCCGCCGGCGCGTCGGCCGGCTTGCCGCGTGTCTACGACATCGCCCTGGAGACCATCGCCCACGGCGACGGATGCGTGGACCCGAACAGCCTCAGCCGGTTCGTCGCCGCCTATCAGACAGTCACCCCGCTGCGACTGGGTGAGTTATGGGCCATCCCGATCATGTTGCGTCTGGCATTGATCGAGAATCTGCGCCGTGTCGCAGTGCATATCGCAGTCGGCAGGGTAGAGCGGGATCTGGCCGTCGATTGGGCGGATACGCTGGCGGAGATCGCCCGCCAGGACCCGAAGAACCTGATCCTGGTGATCGCGGACATGGCGCACTCGAAACCGCCCATGACCGCCCCGTTCGTGTCGGAACTGGCACGCCGTCTGCAGGGACAAGGTCATACCCTGGCCTTGCCGCTGACCTGGATCGAACAGCAACTGGCCGAGTCGGGCCTGAGCATCGAGCAGTTGGTGCGCTCGGGAAACCAGCAGCAGGCAGCCGACCAGGTCTCCATCAGCAACAGCATCGGCAGCCTGCGCTTCCTCGGGACCATGGATTGGCGCGAGTTCGTCGAGGCCATGAGCGTGGTCGAACAGATCCTACGCACGGACCCGGGCGCGGCCTACGCCGGTATGGACTTCGCCAGTCGCGACAGCTACCGCCACGCTGTCGAGGCCATTGCAAAGGCTTGCGACAAGACCAGCAATCTTGCCGAATATTTAGTGGCCAGCCGCGCCATAGAACTGGCGCAGGCCAGCGCGGCCCGGCTCGGAGAGGCCGATAGAACCGCCCATGTCGGCTACTACCTGATCGACCAGGGCCGGCCCGAGCTGGAAAGCGCCACCCAGGCGAGTTTGCCTCGCGCCGCGCGGCTGCGCCGCCGCGCCAGTCGCTCGCCGTTGTTGCTGTATCTGGGCGCGATCACGCTGCTGACCTTGCTTCTCAGCGCAGGACTATTGGCGCAGGCATGGCTGGACGGCGTGGCCGATTGGGTGCTCGTTTTCACGGGCATCCTCGCCTTGCTGGCCACCGGCCAACTCGCGACTGCGCTGGTGAACTGGCTGGCCTCCCTGCTGGCGTTGCCGCACCCACTGCCGCGCATGGATTTCTCGCACGGCATCCCGCCGGAATCCCGCGCCCTGGTGGTGGTGCCGACCATGCTCAGCAGCCAGCGCAACATCGAAAGTCTGGTCGAAGCGCTGGAAGTCCGCTTCCTGGCCAATCGCGACGCGAATCTGTACTTCGCCCTGTTGACCGACTTGCGCGATGCAGCGGCAGAAACCCTGCCGGAAGACGCGCCGTTATTGCGTCTCGCCCGGGAGCGGATCGAAGCCCTGAATGAACAGTACGCAAGCAGTGGCAACGACATCTTCTTCCTGTTGCATCGTCCGCGCCTTTGGAACCCGCACGATGGCCTCTGGATGGGTTACGAGCGCAAGCGCGGCAAGCTGGCGGACCTGAACGTCTTGCTGCGCGAAGGCAATAGCGACGGTTTCTCGTTGCTGGTCGGCGCGACTGCTGTGCTCGCCGGCGTGAAATACGTCATCACCCTGGATACCGACACGCAGTTGCCGCGCGAAGCCGCGCAGCAGTTCGTCGGCACCATGGCGCACCCGCTCAACCGTGCCGTCTATGACGCGGTCCTGGGCCGAGTTTGCGCCGGCTACGGCATCCTGCAACCGCGTGTCAGCGCCAGCCTGCCCGGCATCAGCCAATCGCGCTATGCCCGCCTCAACGGCGGCGAGCCAGGCATCGACCCGTACACCCGCGCGGTCTCCGACGTTTACCAGGATGCCTTCCAGGAAGGCTCGTTCATCGGCAAGGGGATCTACGATGTCGCGGCGTTCGAACAGGCGCTGAAAGGGCGCTTTCCCGAGAACCGCATCCTCAGCCATGACTTGCTGGAAGGCTGTCACGCCCGCGCCGGGTTGTTGAGCGATGTGCAGTTGTACGAGGAATACCCGAGCCGCTATGGCGCCGACGTCAACCGGCGCTATCGCTGGATCCGCGGCGACTGGCAACTCGCCGCCTGGTTGCTGCCGTGGGCGCCCGGCGCAGACGGGCGGCGGCGGAAGAATCCGCTGTCGCTGCTGTCGCGCTGGAAACTGTTCGACAACCTGCGCCGCAGCCTGATACCGGCGGTGTTGACGTTGCTGTTGCTGCTCGGCTGGACGCTGTTTGCTTCCGCCATGTTCTGGACCCTGGTGGTGCTCGGCATCCTGCTGATTCCGCCGCTGCTCGCCACCCTGCTGGATCTGTTTCAAAAACCGAACGACATGCGGCCCGGCCAGCATTTCGCCGCCAGCGCCCACGCCGCCGGGCAGCGCCTGATCCAGACGGCCTTTGCCCTGGTGACCATGCCGCATGAGGCGTTCTACAGCCTGGATGCGATCCTGCGCACCCTGGTGCGCTTGCTGTTCACGCACAAACGGCTGCTGGAATGGAATCCCTCCGGCGACCAGGAGCTGTCCAGCCGTAGCGATCTGGCCGCCGCGTTCCGCACCATGGGCTTCGCCCCCGTGCTGGCCGTCGCCACCACCATCTGGCTGGCGGCCTTTGATCCAGCCGCGCTTTCCGTTGCTGGCCCGATCCTGCTGCTGTGGCTGACCTCCCCCGCCATCGCCTGGTGGATCAGCCTGCCGCTGGCCCGCCGCGAGGCTCGGCTGAGCAGCGAACAGACCCGTTTTCTCGGCCGCATCGCGCGCAAGACCTGGGCCTTCTTCGAGACCTTCGTCGGCGCGGACGACCACTGGCTGCCGCCGGACAATTACCAGGAATACCGCGCCGCCACGCTGGCGCATCGCACCTCGCCAACCAACATGGGGCTGGCGCTGCTGGCGAATCTGTCAGCGCACGACTTTGGCTACATCCCGACCGGGCAACTGATCGAGCGCACCGCCAACAGCCTGGAAACGATGGCCGGCCTGGAGCGCCATCGCGGCCATTTCTACAACTGGTACGACACGCAATCGCTGCGCCCACTACACCCGGCTTACATCTCGACGGTGGACAGCGGCAATCTGGCCGGCCACTTGTTGACCCTGCGTCCGGGCCTGCTCGCGCTGCTCGATCGTCCGATTCTGGAACTCCGCTGCCTGGACGGTCTGCGCGATACCCTGGATATCCTGGAAGAGGCCGCCGGCGACTCGGCGCCGGTGACGCTGGCGCAATTCCGGCAGGACCTGCTATCCATGCCGAACACGCTCCCGGCGGCACAACGCCTGCTTGATCGACTGACGCAATTCACCGCGACAATCAACGACCGCCTGGGGCATACGCCCGAGAGTCAGGCGGCCTGGTGGGCGCAGACCCTGGCCCGGCAAAGCCGGGCGGTCCACGATGAACTGACCTATCTCGCGCCTTGGAGCGAGTTGCCGGATGCACCCGATGGCTTCGGCGATCTCGCTGAAATCGACCTAATCCCCTCCCTGCGCAGCCTGGCCGGGTTGGCGGTGGCCTGGTTGCCGCGTCTTGCCAGCCGGCTGGCGGCGGCGGAGACACCCGCGCAAGCGACCTGGCTGGCTGCGCTGCGCCGCGACATCGAGCAAGGCAGCGAACGCGCCCAGGCCCGTATCGCGGCCATCCAGCGCCTGGCCCTGCAGGCCGGCGAACTCGCCAACATGGAATATGGCTTCCTCTACGACAAGGCGGCGCGACTGTTGAGCATCGGCTACAACGTGGACGAGCGGCGGCGCGATACAAGTTATTACGATTTGCTGGCTTCGGAAGCACGCTTGAGCGTATTCGTCGCCATCGCCCAGGGGCAACTACCGCAGGAGAGCTGGTTCGCCCTCGGCCGCCTGCTCACCTCCACCGGTGGCGAACCGATCCTGCTGTCGTGGAGCGGCTCGATGTTCGAGTACCTGATGCCGCAACTGGTGATGCCGAATTACGAGCACACCTTGCTCGACCAGACCGTGCGGGCGACGGTGGCGCGGCAGATCGAGCATGGCCAGCAACTCGGCCTGCCCTGGGGCATGTCGGAATCCGGCTACAACTCGGTGGACGTACACCTCAACTATCAATACCGCGCCTTCGGCGTGCCCGGCCTGGGGTTGAAACGCGGCCTCGGTGAAGATTGGGTGGTCGCGCCCTATGCCACGGTGATGGCGCTGATGGTGGCGCCGGAGGCGGCCTGCCTGAATCTGCAACGCCTTTCCGCTGCCGGCGCGGAAGGCTATTTCGGTTTTTTCGAGGCCATCGATTACACCCCGGCGCGGCAACGGCGCGGCGAAACGCATGCGCTGGTGCGCTCCTACATGGTTCATCACCAGGGCATGAGTCTGCTCGCTCTGGCCTATCTCTTGCTGGATCGGCCAATGCAGAAGCGATTCGCCAGCGACCCGTTGTTCCAGTCCACCCTGTTGTTGCTGCAAGAGCGTATCCCGCGCGCCTCGGCGCTGTTCGCCCACACTGCCGAACTGACCGGCCTCCAGGCTGGCGCGGGCAGCCCGGAAATGCCGATTCGCGTGCTGAACAATCCCGACACCCCGACGCCGGAAGTGCAGTTGCTGTCCAACGGTCGCTATCACGTCATGCTCACCCACACCGGCGGCGGCTACAGCCGCTGGAACGACCTGGCGGTGACGCGTTGGCGCGAAGACAGCGTGCGCGACCCCTGGGGCACGTTCACGTATTTGCGCGATGTCGAAAGCGGTGTGACCTGGTCTACCGCGCACCAGCCGACGCTGCGCCGCGCGGAACATTACGAAGCGATCTTCTCGGAAGGCCGCGCAGAATTCCGCCGCCGCGATAAGGGCAACCACAAAGGCAACGGCAAGGGCGACGCTTTCGATTTCGACACCCACACCGATATCGTCGTGTCGCCGGAAGACGACATCGAACTGCGCCGGGTGCGCATCACCAACCGCGCCGCCGAACCCCGTACCATCGAGGTCACCAGCTATGCGGAAGTAGTGCTGGCGACACCCGCCGCCGATGCGTTGCATCCGGCGTTCAGCAATCTGTTCGTGCAGACCGAAATCGTCGCGCTGCGCCAGGCCATCCTCTGCACTCGCCGCCCGCGTTCGCGTGAAGAGCGCTCACCCTGGTTGTTCCACCTGATGTCGGTACACGATGCCGAGGTCGATGAACTCAGCTACGAGACCGACCGCGTTCGCTTCATCGGTCGTGGCCGCAGCAGCAGCGCCCCCTTGGCGCTGGACGCAGCCGGGCCGCTGTCCGATAGCCAGGGTTCGGTGCTCGACCCGGTGGTCGCCATCCGCTGCCGCATCACCCTGGCGCCGGAACAATCCGCCAGCGTCGACCTGGTGTACGGCATCGGCGACAGCCGCGCGGTGGCTCTAAACCTGGTGGAGAAATATCAGGATCGCCGCCTGGCCGATCGCGTCTTTGAACTGGCCTGGACCCACGCCCAGGTACTGCTGCGCCAGATCAACGCCAATGAGGCCGACGCCCAGCTCTATGGCCGCCTGGCCAACACCATCCTCTATACCCACGCCGGGCTGCGCGCCGACGCCAGCGTGCTGATGCGCAATCGGCGCGGGCAGTCAGGCCTCTGGGGCTATGCCATTTCCGGCGATCTGCCCATCGTCCTGCTGCGTATCGCCGACCTGGCCAACATTGAACTGGTGCGCCAGCTCATCCAGGCGCATGCCTACTGGCGCCTGAAGGGGTTGGTAGTGGACCTGGTGATCTGGAACGAAGACCGCGCTGGTTACCGCCAGGCGCTGCAAGACCAGATTCTGGGCCTGGTCGCGGTGGGCGTAGTGGGCGTAGAAGGCCAGGTGATGGACCGGCCAGGTGGCATCTTCGTGCGTTCGGCGGAGCAGATATCCGAGGAAGACCGCACCCTGTTCCAGACCGTTGCCCGGGTTATCCTCAGCGACAGCCAGGGGACGTTGGCGGAACAGATCAACCGGCCAAGCGCCCCTGTCGTTCGAGTGCCTCTTCTACAACTCAAGCCTCCCCGCCCGGAATTGCCCGCCGCCTTCGAACTTCCCAAGCGCGACCTCATCCTGGCCAACGGCATCGGCGGCTTCACCCCGGATGGGCGCGAGTACGTCGTCACCACCACGCCGGATCAACTTACTCCGGCGCCGTGGGTGAACGTGCTGGCCAATCCCCAGTTCGGCAGCGTCATTTCGGAAAGCGGCCAGGCCTATACCTGGGGCGAGAACGCGCACGAATTCCGCCTCACCCCCTGGCACAACGACCCGGTATCCGACGCCAGCGGCGAGGCCTTCTACCTGCGCGACGAGGAAACCGGCCAGTTCTGGTCGCCCACCCCCTTGCCCCGGCGCGGTGGGACACCCTACGTCAGCCGCCACGGCTTCGGCTACAGCGTGTTCGAGCACAGCGAGAGCGGCATCTATTCGGAACTGTGGGCCTATGTCGCGATCGACGCGGCGGTGAAGTTTGCAGTGCTCAAACTGCGCAACACCTCCGGCCGACCACGCCGGCTGTCCGCCACCGGCTATGTGGAATGGGTGCTGGGCGACCTGCGGCCGAAATCGGCCATGCACATCGGCACGGAGGTCGACCCTTCCAGCGGCGCTCTTTACGCGCGCAACGCCTACAACACCGAGTTCCCCGACCGGGTCGCCTTCTTTGACGTGGACGACGCGCAACGCACTTTCACCTGCGACCGCGCCGAATTCATCGGCCGCAACGGCAGCCTGGCGAACCCGGCTGCGCTCGGCCGCACCCATCTTTCCGGCAAGCTGGGCAGCGGGCTGGACCCCTGCGCGGCGATCCAGGTCGGTTTCAATCTGGCCGACGGGCAGGAGCGCGAGATCGTCTTCCGCATCGGCCTGGGCGGCTCCCCCGGAGGGGAGGATGCAAACCGCATGGTGCATCGCTTCCGGGGTAACGACGCCGCGCGGCGCGCGCTGGAAGCCGTCTGGCATTTCTGGAACCACAGCCTGGGCGCGGTGCAGGTGGAAACGCCCGACGAATCGCTCAACGTGCTGACCAACGGCTGGCTGCTGTACCAGACCATCGCCTGCCGGATGTGGGCACGTAGCGGCTATTACCAGTCGGGCGGCGCCTTCGGTTTCCGCGATCAGCTGCAGGATGCGATGGCCCTGCTGCACGCCGAACCGCACCTGCTGCGCGCTCAACTCTTGCTGAGCGCGGCACGCCAGTTCCACGAAGGCGATGTCCAGCACTGGTGGCATCCACCCTCCGGCCGTGGCGTGCGCACCCATTGTTCCGACGATTACCTGTGGCTCGCCCTGGCCACCTGCCGCTACGTGCTGAGCACCGGCGACACCGGCGTGCTGGAAGAACCGGTCCCGTTCCTTGAAGGCCGCCCGCTCAATCCCGACGACGAGTCCTACTACGACCTGCCCGGCCGCTCCGCGGGCACGGAGAGCCTGTATCAACACTGCGTGCGCGCCATCCGCCACGGCCTGCAATTCGGCGAGCACGGCCTGCCGCTGATCGGCTCCGGCGACTGGAACGACGGCATGAATCGGGTCGGTATTCACGGCAAGGGTGAAAGCGTCTGGCTCGCCTTCTTCCTGTATGAAGTGCTGCGCCAGTTCGGCACCCTGGCGCGTCGCCACGACGACCCCGCTTTCGCCGACTTCTGCGCGGCGGAAGGTGTGCGCCTGAGCGAGCATATTGAGCAGAACGCCTGGGACGGCGCCTGGTATCGCCGCGCCTGGTTCGACGACGGCACCCCGCTTGGCTCCGCCGCCAACGCCGAATGCCAGATCGATTCCATCTCGCAAAGCTGGGCGGTGCTGTCCGGCGCCAGTGATCCTGAACGCGCCCGACGCGCCATGCAGGCGGTGGACGAACGTCTGGTACGCAGGGAAGCGGCCCTGGTCCAGTTGCTCGATCCGCCCTTCGACCAGACCGACCTCGACCCCGGCTACATCAAAGGCTATGTCCCCGGCGTGCGCGAGAACGGCGGCCAGTACACCCACGCCGCGATCTGGGCGGCGATGGCCTTTGCGGCACAAGGCGACAGCCGGCGCGCTTGGGAACTGACCACCCTGATCAACCCGGCCAACCACGCGAAATCACAAGACGCCATCGCCACCTACAAGGTGGAACCCTACGTCATGGCCGCCGACGTCTACGCCGTGGCGCCCCACACCGGCCGTGGCGGCTGGACCTGGTACACCGGCTCGGCCGGCTGGATGTACCGGCTCATCCTCGAATCCCTGCTGGGCTTGCGCCTGGAGGTGGACAAGTTATACGTTGAACCCTGCATGCCGGCGCACTGGCCGGGGTACAAGGTGCATTACCGGTATCGGGAGACGGTGTATCACATAGCCATCGAACAGACGCGGGCCGGCGACGATGGAAGGATTGGCGTAACGAGCGTGAAGGTCGACGGAGTGGAACAGAACGACCGGACGATTCACCTGGTGGACGACCATCGGGAACACTCGGTTGCGATGATGATGCATGCGAGATAAAGGTGAAGTTCTGGTCTGGCGAAATGTGCCTGCCCCCCGTGCCAATATGACCTGAGATATCTGCCCCTCTGAAATTAAAGTAGCAGGCAGGTCACACTCATGACGACCAAGACGAAATCCCCCATGCAAGTAGAGCAGGCAGTTGCGCCGGAAGAGGTGTTGTAAGGAGCACGGAGGGCGACTGGTGGAATTGCCTGTCCGAAGAGCGACAGGAAGCGCTAGCCGCCTCCGTGCGTTTGCTCGAAGAGCGAGGGCCGGCCGTTGGGCTTTCCACCCAGCAGTGGAATCAACGGGTCGAAACACAGCCACATGCGGGAACTTCGCACGCAGCACGACGGCAGGCCATTGCGAACTCTGTACGCGTTTGATCCGCAACGATCAGCCATCTTGCTGATCGGCGGGGACAAGACGGGGGACGACCGGTGGTATGACGTGCGTATTCCCATCGCCGACCGACTCAACGACGAACACCTGGAGCAACTTCGAAAGGAAGGGCTGAACGATGGCTAGGAAATTTTCAGAACTGCGCGCGCGCATGTCGCCCGAGGCTCAGGCTCAGGCTCAGGCTCGGGCCGAGGCCCAAGCCATGCTGGCCGAGATGCCGCTCAACGAACTGCGCCAAGCGCGCGGACTGTTGCAAATGATGTTGGCTGACGTCTTGCACGTTCAGCAGCCCTTAATCGCCAAGATGGAGAAGCGCGCGGATATGTACCTGTCCACGCTGCGCAGCCCTATCGAGGCCATGGGCGGTCAATAGGAGGTGATCGCGCGCTTTCCGGACGACACGGTGAAGATCAGCAATTTCTCCGATCTGGAAAGCAACGCCACGCTCTGATTTACCGCGAAGGTCGGAGCAACTTGCTGGTCGTGTGAGTGCCCGGTCCGTGAAACCGTGGTGCGTCCCCCAATATCTCGCGCCGCTATGTGCGTTTGCGAACGGAGTCCGCCGATAGATGCGTATATCCAGGGAGAACCGTGACGACGAAACACCGTGTCACCCCTATCTGGAGATCCATCATGCGCACAACGTCCTTGCATTTCAGAATTCTTGTCGCAACTTTGTTTTCAGCCGGCGTCGTCACCACGCAAGCGGCGAACGGCCTGTTTTACGACCCATCCAATGCCGCCAGCCCGACCGGGAAAACAATAGGCTACCAGTTGTACCGGACCATCGGCTGCCCCGCCCGGGAGTTGCTCGGCATCCCTTGCCCGGTGCCCATGGCATTTGAAAACATTCCCGCCGCCGGCAATAAAGCGGTGATGGCCGAACCAGTCGCCGCCGCCCTTGTCTCGCCACCGGCGCCTCCGCCCGCAGCCATGGTCGCGGCGGAGCCCGTGCCGGTCATCGTGCCGGTCCCGGCGCGGACCGAGGAGTATTGCGCCGTGCTCGACATCCAGTTCGAGATCGACCAGGACGACATGCAGCGCGAAGTGAAGGAGAAGCTCGCCGTGCTGGCCACCTTCATGAAGATATACCCCGAAAACTCGGCGGTGATCGAGGGTCATACCGACGATGTGGGAACGAATGAGTACAACATGAAACTGTCCCAGCGCCGGGCGGACAGCGTGGTGGACTATCTGGTACGCAAACACGGCATCGCCCCTTCGCGGCTGACCGCCGTGGGCTACGGCGAGACGCGCCCGCTGGCCGACAATGCCAGCGAAGAAGGGAAACGGCAGAACCGGCGCATCGACGCCGTCATCGGTTGCATGACGGATATCGCGGGGCTGCGGGTCGTTCCCGCCCGGATCACCATGGCCCTGCTGATCGAGTTCGACCGCAATCAGGCCGACGTCAAGCCGGAATACACCGGCGACCTGCGCAAAGTGGCGGATTTCATGCAGGAGCATCCTTCCGTGACCGCCACGGTGGAAGGGCACACCGGCAATTTGCAGGGGACGTCCGAGTTGGCGATGGAGATCTCCCGGCGCCGCGCCCAGAACGTGGTGAACACCCTGGCCGATAACTTCGGTATCGCGCGTTCACGGCTATCCGCCGAGGGGTTTGGTCAGACCCGGCGTGTCGCTTACAGCACCAGCCTGGAGGGGCAACAGGAAAACCGCCGGGTCAATGTCATCTTCAATTTCGCGAAATAGCGGGGCGAGGCTGGACCCAATGGCAAGACCTGAAGCAGTATCGACCTGAGAGGCTGTGAAAATTTGCCATCGCCCAGAATTTCCGTCATTCCCGCGCAGGCGGGAATGACGGCTTCTTTGAACACGGCGCTTGCCTGGTCTGCCTCACTTTGCAAAAGTAGGGGGCACACAAGCTGGTGCCTTTGGCGCCTGCCCATCGTGAGGCGGTGCAGGTGAATATGGGGTCGGCGCCCGGCATCGACCCGACCTGTTCGGGAGATTGCATGGAAATGCTGCACTGGGCCGACTACGTCAAATTCTTCGTGGCCCTCGTGGTTATCGTCAACCCGATCAGCGCGTTGCCACTGTTCGCCAGCATGACGGCGAACAACAGCGAGGCCGAGAAGAAGCAGATCGCGCGGGCGGCGAGTATTTCCGTGGCCGTGGTTCTCTCCCTGGCGGCGGTGCTCGGCCAGCCCATCCTGGCTTTATTCGGGATCACCATCGCTTCGTTCAAGGTGGGGGGCGCGATCCTGATCATGCTGATGGCGATTTCCATGATGCATGCGGCGCCCACCCGACAAAGACAGACGCCGGAGGAGGCGATGGAGGCTCAGAACAAGGCAAACATCGCCGTCGTGCCGCTCGCCATTCCCCTGCTGGCGGGGCCCGGCGCGATCTCCACCACCATCGTCTACGCCACGGAACGCTTCTCGCTGGGCCATCTGGGCCTGATCGTGTTGTGCTGTCTGCTGGTGGCCGGCGGCGCCTGGTTGATGCTGCGGCTGGCAGCGCCGGTCAGTCACTGGCTTGGAGAGACGGGGGTGAACATTGCCACCCGCTTGATGGGACTGTTGCTGGCCGCCGTCGCGGTCGAGATTTTCACCAGCGGTCTGGTGGTCTTGCTACCCGGACTCGGGTAAACCCGCGTTTGCCGCCACCCCGTCATGCCGGGTTCCGCCTGAAGCCCGGGACATGGAGTCGAACCAATGTCAAAGTCATTGAGAACCCTGTCCTTCGCCATCGGTGCCCTCCTCGGGCTGCTTGCCCTGGGCGCGGCCGCTCTGCTGCTCTTCCTGGACGTCAACGCCCACAAACCTCGGCTTGAAGCGGCCGCCTCGGGCGCTTTGGGACTGGACGTCAGCGTCGGCGGCCGCCTGGGTATCGACTTCTTCCCCGGTCTGCTCGTCACCCTGGACGACGTCCACATCCGCAATCGCGGCGCGGATGTCGCCAGCGCAAAACAGGCCAAGCTCTGGGTCGATTTCCTGCCCCTGCTCCAGAACCAAGTCCGGATCGGGAAGATCGCGCTGGAACAGCCAAGGATCACCATCGAGCGGGACCGGGAAGGGCGCTTCAACTTCGAGAAACCTGAGGTGATCGGAGGCACGTTACCCGCCCTGGACCTGGCTAGAGTGGACCTTTCGGGGGGAACCCTCGTCTATGCGGACAAACAATCCGGGCAAGGATTCGAGGCCGGTGATTGCAGCCTGGTCATGAGTCGCCTGAGCCTCTCGGAGCGGGCGCGGCCGGGCACCTTGAAGGACCTTTCCCTTGCCGCCGAACTTGCGTGCGGGGAGGTCAGGACCAGGTACTACGCCGCCTCCGGCCTGAAGCTCTCGGTTACCGGGCGAAACGGCATCTTCGATCTCAAACCGGTCACGTTGAGCCTGTTTGGTGGGCAAGGTTCCGGGAGCCTCCGGGCGGACTTCGTCGGCGTCGTCCCCCTTTACCAGGTCCGCTATGCCCTTTCCCGCTTCCACATCGAGGAACTCCTCAAAACCCTGCCGCCGCAAAAACTTGCGGCGGGTTCGATGGACCTCTCCGCTGACCTGTCGATGGCGGGAAAGACCGCGCACGAACTGAGACGGACCGCGCGCGGGCATATCACTTTGCGGGGCAAGAACCTCACCCTCGAGGGTCGTGATCTCGATCGGGCGCTGGCCCGGTACGAGTCCAGCCAGAACTTCAATCTGGTTGACGTGGGCGCCTACATCTTTACCGGGCCATTTGGTCTGGTGGTCACCAAGGGATACGACTTTGCGCGCATCTTTCAGGGGTCTGGGGGGCGCAGCGAAATCCGGACGCTCGTCTCCGAATGGAAGGTCGAGAAGGGCGTGGCGCAGGCCGAGGACGTGGCCATGGCGACGAACGAAAACCGGATCGCCCTGCGCGGTGGCCTCGATCTGGCCAACGAGCGGTTCGATGAGGTGACCGTGGCATTGATCGATGCCAAGGGCTGCGCCAAGCTGCGGCAAACCATTCGCGGCACCTTCCAGAAACCGGTGGTAGAGAAGCCGAGCACCCTCAAGTCCCTCACCGGACCGGTGCTCAAGTTGTTCAACAAGGTGAGAGGCGTCTTTCCCGGTGGCGAGTGCGAAGTGTTCTACGCCGGTTCGGTGGCGCCGCCGAAATAAGCCACTGGCACGGAATCAGTGAACGAGCGGGAGGGCGGAGCGTATGGGCGACGGCGACCAGGGGGCAACATCACTCGTGCCGCAGCGCCTCCGGAACGGGTACATGCGTGCCGCGCGGCGGGCGGGGAACTAGCCGAACAGCACGCCGATGCCGGCCGAGAACGCCAGCGACAGCAAGTTGATGAACGGGTCGAACGCGTAGGGCACACCCATCAGGCTGGATATCCCCCAGGACGCGGCGATGGCGATGACGATACCGGTGCTGTTTCCGCCCACCGTGCCACGAGACGCCGAAGGGAGCTTCCCAGCGTGGGCCGTAATCCGGCGGTGGCGACATCGAACAGTGCAAGGGGCTGCCGTATGCAGCCCGCGCCACCAGATGGCCCAGCAGCGGATCATCAAACCGCGACTACCATTGCCCCAGCGAAGAGGGCTGGCTGGATGGGGCATCGGCGGCACTCGACCAGACGGTCGGTATCGCCAGCAGAGTCGGTTTGTCTCGCTGCGGTGCGACAGACGCGCAACTGCTCAGGATCAGCGCCAGGAAAATCATGAGGATTGGAATCATCATTCTGCGAGCAAGCGTCTCGCCGCAACCAGTGCGTATTGTGTTCAGGAAGGTAGTGCGCATTTGAATCCCGGTGTGCTGGCTGCCTGCCGCAATCCTGAAGGCTGGAATAATCTCGGATTTGCGACTTTACTGGCCTTTACACCTTGCGCCACCAAGGCGATTGATTCTGTTCGCCAAGGCACGAAAGAAAGAACTCGGAGTCCTTCCCGCTATGTGTGCTGGCGTACCGATTTCACGTTCACATATGCCTAGCGTTGGCGCTGCAGGTTCGCCTGAACAACCCATTGAAAGGAACCACCATGAAACGTTTGCTATTTGCGGCAACACTCGCGGCCATCACCGCACCGTCGTTTTCCGCCGATGTCGGGGTATCGCTCAGCATTGGCCAACCTGGCTTCTATGGTCACATCGACATCGGTGACTTTCCGCGGCCGCAAGTGATCTACCAGCAGCCGCGCGTCATCTATCGGGCAGCGATGCACCGCCCGCCCATCTACCTGCACGTACCGCCAGGCCACGCGAAGAACTGGCGCAGACATTGCCACGAGTACAACGCCTGCAACGAGCGGGTCTACTTTGTGCAGAACAACTGGTATCAACACGAATACGTCCCGCGCTACCAGGAACGGCATGGCGACCGCCGCGACCGCCGTGACGAGCGCAGGGATGATCGGCACGATGGTCGTGGCAACGACCGCCACGACAACAACCATCACGACAATAACCGCGGTCATGGCCCTAATCGCTAAGCTCGCGTTGAACAAATCCAGGCGAACTGCCGCGCTACGCTGGTTTGCTGCGTCCAGCCGGGCTGGATCCACTATTTCGATCAAGGATGAATCATGAAAAAACTATTACTCGTTTTAAGTTTGCTGATGGTGGGTTTGAGTGGCTGTTACGTGGTGCCTAACCGAGGCCATGATGATGGCTATCGGGGAGACCGAGATCATCGTGACGATAAAAGTCATGACAGAGGTCGCGATGGAGATCGTCGCGACCGTGATGGGTATCGCTGAGCGTTCAGCGTCTGTATATGCCAAAGCTGCCTTTGTTTGCTTGCGACTTCCCAACACCGGTTGAGGCGTCAGGAGAAACAAGATGGCCTGGCTGACGCGGTTGTTGCTCGTCTGGATTGTCTGCTCCAGTGCTGGGCTGAGCCTGGCTTTCGCGCCGGACACGCAATCCGCCGCTTCACTTCAAGCCCGATACGTGGCCTTGGGTGAAAAACTCCAGCACAACCCGTTTCAGAGAAAGCTGTACCTCGACTCTTCCGAATCTGCCAATGGCTTGAAAGGCGACGTCTACGCCTTGGTCGATTACCCGTTTTCCAGCGTCAGTACGGCGCTGAACAACCCAGACAACTGGTGTGACGTGCTGATCCTGCATATCAACACCAAGTATTGCCATGCCACGACCGACAAGACCCGCACTGTCTTGAGGGTCAACATCGGCAAGAAAACTGCGCAGCCTCTCGAAGAAGCCTATCCGATTGAGTTCTCCTATCGAGTCGCCGCATTGACAGCGAATTATCTGGAGGTTCAGCTCAACGCGGAGAAGGGGCCGATGAGCACCCGTCAATATCGCATCCAGTTGCAGGCGGTACCCGTTGTAAACGGCCAGACCTTTCTGCATATGACCTATTCCTATGCTTATGGATTTTCTGGGCGACTCGCCATGCAGGCTTATCTAGCCACAATTGGCAGCAACAAGGTGGGGTTCACCCTGACCGGCGGGCAATCCAACAGGCAGCCCGAATATATTGGTGGCATGCGCGGCGTGGTGGAACGAAACACCATCCGCTATTACCTCGCGATTGACGCGTTTCTCGGTGCAATGGCTGCACCGCCTGCCTTGCAACTGCAAAACCGCCTGCAAAGATGGTTTACCGCCACCGAGCAATATTCTCGTCAATTGCATGAAGTAGACCGAACTGCCTACATCGATATGAAGCGGAGTGAATATCTGCGCCAGCAGTAACACGTTATGGAAAACCCGATTTATCGCAGATGCTGCTCAGGTCGCTGGCTGCGGATAACATATAAAACCAACTTAGACTTGGGCCTGGGTTTGCTATCGTGAATATGTAAAGCGTGAATATTTGTCTAAACAGGAGCCGACCTAATGTGCATTGCCATTCAATCGTCGACTCGGTGGCGAATTCTGTTTTTGACCCTGCTCGGCCTCAGCGCGATGGTGTTATTTGGTTGCTTCAGCACCGCCCAAAAGCATTCAACCACCCAGACCCTGGTCATCAATCTGGATCCTGCGGTTCTGAAAACGTCAGGCATTGCCTTTATTACCCCGTCTTCCGTCACCGGACAGGAGGAAGACAAGCAAGCGCTGGCGCTTGCGTTTACCGAGGCACTGCAGCAGGCGCGTCCGGAATTGCGCGTCGTCTCCTTGCCGGCCACGCTGAGCGCAATCAATCGCGCCGATCTCTCTGGCGAATATGAGCAGATGTTCGAGGATTACCGCTTAACGGGAATTTTCAACCGCGCCACGCTGCAGAAGGTGTCGCAGGTAACCGGCGTCCGTTATCTGGCGCAACTCAAGCTGGGCGGATTCAGGCAGGAATCGAAAAATCGTTGGGGGACGCTTGGGATACGTATGCTGGAAACAAAAACGACCTCCTTGCGCTTGTATCTGCAGATTTGGGACGGTGAAAATGGCTCGGTCGCCTGGGAAGGCGCCCAAGAGTTGTTGTCTTCCCACGAAACGCTGCAAGAGGATGCCATTTCATTCAAGACGGCTGTCGAGCAGTCTGCCAACGAGCTACTTGCTCGCCTGCCCTGAAAGTCCGGCAGTAACGATCGATTCGTTGCCGTCTTCGTCAGGAAAACCAAGTGGCGTATCGGTCGACAAGGCTTCCGCGCAGCGCCAGGGCAATACATAACCTTGGGCAGAATCATTGACCGCCGCGATAGCCAACTCGGGCATGCCGGACTTGATGCTGCCGAAGATGGTGGCGAAGGAAATATCCGCCGCATCGCGGCCGGTGCCGATGCGCACGAATCCCATGGGCACCGCCATGCCGGAGGGGTCGAATATGTACCAGCGCCCGCCGAGAAGGACTTCAACATAGGCATGAAAATCGGTCGGTCCGAACACCGGATCGGCACCGTAATCAATGCCGGAACAAAAGCGCGCCGGGATATTCAGTGCGCGGCACAGCGCGATCATCAGATGCGCGAAATCACGACAAACGCCGGTTTGTTGCTGGTAAGTGTCAATGGCTGAGGTGGTGAACTCGCTGCTGCCGGAGGTGAACCGGGTACGTTCTTGCACCCATTTGCGGATGCCTTCAACCCGCAGGTAACCCGGGGGCAAGCGGCCGAAGGTCTGATTGGCCAGTTGTTGTAGCTTGTCCGATTCGCAATAACGGCTGGGGTAAAGATAGGGCAAGACTTCCGTGGGCAAGTCGGCAATCGACATTTCACCAATTTTTTCCGGTTCGCCAACATGGTGGCGGATGACGACATCCGCCTGATAGACGATTTTCAGGGGGCCGGGGTTGGCTCGAAGCCGGAGCAAGCGGTGGTGAAGTAGCGGATCCTCGTAAATGATCGACGTCAGTGGCTGGCTGATCGTCAACGATTCGGTCAGGACCGACTGGCGGGCAGTTGGCGCGGCGTGGATGTTGAAGATGAAATCGGCTGGTTGGCCAATGATCTCGTAGCTGAGAGTGATGGAAAACTGGAGGCGAATCATGGGGGCCTTGTGTTGCTACTTGTCACGCTAATTGAGGTGGCTGGCGATACAGACCCGATTCTCGACAGACCTATTTCGGCATGGCGGGTCACTGCGGGCTCGACAGTGTCTCATCGAGAAAACGCAGCAGCGCGGCGATAACGGTCAGCAGCACCGGCCCGATGATCACGCCGATCATGCCAAAGGCCGAAACGCCACCGATGACGCCAATGAAGACAGCGAGCGTTGACACTGGCGCCTGGCTGGAAATCAGCATCGGCCGCAGCAAGTTGTCGGAGACCGACACGACCATGCCCCAGATCAACATGAAGATCGCCCAGCCCCATTGTGAAGTGGCGGCCAGAAAGACGACGGCCGGCACCCAAACGAAGGCTGCGCCGACCGCCGGCAGCAGTGCCAGCACCGCCGCAAGTACCCCGAACACGATGGCAGAGGGCAAGCCTGCGATGGCGAAGCCGATGCCGACCAGCGCACCCTGGGCGAGCGCGGTCAAGCCCTCGCCGTAGACCACGGCGCGAATCGTGTCGCCAATCAGCTTGAGCAACGCAGCCCGGCGCAGCGGTTCTATCGGCACCAGGCGCACCGCGCGGCCGAGCGGATGGCGGCCGTCGCGCAACAAAAAGAACAGCAGGAACAACATCATGAAGAAATGGATGACCGTACCCAGGGCGCTGAGCAGGAAATTGCCGCCCGTGGCCGCCAGCGACTTCAGCAATATCTGCGCGCCACTGATCAGCCAGCTTTGGAGTTGTTCAGTGGTGGCGGTGAGGTTCTGGCGCAGCCACTCGGCCAAGCTGCCGATGAAGGGATTCTTCTCCAGTTGCGCGAGCAGGCTGGCGTCGAAGCGTAGCGGTTGTTGTTGCAGGCGCGTGACCAGGTCAGCGAACTGATTCGCGAATGCCGCACCCAGGCTGACCAAGGGACCCGCGAGCAGGATGAGCACCAGCAGGGTGATGATCCCCGCCGACCAACCAGCGCGTCCCTTCAGCTTGCGCGTCAGCCAGCCCTGTACCGGCGCCAGCAGGAAGGCCAGGCCGATGCCCCAGGCCAGCGCTCCCCAGAAGGGCGCGAGCATCCAGTACAAAGCGAATGCGAACAACGCCGCGACGACAATCACGAAACCATTGCGGTAGAGATCAAGGTTCACAGCCAATACTCCCAGACCCGGGCAAACCACTCCTTCAAGCGCAGGTGGAGCGCGCGGTTTTGCCACTGCTCCAGCGTGATTGCGTCGGACGCCGCCAGGTCCTTGGCGAACATCGCCTGCACCTGTTTGCCGAACTCCGACCCCAGCACCACGGCATTCAACTCGTGGTTGTGCAGGAAGCTGCGCCAGTCCAGGTTGGTCGAGCCAACCGTGGCCCAGACGCCGTCGATCAGCGCCGTTTTCGAATGCAGGATTACGCCGCGCCGCTCGTAGATCTTCACGCCCGCACGCAGCAGCCGCTCGTAGTTGTTGCGCCCGGCGTGGAATACCAGCCATGAGTCGGTCTTGCTGGGCAGGATCAGCGTCACGCCAACGCCGCGCCCGGCGGCCGTTTCGAGCGCGGCGAGTAGTTGCGGGTCGGGGACAAAATAGGCGTTGGTCAGGTGCACGCTGGTCTCGGCGCTACTGATGGCTGAGAGCAGAGTGGCGTAAATCAGGCTGTAGGGTTCGTCGGGCGAACTGCCGATCGCGCGCACCACCTGGCGGCCGGCGTTCTTGGGGGGTGGGAAGTAGTTCTTCGCCGCCAGCGGCTTGCCCTTCTGGCTTTCCCAGGTGGCGAGGAACAGCTTCTGAAACTCGGCCACCACCGGCCCTTGCAGTTGCAGGTCGGTATCACGCCACGCCAGGCCAGCGTCGGGTCCGCTGTTGGATTTACTCCGCGAACCCCGCTTGAATGAACCGCCGGAGTAGACGCTGCTGATGTTGATGCCACCAAGAAATACCGTACTGCCATCAACGATCAGTAGCTTGCGGTGGTCACGCTGGTTCAACGCCCACTCCTTGCGCGTCGCCGTGGGGTTGATGGGGTTGAATTCGAGCACCTGGATGCCGCTGTCGGTCAGCTGCTGGAAGAAGGCCGCCGGGGTATCGAAGGTGCCGACGCTGTCACGGATCAGATTGACCTGCACCCCTTCCCGCTGCTTGGCGATCAGCGCCTGCACAAATCGCTGGCCGACCTCGTCGTCGTCCAGGATGTAGGTCTCCAGGTTGATGTGGTCCTCGGCCGCCTGGATGGCCGCGTACATCGCACGGTAGGTGGCGGGGCCGTCCTGCAGCAAGACCACCTGATTGCCGGTGGTCAGCGGGCTGCCGACGATGGCCTCCTCCAGCGCCAGGTGGCGCTCGAAGATGCCGGTGTCCTTGCTGCGGCTCTCCAGGCGGCTGAGGATCGCCTTGCTTTGCGCCGCCGACAGCGGGCCACGCGCGCCTTCCAATTGCACCGGCGGACCGGAGCGCCGGGCCAGGTCGGGCACGATGGTCGGCAGGCTGCTGCAAGCAACCAGGCCAAACAGGCCGAACAGGAATACGACCAGCCAATGCCTCAGATGCGGCAGCCGGCGCACCGATTTCAGGACCGATGAAAACATCAAGCATCCTTCAACAAGTCGCTCGCTCGCGGGTCACATCGGCCGGACCGCAAAGCGGCACGACCTGTCACAGCCGACCCAGCAACAGCAGCACAATGATGATGATCACGATCAAACCCAAGCCGCCACTGGGCCCGTAGCCCCAGTTTTTGCTGTGCGGCCAACTCGGAATGGCACCGATCAGCATCAGGATCAGAATGATCAACAGTATGGTTCCCAAGCTCATGACTTTTTCCTCGAAGAGGTGAGTGGATCAGTTTGCTGGCGCAGGTGGTGCGGGCGGCACCACGATCACCGTGGTGGACTCGCCGGGTTTGCCGGTGTTGCCAGTCGCACCTTGGTTGCCTTCGTTGCCCTGATAACCGGTAGCGCCCTGGAGGCCAGTTTCGCCCTGACTGCCAGCGACACCCTGCGGCCCTGCGGGGCCGGGCACCGCGACCGTTGCAGGGGGCACGTTGACCACGGTGGGCTTGTCACACGCGGCCAGGCTCAGCACGCCAAGCAGTCCGGAAATAATGATTGAGCGATTCATGGGGTAATCCTTTTAGAAATGAAAAATCCTGGCGCGAATGGTTTTGCAACATCCGCGCACCAACCGGCTCGACTTGCTTTGTCTCTGCCGGTGCATCGACAGCATGGGCGTATGCCAGACAAAGTTCGGTACGCTGTCGAACACATAGAAAGAATTTCGCCGTATTCACCTGCGTCTCTCTTTATTGTGGACCCCGTTTTCAAGACACCAGATTAAGCTGCGCGATGGCATAAGGAACGAGAAGCGATGAGCGAAGCGAAGAAGCGGAAGGTGCATGTCCCCGAGTTCAAGGCGAAGGTAGGTCTGGAAGCCTTGCGCGGGGTCAAGACGATCAACGAGATCGGCCAGGAGTA
>Ga0210033_1001435_pt1 | contig 21832 bp, 22 predicted proteins | sample CryGeymeta201501_FD_185465 | JGI IMG/M metagenome (GOLD analysis project Ga0210033, IMG submission 185465) | Groundwater microbial communities from Crystal Geyser aquifers in Utah, USA - Crystal Geyser metaG 2015-01 (SPAdes) (version 2) | ecosystem: Environmental > Aquatic > Deep subsurface >... | reverse complement strand
CGAAGTCTGGAGGACGTCAGGGACGCACCAGGGCCCGGGAATGGGACACAGTCCAGGGCGCCGTCTCGCGACGGCCACCGGTGGTGTCTCGCGGGACGCCGCCGGTGGAGATGGGTGGGACACTACATCTTGCGTCTGCAGGCCGTCGAAGCCGACGAAGCGGCCGATGGGCGCCTCGACTCCCGCCGCGAGGAAGACGGGGATGGCGCCTTCGCTGCGGGCCACGGCGCTGGCATACATGCCATAGCGGCTCAGCGGAAAGACCTCCCCGAACACGAGGGCCAGCAGGCCGTAGACCACGAAGGCCAGCGGTGCCCAGGCGGTCAGGGGCAGGTCGAGCGGCAGCACGAGGCCATGGTGTCACGCAGCCCCAGGACAGAGTCCCGGCGTGTCCCGGCAGGTGGGGCCCAAAGTGGTGATCCCTCCGGGAAAGGCGCGGAATCCGGTCTCACCGCAGTTCGTCCCCCGGGCCCACGGCGCCCCCGAGACGGCGGCTCGAGACGGCGCCCCGACGCGACGCCGGCGCCCCGACGCGACGCCGGCACCTCGACGCCACCGGCGGTCCGGGCGATCCGGGCACCCCCATCGGTTCGCCTGCGCTTCAGCGCCAGGCCAGGCGCAAGGACCGGCTGCGGCTGTTGTGCGCGCTCTCCGCGTCCACCTCGAAGGCGTCGACGCCGCGGTAGCCCGCGTTGTCTGCCCCCGCGGCGAAGGCCGTCTGGCCGTAGCCCCCGTCGTCGTCCAGATCGAAGCTCGCGGTGCCCGAGATGGAGTCGTACCAGAAGTGCGCGCAGCCGCGACCGTCACCGGTGTAGGTGCTCGGGCTGTTGCAGGCGTAGCCGCTGGGAAAGCTCCGGTCCGGGCTGCTCTGCCGGACCGGGTTCCAGGCGTCGGTGTAGTGGTCGAGGCTGTAGGCCGTCGACTCGCCGTGGACAAAGGCAGCCATCGCGGCCGCGCTCGTGGTGTTGGCCGAGTCGATGGTCCAGGTGGCCCAGTGGTCGTCCCCGACCACCAGCAGCTCGTCGACGACCGGCGTCGGCAGGCGGGCGAAGCAGTGAGTGTCTTCCACGCCGCAGGACCACAGGCTGCCGCCCAGGACGTCGACACCCGACCAGCCGGAGTCGCTGAGCGCGCCAGCCTGGTACCACCAGAAGACCGTCCAACTCCCACCGTCAGTGTCCATGTCGCATCGAACCTGGAAGGGATCGCGGCCACCCGCTCCGTCCAGGTCGATCTCATAGCTGCCGCTGGCCGCCGTCCGATCCGCGGCGAGGATCTCCCAGCAGCTCGCCGGGAGCGCCGCAGCGCCGCCGTCCGTGCTCCCGCCGTCCGTGCTCCCGCCGTCCGTGCTCCCGCCGTCCGTGGCGCCCCCGTTCCCGTTCGGCTCGCCCGAGTCGGAGGCGCCGTGTGGGCCACCGTTTCCGTTAGGGCCACCCACCATGGCCTGGCCGGGCTCGCAGGCGATGGAGAGCAGGCAGAGCAGCGCAGGAGGCGAGAGCCATGGCGTCGGACGCATCGCTGAACCTCGGGTGGCAGGAGGCGCCGCATCATCGATGAGGAACCGGTGCTCCTGCCTGCGATTCCCAGCCTCAGTACTGCGCCTCGAGCTCGCTCTTCAGCAGGTCCTGGAGCTGCTTCAGGCCCCAGGACGGAAGCGGCTTTCCGTCCACGAAGAACTCGGGCGTCTGGGTGACGCCCAGGGCCTTCGCGTCCTTGATGTCCTGCGCGATGAGCGCCTGGATCTCGGGATCCTTGGAGTCGGCGGCCAGCCGCGTGACATCCAGGCCCCCCGCCTCCAGGTAGCCCCAGATCCGGTCAGGTTGGGGGTTGGCGTGGTCCGACCAGGCCGCCTGCTTGGAGAACAGGATGTCGAGCGCGTCCCAGTAGCGATCCTGGCGCCGGGCCGCTTCGAGCACGGCCACGATCTTCTCGGAGCCCGGATGGAAAGGCGCGTAGCGCTCCACGAGCTGCACGCGGCCCCCGCTGTCCTCAACCATGGACCGCAGAATGGGCGCGAACTCGGCGCAGGTGTCGCAGGCGGGGTCGAAGAACTCCACGATGGTTACGCGTGCATCGGGGTTGCCCAGGCGCATCGCGTGCGCCGGCTCGAAGAGCTCGCTGTGGTCCCGGGTCAGCGCGGCGACCTCCTCGCCGCGCTGGGCGCGGTAGCCGAAGGAGGCAGCGACGAAGACCCCGCCCAGGACGAGCACGGACAGGACAATGAGGATCTGGCGCTTCACTTCGACCTCGCCCGCGAGAGGAGCAGCAGCCCCGCAATCACCAGGAAGGCGAGGAGCGAGAGCAGGGGGATGGGCAGGATGCCGAACAGCTCGAAGATGTGCTGGCCGCAGGGCACGCCCTGCGCGCAGGGGGCCGCCGACTTGGGGAGCACACCGACGTAGAGCAGGGTGTGCCAGACGCCGAGGGCCGCGCCGATCAGGGCCAGGGGCAGGCCGTAGCGGGGTGCCCGCGGGTCGTAGGGCACCAGCCCCGCCAGGAGCACGATGGGCAGCGGGAACATGAAGATCCGCTGGTACCAACACAGGGAGCAGGGCGGAAGGTCCATGACCTGGCTGAAGAACATGCTGCCGAAGGTCGCGCCCGTCGCGACGAGCCAAGCGGCGAACAGGGCGCTCCAGCCAGCTTCGGTTCTCGGTTTGGCGACGTCGTTCATGGCAGCCCCCTGCTAACCGGGCCGCGGGGTCGAGACTGTCGGCTGCGCGGCCGAGGAGGCCGTCGCAGCGCACGAGTCGCGCAGCAGTCACGCAGCAGTCACGCAGCAGTCGCGCCGCTCAGCGCGGTTCTTCCTCCTGCTCCTCTGGGATCTCTTCGGGCGGGCGGTCCTCGGGGGCCAGCTCCGCCCTGCGCTGCGCCTCGTCCAGCTCGTAGCCATGGGCCAGGAGCTGGGCGGCGGCCAGGCGGCTCTCCGGCGTGTTCTCGGCCAGCAGTTCGAGGGCGCGAGCCACCAGCACGGGAGGAAGCTGCGCGCGGCGGGCATGAGAGGGGAGCATCGCGCTGCATCTATTCGCGTCGCAGGCAAGGTCCAGGCGAAGCGTGCCCTACACTCCGCGCCGATGCCCACGTCGCCTGCACCTCGGCCCCCACCCTCGCTGCCTGCCTTTGCTGCCCTGGTCGCGCTGCTGGTGGCCTACCTGTTCACCGTGCCCCTCGCGGCGGCGCGCCACGGTGACTTCGTGCACCTGTGGGTGGCCGGGCGCCTGGTCGCCACCGGCCAGACCGCGGCCCTCTACTCGCCGGAGGCCCACCGGGCCCTGCTGGTCCAGACCTACGGGGCGGTGCCCGAGGACCTGTGGATGTCGCGCTTCGACCTGCTGGGGGTCGTCTTCTACCCCCCGCCGGGCGCCGCCCTGTACGCCCCGCTGGGCCTGCTTGCGGAGCACACCGCCGCGGGCCTGATGGCGGTGCTCAACGTGGGCCTGGCGCTGCTGTGCGCGGGGCTGCTGGCCCGGATCTGCCGCCCTCGGCTGGGCCTGACCGGGGGCGCCCTCGTCCTGCTGCTCTTCCCCTCGACCTTCTTCACCTACGTGCTGGGCCAGAACGGCCTGGTCTCCCTGGCGCTGCTCCTGGGCTCGGCGGCGCTGCTGCTGGGGGGGCGGGACCTGGCGGGTGGCGTCGTGTTGGGCCTGCTGCTGTACAAGCCCAGTTGGCTGCTGGCCGCGGGCTGGCTGCCCCTGGTCCTGCGGCGCTGGCGGGCCCTGCCGGGGCTGGTCCTGGGCGCCGCAGCAGCCGCCCTGGCCGGCGCCGCCCTCACGGGGCTGCAGGGCTGGGAGGACTGGCTGCACCTGGCGCCCCGCCTGGCCCACCTGGATGCCCTGCCCGACTACCCCCTGGCGCTCCAACACGACCTGCTGAGCCTGCCGCGACGCTGGCTGGGCATCGGGGCGTCGTCCACGGCCCTGGGCTGGTCAGCGGCGGCCCTCGTCGTGGGGGTCAGCCTGTGGCGCGGTCGTCACCTGGCGCCGGCGCGGGCCGTCGGGCTGGGCCTGGCGGCAGCGGTGCTGGTCAACCCCCACGTCCACCACTACGACATGCTGCCCTCGGCCGCCGCCCTGGCAATCGCGCTGTCCGGCTGGCGGGACCTCGACCGTCGCGGCCGGATCGGGCTGGTGGCCCTGGCCGCCGTCCACCACCTGGCCTTCCTCGGCAGCGAGCTGCTCGACCTGGGCGCCGTGGTGTCCCTGCCGGCCCTGGCCACCCTGGGGCTGTGGGCCTGGTTGGGCTTCGGCCCGGGCGCGAAGACCTGAAGCCCGGATGCGGCGAGGCCGCCTCCCCCCAGGTCGAGACCTGGGAGAAGGCGGCCCTTCCCTCCCGAAGGAGGGGTCCGCGCCGAGGCGTGGACTACCAGCGATCACCCTGGCGGGGCGTGTCACGGCGCGGGGCGCTGCTGCGCTCCTGGGCTTCGTTCACGCGGATGGTGCGACCGTCCAGGTCGGTACCGTCCATGGCCTGGATGGCGGCGGCGGTGGTGTCCGGGTCCGTCATGGTCACGAAGCCGAAGCCCCGCGAGCGGCCGGTCTCACGATCGGTGATGACCTTGGCGTCCGAGACGGCGCCCTGGGTCTCGAAGGCCGTGCGCAGGCCCCCATCGTCAGTGTTCCAGGAGAGGCCACCGACAAACAGCTTGTTACTCATTTCGTTCTTCTCTTCGAGTGACGGTCCGCGGCCGAGGTGGCCGGAATGGACCGCAGCAGTGCAGGCCAGGAGGGCCTGCGTCTCAGTGGGCCGGGTTGGCACCACAGGGATGTGAAGTGAGCTTGTCGGCGACCCGGGGATTGGGTGTGTGTCGCCGCGCGGGCTCCTTCCGCGGCCTGAAGCTAAGGCCCATCTCCCACAAAGTCCAGGAAACCGGAAAACAAAGCTCCACGATCGGCCGCTGGTCTGTTTCGACAGTCCCGAACCGACACGCGGCGAGGCTACCGTGGACAGACCCGACTAGGGCCATCCTGCACAGGCCACACAGCCGGATCGTGCCAAGTGCACCACGCCCTCGCCGGCCGAGGCCCACAACCGGCTGGCACGAATCCTGCTGCAGATTCGTCTCCCAGGAGGGCACGATGCCCGACGAAGGAACAGATCGCCCGGACCGCCCGGACCCCGCGGTCGTCGCAGCGCTCGGCCTGCGCGCCGACGGCCACCCGCGACGACGGCGCTGGATCGTGCTCGCCGTGCTGCTGACCCTCGCCGCGGGCGGCATCATCGCAGCCCTCTCGCTTCGCAGTAGCGGCCCTCGCTGGACCTGGACCACCGCCCCGGTCGAGCAAGGGGCCCTCACTGTCCAGGTGACCTCGGTCGGCACCCTGGCGCCGCTTCACTCGGTCTCGGTCAGCTCCGAGGTCTCGGGCACGGTCAAGCGGGTCCTGGTCGACACCAACGACCCGGTCCACGCCGGCCAGGTCCTGGCCGAGCTGGACACCGAGCTGCTCCAGGCCCAGCTCCGCCAGGCGCGGGCCCAACACGCCGCCGCGCGGGCCGGACTGGCCCAGGCCCAGGTCACGGCCGCCGCTGCCACCACCGAGCTGGACCGCTCCCAGCGACTGCTGCAGGCACGCGCCATCTCCCAGTCGCAGCTCGACCAGGCGCTCACCAGCCGCGACCAGGCCGTCGCTGGCGTCGACGTGGCCCAGGCCCAGCTCCAGCAGGCCCAGGCCTCCCTGGACGGGGCACAGACCAACCTCGACCGCTCGGTCATCACCTCGCCCATCGACGGCGTGGTCCTGGCCCGCAACATCGATCCCGGCCAGGCCGTGGTCTCGGCGCTCCAGGCGGCGACCCTCTTCGAGGTGGCCGAGGACCTGTCGAGCATGAGCGTGGACGTCGAGGTCGACGAGGCGGACGTCAGCCGCATCCACGCCGGCCAGGAGGCCGACTTCACCGTGGCCGCCTATGCCGACCGCGTCTTTCCTGCCCACGTGCACAAGCTGGAGCTGGCGCCCACAGCGAACAGCCAGGTCGTGACCTACAGCGCCTGCCTGCACCTGGACAACCAGGAGGGCCTGCTGCGGCCGGGCATGACGGCCACGGCCCGGATCACCGCCGAGACCTACCAGGATCGCGTGCTGATACCCACGGCCGCCCTGCGCTTCTCGCCCGCCGACCAGGACCTGGCCCCGCCCGCGCCGCGCGAAGGACGACGGGTCGGCCGGGTCTGGGTCCTCGATGGCGAGGAGATCCGGCCGGTGGAGATCGTGACCTCGGCCTCCGACGGGCGACGCGCCCTGCTGGACAAGGGAGAGCTGGAGGTCGGCGACCTGCTGGTGACGGCCGCCGCCCGCGGCCGGCAGGTCACCCCACCATGAGCTGCCCCGCCCGTGGCCAGCCGCCCGACGAGGCGAGCCGGGAGCGGTCGCGATGAGCGATGGCCCCCTCATCCGGCTGCGCGCCATCACCCGCACCTACGGCGAGGGCGACGCCATGGTCCGCGCCCTCAACGGCATCGACCTCGACATCGAGCCAGGCGCCTTCGTGGCCTTGATGGGGCCCTCGGGCTCGGGCAAGTCGACCTGCCTCAACGTTTTGGGCTGCCTGGACGTGCCCAGCTCAGGCTCCTACCGCTTCCGCGGCGTCGAGGTCACCGAGCTCAGCGCCAACCAGCGGGCCCTGCTGCGTCGCGGCTACCTGGGCTTCGTCTTCCAGGGCTTCAACCTGCTGCCCCGGACCAGCGCGCTGGAGAACGTCGAGCTGCCGCTGGTCTATCGGGGCTTGGGGGCCGCCGAGCGGCGCCGCAGGGCCATGGCGTCCCTGGACTCGGTGGGCCTGGCCGACCGCGCCGGCCACGCGCCCAACGCCCTGTCCGGCGGGCAACAGCAGCGCGTCGCCATCGCCCGGGCCCTGGTCAGCGACCCCGCCGTGGTTCTGGCCGACGAGCCGACCGGCAACCTGGACAGTGCCCGCAGCCACGACATCGTGCGGCTGCTGGCCGAGCTGAACAAGGAGCGTGGGATCACCATCCTGATGGTCACCCACGAGCCGGACATGGCCGCCTACGCCCACCGGGTGGTGCAGTTCCTGGACGGACACATCTCCTCGACGAGCGAGGTGGGCCCATGATCTGGACCACACTGGTCATCGCCTTCCGACAGCTGGCCCGGAACAAGGTCCGCACCGCCCTGACGAGCCTGGGCATCCTCATCGGCGTGGCGGCCGTCATCGCCATGGTCAGCATCGGCCGCGGCGCTACGGCCGCCGTGCAGGAGGATCTGTCCAGCCTGGGAGACAACCTGCTCTTCGTGGTGCCCGGGCGCCACGAGGGCCCTGGCGCCGGCACAGGCCGCCCCTTCTCCGAGGCCGACGTGACGGCCATCGCCGAGGAGGTCCCCGGCGTGGCCGGAGTCGCGCCCCTGGGCCAGCGCGGCACCGTCGCCACAGCCGGCGAGGAGTCGCGCACCACCTCGGTGACCGGGACCACCGCCTCCTACCTGACGGTCATGCGCTGGAAGCTCGACCAGGGCCGCGCCTTCGACGAGGGCGAGCTACTATCCGGCGCCGATGTGTGCCTCATCGGGCGCACCGTGCGCGACAGCCTCTTCGGCGCCCAGGACCCGCTGGACCAGGCGATCCGCCTGGAGTCCATGACGTGCCGCGTCGTCGGCACCCTGCAGCCCAAGGGCCAGAGCACCTTCGGCCAGGACCAGGACGACTTCGTGCTGGTGCCCCTGCGAGCCTTCCAGCGCCGCATCCAGGGCAACCGCGACATCGCCTCGATCTTCGTCTCGGCCTCTGACGGCGCCGCCACCGACCAGGTGCGGGCCGACATCGAGGCGCTGCTCCGCCAGCGGCGTCACATCCGGGAGGGCGCTGACCCCGACTTCACGGTGCGGGACATGGCCGAGCTGGTCAGCATGCTCAACAACATCGCGACCATCCTGACGGGCTTCCTGGCGGCCGTGGCCGCGGTCAGCCTGCTGGTGGGCGGCATCGGCATCATGAACATCATGATGGTGAGCGTCACCGAGCGGACCCGCGAGATCGGCACCCGCCTGGCGGTTGGCGCCCTGGCCCGCGACGTGCTGCTGCAGTTCCTGGTCGAGTCCATGGCGCTGGCCGCGGTGGGCGGCGTGGCGGGGATCGGGGTCGGGGTGCTGGCGTCCTGGGGCGCCTCACGGGCGCTGGGCGTGCCCCTGATCATCTCGCCCCTGGTCATCCTGGGCGCCGTGGCCTTCTCGGGCATGATCGGCATCATCTTCGGCTTCTTCCCCGCCCGTCGCGCAGCGCGGATGAAGCCCATCGACGCCCTGCGCCACGAGTAGGGCGCTACTTCGCCGCGGCCCCGAGCGGCACCGGCTCGACCTGGACCAGGCCGCGGATGGCCCCGGCCTGGCGCTGGACCCGAGCCTGGAGGAAGGCCATCTTCGCTTCGCGCGATCGCAGCGGCTGGCCGGGCAGCTGAGCCAGGTGGTCGGCCAGCTTCCCGTAGTTCCCGGTCATCAGGCACCACCATACCGCCTGGTTGTTGCCCAGCCCGTCGAAGACGATGGCGTCGTTGGCGCCGAACTCCTCGAGGTGCGACAAGAACCAGCCGGGCATCTCCGTCCAGTGCATGGCCGGCTTGAAGTGGTGAACAATGTGGTAGCCGTCGTTGTAGCACTTGTGATTGTACGGGATGTTCACCAGGCAGGTGCTGTTGCGGTAGCAGTTGCCCGGGTCGTCGATGTCCACGAAGGCGTGCTGCGCGAAGTTCCCGCACATCATGAACCAGCGGATCAGCAGCCAGGGCACCACCAGGGTGACCAGGGTCGCCTGCCAGTTCAGGGCCAGCAGCAGGCCGACGGCGACGTACCAGGAGACCTCACCCACCAGGAAGCTGCGGACCAGCTTGCTGCGCCGGCGGAGCCAAAGGTACCGGGCCAGGTGGGCGGTGCCGAAGAAGAAGAAGCGCGCCCAGTAGTGCATGAAGTGCTGGAAGCTGTCCCGCCGGTAGGCCATGGTCCCCGAGAGGTCGTCCGCGAGGTTGTTTTCGGGGTGGTGCATGCCCATGTGGTGCGCGTAGAAGCTGGTCGGCGTGTGGCCGTACAGGGGGCCGATGACCCAGGGGATCCACGCGTTGAGCAGGGTGTGCTTGGGCTTGAACAGGGCCCGGTGGCAGACCGCGTGCAGCATCAGCGTGTAGCGGCCCGCACCCAGGGCAAAGGCCAGCGGCACGTAGAGCAGGCCCAACCACCAGGGGAAGTCCCACAGGAAGAAGGAGACCGCGGCCGGCAGCAGGGTCAGGCTCATGATGCCGGCGACCCGCACGAAGCGGATGTCGCGCGGGTCACGAAGGCGAGCTGCGAACCAGCCCTCGATGGGGCCCCGCGCTGCAGGGATGGGGCCACGAGGGTCGGTGAGCGTGTCGGCGTAGGCGATGGTGGGCTCCGGGGGCGAACGGGCCCGGAGTTGTACATCCGTCGCTGACGTGTGTCGACGCTGCTGTCGTCTCCAATTGACAGGGAGCTGTCAACGACCGGTGACGCGTCGGCCTCCCCTCGCGTCACCGCTCACCAGAGCTGGGTACCGACGCCGCCTCGGCCTATCCTGCCCTCCCCCGCTCCCCGGAGCCGCTGTGGCCGCCTCCTCCCGGGTCATCTACGAGGCCGCCGACACGCGGGTCACCGTCACCGAAGGGCGACTGGTCTTCGAGCGGCGGACGACCTTCCTGCTGGGGCTGGGGGCGGGCGTCCTGGGCCTGGGCCTGGGCTTTTCGGCCCTCGCCCGCTGGGGCGGCGCCGAGGCCCTGCTGCCAGGCTCCTTCCTGTACTGGACCGGAACGCTGATGGTGGTCCTGGGAGGCCTGAACCTGCTGCTGGGCCTCGGGCTGGCCCTGTGGCCGGCCACCGCGGTCGACCCCGCCGCGGGCACCCTGGTGGCCGGGCTCCGACGGATCCCCCTCTCCGAGCTGGACGGCATCGACGTCGTGGAGACCCACTTCGGCGGGCGGACCCTGGTGCGCCTGGTCGCCCGCAGCCGACAGGGACCGGTGCGCCTGCTGGGCGGCCAGGACGCGTCGCGGCGGGCAGAGGTCGAAGCGGTGGCGACGCAGGTCCGAGCGGCCCTGGGCCTGGCCGGCGGCACGAGTCCGGCCGTGACCCACGCCGCCCGCGCCTTCCCCGCCGCCCTGCTGCTGACGCTGGGGACCCTGTGGGCGGCCTCGGGTCGCCTGATGGCGCCGGACCTGGTGCTGACGGTGCCCCAGGGGAGCGTCGGCTTCCGACTGTGGCCCTTCGGGCTGTGGCTGGTCGCGCTGGGGGCCATGGAGCTGCTGGGCTTCCAGGTCCACTCCACCCTGGTCGGCTCCTGGAGTCGCCACCGGGTGCTGCTCTTCGTGGTGGTGATGGGCAGCTACGCCCTGGTCTGCTGGACCCGCGTCGCGGGCTGATCCAGCCCGAAGACCCGCACAGCGTTGTCCCCCAGGAACAAGGCGCGGGCCTCGGCGTCCAGGCCCAGGGCATCGACCTGGGCCAGGCACTCCGCCGGCTGGATCATCGGGTAGTTGGAACCGAAGAGCACCTTGCGGCGGCCGTGACCGGCCATGAAGGCGACCAGCTCGGCGGGAAAGCGGCGGGGCTTGTAGGCCGAGGTGTCGATGTAGACGTTGTCGTACTTGGTGGCCAGGGCGATCATCTCGGTGGTCCAGGGGTAGCCGATGTGGCCCCCCACGATGGTCAGCTCGGGAAAGTCGCAGGCCACGTGGTCCAGGTAGGGGATCGGACGCCCCGGCTCCGAGGGGTGCAGCGGGCCCGCGTGCCCCACCTGCAGGCAGAAGGGCACGCCCAGGTCCACGCAGGCAGCGTAGAGCGGGTAGTACAAGCGATCGTCCGGCGGGCGCTCCCACAACCAGGGCAGCATGCGCAGGCCACGGAAGCCATCGACCTCAACGGCCCGGCGCAGGCAGTCCACCGCGCGCATGGGCCGTCGCAGATCCACCGACGCCAGGCCGACGAAGCGCTCGGGCCAGCCCCGGACCAGGGCGGCCACGCCCGCGTTGCTCAGCAGCTCCCCCTGGGGTCCCCACCAGGCGCAGGTCAGCGCCACATCCACCCCAGCAGCGTCGAGGGCCCCCAGGGTCAGCTCAACGGGCAGCTCCTCGGGCAGCTCGGCCTCTGTCACGCCCATCCAGCGAAGCAGGGAGGCGAACATGGGCTGTCGCAGAAACGGTCCGGTGGGGTGCTGGATCCAGGCATCGACGACGGGCATGGTGCCTCCCCCGGCGGCCTAACGCGGCGCCGCCGCCCCTTCGGCGGGACGGGCCCCAACGCAGCACGGGCGGCCCGGTGGGGTCGCCCGTGTGCTTCGTATTCGTGTTGTCGGGCGGCCGTGGGGTGAAAGCACCCGTGGTCGTGGGGGTCTCTTGCTGGGGAAATACCGCTCGTACGGCGGGGACCGGACAGAGGAGCGAGCGCTCATGTCATCGGTCGCTTGCTCAGCCCCGACCCTGGTGACCTGTGGCCATTCCTGCCATACCCGGGGGATCTTCGGCCATCGCCGCCTCCTTCCTGGCTTGCACATCCACTCTACGCCCCTGCGCAGCAGAAGCAAGAGGGCGACGGTCACCAGGCGTCACGCGCTCAGGGGGCCTGCGGAGGAGCCGCAGTGGAAGCTGCAGTGGGAGCTGCAGCGGGCGTCGCGGGCGAGCCGGCGCCCTGCGCGGCGACCTTGGCCTTGCGCTCGTCGATCTTGGAGACGGCCTCGCAGGCCATGACGTACTTCAGCTCGCAGGCCTTGCTGAGCGCCGCGTATCCGCCGTCGGCGTCACCGCTCTGGCGCCGACAGAAGCCCAGGTTGGCCCAGGCCGGGCCGATCTCGGGGTGCAGGCGGGTCTCGGCCTCCAGGTGCGGCAGCGCGTCGGCGCAGCGGCGCTGGGGCAACAGCACATCGCACAGGGCCTCGCGGGCCAGGAACCAGGTCGGAGCCAGCTCGATGGCCTGCTTCAGGTCCGCCTCGGCCCCGGGAGCATCCCCCGTCGCGGCCTTGGCCTTGCCGCGCCAGTACCAGGCGTCGGCGTCATCGGCCTGCTGCTGGATGCGCGCGTCGAGCATGGAGATGGCCGTCAGGCCGTCGCCGTCGTCGATCAGGGTGGCAGCCTGCTGCACCTGGGCCACGGGATGGCGGGGCTCCTCAGGGAGCCAGCTGCCGGCGGGCTTGGTGGCCGGCATGGGATCCATGGCGGCGGCCGGTGTGACCGGCCCCTCAGGCACGGGGCTGCTCGTGGGTGCCGCACCGGGGGCCGGAGCCGCCGCGGGGGGAGCCGCGGGCGCGGCCGTCGGCGCGGTCGTCGGCGCGGTCGTCGGCGCGGTCGTCGGCGCAGGGGCCGAGCTGCCGCAGCCACAGGCGGAAGCCAGGGCCAGGGGGAGGAGGAGGGGCAGCAGGAGGACGGCGAGGATGTGGCGCATGGCCGACAGCTAGCGCAGCGCTCGCCGGTCGGCCATGCCCCAAGAGGGTGACGAGGCCGCAACATGGGGGGCACCGACGTTGACAGCGAGGAGCCCTCCAGCAAGGTGGAGGAGGTCCTGCCCCCACTGGGTGCCCTCGCGGCCGCCCGCTCCCGGAGCCACCATGCCCTCGACCCTGCTCGCGCTCTCCCTCCTCCTCGGCCTCTCGGGCTGCTCCGGGCTGTTCAAGGGGGGCAAAGACGGGCCCTCGGACCACGACCCGTCCCAGGGTGACGGGGGCGGCGACAGCGGCGCCGTCAACGACGGAGGCCTCAGCGACGGCGGCGGCGACGCCGGGGCCAGCGATGGCGGCACGACCGACGGCGGGGCGGGCGACGGCGGGGCGGGCGACGGCGGGGCGGGCGACGGCGGGGCGGGCGACGGCGGCGCCACCGATCCCCTTACGACCGACGACGACCACGACGGCTTCTCCGAGGCGGACGGGGACTGCAACGACGCCGACGGCGGCGTGAGCCCGGGCGCCACCGAGACGCCCTACGACCGGGTCGACAACGACTGCGACCCGAGCACCCCGGACGACGACCTGGACGGCGACGGGCACGGCTCCACCGCCCTGGGCGGGGACGACTGCAACGACGCGGATCCGACGGCCTACCCGGGCGCCACCGAGGACACCGGTGACAGCGTCGACAACGACTGCGATGGCGCCGTGGACGAGCGCTTCGATGTCGAGACCGTGGTCGATGGCTGCGACTGCGGCAACCCGTCCTCGGTCGCCGTCGACTCCAGCGACCAGGTCCACGTGGTCTGGTTCAACGCCGACGACGGCAGCCTGCAGTACGCCCTGCGCGACCCCAGCGGCTGGGGTGCGGTCGAGACCGTGGTCGATGTGCCCTGGGCCGTGGCGGGCGAGTACCTGGACTCGGTGGTGGACGCCGCGGACCGCCTGCAGGTGGCCTACACCTTCTGGGCCGAGGGCCGCAGCGGCAACACCGAGGTCGACTTCAGCTTCCGCGACCCCGACGGCACCTGGTCGGACCCCTACGTGGTCGAGGACGCCTCGGTCAACGGCAGCACGGACCTGGGCGCCTTCGTGTCCATCGACGTGGACGACGCCAACCTGCCCTCCTTCGCCTACTACGACTACACCAACCGGCAGCCGCGCCTGGCCGACGTGCTCACCTCCCCCTGGACGCTGTTCGGCATCGACGCACTGTACGCGCACCTCGACGAGAACTACCTGTACCAGCTCGGCCTGGAGGACTGCGACATCGGCTTCTGGACGAGCCTGCAGATCGACGAGAGCGGGTACGACAACGTCGCCTACTACGACGACTGCGCCTTGGCCCAGGAGGCGCAGTTCACCCGCCTGGACTGGACCTTCGACGCCCTCGCGTGGTCGGAGACCATCGCCAGCCAGGGCTGGTACAGCTCGCTGGGTCGCGACGGCAGCGGCGCCCTGTGCGTGGCCTGGTACGACGCGAGCAGCGCCGACCTGGACTTCGGCTGCTCGACGGACGGTGGCTTCACCTGGTCCAGCGAGACGGTGGACTCGGCCGGCGCCGTCGGTGAGGGAGCCGCCCTGGCCTTCGACAGCAAGGGGGATCCGTGGATCGCCTACTACGACGCCACCCACGGCAACCTCAAGGTGGCCCACGAGCGCAGCGGCAGCTGGGAGACCATCACCGTGGACGAAGCGGGGGACGTCGGCCTGGCGCCCAGCATCGCAATCGACGGCGGCGACACCGTACACATGACCTGGTACGACAACAGCAAGGGCGTGCTGAAGTACGGCTGGGGTCGCTAGTCAGGTCGCTGCTCAGGGAGCCGCGGACACGGCCCGCAGCAGCGCCGCCTGCACGGCCGGGTCGTCGACGCGGAGGGCGCCCACCTGCTTGAGGAGCAGGGTCCCATCCGGGGCGTAGAGCAGGCTGGTGGGCAGCTCGTCGGTGTCGAAAGTCCGCCGGGCCCGCTCGCTGTCGTCGAGGGCCTGGGGCCACGACAGCCCCCGATCCCGCACGGCGGCGGCGACGTGCTCGGCCGGATCGCCCACGGCTACACCGACCAGGACCAGGCCCCGGGGCACCCAGCTCGCCTCGAGCGCCTGGAGCGCCGGCAGCTCCTCGATGCAGGCCGGACACCACGAGGCCCACAGGTTCACCAGGACCGGTCGCCCCTGCCAGGCCGAGAAGGGCAGCACCCCCCCGCCCAGGGCATCAGGCGCGTAGTCGGCCGGGTAGACCGCAGGCGCTGCGGGGGCCAGCTCGGGGAGGGCGGCGACCGGCGGAGGCGCAAGCGCAGGCGAGCGCGGGGCGCAGGCGAGGGCCAGGGCCAGGGCCAGGGCCAGGGCCAGTGGTAGGGGCAGGGGCAGGGGCAGGGCAGGGCTTCGGCTTCGGGTGTCAGGCGATGCGGTATGCGTTTTGTTTTCGAAGGCGAATAGCGCAGCGCCTGACGCTCGGCACCGGGCCGGCACCGGGCCGGCACCGGGCCGGCGCCCGAGGGCGAGAGCCGCGGCAACAACGGCCGAGGCGAGCCATCACCTCCGAAGTAATGACCACGTTTCGACAGCAAACGCGGAAGCAGCTCGTCAAGTCTGGACTACCGACCCAGATCCAGCCACTACGGCACCGGTGAGGAGCCGCCTCGCGAGTTGTCGCCGGTCGCTGGCCCGCGCCTGCGCCGCCAGCCGCCCACCGCGCCGGCAGAGCGGCGCCGGCGAAAACGCATAACGAATCGCCTGACACCCAATTTGACACCCAATTTCACCCACCCAATTTCACCCAATTCCATTTCTCAGCGCAGCCCCAGCTTGACCAGCCGGCTGCGCAGGGTGGAGGGCTTGAGGCCGGCGATGGCCGCCGCGCCGCCTTCGCCGTACAGGCGGCCGCCGGTGTGGGCGAGCAGGCCCTGCAGGTAGCGGCGCTCGTTGTCCTCGAAGCTCTGGGCTTCGAAGTGCTCGGTGGGGGCGGGTGCGCCGTGGCTTGCGGCGCGGGCAGCGGCGCCCGGGGTGGGCCCGAGGCCGAGGTGCTCCGGCGCCAGCTCGCCCCGGGGCTGGAGGATGGTGGCCCGCTCCAGGCTGTTGCGCAGCTCTCGGACGTTGCCGGGCCAGGGCGCCTGCTGCAAGACCAGCCGAGCCCCCTCACCCAGGATCCACGGGCCGCCGCCCCGCTCCTGGCTCTGGCGACTCAGCAGGTGCTCGGCGATGGGCACGATCTCCTCGCGGCGCTCGCGCAGGGGCGGCAGGCGCAGGGGGAAGACCGCCAGCCGGTAGAAGAGGTCCTCGCGGAACCGCCCCTCGGCCACGGCCCGCGCCAGGTCGACGTGGGTGGCGGCGACCACGCGGACGTCGACCTTGTAGCTTCGGTCGGAGCCCACGGGCTCGAAGGTGCCCTCCTGCAGGACCCGCAGCAGCTTGGCCTGGGCGGACATGGGCAGGTCTCCCACCTCGTCGAGGAGCAGGGTGCCGCCGTTCGCGGTCAGGAAGCGCCCCCGTCGATCCCGCGCCGCCCCCGAGAAGGCCCCCTTGATGTGCCCGAACAGCTCGCTCTCGACCAGGCCCTCGGGAAGCGCCGCGCAGTTGAGCTTCACGAAGGGGCCGTCGCCTCGCGGGCTCCAGGCGTGGATGGCCTGGGCGACCAGCTCCTTGCCCGTGCCGGTCTCACCCAGGACCAGGACCGGCAGCGCGCTGCCCGCCACCTGCCGGGCCTGTCGGGCCAGGGCCTGCATCGCGGGGGCGAGGCTGGCGTCCAGGCGCTGGGCGGCGTCGTCCAGGCCCCCCGCCTCGCGCAGCAGCAGCCGGTTGCTCGCCTCGAGCTGGTGCCGGTAGCGATCGAGCAGGGCCGCCTGGTCGGCGTAGCGCAGGGCCATGCTCATGAGCTGGCCATAGACGCTGGCCAGGCGCACGGCCTGGGGGTCGTAGACGACGCAGCGGGCCTGGTCCAGAGTGATGAGGCCCAGGCTGCGCTCGCCGGCGTACAGCGGCACGACCATGCAGCTGTGGCCGTGCGGCAGGTCCAGGACCCCGTCGTAGGGATCACCCTCGGGGCCGGCGTGGTCGTGGGCTTCGAGCGGGATGGGGTGCCGGGTCTCCAGCGCCCGACGGATGGTCGGGAAGCGGTCGAGGTGCAAAGTGTGGGCCCGCACCCGGGGCCCGTCCAGGGGGCCCGCGGCAGCGACCACGTGCAGCTCCTCACCCTCCAGGCGGAAGACGGCCGCCAGGTCGTAGGGCACGACGGCGCGCATGGCGTGCAGGCCCTGGGCCAGGACCTGGGAGAGGTCGGCTTCGGCAGCGAGCAGGCGCGCGAGCTGGTGGAGGTCCTGGGAGTAGTCGGGCATGCATGCTCCAGCGGAGAACCGCACAGCGATATCTCGCTGATAGCGAAATATCGCTCCATAGTTCAGCGATATTCCGCTTCACCAGACCGAGCCGCGCCGCAAGTAACCGCACTTACGTACCGTTGACCTTGGCACACCCCTTGCTCATGGCAAGACCCACCCCGGAGCGCTCGTGAGCCCCCTCCTCCGCCATGCCCCCTCCAACGACGGCCCGGCGGTCCGGGTCCGCGCCGAGCGGGACCGCTTCGTCGGCTTCGTGCTCGACGGCGTGGCGTCCCTGTCCGCCGAGCCCCGGCTGCGGGGACGCGCCCGCCTGCTCGAACCCGGCTCCCTCCGGGTGGGTGAGCACCCGCACGTCCAGGCAGGCGCCGTCGTGGTCGCCAACGGCAGCCACCCGGTCATGCTGCGCGCCCTGGGCACCGACGCGTCCGTGACCCGCGTCTGGCGACAGGGGGACCGCGTCTTCGTGGCGCGCCGCCAGGCCGGGGCGGAGGTGGTCGAGGACTACGCCTACGCCCTGTGCGCCGTCGGTCGTAGCCCCAACCTGGAGGGCCTGGACCTGGCGCGCGCCGGCGCCCGGCTGGACGGACGAGGGCGCCCCGCGGTCGATCCGCACACCCTCCAGGTCGACGGGCTGCCCCTGTTCCTGGCAGGCGACGCCACCGGCGACCGGGCCCTGCTGCACGAGGCCGCGGACGAAGGACGGATCGCGGGCGACAACGCCGCCACCTGGCCGGCCCTGCGCCCTGGCGCGCGCGGCAGCACCATCGGCATCGTCTTCAGTGATCCCCAGCTCGCCGTCGTCGGCCAGGGCTGGGCCGGGCTACAGCAGGAGGACGTGGTCGTCGGAGCCGTGGATCTGTCCGACCAGGGCCGCAGCCGCGTGATGCGGGAGAACCGCGGATGGCTGCACCTCTACGCCGATCGCGAAAACGGGCCGCCTGCGCGGCGCCCGAGCTGGCCCACCCCCGGGCCGAGCACCTGGCCCACCTGCTGGCCTGGGCCCACCAGCTCGCGCTCACCGTCCCCCAGATTCTGCGGCTGCCCTCCTACCACCCCGTCGTCGAGGAGGGCCTGCGCACCGCCCTCCGCGATGCCGACACCCAGCTGCGGACCTCGGGCCTCGCCCGATCCGCCTGAGCCCTCTCACCGGGAGCTCCGCTTCCTCCACCAACCGGGAGCTCCGCTCCCCCTCCACCAACCGGGAGCTCCGCTCCTTCCACCAACCGGGAGCTCCGCTCCCTCCACCAGGAGAAGTCCATGAAGCCCACCATCACCGAGGGACAGCGCGTCCCCGAGGTCTCCTTCCACGTCCGCGAGGGCAGTGACTGGAAGACCGTCACCACCGCCGACCTCTTCGCCGGCAAGACCGTCGTCGTCTTCAGCCTGCCCGGCGCTTTCACACCCACCTGCAGCAGCGCCCACGTGCCCCGCTACGAAGAGCTCTACGGCGCCCTGCAGGCGGCCGGCGTCGACGCCGTGTTGTGCCTGTCGGTCAACGACACCTTCGTCATGAACGCCTGGAAGCAGGACGAGGGCGCCGATCAGGTCCGCTTCGTGCCCGACGGCAACGGCGAATTCACCCGCGCCATGGGCCTGCTGGTCGACAAGGCGCAGCTGGGCTTCGGCCCGCGCTCCTGGCGCTACAGCATGCTGGTCCGGGACGGCGTCATCGAGAAGCAGTTCATCGAGCCCGAGGTCGGCGGCGACCCCTACGGCGTGTCCGACGCCGACACGATGCTCTCCTATCTGGGCGGCAGCGCCCCGGCGGACATCGTGCTGTTCACCAAGCCCGGCTGCAGCCACTGCGCCCGGGCCCGCGCGGCCCTGACCGAGGCCGGCCTGCCCTGGGCCGAGCTGCCCACCAACCCGCGCATCCTGCGGGCGCTGCCCGGCGCCGGCACGACGCCCCAGGTCTTCGTCGACGGCCGCCACGTGGGTGGCGCCGACGAGCTGGTGGGCTGGCTCAGCTCCCTGACGGACTAGCGTTGGTAGGCTGAGCGCCGCGGTGACCAGGAGGCCCGCCGGGCCGCCGGGAGATACCCTTGTCCCGGAGGTCCGGTGCCCCAAGCCAGGCAGTCCGAGGTCATCGTCGTCGGCGGCGGGCCCGCGGGGTCCATCGCCGCCCTGGTGCTGGCCCGGGCCGGCTGCCCGGTCACGGTGGTCGACAAGGCCGCCTGGCCCCGGGAGAAGGTCTGCGGCGACGGCCTCATCCCCGACAGCCTGCGCCTGCTGGCCGAGCTGGGGCTGCTGCCGGGGGTAGAGGCCCTGGGCCACCGCTGCACCGGCGCCCGCGTCGTGGGCCCCGGCGGCGGCGAGGCGAGCATCGATCTGCCGATGCTCACGGTGCGGCGCGAGCAGCTCGACCACCACCTGCTCCAGGCCGCGCAGCAGGCCGGCGCCGAGTTGGTGCAAGGAGAGGCGGTGGGCTGGTCCGCAGAGGGCGACGCCACGGTCCACCTGGACCAGGGACGCTCGCTCCAAGGGCGGCTCTGCATCCTGGCCACCGGGGCCAGCGCGCCGGTCTTGGAGCGCTTCGGCGTGGCCCGTCGCAAGACCCCCTCGGCCCTGGCCGCCCGGGCCTACTGGCGCCTGGGCCCCCACGTCGACCCGGAGCGCCTGGTCCTGTGGTTCGAGCGTCCCGTCCTGCCCGGCTATGCCTGGGCTTTCCCCATGGGGGACGGCGTATTCAACGTCGGCCTGGGCTACTTCCTGTCGGCCACGCCGCGGATGAACCTGAAGCAGACCCTGGCCCGGCTCCAGGCCGAGTCCCCCAGCGCCGCAGAGGCCCTGCGCGGGGCCGAGCCCCTGGGTCCCCTGCTGGGCGCCCAGCTTCGCACGGGCCTGTGCGGCGCGGCCCCCTCCGCTTCTCGGCTGCTGGTCGCAGGAGAGGCCATCGGGACCACCTACGGCCTGACCGGAGAGGGCATTGGCAAGGCCATGGCCACGGGACGGCTGGCCGCCGAGCATGCCCTTACATCGCTAGGCTCCGGCCAGCTCGACGCTGCATCGCTGGCCGCCTACGACCAGGCCGTCGAGGCGCGCTTCCGTGGCTTCTTCTCTCCCTATCAGCAAGCCCAGGCATGGATGCGCCACCCCGCCCTCGCCGACCTCGTCCTGTGGCGGAGCCGCAGGAGCCGGCGCGTGCGTCGCCTGGTCGCGGCCATCCTCTCCGAGGAGCAGCCCGCCACCGCGCTGTTCAGCGTGGGAGGGCTGGCCCGGGCCCTGCTGCCGGGCTGAGCTGCAGCCCGACCGTGCCAGGATGAGCGGGCACCGATCCTCGGAGGTGCAGATGCGCCCGCTCCTTCCTGTCTTGCTCCCTCCTGTCTTGGTGCTCCTCGCCGCCTGCGACGACCACGCGCGGCTGTCTTCGGGCGACTACGCGGCCGTCGACGCCCGCATGGACGACACCGGCGCCGCCCCCGTGGGCTCGCTGGCCCTCGACGTAGAGGCCGGCACGGCGGTCTTCACCGACGCCGCCCACGCCGAGCTTGCCTCCACCACCCTCTCGTCCTGGGCCCGCAAGGACTGGCCGACCGGCTGCCCCACCAACTTCACCGCCACCCACATGGAGGTGGCCGATCTGGGCCTCGCCAGCCTCCAGATCGGCGCCGTGATCATCGACACGCCGGTCCTCGTCGCCGACTGCCCCGACGGCACCGACGTGATCCTGCGCGACGACGGGGACTTCCAGGGCGGCGGCGGCGCCATGCTGGGGGCGACCGCCTGGATCCGCTACTCGCCCAGAGGGGGCGCCTCCCCCAACCACTCCAGGTAGCGGGCCCGCAAGGCCTCAGCGTCTGCCGCAGGGTCGGTGCTGGGCGGCAGGGGCGGCATGATCTCGATCCGCACCGTGCCAGGCCGCACCGTGAAGCTGCCAGGCGGACACAGCTCCCAGGCGCCGTGCATCACGACCGGGACGATCTCGGCCCCGGCCTGCTGGGAGAGGTGGAAGGGCCCGTGCTTGAAGGGTCCCAGGCGGCCGTCGGGGGAGCGCGTGCCCTCGGGCGAGATCATGGCCGTGCGCGCCTGGTCACGGATCTCGTCCGCGGCGCGGCGCAGGCTGGCCACGGCCCGCGTCCGGTCCTTGCGCTCCAGGAAGATCGACCCTGCCCCCCACAGCGCGAGGTTCAGCGGGAAGGCCCAGCGCAGCTCGGCCTTGCCTACGGGACAGGGGGAGGGCGGGTTGAGCAGGCTGAACAGGAAGAGGTCCAGGATCGAGGTGTGGTTGAGCACGAGGATCCGCGGGCGGCGCGGCTCTATGTGCTCCCAGCCGCTGACCTCGGCCCGCACCCCCAGCAGCCGCAGCCCCACCCCCGCGAAGAGCGGCATGAGCACGTGCACCACCGGCTCCCGGGCCCGCCCCAGGCTCAGCACCACGGCCAGGACCAGGAACAGACCCAGCTTGGTCACGAACAGGACCAAGCTTGCCCAGGCCAGCAGGGAGCGCAGCGTCGCCATCAGGCGATGGTAGCGCGAAGCCGCGCAGGCCTGCCCGCGGCAACCGGGCGGGCATCCCGCGGCGCCGCCAGGGGGGAAACGGAGTTGTAAAGGGGGCTACGTGGTAGCGTCCAGCTGGGAGGCCTGCCGGATGCGGCTGATCCACAAGGTCCTGGTGGTGTTGGGAGTCGCGCTGGCGCTTCCCCTGGGGGTCCTGGGGGTCGCCGCCTCCGTGGGCATGCACCACATCGAAGACGACGCCACGGCCACGGCCACCGACGCGCTTGCCCGGACCCAGGAGCGGCGCATGGACGACCTGGTGCGGGGCCGCGCCCAGGCGATCGAAGCCTTCCTTGCACCATTTCAAGAGGACGTGACCCAACTGGCGAGCGCCTGGTCGGGGATCACCCGGGCCGGCGTCGCCTATACGCCAGCCCTGTCCTATGACGACCCGGGCATGCCGGGCCTGCCCGCCTACGGTCGCGTGGATCCCGCCTGGGGCACCTTCGCCGACTTCGAGCGCCTGGGGCCCGCCTGCCCCTGGTGTAGTGTCCCACCCATCTCCACCGGCGGCGTCCCGCGAGACACCACCGGTGGCCGTCGCGAGACGGCGCCCTGGACTGTGTCCCATTCCCGGGCCCTGGTGCGTCCCTGACGTCCTCCAGACTTCG
>Ga0210033_1001434_pt1 | contig 21837 bp, 18 predicted proteins | sample CryGeymeta201501_FD_185465 | JGI IMG/M metagenome (GOLD analysis project Ga0210033, IMG submission 185465) | Groundwater microbial communities from Crystal Geyser aquifers in Utah, USA - Crystal Geyser metaG 2015-01 (SPAdes) (version 2) | ecosystem: Environmental > Aquatic > Deep subsurface >... | reverse complement strand
GGCCTGGCGCTCACGCCATGCGCCACGAGCGCGCGCCGTTGCGCTGCTTTGCTGCGCAAGCTCGCGATGGCGCGCAGCATGCGGTCGGCGACGTAGCCGTAGTTGCCGGCGAGCACCTCTTTCTGCAGCGCCTCGTCGAGCCGGAGCAGCGTCATGAGCTGCGTCATCCGGGCGCGGGTGACTCCGAGGTGTTTGGCGATCTCCGACTGGGTCTTGAAGGTCTTGTCTTCGAGCTGCGCGCGGTGGGCGCGGGCGCGGTAGAGCCAGAGCGCGCCCCCTTCGAGCTTGTCAGCGTCGACGTCGGGCTCAGGGGCGTCCGCCACTTTGCCATCCTGGGTGCGCCCCGGCAGCGTGCTCCAGCGCAGCGGATAGCCGTGCTCGTTGCACAGCAGCAAGATGCCGATCTTGTGACGGTTGTGCAGGCCCTCCTTGGTGCGGCTGCGCTGAGCGAGGTCGGGGCCACGCCCCTCGAACCAGGCGTCGGTCACGTCGGTGAAGAGGGTGGCGAAGGTGCCGTCGCGCTGCTCGTAGCGACGCACGAGCCCGTCCTGCAGCTCGGTCTCGACGCGGTCGCGCTTGTCGAGCACGCGATGGATGCGCGTGTTGTGAAAGTGTGCCGGAGCGACACCGAGCAGCTCCGGCAACGCCGTGCGCGGAAACCAGCGCTGCGCGTAGAGCGTGGAGCCCGGTGCGACGCAGCGCTGGATCGTGAGCGCGCAGATCACCTCGGCGGCCCGCACCGCCACGTCTCGCTCGGGGATGACTGGGAGGTCCGCGAGTGCGTCAGGGGCCGAGCGCCCCCGCAGCCGCCGACCGAGGCGGCGAGGAGGAAAGCCGGCGCCTGGCGTGCTCCCGGACCTCCCAGCTACCTGAAGTTCTGGACAGCCCAGACTCCGCCCGACCCATCATAGAAGCCGCAGGCGACCTTGGTGTGCGTCGTGCTCGACATGTTGATGTAGTGGCCGTGGGCGGGCGGGCCGTAGAAATCGCCCGGACCTTCGTCCCACATCTGCTGCAAGCAGCCGGTGACGGTCTGGCGGATCGAACCCCAGCCGGGGCACTCGTTCTGGGCGCGGCCCGAGTCGCAGATGCCCGCGCGGAAGCCCGCGTGAGCCGTGTTGTGTTCAGAGTCGTACTGGGCGTCCATGTCGGCGCAGGCTTCGCCATCGGTCCAGCGCATCAGCGGCGGCAGGCACTGGCAGTCGTGTCGGAACTGGTTGATGCGCGCGACGCAGTCTCCCGCCGGGTCGCCTGTGTCGGGCAGGGGCGTCGGCATGCAGCCGGCGATGGGCGCCGCCAAGGGGCCGCTGGCCGTGCAGGGATCGGCGGGCGGCGTGCCCGTGTCCGGTACACCCGTGTCGGCGACGCCGCTGTCGACGGGGCCCGTGTCCGGTACACCCGTGTCGGCGACGCCGCTGTCGACGGGGCCCGTGTCCCGGACGCCGCTGTCGCGAGTCACGACCGAGCCGTCCATCAGCACGACGCCTCCGGCGTCTTCCAGCACGACGCCTCCGGCGTCTTCGTCGGACGTCCCGAGCTGGCCCGTGCATGCCGAGAGCACGAGCAACGAGCCGAACAAGGTCCGCGTGAGTGCGTCTGTCATGCCCCTGAGGATGCCGGGATCCGGGCGCGCCGCCAAGCCCCTCCCGGCGGTGCGTCAGCGTCGTGCGCGTCGCGGACTACCCGACCTCGGCCTCGAGCTGCGCGAAGAGGTCGCTCAGCTCGCTTCGGCTGCGCAGCTGAGTCGCGAGCTCCGTGGCTCGCTCCATCAGCTCCTGCTCGCGCGCGCTCACCTCGGCGCCCTTGGTCACGAGCACGTTCTCGGACAGCGCCTTCTTGCGATCGAACTCGGCCTCGCTGCGATCGAGCTGCTGCCGTAGCGCGCTGACCTGGAACTCCACGTCGTGGACGGCTTCGTCCTTGGCCTCGACCCAACGACGGGCCTTCTCCGCGGCGCCGCGCGCCAAGAGCCAGCGGTCGAGCGCGTCCGTGACCTCGCGCAGCGCGCGCACCAGCGCTTCCGTCGGCGCCTCGAGCTCGTGGTAGCCGCCTGCGCGCTCCAGCCCTTGGTGGGCGCTGACGTAGGCGGCGCGGCACTGGTCATCGGCCTGGAAATAGGGCGCGACCTCCGTCTTGGCGCGTCGGGCCGCGTCACGCGCCTGGGAGAGATCCTCGGCCAGGCTCTGCACCGCGAAGCCGAGGCGCGCGCGCTGATCGCGCGCTTCGTTCTGCACCACCTCGAGCTGGCGCTGCTCCTTCAAGCCTTCGTGGCGCAGGCTGTGGATCTGGCTGAGCGTGGCGCGAATGGACTCGAGCATCGCGCGCATGGGCGGCGGTGCGTTTCCGGACGGGTAGGCGCGCGCGAGCATCTGATCGAAGATCGCCGTGCGTCGGGCCCAACGCTCCAGCGTGGTCGGTGGCAAGGTCGGCGCGACCACGGGCCGACTCGGCGTGGGGATGGGGGGCGCGACGCTGGGACCGCCCTTGGGCAGCAGCGCCGTCAGCTCCCTCACCACCTGATGCGCGTCCACCGGGCGCTCGTCGGGCGACTTGGCCAGGAGCGCGAGGATCAGCTCCTCCAGGCGACGCGGGCAGTTGGGCGCGAGCTCGGACGGCCTCGGCGGCGGGTCCTGCATGTGCTTGATGAAGTAGCCCGTGATCTCCTGGGCCTCGAAGGGCAGCCTGCCCGTCAGCATCTCGAAGTAGATCACTCCCAGCGCGTAGAGATCTGCCGCGGGCCCCGCGTCGATGGTGGTGATGCGCTCGGGCGCCATGTACTGCGGCGTCCCGAAGACCTCACCCACGCCCGTCAGGCGCGAGTCCTGCATCGAGCGCGCGATGCCGAAGTCCAGGAGCTTGATCTGAGGCCTGCCGTGCGCGACGCGGGAGACGAAGATGTTGTCCGGCTTGAGGTCGCGGTGGATGACGTCGAAGTCGTGGGCGCGCGCCAGACCCTGGGCGATCTGCACGCCGAGGGACGCGACCTCTTCCGGAGGCATGCCACCTTCGACGATGTAGTCGGCGAGGGGCGCGCCATCCAAGAGCTCCATCACCAGGAAGGGCGCGCCGTCGTCCGTCTCGCCGTAGTCGAAGATCTCGATGATGTTGGGATGGGCCAGCGCCGCCGCGTTCTTCGCCTCGCGCCGAAAGCGCTCGCGGAGGCCTTTATCCGAGGCCAGATTCTTGTTCATGATCTTGACCGCCACCGGGCGGTCCACGAGCGTGTGCCGAGCCCGGTAGACGACGGCCATGCCGCCTTCGCCGAGGGGAGCCTCGACCAGATAGCGCCCCGCGAGGGTCAGGCCGACGTAGGGATCCGGCGCCTCCTCGAGGGCGGTGCCATCGACGAAACAGCTCGGCTGGTCATTCGAGTACTTCAGGCCGCATTGGGGACAGACGCGCATCCATGCCTCCGGCGAGCCGCGAGCCTAGCACGGGCTCGCGTCGACGTGACTCACGGACCCAACATGTCTGTGAGCACCCGCGTGAGCTCGTCGAGGGAGAAGGGCTTGCTCAAGAATGCGTCGGCCTGTCGGCGCGCCGCGCTCGCCTGGGCGTGGTCCGCGTGGCCCGTCGCCAGCACGACCTTCACGTGAGGGTGACGCTCCTTCACCGCCGCGACCACGGCGGCACCACTGACCATGGGCATGGAGAGATCGGTCAGCACCAGGTCGAAGGGCTCGTCTTCCAGCAGCTCCAGGGCGCGCACACCGTCTTCCACGGCGACCGTGTGCATGCCCAGGCGCTCGAGCATGGCCGTCAACGCGTGGCGCACGAGCGCCTCGTCGTCGATCAGCAGCACCTTGGCTCGCCGTGGCTGCACAGCTCGCGTGGTCTCTGGCACCTCGGGGCCGGAGCGCGCGGGCAGACAGACCTCGAAGCGCGTGCCTTCGCCTGGCGTCGACTCGACCTCCAGGCGCCCTGCGTGGCGATCGATGATGCCGCGGCTGACGGAGAGCCCCAGACCCGAGCCGCCGTCACCCTTGGTGGTGAAGAAGGGATCGAAGATGCGCGTGAGCACGTCGGCGTCCATGCCGACGCCCGAGTCCTCGACGCTTATGCGCACCCAATGCTCGTCGACGTTCAGCTCGATGCGCACCGGGCCGCCGTCGGGCATGGCGTCCACGGCGTTGAAGATCAGGTTGACGATCACCTCGCGCAGCTCGGCGGCGTTGCCCGAGGTCAGCGCTCGCTCGGGTCCGTAGACGTCGACGGTGTAGGTGGCGGAGCGCGCGCCCGCCTCACGACTCCACTTGGGGCGCGTCATCTCGACAGCGCCGCGCAGCAGACCGGCCACGTCGACCGTGGTGTGGCGGTCACCCGTCGAGCCGCGGGCGAAGCTCTGGATGCGGCGCACGGTCCCGGCGGCGTCCTGCGCGGCGTGCTGGATGATGGCGAGGCCACGGCGCAGGAACTCCGGATCGTCGATGCGTCGATCCATGGCCTCTGCGTAGCCCAGGATCGCGGTCAGCGCGTTGTTGAAGTCGTGGGCCACGCCCGCGGCGAGCTGTCCCAGTCCTCGCAGGCGATCCGTCTCGAGCTCGGCGCGCGCCTCCGCGCCCGTCGTGGGTCGATCCCCCAGCCGTCGGAAGGTGGCGATCACCACCAAACGTTCGCGCCAATGGCCCGGCGAGAGCGTGACCACGCTCGGGAAGAGCCCACCGCTCTCGTGTCTTCCCCACCACTCGAGGGTCTGTCGTTCGCCCTCGAAGGCGCGCCCCACGTGGAAGAGGGTGGTCTCGTGCTTCGTGCGCTGCGGATCGCGGAGCAGCTCGGGCGAGGCGCCGATCAACACTTCCCTCGAATAGCCGAAGAACTCCGAGGCCGCGCGGTTCGCGTCCAGGAAGGTCCCATCTCGGTCCTGAATGAACACCGCCTCGGAGATGGCGTTGAACAGACGTTCGTATTCAGGGTCGGCCGGGCGCTGCGCGTTCATCGTCCTAGGGGGTTAGCGTGTGAGGGAGCGTACCAGAGACGAGAGCTCCTGTGCGAAGAGATGCGGAGAGTGTCGCGCTTCCAGGTACAGTGAGCCGCTCGCCGCCAGCCGTTCGCCGAGCTCGCGGTGGTTCAGGATGCGCTCGCAACCACGCGCCAGGGCCTCGGGATCGTCGTCCGCGACCAGCATACACGCACCGCCCAGAGGCAGGCCCGCCGCGGCGCGCGCCGTCGTCACGACCGGCGTCTGACGCGCGAGGGCGTCGAGGAGCTTGATCGGCACGCCTCCCGCGATGCGCCGAGGCACGAGCGCGATGTCGGCGGCCGCGTAGGCCCGGCGTCGCGCCTCCTCCGTGGTCAGCGTGGTCGCTGTGAGCCTGTGGGCCTGGCCCAGAGAGCGCGCGAGGCGCCAGAGCGGCTGCGTCGCGGAGGCCGTCGCGACCAGCAGCCGCGCGGCCGGTCGCCTGCGCGCCAGGGACGCCAGCGCCGTGAGCACGTCCTCCCAGCCCTGGTAGGCGTCGAGGTTCCCGGCGTAGAGCAGCACCTCCGCGCCCCGCGCGATGCCCAGGGCCTGGCGCGCCTGTGCGCGCTCCTGGCTGCTGGTCGGTGTCGCGCGCGGCCAGGGAGGCAAGAGCGTTTGCGCCCGTGGGCAGAGCCCCGAGAGGCGCTGCGTCAGCGCGGGCGCCACCGTGACCACGGCCTGGGCGCCGCCGACGGCGAGCGCGTCCAGCGTCTTGCCCGCCAGCGTCAGGGGTCGCCGCAGCCGCGCCGAGGCGTAGCTGGGCAGCTCGTCTTCGAAGCTCGTGTGCGCGACGTAGACCCAGGGGCGAATGCCCGAAGCGCGCGCGATCAACGCGGCCTCGACGTTGTGGGCCACCACGGCGCGGGCTCCGAGTCGACGGAACAGACGCCGCGTGGCGTCGATCATGCGCAGATCGAGCAGCGCCTTTCCCAAGGACGGGCCGGAGCGCAGGCTCGAGAGCTGCGGGCCACCCTTCAGGCGATGCAGCGGGAAGGATCCGCGCGGGCCGTGACCGCCGTGGGCGTAGGTGAGGAGCTCGGGCACGTCGCCCTGGGCATGGGACGCCTCGAGCATCTCGCGCACCAGCGCTTGAGTGCCTTGAGGGCTCGGGTAGGGCGTCGCGGAGAGGTGCAGGACAGGCTTCGACATGGGCTCCTTCAATCGATGTATCCGAGCGCGCGCAGTCGAGCCGCCACGGCCGCTTCGCCGGCTTGCCGTCTTCGCCCGGAGCCGACGACGTCGGGCAGACGGCGCGCCGCCTCGCCGCTCTCGCGCAGGATCTCGAAGAGCACGCGTCCCCGCGCCTCGGGAGGTGGGGCTATGCCCAGGCGAGACAGCAGGGTGGCGCTGGCGTCGGCGATGCCCGCCTCCACGCGCCCGGCCGCGAGCACGCTCGGACCGTGGGCGATGTAGATGCCGCGCGGACGATGGGCGCCCGGCATGCTGCGCCCCTTGCGTCCGAGGTACTCCTCGGGAGCGAGGCGCCGGAAGGGGCCCGTGCCGGCCGGTCCCGTGCCACTCGGCGCGAGGTTGTAGGAGTAGCCCTCGCGCAGCGCGAGGGTGATCACCAGATCGGGCGCGCGCTCCACGAACGCACCTTCGTACAGCTCCTCCCGCGCGTGCACCGCCTCGACCACCTGCTGGCCGTTCCACGGATCACGCAGCGCGAAGAGCGCCCCTTCGATCTCACGCCTCAGCGCGTCGCGCTCCGAAGGCGCGACCACGCCCGAGGGCTCGCGCCCACGCAGGTTGTAGGAGACGCTTGGGAAGTAGTTCAGCTCCTGGCTAAAGGCTCGGCTCCGGCTCATGTCGAGGTCGCCGAAGCGCGCACGCGACTCGAGCCAGCCGGGCAGGGCGCGATCTCCGAGGGCGAAGAGCCGCTCGCGCAGACGCGGCGAGAGCCGGGAGAGGGCCGCGTCCTTCAGCCCACCGACGAGCGCGGGCCAGGGACTGCGACGCACGAAGCGCAGGAGGCCCGCCTCGGCCAAGGCGCGGTTCAGGTAGAGCACGACGTCCGAGGAGCCTCCCGAGCCGTGGTCGCTCACCAGTGTCAGCTCCACGTCCTCGCCCGCCGCGCAGCGCAGCTCGTCCACCGCCGCGTCGAGGCGACGGTAGACCTGCGAGAGCCCGTCGCCCGCGTAGCCGAGGTTGTGTGGGTGTCGCGGCGACGCCGGGTCGTGGAGCGAGAAGAGGTGGTGACTGGCCGTGTCGCTCTCGCCGAAATAGAGCGCGAAAGCGTCCCAGCTCTCACGGCCGAGGAGCCAACGGGCCATGGCCACCTTGCGGTCGATGCGCAGGGCGAGCCGCCCGGGGAGGCTCTCGTGGAAGCCGGGCTCGTCCGCGCGGAACTCGTCCACGTCCGACAGCTTGTGCGCCGCGAAGCGCTTCTTCAGCGGGGCGTAGAGCGCGCGCGGCCAGACGAAGGAGGCGTCGGCCTCGAAGGCCACGGGGGCGTCCCAGCCCGAGATGAACACGCCGTGCTCAAGCTGCTCCGGCGGCCAGGTCGCGGGGAAGCCCACGCAGGCGGTACGCAGGCCCAGGCGATCGAGGCGAGCGAAAATCGTCGGCGCCTCCCGCACGCTGCCCGCGGTGAAGGCCACGCGGTAGCCCTTGCGCGTGGTGAAATCGAACACGCCGTGCGCGCCCGGATCGAGGCCGGTGAGGAAGGTCGTCCAGTTTGGCAACGTGGCCGGCGGCTCGACGCTCACGAGGTGCGCATAGCTGCCCTCCGTCATCAACGCGTGCAGGGTCGGCAACGCCTCGGGACCCATCTGCTCGACCAGATCGAGATCGACGCCATCGAGCCCGAGGATGAGATGCTTGGCGCTCACCCCCGACTCCAGTCGCGGCCGCGCATGAAGCCCGGGGCGGGCGTCTGGCCCAGACCGAGCACGGTGGGCGCGATGTCGAGGATGTGCGCGTCTTCGACCCGTCCACGCGCGGGCAGATCCGCGCCGGACAGGACGAAGAAGCCGTCGCGGGCGTGGTTGGCTCCGTCGGGGCCACGGGCGTCGTGCCGAGTGAAGACGTCGCCGCCCAGCTCCCCGAGGGCGCGGTGGCCCAGGTCTCCGAAGGTCACCATCAGCTCGGGCGGGTGGCCACGCAGGCCGGTGTAGAGCCGTGAGGGGACCGCCACCCGCGCGAAATCGGATTCGCCCTCGGGACCCGGCATCGCGGACAAGGCATCCACCAGCTGCGCCAAGACTCGCTCGGCGTCGCGCTCGGGCACGCAGGCGCCGGGGCCACATCCCTCGCGGTTCAACAACACGCGGGCATGGTAGCCGCCTTCGGCCCAGGCGCGCGTCCTGGACCAATCGACGTCGGCCTCGAAGAGCGGCGTGCCGGGCTCGGGAGCGGTGCGCAGAGTGAGCCAGCCCTCGCGACGCAGCCACTCGTTGATGCGCACGGCGCCGAGCATGGGCCTCGCGCCATGATCGCTGACCAGGATCGTGCGCGTCTCGGGCCCCGCGCGCTCCACCAGAGCGCCGATGCGTGCGTCGAGGCCCGCGTAGTAGCGTCGGCAGGCGTCGACTCCGTCCGCGTTCGGATCGTGCTCGGGGTGCGCGGGATCCATGTGGCGCCAGAGCGCGTGGTGCAGGCGATCGGTGCCGATCTCCACCAGCATCATGAAGTCGGGGTCGTGGGCCTCGAGCACGTACTCGGCGATGTCGAAGTGTTGCTCCGCCATGGTGCGCAGCTCGTCGAGGAGCGCATCTTGGGTGAGGTCGCCGAAGCGCGCCACGTCCGCGCGGTAGGGGCCGAAGCGCTGCGTGAGCTCGGCGCCGAGGGAGCGCGGCCAGGTGAAGTCGTGACCTTCTCCGGGCCACAAGCAGCCCGAGACCTCCACTCCGCGCACGGGCTTGGGCGGCGAGGTCAGAGGCACGAAGAGCGCCGCCACTCGCTGGCCCGCTTCGCCCAGGCGGTCCCAGACGCGCTTCTCCTTCAGGTCTGCCGAGGTCACGAGCGAGAGCTGCCGCTGTCCATGTCGCCTCGCGCGGAAACCATAGAGACCCAGCTCGCCGGGATCCCGACCCGTGACCATGCTCGGCCAGGCCGGCACGGTGATCGGCGGCGTCGTGGAGCGCAGAGGGCCGAAGGTGCCCGACGCGGCCAGACGCGCGACGTGGGGCATCGCCTCGCGGTAGCGCTCGAAGACCAACTCTGGCGGCACGCAGTCGAGCCCGATGACGAGCGTGTGAGCGCGCCTCATGCGCTTCGTCAGCTCGCGTACTTGTCGACGAGTCCGCCCAGGCGCGGCGCGGCGTCTTCGACGTGTCGCTTCGCCGTAGGACGCAGCTTGTCGTAGGTGCTCTTCACCACGCGGTTCGTGCTGCGGGCGGCCTTCTTGTCCGTGATGGAGAGCAGCGCGTCGGCGAGCGAGCCACGATGCGATCCGAAGTGGCGAGTGGCGGTCACGGAGGCGGCCTTGGCCTCCTCGGCCATGGGCTCGAGCGCGTCGGCGAACTCGGGCAAGAGGTCCGTGACCACGTTCTTCACGAAGCCGGGCTTGAAGCCCTTGACCACCTTGTAGCCGGTCTTGATGGCGATCCCCGAGAGGCCCTTCTTGGACTGCACCTCGGCTTCGAGGATCTCCAGGCAATCTCGGATCACGTCGGCTTTTCGGGATTCTTGGGTCAACACGTCTCGCAAGCTCATGGGCCGCGTTTTGGCCGAGTCGCTGCGTGGAAGCAAGTCGCGCGTGGCCGAGGGGGATGGGGCTACTTCCGGGTCCTGCGTTCGAGGATACGGTGATAGCGCTGGATGTGAATATTTTGGGGTTCGAGGGCGGCGGCGTTCTTGAACGAGCGCGCGGCGCCTTTTTCGTCCCCCTCGGCCAAACGCAGCTGCCCCAGGGCGAAGTGACCGAAGGCCCAGCGCTTGTCCTGTCGCAGCAAGCGCTTGGCCTCCTTGGACAGCCCACGCCCGATCACCGCCTTGCCGTCCGCTTCCTCGAGCAGCTGATGCTCGGCGAAGCGGCGCGCGAAGCTCACGCGCGTGCGCTCGTCGCCGACGGACGCCGCCTCGACGTCCGCGAGCAGGGCCTCGGCCTTGGCGTACGCACCCTGGGTCAGGAGCTCGAGTCCGAGCGCGAGGTCCTTGGCGAGATCCGTGGTCGAGGCCATCGCGGGTTGGTTGGTCGCGCGCACCCGCCCAGGCACGGAGCCGTGGTGACGCTCGAAGCGCTCCGCGATCGCGGCGGCTCGGGCCATGGCGACGGCGCGCTTCGTGCCCTGTTCTTTGGGCGCCGACTCGGGCGTTCGCGCGCCCTGCCTCAGCTCCCGATGTCGCGCCAGGCGTGCGGCGACGAGGTGGGCCCGCCGACGAAGTGCCTCCGGCGAAGGCTCCGCGGCCGGCGTTGACGGCGCGTCGGGGGCGGGGTTGCGCGCCGCTTCCGGGTGGCGCGCCTCGGGCAGCTCGATCCGACCCGTGTCCTCACGCTCCATGCGCGCTCGGCTCGGCTCGGGTGGGGCGCTGGCGAAATCGAGCAGCAGCAGGCAGGCCACGAGATGGGAGGCCCGGGTGGCATCCATGCCGGTCGCGACCATGACCTCCGCCGTGGGACGAGCGCCGTCGATCGCCCGCAGCAGGCGCGCGCCCTCGGCATCCAGGTGGAGGCGCTCGCTGACGATCGCCGCCGGGGCTTCCAGGCGCAGGTAGCCCAGCAGATACGGGCCCAAGATCGCTTGCACGCGCGGCGGATCGAAGACCGTGCCCACCGCGGAGAGCGTCAACGCCTCGATGTCGCAGGGGTAGGTCACGAGCTCGCGATCGACCTCGGTCTCCTCCCGGAAGCGCGACTCCACCGAGCGATGGCTCATGCACTCGAGCAGCTTGCGTTCGAGCTGCGCCGCCAGCGCGGCGTGGACCTGCGCCTCGCTCACGTATCCGAGCTTCACGGCCACTTCGCCGAAGCGTGCGGTCTCGTTGTCCACGAAGCCCTCGGTCACGCGCTCTACGATGGCGCGGAAGGCTGCGTCGTCGATCAAGCCCTCGTCGCGGAGCACGCTGCCGAGGTCGTCTCCCCGCGCGCCGCCTTCCGCGAAGATGGGCACGCCGCGCGCGAGGTGGATCCAGGTGCGGACGCCGCGGGCGTCCACGGTCAGGTTCCCGGTCTGAGCGCGCCGACGCAGCTTGACCAGCGTGCGAACCAGCTCGGCGCCACCATCCACGTCACTCACTGACCGCAGTCTATCAACCCTTGACGGACTTCTCGATCATCGCGGCGTGGAGTCCCTCCCGCAGCTGCCGCACCTCGTAGGGCTTCTGGACGAACCCGAGGGCTCCCTCGGCGCGCAGGCGTCGCTCTAACTCGCGATCCCAGTAGCCCGACACGAAGAGCACGGGGGCGTGGGCGTCGATCTTTCGTAGCCGGTGGAAGGTCTCTTCGCCGCCCATGACAGGCATGTTCAGATCCAGCACGACCAGGTCCGGCTTGCGCTGCGCCTCCGCGTAGAGCCGTAGGGCCTCCTCGCCGTTGCGGCCGTACATCACCTCGTGTCCCGCTTGCCTCAGCACACGCCCCGCCGAGCGCCGCACCATGTCCTCGTCGTCGACCAGGAGGATGCGCATGGGCGTGTCCGGTAGCTTGATCGGGACCGCCCCCTCGAGCGTGGACGGGCGCGAACCCATGCGCTTCGCCGTGCACAGGGGCAGGAAGATGGTGAAGGCCGTGCCTTCGCCGCACTTGCTCCAGAGCTCCACGTGTCCGCCATGGGCGGTCGCGACTTCGTACACCGTGGCGAGCCCGAGGCCGGTGCCGGCCTCTCCGCTCTTGGTGGTGAAGAAGGGCTCGAAGGCGTGCTTCTGCACGTCCGAGTCCATGCCTTCGCCCGAGTCGCTGACGCGGATCAGCGCGTGTGGGATGCTGGCGGGTCGGTGCGCCATGGCCAATTCGGCCTCGGTGGCGCGCCTGCAGACCACGCCTATCTTGCCTCCGCCGGGCATGGCGTCCCGGGCGTTGATCAGGAGGTTGAGCAGGAGCTGATGCAGCTGCGAGTGGTCGCCGCTGACCGTCGGCGTACCGTCGAGGCTGGTCTCGATCTCGATGGCGCGATCGAAGGTGCGGCGCACCAGCGGAATGACCTCTTCGATCAGACTGCGCAGATCGACCGGGGCATGGCTGCGATGGGTTTGTCGCGCGAAGCCCAGCAAGCGTCGCGTCATCTCGGCGGCGCGCGTCGCGGCGAGCCGTACGTCGCGCAGGCTCTCGGCCACCTCCGGGTCGGACAGCCGTGTGCCCCTCGGCAGCTCGTCGACGAAGTCCATGGACGAGAGGATGGCGCCCAGGAGGTTGTTGAAGTCGTGGGCGATCCCCGTGCCGAGCCGGCCGATGGCTTCGAGCTTCTGGCGCTGCGCGACCTGGTCTTCGAGGGGGTCGTGGTGCGTGAAGAGCAGGATGCTGGAGCCGACCTGGATGCGATCGCCGAAGGCGACCTTCTCGCGCTTCACGGGGGAGCCGTTCAGGCTCGTGCCGTTGCGACTCGCCAGGTCCTCGAGGATGTATTGGCCTTCGGCGACGCGCGTGAGCTGAGCGTGTCGGCGCGAGAGCAAGGGATCATCGATGGAGACGTCGGTCGTGGACGAGCGGCCGAGAACCAGGGCGTCGCCCAGCGTGATCGTGCGGCCGGCGACCGGTCCCGTCAGGGCGACCAGGCGCGCCTGGGGCGGCGCGGGCTTCTCCCCCGAGTCGCGGATCGCTTCGAGTCCCAGGTGGGTGATTTCGCTTGGGTCGTCGAAGTTGTTCTGTTCGTCCACGGTGGCCACGCTTCTATTTCTCGCGCGAGTAGGCTCCTTCACCCTAACGGCAGATGTCGGCGGGAATTGGAGTCCCCTGCACAAGATTCCTACCGCGTGGGTCGAATGCGCCCCCTATCGGGAGAATCAGCGCAAGCGTCGCGTCAGCGCCAGCGCCCCACCGGGAAGCAGGGGCAGGAGCGCGACGGCGACCAGAGTGGGGCCGGTGGGTAGGTCGTTCATGAACGAGAGGTAGTAGCCCAGCACCGCCGCGCTGAGGCCGAACCCGACCGCGAGACCGAAGGCGACGCGTAGGCGGCTCGTCAGCAGCAGGGCCGCGCTGGCAGGTGCGACGGTGAAGGCGAAGGCTGGCAGCGCGCCCAGCGCACGGGTCGCGACGGAGATGGAGAGTCCGATGCCCAGCCCGAGCAGCAGACGATGGAGATCCGTGCGCATGCCCTGGGCGCGCGCCGCGTCGGAGTCGAAGGCCACCAACAGGAAGCGGTAACGCAGCCAGGCGTGGGAGCCGAGCACCAGCAGCGCCGTGCCGCCCAGCATCCACAGCTCCGACGCCTCCGCCACCACGGCGTCGCCGTAGAGCGCCGACTGCACGTGCTGGTAGTCCAGGGTGAGAAAGCGCGCGAGCACGAGCGTGAAGGCCGACGCGCCGACGACGGCCAAGGCCAGCGCGGCGTCCGTCGTCATGCGCTGCGAGCGGCCCGAGAGGGCGAAGAAGCCCGACCCCAGAACGCCTAGGCCGACGCCGAGCGCGATCGGAGAGATGTTGGGCCCGCCGGCCGCGGTCACGACGAGCGCCACGACCACGCCCAGCCCGGCGAGCTGTGACACCGCCGCGGAGACGAAGGCGCTGCGCATCAAGACCACGTACACGCCCAGATACGAGAGCAGCACCGCCGCGATGGAGCAGGCGATGACCGCGTCACGCCAGAGGAACATGCTGTCCCACAAGCCAATGTCTTGCATGATGCTCAGACCTCGAAGGTGATGACGGGCGCGCCGTCCATGTGGTGGACCGTGGCCTTGGCACCGTAGATCTCTTCCAGGATCTCCGGCCTCGTGATCTCCCCCGTCGGGCCGTGGCGGAAGACCTGGCGCTCGCCGTCGAGGATCGCGAGCTCCTTGCTGATGCGCGCCGTGAGCGAGAGCTGGTGGCTGACCACCACCACCGCGATGCCCTTGTCCTCGTTCAGGCGCGCCAGATCGCCCAACAGGCGCTGCTCGCCCACGGGATCGAGGGCGCTGGTCGGCTCGTCGAGCACGAGCAGAGAAGGCTCGATGGCCAACGCGCGCGCCAGCAGCACGCGCTGACGCTGGCCGCCCGAGAGTTCGCGGAAGGGGCGATGTCCGAGGTCCGCGAGCCCCACGCTCTTCAAGGTCTCGTCCGCCTGTTCGAAGTGCGTGCTCCGAAGCTGCCCGAACATCGAGAGCGACGGCACGCGACCGAGGGCGACCACCTCGCGCGCGGAGATGGGCCAGATCGAGTCGATGGCGTTGCGCTGCGGCACGTAGCCGATGCGAGCGCGTCCATGGGGCCAGACGATCTTGCCCTTCAGCGGCTGGATGATGCCGCACAGGGTCTTCAGCAGCGTGCTCTTGCCGCTGCCGTTCGGGCCCACCACACCCAGGAAGACGCCCGACTTCACGGTGAAGTCGATGGGCGGCAGCAGCGGTTTGCGGTAGCCCAGGGAGACCTGCTCGAAGCGCAGCAGTGTGCCCGAGTTCTCGCGCGACGACTCAGCCATGACTGGCCAACGCTTGCGTGATCGAGCGGACGATGTGGTCGAGCAGCTCGATGTAGGAGTGCACGCCGTTGGCGCCCACGTCTCCGGGCAGGCGGACCAGGCTCGCGTTGGCTCGCTCGGCCACTACGCGGCTGGTCTCGGCGTCGTACCAGGGCTCGCCCAACACCAGGTGCACACCGTCGTGGCGCATGGAGAGGATGATCTGCGCCAGGTGCCGCGGGTTCGGCGAGATGCCCGGCTGCGGCTCGATGAAGCCCGCCTCGTGCAGTCCCAGGAACTGCGCGAGGTAGATCGTGCTCTCGTGGAAGGCCACGAACTTCTGACCGTGATAGGGTGCCGTGAGGTGCTGCCACTCAGTCCTCTTGGCCTGCAGGCGGCCCTCGAAGGCATGGTAGTTAGCCTGGTAGGTGGCGGCATGTGCGCTGTCCAAGCTGGACAGCCGGTCGGCGATGCCCTGGGCCACTCGGAGCGCGTACGCGGGGTCGTAGAGGAAGTGTGGGTTGCCGCCGGGGTGGACGTCGCCCATGGAGCGATCGACCGCGCCTTGGGGCACGCCGAGCAGAGGGCCGCACACGGTGGAGGTGTCGAGGTTTCCCGGGCGCCCGAGCTGGATCGCGGCGTTGCGCGAGTTCGTCAGCAGCGGTGGCAGCCAGCCGACCTCCAGGCCGAGGCCCACCTGCACGAGCAGGTCCGCGCGATGCAGCAGCAGCACGAAGTTGGGTCGAGCGTCGACGAAGTGCGGGTCCTGGTTGGGCGCGGCGAGGGTGTCGACGTGCACCAGATCGCCGCCGACCTCCTGCACCAGTGCGCCCAAGCTCGGGACGCTGGCCACGACGCGTACTTCGGCCCGTGCGCTCGAAGTCGTGCCGAAGCCGACGAGGAAGAGCGCGAAGACGCCGGCACAGAATGAGAGATGCTCGAGGAAACGATTCATGGGTGACTCCAGATCCATCAGAAGGGATGAGCGCCATGGGATCCCATGACGATTTGATATTCGAGCAAGACCTCGTGGACGGGATCGCGGCTCGCGACGACGCCCGCGGCTCCAGACTTCAAGCGGTCGATGCCATACTGCAGGCGCCAGCGCTGGAATTCCGAGAAGTAGTAGGAGACGGCGAGCGCCGCGCGCCATTGGGCGAAGGGCGTGAACGGCTCCATGGCAGGCGCCGTCGTCACGCCGAAGTCGGGCGCGCCCGAGACTTTGGACGGCAGCCCGAGCCAATCGAAGCGGGTCGCTAGCTGCCAGTTCTGGCTGAGCCGCGCGTCGAGGTGCGCGTAGAGCCCACCCTCCGTCACGCGCCCACCCTCGACATCCGCGCGTCGCAACAGGAACTCCGATTGTAGCGCGACGTAGCGGTGGCTCTGCAGATCGCGCCATTTCAGATAGAGATCGCTGCCGAAGATCTGCGTGCGATCATGCGCCGTGTGTTCGAGTCCGCCCGTGATGTTCGGACCCTGCGCGTAGCTCAGGCCCCACTTCACGGACCAGGTATCCGAGAGCGCGAAGAACTGGTCGAGGTGACCGACGGCCAGGAAGTCGCGCGCGTGTCGAGTCTGGTCGACGGGCACGCCGAAGCTCTGCTCGTTGTTGGCCGTCAGCATCTGGGCCGAGACCTCGACGTACCAGGGCAGGGGCGCGAGCCACGACAGCTCGGCGCCCAGGCCGCGAACCTGCTCGCTCGAGAAGAAGTGCCGATTCACCAAGGGCGCGTCCACGAAGGGCTGCGTCTCCAGGAAGTGCTGCGTGTTGAAGCGACCGATGCGCGCGTACATCTGCCCCGCGCGGAGCTGCAGGCCGGCCGGTAGACCGGTCGTCGTCAGGTAGGCCTCCTCCACCTCGATCTGATCCAGCCCCAGCGCGAAGAAGACGTCCGCGCGCAGATAGGGATCGATGGCGGCCTGGAAGGCGAGCTCGATCTCCTGAAGCTGGAAGCGAAAACCCGAGGCGTTGGCCGTCGGATCATGTCCGGACGGTCGCCGCGTCGGTCGGTCCGAGAAGTACCAGAGGCCCGAGGTGAGGATGAGCGAGATGTTGGGCAGCATCAGCACGCGCCCGAGGGCCGCGCCGCCACCACCACCACCACCACCACCACCACCACCACCACCGCTCGTCTCGGGTGTCGGGGCCGCCTCCGGCTCCGCGCCCGCCGCGCCTCCGCCCAGCTCGGCCGTGAGCTCGGCCGCGAGCGCCGCCTCGTCGTCGTCGCTTTCGCTTGCGGCTTCGTCGGGCGTGGCCGTTTGGCCCGCATCGGGCGTCGTGCCCGCGTCGTCTCCGTCGTCGGTCGTGCTCGTCGCCGTCGGCTGGTCGGTCGCGACCACCTCGTCCGCCGGCGCGGTCGCGGTCGAGTCTGTCGCCTCGCGAGGCGGATCGGCATCGGATGTCTGCGCCAGCGCCAGCGTGGCGCGGCTGAACCACAAGATCGCTAGCGCGATCTTCATACTTCTCTGCATGGACTTCTCCTGAACGCTTCGACAGCGGGGGGTCCCGGCGCACGACTCACCGTGCGAAGTTCACGCCTTGGGGGAGGCGCGATCTTTGCTCGAGGGCGGTGAGGGGCTCAGACCGGCGGAGAAGTCTTGGGGGCCAACCAGAGGGCGTGGACCGGCGCGGAGAGTCGGCGCACCATGGGCCGGCAGGCGACGCCGAGCCTCGGAGGGGCGGCCGCATCGAGCCGTGAGGGGGTGCGGCGAGCCGCCTGCGTCAGGGACGCGAGCACGCCGCAGTGCGTGTGTTCGCCCGTGTCCGCGGGATCTTCGTCCACGTGGTTCGCGACCACATGGCTCGAGTGACCCACCGAATGCGACCCATCGACGTCGACCAGGTCGCCGTGTTCGGGGCAGACGGCGTGGCGATGCGACGCGAGGTGCAGCGTGGGCAGGCCGCCGCCCATCACGAGCAGGGCGGCCGCGCCCAAGAGCAGCAGCCTGAGCAACCTCGAGGGTCGAGCGAGCGCGCTTCGCATCGTGCGTGTTGTGCGAGATCCCGCGGATCCGGTCAAGCGATCCGCCGTTCGGCTCGCCACTCTTCCGAGCTGCGTGGAGGGCTCGGAGTGTGCGTGCGGCGGATCCAGGCTACACAGCGCCGTGCTCCTGGCGCTCGCCATCTCCGTGTTCAGTGTCGCTCTCGGCGCGTGGCTCGCTCTGTCGCGGGTTCATCGCGGCTGGCTGAGCGTCATGCGATGGCTCGCGGTGGTGGCAGCGGGAGGTGTCGCGCTCTTCGCCATGTTGCCCGAGGCGTGGTCCCTGATCGGCTGGACGTGCCTGCCCGTGGCCGCCGTCTTCGCGGCCTTTCCCCTCGTGCTCGAGCGGCTTCGCCACGTACATCTGAAGCGCAAGCGCGGCAGCGAGGAGCACCCCGGCTCGGCCGGCGTCGGGCTCTCACTCGGCTACGCGGGGCTGCTCGTGCACAAGGTCGGGGATGGCATGGCCCTGGCCGCCTTCGGGGGCGTGCTCGGCGTGGTCGATCCACCCGTGCTGGCGATCCTCGCGCTGCACACGATCCCGGTCACGGCGCTCGTGGTCCTGGCCTTCGCGCGTTGCTCGGGGCCACGTGCGGGTCTGCTGCACGCCATCGGCCTCGGAGCGGCCAGCGTGGTCGGCGTATTGCTGACGGTGGCCATCGATCCCGCGCTGCTCCGGCCCATCGAGCCGTGGATCACTTCGGCCGTCGCAGGTCTGCTCCTGCACATCGTCGCCCACGACATGCATCCGCACGGCGCTGAGGTGTGGAACCCCACCACGCTTGACGCCGACGCTTCCTGGCTGCAATCACGGATCATGACCGAGACCCTGTTCAGCAAGATCCTTCGCGGCGACATCCCTTGTCATCGAGTGTACGAAGATGACCACGTGCTCGCCTTCCTCGACATCGGGCCGCTCAGTCGGGGCCACACGCTGGTGATCCCGAAGCAGGAGGTCGCGACTCTCGCCGAGCTCTCGGACGAATCCGCCGCGGCGCTCGGACGCGTGCTGCCACGCCTGTGTCGCGCCATCACGGCGGTCACGGGCGTGAGCGACATGAACGTGCTGCAGAACAACGGCGTGACGGCCCATCAGGCGGTGATGCACGTCCACTTCCACATCATCCCCAAGCCGAGCGCCGATCGCGGGCTCGGCCTGGAGTGGCGGCCGAGGGCCCTCGACCACGACAGCGGCACCGACCTGGCGGCGCAGCTGCGCGACGCTCTGGCCTGACACCCGGCGGCGGCGCGCAGGTGACGCACGACGAAGGCTGTTGCCGTGCGCGGGGTGACGTGCCCTACTCTCCGCCCATGGAGGCATGCTCATGAACCCACCCGGAGGCAATCCACCCGGAGGCAATCCACCTGGAGGCAATCCACCTGGAGGCTGGCCGCCGCCCGGAGGCAATCCACCTGGAGGCTGGCCGCCGCCCGGAGGCAACCCACCGTCCGGAGGCTGGCCGCCGCCCGGGGGCGGTCCACCGCCCGGAGGTGGCGCGCCCGGTTCATGGCCTGCACCCGGAGACGCCGGTGCTCCCCAAGCAGGACCGCCTGCTCCGCCCGCGCCCATCCCGCCGGGTGGTTCGGGCGCACCTCAGGTGCAGTTCTCGGAGCTGATCGAGAACTTCAAGCTGCTCTTCATGCGCAGCAAGTCGGGCATCTTGCCCGCGATGGTCGCCATCGCCGCGCTCTCCATCGTCGTCAACAGCCCGAGCTGGGTGATGAACTACTTCACGCTCCACGCGCTCTCGAACGGGGACTTCCAGTCCTTCTGGGCGGGTGGGTTCGGCGCGAACTGCAGCAGGATGTTCACTCTGGTCGCCATCCTGCTCGTGGGCGCTCTGCGTGTCGGCCTGGCGCGGCCCATGCGGCGGGTCATGGTCGACGGCCCCGAGGCCGTGAACGGCGTGGGCGACGCCCTGAAGCAGAGCATGGAGGGGTACTGGATGAACCTCCTCGCCTACTTCCTGGTTGGCATCGCGCTGGCCATCGGCGCCATCCTCTGCATCTTGCCCATGTTCGTCGTCGCCTTCTTCGTGGCCTTCGTGCCCTACCTGGTCTCGTCGATGAACGTCGAGATCGTCGAGGCCTTCAAGCTCTCGGCGACCTACGCCAAGAACCAGGCGCCCGCGCTGATCGCGTCCATGGGCATCGTCATCCTGGTGATGGTCGTGCTCGGCTGTTGTGTCGGTGCTGGTGGCAACGCCATCGCCGTGCGCCTCTTCGGTCTGATGGGCACCGTGGCGGTGACGCCGCTCGTGAGCATCATCGGCGAGCTCGTCGGCATCGTCTGGTGGCTCTTCATGGGCGCGACCTTCGTCACGCTCGAGACCGCGGAGACGCGCACCGAGATCAAGCGCTGAGCTTCAGCCCGCGAGGCGGGAGCGGATCAGATCGAGCAGCGGGTCGACGCCTTCGCGGCGGTCGAGTTCGACGAGCGTCGGTGCGCCCACGCCCATGGCCTCGATCGTCTTGACGGCTTGCTGGGCCCAGGGCTCGTGCGATCCGAACACGACCACCAACGCCTCCTTGGACAGCAAGCGCAGCGGCCCGATCAGGTCGACGGCCCGATCCGGCGGTGGGTCCGCGCCGTCGATCAGCACGATCTGCGGACGACGATCCGTGGCCACGACTTGGAGCCGCGACAAGCGTCGCACTCCCAGGGGCATGACCTTGTCGCCCAGGGCCGCCTGCAGGCGTCGATCCATGCCGCTGGTCGCGGAGATCACCGCGACCCGCACGCAGCCGTTCACCAGGCTGACCTCGGCGGTCTGACGTTGCCACGGTGCCAGGGGTCCGCTGCCACCTTTGCCCGGCACCAGCAGGCCGAGCACGGACGAGATGCGGCTGGTGATGTCGCGAGCCACTTCGTGGCCGGCCCGCGCTTGCAGGCTCGCCTGTAGCTCGTTCTCCACGAACCGCGCCAGGCCTTCGCCCGAGGGCAGGTCGCCCCCGAAGGGTTCGAGCGCCTCGAAGATCACCTTGGACGCCACCGCGGGCGCGAGCATGCCTTCCAGGCTCTCGCGGATGACGGCCATTTCGAGGAGGAGGGATGCCGTGCTCATCCGGCCCATGCTATCAGCACATCATGCAAGGACGCATCACTGAGCGGAAGATCACGGCCATCGCTGGCAACACCCAGCGCCTCGATGGCGGCGCCATGTTCGGCAACGCCCCGCGCGCGCTCTGGACCCGCTGGGCCGAGCCCGATGACGACAACCGCATCCCCCTGGCCTGCAGGGCGATGTTGATCGAGGAGGCGAACGGTCGGCGCATCCTGTTCGAGACCGGCATCGGCGTCTTCTTCGCGCCCAAGCTGCGCGAGCGCTTCGGCGTGGTCGAGCCGGAGCATCGCCTGCTGAAGTCGCTGGAGGACGCCGGCACGAGTCACGAAGCCGTGGACGTCGTCGTGCTCTCCCATCTTCACTTCGACCACGCGGGTGGCTTGCTGCGCGCTTACGCCGAGGGGGAGCCGCCGGCGCTGCTCTTCCCCAACGCGCGCTTCGTCGTCAGCCGCGGTGCCATCGAGCGCGCGCGCGCACCCCACGCGCGAGACCGCGCCTCCTTCATCCCCGAGCTGCCGGACCTGCTCCAGGCCAGCGGTCGGCTCGAGGTCGTCTCGGGCGCCCGCTCGGAGGTGCTGGGTGACGACTACCTGATGCACTACTCGAGCGGACATACGCCCGGGCTGATGCTCGCGGAGGTGCCGGGCGAGGACGGCCCCGTCGTGTTCGCGGGCGACCTCGTGCCCGGCATGGCCTGGGTCCACGCTCCGATCACCATGGGCTACGACCGCTTCCCCGAGCGTCTGGTGGACGAGAAGATGTCGCTGCTGGCGGACCTCGCCACGCGCCGCGGACGCCTCTTCTTCACTCACGACCCCGACGTGGCCATGGCGCGCGTCGTACGCGACGACCGCGGCCGCTTCGTGCCCGAGGAGCCGCGCGGCGAGCTGCGTCACGCCCCGCTCTGAACCGCCGCCTTGATCGAGGGCTGGCTTCGGACAAAGTCGAGCCCTACGAGATCCTCATGTCGAGCCCAGCCACAGAGCCATCCAGCATCGAAGACCTGGTCGAGAGCTTCGAGCTCTTCGAGGACTGGCAAGACCGCTACGGCTACCTGATCGAGCTTGGCCGTGAGCTGCCGCCGTTCCCGGAGGCCGCGCGCACGCCCGAGAACAAGGTGAAGGGCTGCATGAGCCAGGTCTGGTTGGTCGCGGATCCCATGGGGCAGGGCTCCCGGGTGCTCTACTTCCACGCCGACAGCGACGCCCACATCGTGCGCGGGTTGGTGGCCGTCATCCTGACCATCTTCTCCGGGCACACTCCACAGGAGATCCTCGACACCGATCCGCGGCCTGTGTTCGCCCGGCTCGGGCTCGACAAGCACCTCTCCATGGGCCGCAGCAACGGGCTGTTGTCGA
>Ga0210033_1001428_pt1 | contig 21844 bp, 26 predicted proteins | sample CryGeymeta201501_FD_185465 | JGI IMG/M metagenome (GOLD analysis project Ga0210033, IMG submission 185465) | Groundwater microbial communities from Crystal Geyser aquifers in Utah, USA - Crystal Geyser metaG 2015-01 (SPAdes) (version 2) | ecosystem: Environmental > Aquatic > Deep subsurface >... | reverse complement strand
CCGTGAAAGACCTGTTGCTGTTGCATAGCCAAATGTGCTGAGCAAATAATCTGTGTATAGTTCCAAGTGTTGTTTGTTCATGTACAAATTTTACTCGGATTCCGCACCTGCTGCGTAACATCAGTTATTAACCAGATACTTGCCTGCTCATGCAACCTATTGGGGCTGTGACGTGAGTGAGACGATGCTCAAATTAACAAGAGGCAGGCTTGAAAAGTTTGGGAATCGAGCAACGCTTTGGCAGTCAACGGGTGGGACGAGTCTGCCATTGCCTGATGCAAGCGCGGATTTCTTTGTCTCTAATTATGTGTTGGATATTCTTTCGTATGATGAAATTGTCGCAGCGCTTGGCGAAGCAAAACGTATTTTGAAGAAAGACGGCTTGCTGTGCCTGACAGGCTTGACGAACGGCAAAGGATTATTCTCAAAACTATGGACTGCCTTTTGGAATGTGCGCTTTGCGTTGAATCCAAAGTGGGTAGGCGGATGCCGACCTGTTGAAGTACGCGGCTTTCTCGATACCGATTGGGAACTCGAACATTATCATGTGACGGTGGCGCGGGGGATTAGTTCTGAAGTGATCGTTGCGCGAAAAATAATAGAATAGCCTGCGCAACAATGAAAATGAAAATTAAGCGTGTGCTGGCGAGGTCTGGATTACAGCCCGCACATTTCCAAGACAGCAACTGCCCTGTGGATTACGAAGATCGCAGGCGCATTGTTCCGCTTTTATGCCTGCGTTGATGTCATCCAGCATGGCTTTCTGTTCGTCCCCTGATGAATTTTGAATATCGCCCACCGTATGTCGAAAACAATAACAAACATTAATATCACTGGCAGTTGATTCCTTCTGAAAGACTCTTTCCCTGATTTGCGAAGTTGAAAAAGTCTGTGAGCCGTCCATGGAGAAATATACAATTGGACAGGTTTCTGTTTTACAGAAAAAATACTCTGTATCTTTTACTTCCCGCAAACTGGCAGAGAGCATGGCTTTCACAGTTTGCCCATCCACAGGTTTTCCTTTTTTGCCGCATTCTGGGCAAGTGGACACTGCGCGAGGTTTACGCTCAATATTCTGCGCGGGCAACTCGCAAGCGCTATTGCCCGCTTCTGTTGAACATCCACAGGAATCAGACATTGTGCTTCTCCTTTTATTTTTACAGAATTACTCTTGCGTTGAATTTGCCGAGCGTTGACGATAAAGCCCATAGGCGATCAGCCCAAGGAAGATAAATAAAACGGGGAAGAGCACGTAGTCCAGATAACCAGTCAACCCGCCTAATCCCAATACTCCCAGCAAAACAGCGAGAATGGGTGTAAAACAACACAGGGCGGCGATCACAGCGCCGACAATTCCTATTTTTAGCGGATTGAATTTCTGTAAAAATTCTTGCATGACTTCTCCTATTTTTTGATGATTGAATCTGCCTGCTCACTGACCAGATGACATACGCAGTTCTTCCCGTCGATGTCGTCGGTGGGAAAGGTTAAGCCGAGGGCATAAAGTTTCCGCAAGTCCGCTTCTAGGTTTTGCAGGAATTTAATCTTCTCGACAATTTGATCTGCTTTCTGCTGAATGGAATTTAACATGGCGCGGCAGGGGGCTTCGCGGCGGTCACGCATGGCGAGGAGTTCAGCAATTTCATTCAGAGATAAATCCAATGTACGTGCGCCAACGATGAACCGCGCCCGTTCCACAGCAAGTTCGTCATAATCGCGGTAACTATTTTCGGAGCGGCGCGCCAGGGGCAGGATGCCAATCGCCTCATAGTAGCGGATCGTTTTTGTGGATAATCCAGTTTGTTTTGAAAACTCTTTTATTTTCATGAAGCAACTCCTGATTAATATACACCTTCCAGTAGCTGGAATGTCAAGGCTAAAAAAAGTAGGTCTTGAAGTTGGTTTGCTTCAAGACCTGCTTACTCTACCTGGATCAGGTTATCGATTTTTTCTTGAATCGCTGAATTAGTTTTGGCAGAAACAGATACCCAAGTAACAAAATATTGATCCCTAACTCAAACCAAATAAATTGACTCGCATAATGCGCCTTGTCCCAGTAACTGACGGGGCTGTGAAAACGGATGTGCCAATCGAATGGAAAGAATAGCACAGGACCGTCATTGTAGTGGGTGAGGATGTCAATAACCGAGTGAACCATGCAACCAAAGACAAAGGACAGCCACCAATGTCCGCGAGTGTTGGGTTTGTCCACAAAGCGCCAAAGCAGAATGGCGTAAATAATGAGGGCGGTTGGAGAATGTAAAAAATTATGGCTGGCGATCCACCAGGGATTATTAAAGTACAGGTCATTGAAGGCGCTGTTCATCATGCCAGACACGGGTTGGACGGCAAAATAGCGGTTATAGAAAAAGTATCCCAATGAAAGCAGTCCGAGCGGAATATCAGGCGCAACCGAACCCCACAGAAAAGCGGATTTGGCGATGTTGAATTTTCCGCCAAATTTCTTTTCGATGGCGGCATTGATGACCAGATGAGTGGGGAGGGTGTTCATGATAAATTTTCCATCGTTGGAACAACCATAAAAAGCATAGCCCGCCTCTTACGAGACGGGCTGTAACTTTTACTACGGCGCTTGCAACAATTCTGGCGGAGCGGTTACGCCGCCGCTCAATGTTCGTAAGAAAGCCACGAGTTGCGACATTTCATTTTGCGTGAGCGCGATCATCTCCAATTCGTTATGACCGACAGGCGCGCGCGGCGCGCGATTGTAGTGTTGGAGCACTTCTTCCAACGTGGCAAATTGACCCGCGTGCATGTACGGTCCCGTCTCGGCTACATTGCGTAATGTCGGCGGTTTGAATGCGCCTTCCAGTTGCGCGCCTTCGGCTGTGACAAAACGTAATTCAGCGCAATCATTTTCACCCGCGTCGCTCCATGTACTCAAGCAGTTGAATTCATCATTGAGCGCTTTTACTACGCCCGAAGCGCGTCCATCGTCTGCATGTAAACCTTGCGCAGCAGGCACACCTGTATTGTGAAATTCGTTGTTCGTGAACAAAGGTCCATTATGACAACTGATGCACTGCGCCTTGCCAATGAACAGGCGCAAGCCCGCCGCTTCATCAGCCGTGAGCGCGGCTTGCATGGCTTGCTTATCATTGTTCAACAACGCTTCCACATATTGGTCGAAACGCGAAGGCGCAGGTTGTATCAAACGTTCATACGCGGCAATCGCTTTGCCCATGTTGACATACACTTGCGTCACGGCGTCGCGGTCGGTTTGAGTCATCCCATCCCAGGCGGCGCGGGCGGCGGGGTCGTCCACAGGCGCGGCAACATCGGGGAAGCGCGCGCGGTCTGAGAAATCAGGCAGAGGTCCAAAAATTGATTTGTATTCGTCCCGATAAAATTCGTCAACCAAATGCGCGTATTGCGCGCGCGTGCCGCCATGTTCCACCGCGCTTTCCATCGGACCCAACGCCTGCGCCCATTGACTGTCTTTGCGCCCGTCCCAAAACAACCAGGGGCTGTACGCTGTGCCGATAATGGTCATCGTTTTGCGCGTGGTCGTGCCAACGCCTTTTGCAAGCGGCAAACCGTCTGTGAACATCAACTCGGGTTTATGGCAGGTCGCGCAAGCCACTTCTCCGTTTGAACTAAAGCGCGTGTCGAAAAATAATCGTTGACCAAACTTTGCGGCTTGCGGATGATCCGCATAGACATTGGATGGATCAGGAGGAAGCGCGGGCAGACTGCCAATCCATAACCCGCGCAGGGTGACAACCTCCGCTTCACTCCACGACGTTTGGCTGGCGGCTGCCCACCAGACAATTGCCGCCGCTGTGAGTATGACTCCGCCAACGATCAAGTAAATACGTTTCATATTTATTTACTCAAGAATCAAATTGAATGTGATGTTATCGCTTTGTCCATTCGCATTAATGCTGAAGCGCACATCCCACCAGCCGAGCATTTGAAATTTCATACCTTCCACGAGATAGTCGCCGTCCCCCAAATTCTGCGTAACCTGCGGGCTGGTGGGCAAGCCGTGACCCATGTCAGGCATTCCGCCATCCACGCTGATTTCGGCATTATCTACTGGTTGACCATCTGCGGTTTCAACGTGGATTGTCCAGGTATGAATTTGATTAAGCGGCGGAGTGGCAGGGTCGCTGCTCCACGAAACGCGATACAAGCCCTTATCCGAAAGATGCTCGGTGGATGTATCCAAATCAGCAGGCACAGAGGAGGATGCGCCGCCCATCATCAGCGGGTGAAGATAGCGCGGTCCGATGATCGGCATAAGAAAAATGAATCCAACAATAACAATGATGGTTGTAATCACGGTGGTCAGTACAACTGTAAGTGTTTGTTTCTTCATGTATGGGTTCCTTTTTTTAGAGAATTCCCATGAGTTTAGTCTGGATTTATAAATATAACGTAAAGGTTGGTTGAAGGTTTAAAAAAGGGGAAACGTCCCGCGAAGTACCCGCAGGGTGAAGGTTTCCTTGAAAAACGTGGTTGAACCGCTCAACCCTTCGACACGGTGAGCCGCGAAGCGAGTCGAACCGTCAGGGCAAGCCTTCGGGATGATGTGTCGAAATGAAAACGGGCTGTTTGTTTCAGCCCGTTTTCATTGTGTGTGTCGTTTCTCATGCAGGCGTAAAACCTGCGGGTATTCTCTGGTAGAGGAATTCTCTCATGTCGCTGGACGCGCTGGCATGTTCAATGGTGATGCTGACTACATTACCATTGCTGTCCAGATCCAGGTAAATATTTTCATTGAGTTCGCGCGTCTCAACTGGCGAATTGGCGGAAAGTTCAACCAGTGTGGTGTCAGTATCTTCAAAATATTTGATTCGCATGGCTTACTCCTTAAAGTTTCGGTCAAAGAAGGCGTTGTGAACGGTCTCGCCGTCTTAGAGCAGGATAACTCGCAATGCGCGATTTTCCATTTCGGCGATGCGCGCCCAACGGCGAATTCTGCCATCAGATTGAATTTCTTGGCGCAATGGATTTTGAATAACGCGCTCAATCCATTCATCCTGAATGAAGGCGCGGTCGGGGCGCTGGCGGGTATATTGGAAGTATTGTGTGAACTTCATTGTTTCAATTATACAGTTCTTTCAACGTCTCAATCAACTCATCCACCGATGGACGATCCGTTGGGTCTTGGCTGGGATGAACGAGACGCAGGAGTCCGCTTTTATCCACGATAAAGTCACCGCCGAGTTGACTCGTGTCATCGCCGTGCGAGTCAAAAAATTCGCCGCGCTGAAACCAGCGCTTAATGTACAACCACACCACACGCGGATGATGTGAGCGCAGGCGCGAGTATTCGAGTCCGTAGGATTGATAGACGGTACGGTCACGATCAAGCAGAACGGTGAATGTGCCGCAGACTTCATTCATCCATTGCTGGAGGGCGGGCAGCGTTCCGAACGAAATGATAAAGACGCGGGTGTTGAGTTTTGCAAATTCGTTTTGGCGCGCGCACAACTGTGCGGCATGTTCGCGGCAGGGTATTCAGCCAAGATGACGGAGGAAGACCAGCAGGGCGTTTCCGCTTTTGAGGACTTCGCTGAGGCTGACTTGCTCACCTTCGGCGGAGGTCAGGGTGAAGTTGGGGGCGGGGGAGATTGGTTTGAGTTTCATGTGTTCCAGTGTTGGTAATTGGTAATTGGTGAAATGACGTGTTTCCGTGTCTACCTGTGTACTTGTTTACTTGTCTACGTTTCTACGCGCCCAAACCAATCTTTGAATAACGGTGATAAAAACCAGCGCGGCGAAGATGGAAAACAAAATTGTGATAAACGCAGGAAATAACAAAAATATTCCGTAGGCTATGATGGTTTCAAATCCGCCAATGATGCCTGCGGGCATGACGATGGTGGTTTGGGTATCAGAATCATGCGCGGCGCGTTTTTCAAGAATGGCGGCGAGAACCATCCACGAGGCAGCGTTGACATAGAAGACAGCCAGCAGAATGCTCAGGGCGAGATAATGCTCAATGGACGGCGACCCAGCCGCAAGTCCGAGGGGAAGCGCGGCGTAGACGATGAAATCGGTCAGGATGTCCATGTATCCGCCGAAGTCCGATTGTGTATCATGCAGACGCGCAATCAAGCCGTCAAGTCCATCAAGGATGCGGTTAAAAATCCAAAATGCGAATGCCCAAAGATATTGGTTTCGATATGCCGCGTATGCCGCCAGCAATCCAACGATGAGCGCAAGCAGAGAAACGGCGGTCGGCGAAACGCGGCTCAGGCGGCGGGCAAGCGGCGCGCCGAGGCGGTCTTTCAGGCGGCGGAGATACGAATCAAACATTTATTTTTTCACAACTTTCCACGCCAGCCGATTTTGCGCGCGCCGCTTCCAATTTAGATACGGCTCGGAATAGCGGATGGCGTCGCGTGCGGCTTTGACGCCGAGTTCAAGCAGGGACATGTTGCCGAAGAAATGGCTGCGATATTCGCCGTCGCCCATGAAGCCGTCGCGCGAGTTGAAGAGCGATAGACGGAATTTGTTTTTCGGCAGGTGCGTGCTGCCGTCGAGAATCGCCTGAAAAGGGCGCGGCAGCCATTGGAAGGACGCGAACAACGCGCGGGATTCGCGGACGACGCGGGCGACATCCGCTTCGTCGGCGGGATCGACCTGCTCGAAGAGCGTATCCACTTTTTCCTGAATCTCAAAAAATCGGCTGAAGCCGCCGCCCGCCAGCCGATTGTTTTTCAGCAGGGCGAGATATTCATCGCGGCTTTTGGCGCGCATTCGGCTGATGCTGAGATGCAGGTATTCGAGGTACGCGCCCAACAGCCACTGCACGGCATAGACGCGCCACAATTCGTAGTGTGACCACGATTTGATGGAGTTGGCAACCAGCCTGTCATGCATGGCGACATAATTCAGCGTGGTCTGTTCGAGCGGCTGAAAACTTTCAGCCGAGTAGTCGCCCGTCGCTTTCGCTTTGAGCAGTAAATCGGCCAAAAGCATGACGCTGATATGCGTGACGTACAGCCCTTTGGAATAGAGCGGGTCAATGAAGCCCGCCGCATGACCGAGCAATGCGAAGCGCTCGCCGACCACATGATGCGATGAAAATTGCAAGCGCTCGGCGCGCACCCAGCCGCGCACGGCTTTGGCGTTCTGGAGTTGTTCCTTCATCTTGGGGAATTGGCTGATGAATTCGTTAAACTCCGCTTCGGGAGTCAGGTCGGGGCGGGCGGGGTGGATGCGCGGGTCGAGTTGCAAGCCGACACTGCACAGCGGGTTGGTCGAATCGGCGTGGTTGTTGAAGGGGATAATCCACAGCCAACCGCCTTTGAAGATGTGATGAAGCGTTCCTTCCGACCAGCGGAACGGAACATCGAATTCCTTTGGAGATACGCTCACATCGTTGTAGCACGGCACGTCAATCATGTGCGTAAAAATGGAGCGGGTCTGCGTCTGCAAGTTGTGATGCCGCCAGCCGAGTTTATCTGCCACCAGCGAGCGGAAGCCGCCCGCGTCGACGAGATACTGCGCCTGATAAATTTGCCCGCTCTTGGTGGTGATGCTCACGCCGTCGGGTTGGATGTCCACATCGGCGACAAAGGTGTTTTGCAAAACCGTTGCGCCGTAGGAAATTGCCAGCGAAGTCAAAAAGTAGTCGGTATCCTGACGGTAGAGGTGCATTTCGTGACCGTAGGGTTCTTTGGGAATGACCGCCTGCAGGCTGTGACGTAGGTTTTGCGGCTCGCCCATCTCGTGATGCACAAAAGCGAAGTGACGCTTGACCCCGTGCGAAAAGCCCGCGTACTTGAAGTAATTTTCCGAACTGAAATACGCCAGTTCTGGCACATCATAAAATTCCGCCAGGGCGCGCATCATCTCGGACGTTTCGAGAATCATCGACTCGCCGACGGCGAATTTGGGATGCGCGCCGCCTTCAAAAACCAGCACGGAGAGTCCCTGACGGGCGAGGATGGCGGCGAGCGTTGAGCCGCCAATGCCAGAGCCGATGATGGCGACATCGTATTTTTGATTGGGCATAAAGGGTTGAATCTCCACGGTGTATTCGGAGTCAAAAGTCTCCAGACTTTTGACTTTGGAGTCCATAAGTTTACGAGTGAAAGATTTTCTCACCCGCGCGGATGGCGACTTTTAGACGGTTTTCGGCGGGCGTAATTGGGCAAGACCACTGCTCGTTGTAGGCGCAGTACGGGTTGTATGCCAGATTGAAATCCACAAGGAATTTTCCGTTGGGAAGTTGCTCTGGTTCGAGATAACGCCCGGCGGGGTAGGTTTCTTTGCCAGCAAGAGAATCAACAAAGGGCAGGAAAAAGCCATGCTGGCCGGAATAAATCATCAGTTCGGCGGATTGTCCATCTACGAAAAACGTGAGTTTTCCAAAGCGCTGATAGGTCTGCGGCTGTCCACCGGTGGTTTGAATCTGGATATTTTCGGGCGCGGATGAAACTTCCACGTCCACTTCCAGGCGCAATGCGGCGTTTTCGGGGAAATAGTTGAGTCCTTTGAAATCGCGCTTCTGAGCGGCGGTCAGCGGGCTTTGCGGGTGACGCGCGTAAAAATCATCTTTTTCGGCGCGGGAGGTTTGTAAATTGGACATATTTTATCTCTTTTCGCTTTCAGATAGCAGAGCAGATAAATTTCTTACCTGGCGCGCGGATGTGTCAGGTGTTCAATCACCTGTTGTGTGCCGGGGCCTTGCAGGGGCAGGATGATATCCAGCGCTTCGGGCGCGTAGCGGCGCGCCATGTCGCTGGTGATTTTTCCGCTGGCAGCGATTTCGGCGTACAGGCGGGCGCTGTTACGGGGAGTTCTTTCCTGCGTTTCAAAATTGACGGCGTACAGGCCGAAGTGAAATGCGGGGTTGTAGCCCTCGGCCCACTCAAAGTTATCCACCAGACTCCAAAAATAGTAACCGCGCACGGGAATTCCCATGCGCAGTGCCTGCCAGACGCGCCGCAAATGGTCGAGGATAAAATGCGGGCGGTGTTCATCGTCCGGGTCGGGGACGCCGTTTTCGGTGATGTAAATGGGCAGGCCAAATTGGGCGTAAATGCGCTTCAGCAACGTCATCAGCCCGTAGGGCCACAGTTCCCCCCACCAGTCGGGGCCTTTTTCGAGGCCAAGCCGCCCGCCGAAGGGCGTTCCACGCTTGAGCAGGGAGCGCAGGCTGAGGCGGACATCATAGCGCTGATAGTAATTGACGCCGACCCAGTCGAGGCTGTTTTTTGCTTCGGGCAGCGCTTGCCAGCGGCCAAAGACAGGTCGCCACTCGCCGGTTTTCAGCGCGTGCAGCATGACGCCGTTGAAACTGTAATCGAGGATGCGGTTGAGCAGGCGGTCAAACGGGTTGAGTGGATGGCCGGGATGCCAATCCACCAGGTGCATTGCCAGCCCAACCTGCGCCTGCGGCTGCAGGCGGTGAATGACGTGGAATGCGGCGGCGTGGGCGCGGGTGAGATGTTCCAGCAGGTGAAAAAAGACCACCGGGCCGGGTTTTGCGCCGCCGATGAAGTCATTTTTGATGAAACTTTGCGTGGCGTAAACGTTGGGTTCATTCAGCGTACACCACAGGTCGCACAAATCGCCGAATTCGCGGACGACTTTTTCGACAAAAGCGGCGAACCAGGCCACCGAATCGTGATTCAGCCAGCCGCCGCGCTCGTTCATCCAGACCGGGTTGGTGAAGTGATGCAGGGTAATCATCGGCTTGATACCGGCGCGTTGCATGGCCGTCAGAATTTGGCGGTAGCGCGCCAGGGCGGGTTCGCTCCACTGACCGGGCTGCGGCTCAATGCGGCTCCACTCCAGCGACAGGCGATGGGTGTTGGTGTGCAGGTCGGCCATACGCGCAATATCTTCTTCGGCGCGTCCGCCCCACCAATCGCAGGCTTTGCCGGATGTGAAATCGTTGCAAATGTGACCGCCGCCCGCCTGCTCCCACTGCCACCAGTCGTTGTTGAAGTTGTCGCCTTCAACCTGGTGGGCGGCAGTCGCCGTGCCCCACAGAAAATCTTTTGGAAAGTGGTACTCAATATCCGTCATGAGGGAATCATCCGATGGCGCGAAAACATGAATGAAAACAAAATATGGATTATTTTTACTTGATTGCCGCGCGGTTGAAGGCTGTCTTGCGTTCCAGCAGTTCGCGGATGGTCAAAACCAGCGTGGCGTGACTCCACGTCAGCGGGCTGACGGAGAGCGGGGCGTTGGTGTACGGGTGGACTTGCTCTGCCATCACGCCGCTGGTCAGGGTGTGCCGCCGCGTCCAGTCCAAAATCTCCAGCGCGGGTTTCAAATCATTTTCTGATTTTGCAATGGCAATTTGCCACTCTGCCAGCCACAGCGTGCAGATGAACCAGGGGTTGCCTGGCACGTTGGTCTTATCGTCCGTCACCTGATGGTAGTAATCATGCTCATAACGCGCCACGCCACCGACTTCGGTCTTGACCCACAGCCGCTCGCGGATGGCGTTCATGGTGGAGACGATGCGTGGGTCGTCAGCGGGGAACATGCCAAAGTACCACAGACCAAACAGGGAGGCGTCCAGTTCCGTGTCCACGTCCCAGCTGCCGTCTGCGCGGCGATTAATCATGCGCACAAAGCGCTTCATTTCTGGATGCCAGAGATGTTTCTCCACCCCAGCCTTAATCTCGTCTGACGTTTTGCGGCAGCGCGCGGCGAGTTCGGTTTCGCCAAAGGCTTTGGCGAAATTGCCAGCCGCTTGCAAGCCTGCCCAGGTTGCAGCCACCGTCCAGCCGAGAACGCCGCGCCGCTCCTCCCATAAATCCCATGAAGGCAGGGGCAGTCCGTCGTTCTCATCTCGATAACTTATCATCCAGTTGGCGATGCGGACGACGAGCCCGCGATAGAGCGGCTTGACGAATTCCACGTCGCGGAAACGCGCAAAGTGTTTCCATAGCGCCCAAAGAACCAGTGCCGATTCATCTTCCTGAACGGGGAGTTGCTTTTTGCCATCCGCGTACCAGGCGTGCCACGACGAGGCCAGCGCGCCGTCGGGGGTGTATTTATGGAGCAGGTAGCCTTCGGGCGTGACCACGCGATGACAAAACTCGAAGAAGCGCCGCGTCACCTCGGAATAGCCCGCGCTAATCAACGCCGAAGCAACCAGCGCACCGTCGCGCGGCCACATATAAGAATAGGTGTCGCGCGCAAAGGCGGTGATGTCGTAATCATTGGCGGCGATGATCGCGCCGTCGTTGTCAATCTGCGAGCGGACAACCAGCAGGCTGCGGCGATACAGGGCGGTCAGTTCGGGCGAAAGCCCCAGCGCGTCATCGGGTTCTTTGGACGCCCATAATTTCCAATAGTGGCGGGTACGCTCCAAAAATGTGATCGGGCCGCGCTCTCGCACTGCGCGGTTGATGCGGATGACCGAATCGAAATCCTCGCCAACGGCAATCCAATACCAGCCCTGCGCTTCACCGTGACCGGGAACGAGCAAATGCAGTGCGCCTGTGGTATCCACGCTGCCCTGAGCGACGGCATTGCCCGAAAGCCAGCCATCCTCCGCGTCGCGCCAGGTGCCTTCCTTGCCGCCAATTTCCTTGACACCCACCGCCCACTGATCCAGGCCCAGGCTCAATTCACCGCCAGCGGTTTTTGCGGCGTTGATTAAAAACCAGCGTTTGCCCTTGTAATGGAACAACGCCTTGCGTTCAGGTTCATAATAGGCCGAGTCGCCGACCTCTGTGCCGTTGATGTGAAAATCATGGCTGAAAAACAGGCGCACTTCGCGCTCTTGGTCGCGGTCATTAAAGACGGTGATTTGACGCAGATATAAGTTTTGGTGAAAGTCCACCGCGTCGTGGAGCCGCAGGCGCACGCCCAGTCTGTTGTTGGTAAGACTGACATTTGTCACCAGGGTGGCAGGTTCGTATTCGAGATGGCGCTGCCAGTCGTCTTGCGAGAACCAACTAAATTGTCCATCCACCCAGGCGCCAAAGCGGAAGGGGTGTCCTGCCGTGTGATTTTCCAGCCCGACATGCGGCCAGTACAGGTCGCGCAGTTGATAGGCAGAGTCAAAATTTACCAGCAGGGAACCATTTCCAATGGGGATGTCTCGGGGCATGAGAATTACTCCAGACGAGTTTTGAAAAGTTTTGCGGACAATTCCGCGTTGGACGGTTCCACCAAAACCACGCCGTCGCCAAAAACAATGGTGGGAATACTGCGGCTGCCATGATTGGCCTGCAGGACGTATTTTTCGCCTTCGTGGTCCTGGTCAATATCCACCCAGCGATAGGGAATCTGGCGCTCGTCGAGCAGGCGTTTGTTGTGTGTTCATTTAATTTCCTTTCAGTTGGATGGTTGAAAAACATGAATTTGAAGCGTACCCAGGTCTGGATAGGTTTGCTGGCTGGGGGTGTACGCCATGCCTGCCAGGTTTCCAGCCAGGTTATGGAAAGCATCGGTCATCAAAATATATTCGCGCGCCGGAATGTCGTTTTTGAGCAGGCGGTGAATGGCGATCACATCCTCGCCCGCCAGTTCTTCAAATTGACGAATTTGCCTGAAAACCGCCTCGCCGCTGTGCAGCAAAACCTTCAGGCGCAGGTCATGTACCCGCGAACAGGCGTCGCAGCCACATTCGGCGCGTTCCTCTGTCAGGGTGCGCGCCCGGTCATAGAAAGCCTCGAAAAATCCCTGCACTTGTTTGGCTACATCGCGAGTGACGCGCGCCAGGTTGTTGTCCCCAATTTCCGCGTAGAGAAAAACTGCGTCGCCTTCGAGTTTGTTCAGCGTCAGCGGGTATTCGGCGCGGTCAATCACCGCTTCCAATAATTCAAAAACGATTTCCTCGGCGTGAATGGCGCTGACTTTTTGCGCGCGAATAAAATGAGTGTATCCACTGATATCCACCATCACGAGCGCAACTTTTTTGGCTTCCATCGTAGTCTCCTTACCCTTCAGAAGCCGCGTTGCCAGTTTTTCTTACTCGCCGCGCTGCAGGCTCAAAATGGTGGAAGCGCTCGAAACCGTAGAAACGAGATAGGGCACCAGCACCGTCAGCGCGGCTTTCCACCAGCGATCGGCAGTCATTTGTCCGCGCAAAATGGCGTCGCCGTGATTGATGGCAATTAAAATCGCGCCCACCACCAGCGCCGTCAGCAGCGCGCGCCGCACAATGGAGGGCGTAAAACATAAATTCAAAAATGACTTCATAAAATCTCCAGAGAGTGATTTCGGTTACAATCATTTTCTGGAGCATCTGATGAACGATCTTCTTACCCGCTACAACTATGACAGTTTTGTGCCGGAAAAATTTGAGCCCTGGCTGAATTTTGACGCCAGCCCAAAAACCGGAACGTCCGCGCCCGATTTTCCGCTCTGGCAATTGGACGAAAGCGAGACCACGCTGCGGCAGGTTCTTGCCCAAAAAGATTACACCGTCGTGGAGTTCGGTAGTTTCACCTGACCGTACTGCGGGCTGGCGTCGCCAGCCATGAACGCGGTGGCTGATAAATACGCGGCGCAAAATATCGGCGCGCTGTTTCTCTACACCAACGAAGCGCATCCTGGCGAGAATGTTCCACACCTGACTTCGATGGCGCAGAAGTTTCGCCACGCGCGGCTGCTGCGCGATGAGATTGGCGTCACCCGCCCGATTTTGGTGGATGCGCTCGACGGGGCTTGTCACCGCGCCTACGGCTCGATGCCCAACATGACCTGGATTTTTGCGCGCTCGGGGCTGATTGTTTATAAATCTGACTGGACGGACGCCCACAGCGTGGACAACGCGCTGGAACATTTCACCCAAATTCCACAGCGGCGCAGGGCGGGTGAGCGGCTGGCAGGCTTCCGCGTGGAGCGGTTCGATTATCGCAATCAGGAGCGCGATCAGTTTTACAAGCGTTTGGAACGCAACGGGCAGAAGGCGGTGGATGAATTCCGCAAGGCGTTCCCAAATGGCTAAAAATTCCGAAGTGTTCAAGACTTCGGAATTTTGTTTTCCCGCTTGCGCACCACCCGATACAACCCAATGCTGACCGCGAACATCGCTGCCGAAATGACCAGCGAGAGCGGGTCGAGTTTCACGCTTTGGGCGGCGAAATCCCCCTGAATGGACGCGCCCAACATGCCGAAGGAAATCGTGCCAGGAATGCTGCCCAAAATCGTCGCCAGCATGAACCAGCCCAGGTCAATGTGTAAAAATCCAGAAAAATAACTGACCAAATCATAGGGCAAAAATAAAAAGCGCAAAATCAGCGTGGTTTGAAAGCCATCGGCGCGCAGGCGGGCGGCGTATTTGCCGACAATATTGTTTTCGTTGATGGCTTGCAAAAATCCGCCGCCGAAAAATTTTCCGATGAAATAGGCAATCATCGAAGACAGGTTGCTGGCAACCAGAGCGTAGGCAATCCCTTGCACGGGGCCATAAAGATAGGTGGCGGTCATCGTCACCAGTGTGGCGGGGAAAAGAAAAATGGGGCGAATCATGTACGCCAGCACATACAGCGGAAAGCCATACGGGCTTTCAGAGACGAAGTTCACCAGGGCTTGCATGGTCTGCATGGGCGTCAGCCCGTTGGCGCTGGTGTACCACCAGTAGCCAATCAGCAACAGCGCCCAGGCCATCAGTGCGATGATTTTGCTTGTGTCGCGGGGAGGGGCGGGGTTTTTCATGGGCAGTGTGTGGCGCAAGTCTCAGACTTGCGCTACCTGAACGATATCGCTCGCGGCAAACAGTGGCGGGACGGAGATTCCCATCCGCGCGTACAGTTCGGGCGGGACGCTGATGTCGGCGAGATACAACTCGCCGACGAAGGGTTTTGCTGCGGCTTGGAGCAAGCCCGTTTTGGGCAGCGCCAGCGTCAGCGTGGCGGCGGCGCGGATGGCGGGGTCGTGGATTTCGCCGCTGGTGGAGTCTACCCCCGAAGGGACGTCCAGCGCGAGAATCGGCGCAGATTGGGCATTTGCCCAGCGGATGAGTTCCGCCGCCGCGCCGCGCGGAGAACCTGTCAGACTGTAGCCGATGATTGCGTCGAGAATCAGGCTGGGGGGCGGAAGCAGCGCAGCGGACTCCACGATGGGAATCCCCATCCGCTGAAGAATATCCAACTGATGGGCGGGGATGCCGCGATAATCGCCCGCTGATTTGGTCAATGCGACGATGACATTTGCGCCCCAAGTATGCAGGCGGCGCGCGGCGACCAATCCGCCGCCGCCGTTGCCGCCGCTTCCGCACAGTACGGCGACGCTTTTGGCGCGGACATCCCCGCCTAGCCAGCGGCGCGAAAGTTCGGCGAGGGCGCGCCCCGCGTTTTCCATCATCTGAATCAACTCGATGTGGTAGTCTTCGAGCATGGCGCGGTCCACTTCAATCATTTGGGTGGTGGTCAGGGAGGGAAGCATTGGGACTCCGTAACGCGGAATTTATTCCGCAGGCAAAAGGCGACATAAATGTCGCGTTACAAATGGAATTCATTCCGCAACCAAAGGCGATATAAATATCGCGGTACAAATCTTACTCGAAAAATCAAAATCCGCGCTCGTTTTGGCGGGCGCGGATTTTGATGGATGGGAAATTTACTTGGTCACTTCGGGGAAGCCGTTGACTTCGTCGTTGTGGAACCAGATGAACTCGTTGGAGGCGTGCATGGCGCCCGCCGAGTCGAAGTTGGCGTTGGTCACCGCCCACGCGCCGTTGCTGAAGGTGATTTCGGTGGCAAAGACGGGCGCCACGCCGAAGTCGCCGCCCGCCATCGGGGGCATGGGCAGGGTCGGGTAGCCGTAAAAAATGGCTGGCTCTTCCTGCTCGAATTTATCCTTGCCCGCGTCCACAGGCAGGACGGACAGTTGCAAGCCACTCTTGTTGACGAGGTTGAGATAGACGGCGGTGAAGAGGTCGTTGGCGTGCGCCTGGTCAATCGCGTCGCCCGCGTGGATGATGGCGCTGTTGATGGCACCCATGATGACGGCGACGTTGTCAATGGTGTAGGCGCTCTGGCTGTTGAAGACGCCGTTATCGAAGTTGAAGTCGGCGTACAGGGCGTCGAAGGAGGCTGCCGCGGCGGTCAGGAAGGCGGCGTCGCCGCTGACGCGGTAGGCTTCGAGCAAGCCGCGCACAGCGAAGGCGTTCCCGGTGGCGGTGGCAGGCTGCAGGGCGGCGAGGGCGCTGCCGAATTCAGAAATCTTGGCAATCGCGGCGGCTTTGTTGTCCGCGCTTTGGGTGTTGGCGGCGTACCAGGTCAGACCCTGAATCGCCAGCGAGTATTCTTCCGCGTCGGCAGGCACACGGTCAGCGAGCGCGCCGAAAAGCATATCCGCTGCGCCGAGGAACATGGCGGACGAGTCAGCGTCGAAGTAGCGATTGGAGTCGCTGTTCGGCAGGGTCGCCGCGCTGAAGGTTCCGCCCGCGTCGCTGAGGGCTTCGAGCATGACCCACTGCCCGGCGTTGTCGAGCGTGCCGTCGGTGCTGCCGTACAAGCCCTGTTCGTTCTTTAGCATTTGCAGGGCGTACTGGAGTTGCATCTTGGCTTCGGCGGTTACGACCAGCCCAACGAAGCGCCATTGTGCGCCGAAGTTATCGCTGGTTTTGCCGAAGTGTTCATCCACATGAAACTGCTTCGCCCATTCAAGTTCCTTGATAATCAGCCAGGCTTGCGTGCGCGGGGTGACGGTCTTGTCGAAGGTGGCGGGGTCCCAGCGCTGCGTGCCGAAGTCAGCCATGTCCATCGCCTGGGTGTAGTGCGGGTCGCCGCTGGTGTAGACGGAGGTCAGCAGGGCGGCATTCATCGGCGGCATGGGAACATCGCCGTCGTCGGGGTTGGCGTCTGCCATTTTAACCATGTCTTCAATCATGCTCATTTCGGGCATGAAGGTATCGCCGAGACCGGAAATCATGGCGAGGCTGCCCATGTTGTAGCGCGAGTACCAGTAGCCTTCTTCTTCGGCGGCGGTCTTATCGAACGCGACGGGCGCTTCGGTTGGGGCAAGGGTGGGCGGCACAGCCGTGGGTGGAACCGCAGTCGGCGGGACGGCGGTGGCGGGCGCGGGAGTTTGGGCGGGGGCGCAAGCCGCGGCGAAGAGCGCCACAGCCATCAGCCCGATGATGACTTTGAACAAACGGTTTTTCATTTCATTTTCCTTTTTTGAGATTGCGAGGATAGATAAGCGCTTGCTTTTTCGAGTTAGACGTCTGCTCACTGGATAGTCATCTCAACGTAATCCTTACGGTCTTTCGTTTTTGTGTTTTTTTGTAGCGCGCTATGAATATCACACTTTAGTTGCGGAATTAATTCTGCGTTACGGGAACTTCTATCCCCGATTCGATTTCTGCCGTATAATTTCGCCATGGATAAACGAACCAACGAAGAATGGCTTGCCGATTTACGCGCGGGCGGCGAACAACAATCTCTGGCATTGGAAGATTTACGCGCCATCATTTTACGCGGGCTGCCCTACGCCATTGCTGGCAGGCTTGACCCCAACAGCCCCGAATCCGAAGCGCTGGTGGAAGAAGTCGTTCAGGAAACGCTGATGCGCGTACTGGAACATCTTGACACCTTTGAGGGGCGCAGTCAATTCACCACATGGGCGCATAAAATCGCTGTGCGCGCCGCGCTGACCGATCTGCGCCGCGTGCGCTGGCGGGAAGTTCCCCTGCCTGAGATGGGAATGAACGACGATGAAGATAATTCATATCATGAATTGCCTGATCATCAAGCCAGCACAGAAGACCAGATTGACCGAAAAGATATGATGAAGCGCGTCAACCGCATCATTATGGAAGAGCTGACGGATAAACAGCGCCAGGCGCTGATGGCAACCATGGAAGGATTTCCGCTGGAAGAAGCCGCGCGGCGAATGGGGACGAATCGCAATGCGCTTTACAAGATGATGCACGATGCCCGTTTGCGTCTCAAGAAGCGGCTGGAAAAAGAAGGATTGACGCCGCAGGAAGTCCTGTCCGTTTTTGAGCAGGCTGGGAAGTAAGATGTTGAACGGTCATTGTTATCCATCAAGAAGGAAATTGACATGAAATTTAATCAACTGCTTCGGCGGCTGTTTGGCGCGCAACAAAAAGAAACTTTAGCCATGGAAAATAAAATGCAAGCCCAAAAATATGAGAAGATGCAAAAAGTTCTGACGATGTTATCCAACACACAGGAAGCCGAAATGACCTGCGACGAGGTCTTTGCCGTGCTCGACCAGTTCGTCGAAATGACGGCGCGCGGCGAAGACGTATCCCGCTTGATGCCGCTGGTCAAACATCACCTGGAGATGTGTCCCGATTGCATGGAAGAATACAAGGTTTTGGAAAGTATCGTGTTGAGCGCTGTGTAGCGCGAAATTCATTCCGCCGGTCTGCTGTCAGGCAGGCAACCAAAAGGCGACATGAATATTGTGTGACAGAATCGAGAGGGTACTTATGGACAATTCTTCCTTTACAACCATCCAACAATCCATAGAAGAAATCAGACGCGCGGAAGATGCCGAAAAAATTGATGGGTTGATTGCGGCATTCGAACAGGCTCTCGGCGCTGTCCCGCAGGATGACCCAGCGCGGATTGATTTTCTTTTAACCGTTGGCGAAGTTCTCTACGAAAAAAGTCAATATAAGGAAGCCAGTCGAATGCTTGAATCGGGGCTGGAACAAACGCGCAAGGCGCAGATAAAAGGCAAACAAGCCCTGGCGCTAGGATTATTGGCAGACTTGGAACGTGTGCAGGGAAATTATCGCGCCACGCTTTCCAAATTGATGCAGGCGCGCAAAGTTCTGGGAGAGAATCCCGACCATGACAAGGAGATATCCGCCCGCCTGCATATCATCAGCGGATTGAACAACATGTCGCTGGGCGAGTATCAAAATTCCCGCGGAGCCTTTTATGAAGCGTATCAGGTTTATAGCCAAATTGGAGACTTGAAAGGCAAGGCGCTCGCCGCTAACCGCTTGGGAACGGTTGCGACGATGCAATCTGAATATGTCGAAGCCGAAAAATATTTGCAGGAAAGCCTGAGCCTTGCCAAGCAACTGAACGACCAGCATGGCATGGCGGGCGCTTTGCTCAACCTTGGCGAGGTGCAGCGCCATTTGGGACAGTTCGCGGAAGCCCGCGCTTGTTACGTGGATGCAAGCAGGTTGTTTTCAGAGCTGGGTTTGCATCGCGGCATGTGCATCGCGGAAAACAATTTGGGGCATATCGCCGTTCAGTTGCAAGATTATCCCGCCGCCAGACATCATTATCAGACCGCTCTGGAATGTGCAAAGATAGCCAACCTGACTCCCGATAAACTCGATACGTTGGCGGGGCTGGCAATCATTTTTGTTCAGCGCGAGCAATGCGGCGAAGCGGCTCGCTTAATCCAATTTGTTTTGCGCCATCCCGCTCATTTGCAAGAGACCGAAGAATTTCTTGAATCTGCCCAACAGGTCATCACGAACAAACACACGCAGCCTATTACAGACGTTCCATCTCCAGACCAACTTGAGCAGGTTATACAAGACACGCTCCAAAAGATATTTTGAAACAAAAACGCCTTGCAGATGGCGTTTTTATTTCAAGCGGCTATGTCCGCCTTTATGGCTGATAAATTTGCGTTTCGGGCTTGAATGCCGCCCATGAAAACCAAAAGTGATTGATTGCTGGCAGCGCGGATAATTGCGACCCTTTCAGCGCGCCATCCACTGCCGCGCCGAAGAGATTCCACGCGCTGTTTGTTTCCACGTCGCGGATGATTGCCCCGTCCCATTTGAAGGTGAGCGTCTGCCCGCCCGTCTCGCGCGAAAATGCGACCGCCGCGCCTACGTCCCGCCCGTCAGAGATATTCCCCGCGTCCAGCGCAGATGCGGTTCCCGAAGTCCAGAAGATAACAACCGGCTTGCTTCCTACGAGGTCGTTGACGATGTTCAATTTTTCAAGCGTATCGTAAGGATATGCCTTTGCTTCATTTTCGATTTCGAGCGTCAGTACGCGCGCCATCGGCGGAAGTTGATCCGGCGTCTTATCTCCTTGATATAGAAACGGGGTTTGATTAATGTCGTCGTATCCAAAATATGGATTCCTGCCATAATCGCGGCTGAAGCCTGTCTCGCGCGAAAGTACGCTTCCTCTTGGGTATGCGGCGCGAAAGTCCCGCCACGAAATCATGGCTGCGGGATAGTAAGCAAGCTGTGAACCTGCAAATTTTCCAGCAATTGCGTCGCCCGTTGCTTGCTGCCACCAAGTCTCTGTCTGGCGGTCATACATGATTAAGTTACTGTACCGCAGCCGCCCCGTTGTTCCAAAGTCGAAAACCTGCCCGTTGTAAGTTCGTTCAAAGGCGATTGCCGTATTGCACAGCGGACAGAATGTAACAAGAAGCGGTTTACCGTTTACTATGTCATTTACAATCTCGTGCCATATTAAAATCTGAATGGGATATGCCCGCGCTTCATCGCCTACCTGAACGCTGACAACGGGTTCGTTGGGCTTCAACCATTCATCCGCGTTTTGCACGCTCACAAATTTTGGGTTATCAATCGCAGGGATTCCGTCTTTGGGCGGACCGCCTGAAAGGATTTCAGCATAAGAAACAGTGTGCAGGCTAAAGTCGGTAATGAATTCACCCTCTGCCCCGCGGGGCGGGGATTCTTTGAAAAGCAGAGGCGGCGCAGGCGTTGTTTTGTCTTGCGGCGAATCCGCTGACGGGTTTGACTTAACCGCGCAGGCGGAAAGCGTAACGATAAAAATCAACGTCAACGGTAGCGCACATGTTTTCATAGATTCATCTCCTTGTTTATTCTCTATGGATAGCATCCTGCCGCGATTTTTTACCCGTTCATGTTTCCCCAAAAAGAAAAGTAAGTTATTGCCCCCCTTCGCTATCAGTCATGCAAGAAGCAAAAAATCATATCAAACAAGGAGATAAAAATGAACATTCTAAATGCAGTCATCGCTGGTCTCGTCGCAACCGTCGTCTTCACTATGGTCTTGATGATGGCGCCAAAAATGGGAATGCCGAAAATGGACATCGTTAGTTTGCTGGGCAGCATGTTCAGCGCCAAGTCGAACCTGGCGCTGGGCTGGATGATGCACCTGATGATGGGCGTGGTTTTCGCCCTAATCTATGCCTTCCTCTGGTCGAACGGAATCGGCTTGGCGACTTGGCTCAATGGGCTGATTTTCGGCGCGATTCATTGGCTCATCGTGGGCGTGATGATGGCAGTCATTCCCATGATGCACGTCGGAATTAAAAGCGGCGCGGTGCAAGCCCCTGGAATGTGGATGACCGGCAACGGCGGCGGTATGATGGCATTCATGGGCGGGCTGGTCGGTCACATGATATTCGGCGTAGTTGTGGCGTTGGTATACGCGGCCTTCTAACGGCCCAGTTTTCTCCTCATCCTTCACGGACAGCCTGTCTGCGGATTGGCTGTCCAAATCTATTTTTCAGGTCTAGCCCCAATCCGCCAGGGATAATTCAAACGCGCCGATTTCGGCGCGTTTTTTGTGGAAAATTGCGGTTGGCTGGATGCCCCTTGGCCTCTGGTGATTACCCACATCTTTTTCGCCCCCACATTTGGGTAGAGCAAACCCTTGCAAACGGCATATTTAGGGGCAAAAGTTCGGCGCGAATCGACAAAGTGAGCAATTTTCGGACTTGTGGGTAATCACCAGTACACTTCGGCGTAAATGATAATGAAGATAGGGAAAAAGGGTTGACCAGTAAACTGGCAGTGATTAAACTCAGCTAAAACAGAAAGCAGAGAAAAAATGCCATCTCCAAAAGCTACAGAAATAATTTTGACCGAAGAAGAGCAAAAAGGCTTGGAACAATTAGTCCGTCGGCATAACATTGGACAGCAAATTGCTTTGCGCGGACGCATCATTTTGGCTGCAGGCCAAAAACGAACAAATAGTGAGATCGC
>Ga0210033_1001427_pt1 | contig 21851 bp, 15 predicted proteins | sample CryGeymeta201501_FD_185465 | JGI IMG/M metagenome (GOLD analysis project Ga0210033, IMG submission 185465) | Groundwater microbial communities from Crystal Geyser aquifers in Utah, USA - Crystal Geyser metaG 2015-01 (SPAdes) (version 2) | ecosystem: Environmental > Aquatic > Deep subsurface >... | reverse complement strand
GCGTCTCGTAGATTCGTGCCTGATCATCGGCGGGTCTGCGCATCGCCGGCCCTTTGCCACGCGCACGTAGCGCACGCCAGCGAGGCTCGCGCTCATCGACCGAAGTCCTTCCCGGTGCGTGGCCACGGCGAATGGTCCCAGGCGTGCACGAGGGTTTGCGCGGCGAGCGGTTGTCTGATCCAGGCCGAGGTCCTGGCCCTCCGCTTCCCGGCCGGCAGCGAGCTGGTCACCGAGCGCCACCTCCGCCAGGTGCTCGAGAGCCCGATCTGGGGCGAGCAGAGGGTGGTGTGGCGCAGCCTTCGAGCATCCTCCGACCAGTAGTTCGTTCTCATCGACTCTCACCGCGTCATGTTGGCTCTTGTGCGGCCTCGTGGCTGGTGATAATTTCGCTGTACGCTGCGGGGGGAGCCTGCCCAACAGCGCGTGCAGCCTGCGCTTTTCCGAAGGATGGACGATGCCAGAACCCTGGGTTTCCGTGGACAAAGTCGCAAACCACCTCGGCGTGGCCAAGGACTCGGTCTACCGCTGGATCGAGCAGAAGGGCCTGCCCGCTCACCGGGTCGGCAGGCTCTGGAAGTTCAAGCTCTCGGAGATCGACGAGTGGGTCCATGCAGGTGGGGCCGGGCAGGACGAGAGTGACGCCGACGATGAACGGGCTGCACGCCCTGATAGCCAAGCGACTCCTACGCCCAAGGGGCGAGGCCGGGCATGAAGCTCGTCTGCAACACGGGCAACGACCGCGTCGTCGACCTAGTGTCGACCGAGTTGGCGACGAGCCACTCGCTCGACGTCGTCACGGCGCATCTGTCGATCTTCGGCTTCGACGCGCTGCGCGAGACTCTGGCGCGCATAACGAGCACTCGCATGATCCTCCCCCCCGTCGGCAGCGATCTCATGCTCCTGGGCGATGAGGCCGACCGAGCGGCGAGGAATCGTCTTCAGACACGATGGCTCGCCAAGAAGTGTGAAGCGTGGCTTCGAGACGGCGTCGACCTGCGGCCAACGCCGGCGTCCGTCCCTCAAGGAACCCTGGTGGTGCGCGACGCGAACAGTGGGCCGCAGAGGGTCGTGCACGGCGCGTTTTCTCTCACCACAACAGGGCTCGGCGTTACGCCGGGCAACCCGCTCAGCCTGATCCAGGCATCCGAAACCGCGGCTGAAGCACAGCTTCTCAGCACATGGTTCGAAGCGCAGTGGGCGAGCCTCACGCCGAGGCCAGCCGAGAAGCAGCGCGTCCTCGATGCGATCCACGCGCTCGGGGCGCACGGCGGGGCCCGTTCTTCCTACGCTCTCATCCTCCACCATCTCTTCGGCGCGCGCGAGGATGCGCTGGACGAGGAACAGATCGTCAAGTCAGCGACTGGCATCCGCAACACGGTTGTCTGGAACAAGCTCTACAAGTTCCAGCGTGACGGCGTGGTGGGCGCGATCGACAAGCTCAACCGCTTCGGCGGCTGCATCATCGCCGACAGCGTGGGTCTCGGGAAGACCTTCGAGGCGCTCGCAATCATCAAGTACCACGAGCTCCGTAACGATCGTGTGCTCGTCCTGGTCCCCAAAAGGCTGCGCGACAACTGGACCCTCTACAAGGCGAATGACCGTCGCAATTTTCTGGCCCCCGATCGCTTCAACTACGACGTCCTGAACCACACCGACCTGTCGCGCGACGGTGGCTTGTCGGGCGACATCGACCTCTCGTACGTCAACTGGGGCAACTACGACCTCGTCGTCATCGACGAGTCGCACAACTTCCGCAACAAGAAGACGCCGCGCGTTGGGAGCGAGACTCGCTACGACTGCTTGATGCGCAAGATCATCAAGGAGGGCGTCAAGACGCGCGTGCTCATGCTCTCGGCCACGCCGGTCAACAACCGCCTGACCGACCTTCGCAACCAGATCGCCTTCGCCACCGAGGGCGACGACACGGCTCTGATCGACCACGGCATCGGCAGCATCGACAGCACCACGCGTCTTGCGCAGAAACAGTTCAATCGGTGGCTCGAACTCGACGACGCGGAGCGCACGGCAGCGCGCCTGGTCGAGATGCTCGGCTTCGACTACTTCACCCTGCTCGACCTTCTCACGATCGCCCGCTCGCGGAAGCACGTGGAGAAGTACTACGGGATCAGCGAGACCGGCCGATTTCCCACGCGACTGAAGCCTATCAACATCAAGGCGGACGTGGATCGCGCCGGCGAGTTCCGGTCGATCCGGGAAATCAACCTGGAGATCCGACGCCTCAATCTCTCATCCTACGCGCCCCTGCGCTACGTGCTACCGCACAAGCAAGAGGCCTACGACAGGAAGTACAGCACCGAGGTCAAGGGCGGCACCGGCTTCTTCAGGCAGGTCGACCGCGAGGAAAGTCTGATTCACCTCCTGCGCGTCAACGTGCTCAAGCGCATGGAAAGCGCCGTGCCTTCGTTCGCGCTCACCGTCGAGCGGCAGCTTCGAGACGTAGAAGCCACGTTGGCGCGCATCGAACAACAGCCCGAATCGGTCGAGGAAATCGAGATCGAGGATGTGGACCTCGAGGATCCTGGCGTCGAGAGCCTGCTGGTCGGGCGCAAGGTCAAAGTCCTGCTGAAGGACGTGGATCTCATCCGCTGGAAGCAGGACCTGCTCGAGGACCGAAACCGTCTCGCTACGCTCGCTTCTGCAGCCCGCCAGGTCGACGCAGGTCGGGACGCCAAGCTCGCGGCGCTGCGCGAGGTGATTGAGCACAAGTGCCAGAACCCGGTCAACGCCGGAAACCGTAAGGTCATCGTCTTCACGGCCTTTGCCGACACGGCTCGGTACCTCTACGAGCAGCTCGCCCCGTGGGGCAAGCGGACCCTTGGTCTCGAAGCGGCGCTGGTCACGGGAACGGGCAGCAACCAGACGACCCTGCCCCGCCTACGAAAAGACCTGGCCTCGATCCTCACGGCGTTCGCCCCGCGAGCAAAGGAGAGGCCAGACGATTTCGCGAGCGAAGGTGACCTCGATCTGCTCATCGCCACCGACTGCATCTCCGAGGGCCAGAACCTCCAGGACTGCGACTGCCTCATCAACTACGACATCCACTGGAATCCGGTCCGCATCATCCAGCGCTTCGGCCGCATCGACCGCATCGGCACGCCCAACGAACGCATTCAACTCGTCAACTTCTGGCCCAACATGGAGCTGGAGGAATACATCGGCCTCGAGCAGCGCGTGAGCGGCCGCATGGTGTTGCTCGATATCTCAGCAACCGGCGAGGAGAACCTGATCGAGCAACAGTCCGGCAACCAGATGAACGACCTCGAGTATCGCCGGAAGCAGTTGATCAAGCTGCAGGACGCCGTCATCGACCTGGAAGATCTCTCGACGGGCGTGTCGATCGCCGACCTCACGCTCACCGACTTTCGGATCGACCTCGCCGAGTACATCAGGGCCCATCCGGGCGTGCTCGAAGGTCTGCCGCTCGGCACTTCTGCCGTCACGACAAGCGCCGAGGTCGACGTGCCGCCGGGCATCATCTTCTGCCTGCGGGCGGAGGGCGACGCAGCTCGGCGCGCGTTCGAGCCGGGCTACCCCCTCGCTCCGCACTATCTCGTACACGTTGCCGACGACGGCGCCGTGCTGCTGCCGTTCCCCCAGGCCAAGCAGATCCTCGATCGTCTCAAGCGTGTCTGCATCGGACGCGACCTGCCGGACGCCGCAGCCTGCGCCCGCTTCGACAAGGCCACGCGACAAGGCGAGGACATGCAGCACGCGCAGCGGTTGCTCGCCACGGCGGTCGCTTCTGTCGTTGGCAAGACGGAGGAGCGAGCTGTCGCCAGCCTCTTCACGCCGGGCGGCACTCACGCGCTCAAGGGCGAGTTTGCCGGCATCAACGACTTCGAGGTCGTGGCGTTCCTGGTCATCCTGCCGGAGCCGACCCCATGAACGAAGCGGACGTGATCGCTGCGCTCGAAATGCCTCCGAGCGCACGTGTGGACCAACGCGTGCCGAAGAAGCTGCTGGTAGAGAACGGCGCACCCACCGCCGCGGACAAGCGCAAGATCAACGAGGGCATCGAGGAGGTCTTCTGGTTGGCCGCCCTCAAACCCACGACCATAGGAGTCCCCGAGTTTCGCGACGGCACGCGCGAGTATCTGGAGATCGCGGTGCTCAGGGCCGTGCTGCGCGCCACGGCCCAGACCGCAAGGCTTGCCGAGCTCATCCACCGCGCGGTCCCGTACCCCGTGTTGCTCATCGCCACGCAGGGCGACGCGCTGACGATCTCGCTCGCCCACAAGCGCCGCTCACAGGGCGAGGCGGGAGCGACGGTGCTCGATGGTGCGCTGGTCGTTGCAGACCTTGCCGCCGTGCAAACCGCAAACGTGGCCGCGGCCTTCGCCAGGGAGATGGTTATCGCCCGGCAACCGCGTGCCGACCTGTTCGCGCTCTACCAGGGATGGATGGACACCGTCGTGGCGCGGCTTGCGGCCCAGGTGACCGGGAGGTTCACCGTCGCGTCATCGCCTGAGATGGCGGCTGCGCGTCGAACGGCCCTTGCCGAATGCGCAAGGCTCGAGGCGCAGATGGCCAGCCTGCGGGCCGCCGCTGCCAAGGAACGTCAGGTCGCTCGGCAGGTGGAGTTGAATCTGGAGCTCAAACGCGTGCAGGCCGAGCACTCGGCGGCCCGCGCCAAGCTATGACCTTCGAGGATGCGATGAAGAAGCTGACCATGGGCGACCCTGAAACCCGCTCCACCGATGTTCTGGCGGGCAACATCGAGCAACTCAAGGCGCTGTTCCCCGAAGCATGCACCGAAGGCGGCATCGACTTCGACGTGCTCAAGCAGCTCCTCGGCGGGGCGGTGGACGAGCGGGAGGAGAAATACGGCCTCAACTGGCACGGCAAGCGTCGCGCCCGGCAACTGGCGCTGACCCCGTCGAACGGCACGCTGCGCCCCTGCCCCGCGGACAGCGTCGACTGGGACACTACGCAGAACCTCATGATCGAGGGCGACAACCTCGAGGTGCTGAAGCTGCTGCAGAAGAGCTACTCGGGGAAGGTGAAGCTCATCTACATCGACCCGCCGTACAACACAGGCAAGGACTTCGTGTACCCCGACAACTTCCAGGACAATATCAAGAACTACCTGGAGCTGACGGGGCAGATCGAGGGCGGGCGGAAGATCAGCAGCAACACGGAGGCCAGCGGACGGTTCCACACCGACTGGCTGAACATGATGTACCCGCGGTTGAAGCTGGCGAGAAGCCTGCTCAAGAAAGATGGATTGGTCTGCGTGAGCATGGATGACCACGAGGCACACCATGCCCGCTCACTATGCGACGAGGTTTTCGGCCAGGAGTCCTTTGTCGGCGCTCTGACGTGGATCACGACCACCCAGCCCGACAACATTGGGCGGGCGAGATTTGGGCTGCAACAGAATATCGAGTACGTGTTCATGTACTCCAAATGCGCTCGGGTAGACTTGCCGCCTTTCACTCTTCGATCCAGCGGGGCTACGCCGAAATACCCACACCAAGGCAAGTTTGGCCCCTGTCGTTTCGAGATCATTGAACGAGCCTTTGAAGGAGCATACGCGCGGCCGACAATGCGATTCGCGATCCTGGGCCAGAGCCCCCGCGAAGGCAAGCAATGGCAGATTGGCGAGGTACAGGCTCGCGATCTCGAAGCCCGACAGCGAGTCGAGATCGTTGAGGGGATTGTCAAGCGGTCCGTCTACCCCGAAGATGAGGCCGAGGACTCAACTGGCTTCATCCCCTTCTGGGCTCATCTGGAAAGCGTGAAGACCAGCCAATCGGGCAAGGCGGAGTTGACTCAGTTACTGGGGGCCGGGCATGGAGTTGACACCGTCAAGCCGCTAACCCTGCTATCTGAGATCCTAAGCCATCTGCCAGCCGACTCCGTGGTTGTTGACTTCTTCGCCGGTACTGGCACCTCCGGCAATTCGGTGATGGCTCAAAACGCCGCTGACGGCGGACACCGCCGCTACGTTCTTGTCCAGCTTCCAGAACCGCTCGACCCGGCCCATGCTCGACAGAGGACGTCGGCTGAATTCTGTGACCAACTCGGGAAGCCGCGCACCATAGCTGAGATCACCAAGGAGCGTCTCCGCCGCGTCGCGAAGAAGATCAAGAACGAAAACCCCCTGTTCGCGGGCGACCTCGGCTTCCGCGTGTTCAAGCTCGATTCCAGCAACATCCGCGCATGGGACCCGGACCGCCAGAACTTGCCGAAGAGCCTCCTTGACTCCGTCGAGCACCTCGAGACCGACCGCACCGAGACGGACATCCTGTACGAGCTGCTTCTCAAGCTCGGCCTCGACCTCTGCGTGCTGATTGAAAAGAGGAAGATCTCGGGTAAGGACGTGCACAGCATCGGCGGCGGCGTGTTGCTCGCCTGTCTCGCTGACACGATCACGCGTGAGCAAGTCGAGCCTCTCGCGCTCGGCATCGTCAACTGGCACAAGGCCTTGGCGCCCGCGGGCGCCACCACCTGCGTCTTTCGCGACAGCGCCTTCGCCGACGACGTGGCCAAGACCAACCTCGCTGCGATCCTCAACCAGCACGGGCTCGCGAACGTGCGGAGCCTGTGATGGACCAGGTCGTCATTTACCAGAGCGAGGACGGCCGCACCAAGCTCGACGTCCGGCTCGAGGACCAGACCGTCTGGCTCAGCCAGAAGCAGCTCACGGAGCTGTTTGGCAAGGCCAAGGGCACGATCAGCGAGCACATCAAGCACATCTTCGAGGACCGGGAGCTGGAGGAAGATTCAGTTGTTCGGCTTTTCCGAACAACTGCCGCTGACGGCAAGCAGTACGAGGTGGCGCACTACAACCTCGACATGGTCTTGGCCCTGGGCTTCAGGGTGCGCAGCCCCGTCGCCGTGCGCTTCCGGCAGTGGGCCGCGGACAAGCTCAAGGAGTACATCGTCAAGGGTTTCGTGCTGGACGACGAGCGGCTGAAGGACCCGAAGGCTGGCAACGACTACTTCGAGGAGCTCAGCCGCCGCATCCAGGACATCCGGACCAGTGAGCGGCGCTTCTACCAGAAGATCACCGACATCTACGCCACGAGCATCGACTACGACAAGAACGACCCGCTCACGCAGACGTTCTTCGCGACGGTGCAGAACAAGGTGCACTACGCGATTCACGGCCAGACCGCCGCAGAGGTGATCGTCTCGCGGGCCAACGCCGGGATGCCGAACATGGGTCTCTCCACCTGGGAGGGGGCGCGTATCCGCAAATCGGACATCGCCATCGCGAAGAACTACCTGAGTGCGGAGGAGCTGCGCGCGCTCAACAACCTCGTCGAGCAATATCTCATCTTCGCCGAGTCCCAGGCCGAGCGTAGGGTGCCCATGACCATGCACGACTGGATCGCGAAGTTGGAGGGGTTCCTGACGCTGAACGACCGAGAAATCCTAAAGAACGCGGGCAACGTCTCGGCCGAGTTGGCCAGAGCCCACGCGGAGCGCGAGTTCGTCGAGTTTCGCAAGGTCGAGGATCGGCACCTCGAATCCGACTTCGATCTCGCGGTGAAGCGGTTGCCGCCAACGAAGGACAAGCCATGAAACTCCACTTCGAGCCTAACCTCGACTACCAGCTTCAGGCCATCGAGGCCGTATGCGACCTCTTTCGCGGCCAGGAGATCTGTCGCACCGAGTTCACGGTGACCCGCGACCTAGCGGCTGCACAGACCCAGAGGTCCTTCGCGGAGAGCGATCTGGGCGTTGGCAACCGCCTCACGCTCCTCGACGACGAGCTGCTCAAGAATCTCGGCGATGTCCAACTCCGGCACGGTCTACCGCCTTCCGGCGCACTCACCTCTGGCGACTTCACCGTCGAGATGGAGACGGGCACGGGCAAGACCTACGTCTACCTGCGCACCATCTTCGAGCTCAACAAGCGGTACGGCTTCACGAAGTTCGTCATCGTGGTGCCGTCGGTCGCCATCAAGGAGGGCGTCTACAAGTCCCTGCAGATCACAGAGGAGCACTTCAAGGGCCTCTATGCGGGCGTGCCATGCTACTACTTTCTCTACGACTCCGCGAAGCTCGGACAAGTACGCAACTTCGCGACCAGCCCGCAGATCCAGGTGATGGTGGTGACCGTGGGCGCCATCAACAAGAAGGACATCAACAACCTCTACAAAAACAGCGAGAAAACCGGCGGCGAGAAGCCCATCGACCTGATCAAGGCCACGCGACCGATTGTCATCGTGGACGAGCCTCAAAGCGTCGACGGTGGGCTCAAAGGGGCGGGCAAGACTGCTCTCGACGCGATGAATCCGCTTTGCACCCTGCGCTACTCAGCCACGCACGCGGACAAGCACCACATGGTCTACCGGCTCGATGCAGTGGACGCCTACGAGCGCAAGCTCGTGAAGCAAATCGAGGTGGCGGCCGCGACCGTGGAGGACGCGCAGAACAAGCCCTATGTGCGCGTGGTGAAGGTCGAGAGCAAGCGGGGCAGCATTTCGGCGAAGGTCGAGCTCGACGTTCAGACCCCGAGCGGTCTCAGGCGGAAGGAAGTCACCGTGCAGGACGGCGATAATCTCGAGCAGACCACGAGGCGCGCGATCTACGCCGACTGCCGCATCGGCGAGATCCGGGTCGCGAAGGGCAACGAGTACGTGGAGCTGCGCGTTCCGGGTGGCGAGCAGCACCTGAAGCCCGGCCAGGCGTGGGGCGACGTGGACGCTCTTGCCGTTCAGCGCGAGATGATCCGGCGGACAATCCGTGAACATCTCGACAAGGAAAAGCGTCTGCGTCCGCAGGGAATCAAGGTCCTTTCCCTGTTCTTCATCGACGAGGTGGCGAAGTACCGGCGATACGCAGCAGATGGTACCCCCGAAAAGGGCGACTACGCCCGAATCTTCGAGGAAGAGTACCGGCGTGCCGCGAAGCTGCCGGAGTACAACACGCTCTTCAAGGAGCTAGACCTCTCTCGCGCTGCCGAGGAGGTTCACGACGGGTACTTCTCCATCGATAAGAAGGGCGGATGGACGGACACCGAGGAGAACAACCAGGGCAACCGTGACAACGCAGAGCGGGCCTACAACCTGATCATGAAGGAGAAGGAGCTACTCCTCTCCTTCGAGACTTCCCTCAAGTTCATCTTCTCGCACTCGGCGCTGAAGGAGGGGTGGGACAACCCCAACGTCTTTCAGATCTGTACGCTGCGTGACATTCAGACGGAGCGCGAGCGCCGCCAGACGATCGGGCGCGGCCTGCGCTTGTGCGTCAACCAAAGCGGTGAGCGACTGCGCGGGTTCGAGGTGAACACGCTGACCGTGATAGCTATGGAGAGCTACGAGCAGTTCGCCGAGAACCTGCAAAAGGAGATCGAGAGGGACACGGGAATCCTCTTCGGCATCGTCGAGCACCATAACTTCGCGGCCATCGCCGTGACCGCGCCCGATGGGACCGTCAAGCCGCTCGGCTTCGAGCAGTCGAAAGCGCTGTGGGATGCCCTCAAGGCGGCGGGGCACATCGATGCCAAGGGCAGGGTTCAGGACTCGCTCAAGAAGGCGCTCGAGGACGGCACGCTGCAAGTGCCGGCTGCGTTCGCGGGACAGCTCGAGCAGATCACGGCTGTTCTCAAGAAGCTCGCCGGTCGCCTCGAGGTCAAGAACGCCGATGAGCGGCGCCAGGTGCGCCCACGCCAGGCGGTGCTTCACAGCGCCGAGTTCAAGGCCCTCTGGGATCGCATCAAGCATAAGACCACGTACCGCGTGGTGTTCGACAACGAGAAGCTCGTTGAGAGCTGCACGGTTGCGCTGCGGGATGCGCCTGCCGTCGCAAAGACGCGCCTGCAGTGGCGGAAGGCAGACATCGCCATCGGCAAGGCCGGGGTCGACGCCACCGAGCGCGAAGGCGCGGCCACCGTTCTGCTGGACGAGGGCGACATCGAGCTGCCCGATCTGCTCACGGATCTCCAGGATCGGACGCAGCTCACGCGTCGCACGATCCAGAGGGTTCTGAACGACAGTGGCCGCCTCGACGACTTCAAGCGAAACCCGCAGCAGTTCATCGAGCTCGGCGCTGAGGCCATCAACCGGTGCAAGCGCTCGGCTCTGGTGGACGGCATCAAGTACCAGCGGCTCGGCGACGAACACTTCTACGCGCAGGAGCTGTTCGAGAGCGAGGAGCTAACCGGCTATCTCAAGAACCTGGTGGACGTGCAGAAGTCGGTCTACGAGCAGGTGGTGTACGACTCCGATACTGAGAAGACCTTCGCTGACCAGCTCGAGAAGAACAGCGCGATTAAGGTCTACGCAAAGTTGCCCGGTTGGTTCACTGTGCCCACTCCGCTCGGCGGGTACAACCCCGACTGGGCCGTGCTGGTCGAGCAGGACGGGGGCGAGCGCCTCTACTTCGTGGTCGAGGCCAAGAGCAGCGCATTTCTCGACGACCTGCGGGACAAGGAGCGAGCCAAGGTGAAGTGTGGCGAGGCGCACTTCGGTGCGCTCCGTGTTGGCGAGGCACCAGCTACCTATATCCGCGCGCATTCGGTCGAAGAGCTGCTGACGCACGAGGCGTCGAAGTGAGCCTACCATGAAATTCCTGCACGCCGCCGACCTGCACCTCGACAGCCCCCTGCGCGGGCTGGCCAGGCACGATGAAGCACCCGTCGACGATCTCCGAGGCGCCACTCGCGAGGCCTTCAACAACTTGGTGGAGCTGGCCATCGAGGAGAAGGTGGCCTTCGTGCTGCTCGCTGGCGACCTCTACGACGGTACCTGGCAGGACTTCAGCACCGCGATCTTCTTGGCAAGAAAGCTTGGCGAGCTGGACAGGGCGGGCATCCGGGTCTTTGGCGTGCTCGGCAACCACGACGCCCAGAGCAAGCTCACCAAGGCGCTGGAGAAGCCGAAGAACCTGACCCTGTTCCCGGCGAACAAACCCCGAACGGAGGTTCTGAACGACCTCGAGGTCGCCATACACGGCCAGAGCTTTGGCCAACAACACGTCGAGGAGAACCTGGCCGCCGGCTTCCCAGCCGCGAAGCCAGGGATGTTCAACATCGGCCTGCTGCACACGAGCCTCGACGGCCGCGAGGGCCATGCGGCCTACGCTCCGTGCAGGCTCGAGGACCTGCGGGCCAGGGATTACCAGTACTGGGCTCTCGGTCACGTGCACGCGCGCGAGGAGGTTTCGACAGACCCCTGGGTGGTCTTTCCTGGCTGCCTGCAGGGCCGGCACGCTCGCGAAACCGGCCCCAAGGGTTGCTGCCTGGTCACCGTCGAGGAGGGCCGGGTCGAAAGCGTCGAGCACCGGGTGCTGGACGTCGTCCGCTGGGTAAGCTGCGAGGTGGACCTCGGCCAAGTCAACAGCATGCCGGGCGTGCTGGATAGCGCCAGTAAGGCACTGAGCGAGGTTCTTGACGACGCCGAGGACCGCATCGTCGCCACCCGGATGCGCTTCGTGGGCGCCAGCCCGGTCCACGCAGAGCTCCAGGGCAAGACCCAATGGTTGAGGCAGAAGCTCCTGGAGCTTGCCGCCGAGCTGCATGGAGAGGGCCTGTGGATCGAGAAGGTGGTGATGGCCACCACCAGCAAGCTGGACCGGGGGGCCGTGCTCGCGGGAGACGGAGCCCTGGGTGGACTGGCCAGGAGCATCCTGGAGGTCGAAGAGAAGCCGAGCGCAGTGCGAGGTCTGGACGCAGCTCTGGCCGCCTTCAGGGGAAAGCTCCCTTCGGAGGTGTTCCTCGCGGAGGATGGACTGAGACTCGATGACCAGGAGGTCGTGGCGAGGCTCATCCAAGAAGCCAAGGAACTGCTCCTCGGCAAGCTCCTGGAGACAGGGGGTGAGTCTTGAAGGTCAAGCGACTCGACTTGCTGGCCTTTGGTCCGTTCACGAAGAAGACCCTCGACCTGAGCGAGGGGAAGCCCGGTCTGCACGTGGTGCAGGGACCCAACGAGGCGGGCAAGAGCTCGACGCTGCGTGCGCTCAAGGCCTGGCTGTTTGGCATCGACGCTCGTTCCACGGACAACTTTGTCCACGACCACAGGCATCTTCGGGTGGGCGGTGTACTCGAGACGTCGGGCGGCAAGGAAATCGCCTGCGTGAGGCGCAAGGGCAACAAGGACACCCTGCTCAGCGCCGAGAGCGAGCAGCCCATTGGCGACGATACCCTGAGCAAGCTGCTGCCAGGGCTCGACGAGAAGCTCTTCTCTCAGCTTCACGGGATCGACCACGCCGGGCTCGTCCAGGGTGGCCAGGCCATCCTCGAGCAGGGCGGTGACCTCGGAAAGTCCCTGTTCGGTGCGGCGCTGGGCACCAAGGGAAAGACCGACCTGCTCGGCGAGCTGGCTTCGGAGGCGGACAAACTGTTTAAGTCCAGGGGCCAGAACCAGATCATCAACGCCGCCGCCGCGAAGCTGAAGGAAGCCAGGCGCGAGGAGAAGCACGAGTCTGTCTCCGTCAGGAACTGGAAGGACCTCCAGAAGTCCTTGAAGGAGGCAGAGGAGACCGTCGCCAGGATCGACGAAGAGCTCGCCGAGGCGAGACGCAGCAAGAGCAAACTCGAGCGCTTCAGGAGGGTGGCTGGCCCCCTGGCCGAGCGCCGCGAGCTGCTCGATCGCCAGGCCGCCCTGGGAGATGTGGTGCTGCTCCCCGAGGACTTCGGTTCCCGTCGGCAAGCGGCTCTCGACAAGCTGTCCCTGGCCAAAGAGCAGCTGCAGAAGGCGAGCGCCAAGCTCGACAGGGTGCAGCAGGAGGCTCGCGGGCTCGACGTCCCGCAGGGTCTGCTGGAGAACCAGGCAGCCATCGAGGACCTGCAGCTTCAGCTTGGCGCCTTTCAGAAGTCGGTCAGGGACAAGCCCGCGCAGGATGCCAAGCGCCGCGATCACCGCAGCGCGGCCCAAAATCTCCTCGCGAGCATCCGCCCGGACCTCGACCTCGAATCCGTCGAGACCCTGAAGCCACTCGTCAACAAGAAGAGACTGATCTCGACCCTGGCGCAGGAATCGAGCCTTCTGAAGCAGAAGACTGGCCAGCTCGATGCCAAGCAGCGCGAGCTGTCCGACGAGAAGACCAGCCTTCGGCAGCAGCTGGAGGCCATGTCCGGGCCCGGCAAGGACGTGGCCTCGCTTCAGGCCGCGATCCTGGCCGCCCGCAAGTCAGGCGATCTGGCGAAGATGCTCCACAAGGCCCGCGATGCGGCGAGTCAGCAGGAGGATGCCTGCTCCCGCGAGCTGTCCCGGCTGGGCAGGTTCGACGGTAGCCTCGAGGATCTGGCCTGCCGGGCCATGCCCGAGAGGGCCGTCCTGGACAGCTTCGAGAAGAAGTTCGACGGGCTGGACGAGCAGGCTCGCGAGATCGTTCGTCGTCAGGCCGAGACCAAGCAGGAGCTAGGCCAGCACGAGGAGAGCCTGAAGACCTTGCTCCGCTCCAGCGAGGTCCCCTCTCTCGAAGAGCTTCAGGTATCCCGGGACCACCGCGAGCAGGGATGGGAGCTCATCCGCGGTAAGTACGTGGACGGGGCGGATCCTGGAGCTGCTGCCACGGAATACGCGGGTGACAAGGATCTCCCCGGCGCCTACGAGCAGGCGGTGCTGGCCGCCGATGACGTCGGCGACAGGCTTCGCCTGGATGCCCAGCGAGTTCAGGAGCGGGCGTCGCTGGAGACCCAGATCCAGGCCAGGCATGAGCTTCTGTCCGGGCTCGACGGCAAGCTGAGCGAACTGGCAACCGCCCGGGGCCAGCTGGAGAACGCCTGGCAAGCAGAGTGGGAAGGGATCGCAAGCAAGGTCGGTACCCCCAAGGAGATGAAGGAGTGGCTGCAGCGCGTGGAGCAGCTTCTGCAGAAGGCCGGGCAGCTCGACAAGGCGAGGGCGGAGGTCCGTTCGCTGGAGGCCACGCAGATTTCACACATCGAGGTACTCACTGCCGAGCTGGAGAAGCTCGGTCAGCAGCAAGAGCCCAAGGCGGAGGAGCTCGAGTCGCTGCTTGCCCGCTGCGAGCAGCTCGCCAGCCAGCAGGAGACCGCGACCAGGCGCCAGGGGGAGCTCGAGGCTTCGCTGCAGAAGCTCGAGGTTCAGCTCAAGGGTGCGACGGATGCTCGTCGCCAGGCCGATGACGACCTGCAGCGCTGGGAAGTCACCTGGGCCGAAGCTGTCGACGGCCTGGGCCTGGGGACCACCCCTCATCCTGAGCTCGCCCTCGCGACGATGGAGAAGCTCGAGGAGCTGTTTGGGGAGCTCAAGGATGCCGACACCGCCCACAAGCGAATCTATGGCATGGACAAGGACGAGGAGCGCTTCACCGCGGCGGTGACCCAGCTCGCGCAGCGGATTGGCCTCGACGTGGGGGAACAGACCCCTGCAGAAGTCACCCAGAGCCTGGTCAGGCGGCTTGGCAAGGCCCAGGCCGACGCCGCCAGTCTGCAGAAGCTTCGAGCCCGGATCGGCGAGCTGGAGGAGGAAGTCGTCGAGGTTGGCCAGGACATCCAGCTCGCAGAGCAGAGTCTAGCCGCTCTGCGGGTGGAGGCGGGAGTTTCGTCCGATGAGGAGCTGGGTCCGGTCGAAGAGCGCTCACAGCAGAAACGCCAGCTGACCTCTCGTCTCGAGACCCTGCAGCAGCAGCTCCATCAGTCCGGTGAGGGCCATAGCATCGACGAGCTGGAGAAGGAAGCCCGGGAACTGGACGCGGACCAGGTGGGCGACGAACTGTCGCAGCTCGACACGAGGCTGTCCGACCTGGCGAGCGAGCGAGATGCAAAGCGGGACCAAAGGCAGGCCCTGCTCGTCCAGATCCAGGCCCTGGATGGCTCGTCGAAGGCTGCCGAGGCCGCGGAGCGAGCCGAGCAGTTGCTGGCCGGTATCATCCCCGACGCGGAGCAGTACCTGCGGGTCACAATAGCCCGTCTCATCCTCGAGGAGCAGATGGAGCGCTACCGCCAGGACAATCAAACGCCGGTTCTCAGGCGCGCCGGCGAGTTGTTCGCAAAGCTAACCCTGGGCTCCTTCTCGGGTCTTCGCGACGAGGTCGATGACAAGGGCAAGCCAGTGCTACTCGGCGTTCGCCCGGACAAGACCGTGGTGGGTGTCGATGGCATGAGCGTCGGCACCCGCGATCAGCTCTTCTTGGCCTTGCGACTCGCGACCATCGAGCTGCAGCGGGACCCACAGGATCCTCTGCCTTTCGTGGTCGATGACATCCTGGTCGGGTTCGACGACGAGCGCAGCAAGGCCTGCCTCGAGGTCCTCGCCGAGTTTGCCCAGAAAACCCAGGTCCTGGTCTTCACTCATCACTCGATGGTTGCACAGGCTGCCAATGAGCTTGGGAAGGAGAAGGGGGTCTTTGTGCATGAATTGGCCGGGTACCCGAGGCAGCGACACGAAGAGCGGTGATGAGGAAGGAGCACAGATGACGTCCATGACCACAGCGGATCTCGAACAGCTCGTCGAGGGGCACGACCTCGAGGCGAAGCTCGCCGCTGGGCGGGAGAGCATGGAGCAGTGGAACGAGATGGGGCGCGCGTACTGGATGCGCTTCGCCGAGACGAAGGCGAAGATGCGCGGCGAGGCGCCCGACCTCGAGTATGTCGAGGGTCGCATGAGGAGCTTCCGGCAGTATTCGCTCGAGACCGATCAGCGCTGGCGCGCGGAGCACGGCGGCGGAGCGGCAAGAGATCGCGGCTGACGTTCGAGGAAGTTCGCGGCCGTCGAGTCGTATCATCGACTGTGGCCCCTTCACTCCGGCGTTCGACTTCGCTCGCGCTCGCGCTCAGCCTGCTCGCGCTCGCGCCGCGCGCGGCCCGGGCCCAGGACGAGATGGAAGAGGGCGAGTGGATAGGACCTCCCGTCGGCCTGACGGTCCAGACCTGGGACCGTGTGCAGGCCGGCGCGGACGTCCGCCACCAGCGCTGGGAATTCATGGGTGGGCTGCGCGTGGGCGCGCTCGTCGGTCGGCGCACGAGCCGCGCGGGCTTCTTCGGCGCGGGACCCTCCGTCGGTCTTCGCACCACACGCTTCGACACCGTCTCCGGCTCCGTGGGCGTCGCCGGGCTGCTGGCCATCGATCCCGGCTATCAGGCGCGCGTCGAGTTCGAATACGGCCGCACCAGCGACGGTGTGGGCCCCTTCGTGGCGGCCACCCTCGAGCTCGGCATGGGCACCGCGTTTGGACATCATCCCCACTACGGCCACCGCGTCGATGGCGGCCTGGCTCTGACCTACATCCACCACCTCCAAGCGGACGACGACCAGATCTTCCTCGGCTTCAGCGTGCAGACCTTCGTCGCGCTGATCGCCCCGCTCTTCATTCGCCCCTGACCTCCCGCGCTGGCGCCCATAGTGGCGTCGCACGAGACTCGCCCGCGCAGGAGGAGAGGGCTACGCCGACGTGGCCTCGCTGCCGAGCTACGTCACGACGTCCGCACCGCCTCGAGTCGCGCGGGGCGAGCCACCCGAGAGTGAGCCGCCCGTGGGCGCTCAGCCCTGAGGAGCGGCTTGGGCATCAGCCGCAGGTGCGGCTTGTTGTTGCCCGTCGTCGCCGCCGGCCGTGGTCGCTTGCACGATGCTCTCGAGACCCCAGCGGAAGTTGTTGTGGTTGATGCTGAACACCACGCGATCGCTCGCGGTCGTCACGCGGCCCCCGTTGGGGAAGCAGACCACGCCGCCACCGATCGCGTCGTAGTAGGTCGCGGGCACGTAGCGCGTCGCGTAGGCCGGGCGCTCCTCCCAGCGCTCGCATTGGTTGGTCTGGGAGTTGTGGCTCACGCATTGGGTCGTCGTACCGTTCTGATACTGCTCGGCCACCGTACCCTGGAAGCTCGTGACCTGAGGCGCGCGCTCCTGGTTGATCTGGGCGTCGTTGTACCACTGGCCATCCGACTTCATCAGCAGCTGCTGGGCTTGGAGCGAGACATCGGGGGGCGCGTTGACCTGGCGCTCCGAGAACGTGACGTCGAAGCACATGCCGGCGGTGTCGAGGCTGACCAGGGTGGCCTGCCAGCCGTTGCGGCGCTGAATCGTGTTGGGCTGGTCGACGACGCCGACCTGGAGCGGGTTACGGATGAGCACGTCCATCCGCTTGCCACAGCCGACGCTGGTGAGGCTCACGAGGATGAGGGCGAAAGTTAGTACGGTTCGTTTCATGTCCTTGCACTCCTGGGCCGAGCATACGCTCTTTGGCCCCCAGACCTTCCCCCGTTTTCGAGCCCCACCCCAGCGGTCGAGCCCCGGGAGCGGCGCCCTGGTCCGAGGGCGCGGGAGAAGAGACCTCGGTCTGGGCGGGCGTGTGCGAGACGCGCGTCCGTCGGTCGGTATTCACGGGCCACGCGACGGGCCCATTTCGTCAGCCCGAGAGACCGCCCGCCAAGAGCAGCCCAAGCGCCGCGTGTGCGACCAGGCGATGCGAAGGACTGCTCTGGCGGGCTCGGGTCATGGGGCGCTCACACGCCGCCGTCAGAGTCGAGCGGCACCTCGCTGGGCTCGCCCATGAAGTCTGCCGGCAGGTCGGGCAGGTTGGGGACGCGGACGAGGTCGCCGCGGTGGTGGCCGTGCCGTGGGGCGTCGGGCGGAAGCTGTGCCGTGCAAGCGACCTCGCCGTTTTCGCGGATGACGCACAGGGCTGTGTCGTTCAGATCGAAGTCGACCACGTCGCTGGCGTCTCGGAGAGCGTAGGGCGACCAGACCTCTCCATCCGTGTGGCCGGTGCGCAGGATGCCGCTGGTGTCGATGCCCCAGCACACGAGTTGATGGTCAGCGCGCAGCGCACAGAAGGCGTGGTCGCTGGCCTCGAGAGCCACGATGTCGGCCAGGGCTTCGACGCGGGTGGGTGCCCAGGATTGCTGGGGCTGCTCGTAACTGCCGTGCATGCTCTGCTCCCAGATCACGCGGGCGTCGCCCCAGCACCACACCTCGCCGGAGGCGCGCAGGGCGCAGCGAGTGTCGTCCCAGGCAGCGAGGTCGACGGCGTCGTCGATGTATCCCGCCGGCCGCATGAAGTCGGGCAAGTGGGGTGCGTCGCTTGGTATCGAGTCGAAACCGCACTCGCCGCGCCAGATCTCGAGGCAGTTGGCGTAGACCTGGCCATTGGCGATGAGGCTGGCGCCGCGCGTAGAGTAGGCCACGCCCGTCACCGGGGCGTGGGGCCAGTCGCTGACAGGTGCACGCAGTACGGTCGCGCCGCCGACTGTGAGCAGGTCGTCATCGCGCGAGCTCATGGCGAGCCGCTCGCTGCCGCTGCCGATGATCGCCGCGACGTCGTCCAGGCCGGGCACGGGCGCGGGCAGTCGCGGGTTGGCGGGCGGCGGGTTCTGACCGGGCGCGTTCCAGCGGTCGACCATGCCCCAGCACCACAAGCTCTCGTCCGAGCGCAGCGCGCAGCAGAAGCTGCGGCCGCAGCTCATGTCAGCGACATCGAGCATGCCGGGCACGAGCGCAGTGGCGCGTCCGGGGTCGTGGTGGGCCAACGTCTCCTCGTCGACCTCCGTGGTGACGAGGAGCGGGTCGACGTCGTCGGTGCGGCCGCGCACCTCGCCCCAGCAGATCATGGCGCCGCCCGGGTAGCGCAGGCAGACCTGATGGCCTCCCACGGCGACCTGCACCGGAGCACCGGCACAGTGGCGCCCGCAAATGCTTGCCCAGTCTGGCGCGGGCGGAGGCGGGCCAGATCTGGCGCAGGCGCTCACCAGGGCGAGGACGCCCAGGCAGAGGGCTAGGCGAGGGCGCAGCGTGTCGGCAGCGCGGGTCATTCAGATGCCTCCATCGGCGCCAGCGCTGGCGTCGAGGCCAGCGTCGACGGTCGGCTCAGTGGTGAAGTCTGCGGGAAGCTGGGGCAGGTCGCGAATGGGGACGAGGTCGCCGTACTGCCATCCGGCGGGCTGCTCGGTGAAGGGCGGGAAGTTGCGATCGCAGGCGACCTCGCCGCTCACGCGGATGACGCACAACCCGTTGCGCAGGTCGAAGCTGACGACGTCCGAGGCGCCCGGATAGGGCCGGGGCACCCAAGCTCGTGGCTCGCTCGTGCGCTGCGCCAGCACGTCGTCGGTGCCCCAGCACAGGAGCTGATGGTCGGCGCGCAGGGCGCAGACCATGCCGCGTCCCTGGGTAATGCCAATCTGGATGATGTCTTCCAGGCCTTGCACCTTCGCTGGTGTGGCAACGATGAGAGGACTCCAGCCCGGGCAGTCGGCGTAGGGTCCAATTCGCGGTTCGCGGCCAACCATGCCCGTGTTGTTGCCGCCCCAGCACCAGACCTCGCCGTTGGCTCGCAGCGCGCACGCGACACCCGTCAGGCTGGCAATCTGTACGGCGTCATCGATGCCCAGTGCGGGTTGGCCGGTGGGGTCGCGATCGCAGCGTGTGGCGGGATCGGAGAAGTCTCGCGCGCTGCCGTCGTTGTTGTCCCAACACCAGACTTGGCCCGCGTCGATGATGCAGTGGCCGGGTGCACAGGAGTCGACGTTGTGAAGCTCGCCGTCGAAGATGGTGGTCTGCGGCTTGTCGACGCACACGCGCTCGTCGTGAATCCACACCCGAGTCCTGTCGCGATCGAAGGTCACTGCTTCGGGTAGCATGTGGCCTGGAGCCGGGCGCTCGGACGCCAGTGTGTAAGCCGCATGATCCCCGAGGCCGCTCTGTGCCGTGTGGTCGCTTCCCCAGCACCAGAGCCCACGACCACTCCGGATGGCGCAGCTGAAGTCCAGACCGGTAGCGAGCGACGTGGCGTCGAGGATGCCAGTGGCGAGCCGCATGCTGCGCTTCGGGCTGTCCCTGTCGACGTCTTCGTAGGCGAGGCCGTAGGTGGGGTCGGTGTTGGTGTCTTCGGCGACGCCGCGAATCAGGCCCCAGCACAGCACGGCTCCACCGGCGTAGCGCACGCACGTGTGCACTCCGCCGATGGAGACTTGGATGGGATGGCCCGCGCAGTGGCTACCGCAGATGCTGGCCCAATCCGGCGTGGGCGGTGGCTCGACGGCGGGCGGGAGCTGACAAGCCGCCACCACCCCCAGCAGCACGACCCAAGGGCCGAGCCGGAGCAGCGGACGGATGGCGGCTTGCAGCGTGCGGATCATGGCGCGAGCTGGTTGAGGAGCTGGCTGTCGACGTGGGCCGGGTCGCCGCAGTAGATCATGGCGCCTCGTGCGTAGCGCATCGCGTCAGCGTGCGGGCTCGCTTCACACGCCACCGTCGACGTCCAAGGGAGCTTCCGGCACTACCGTGGGCTCGTCGGCGAAATCCGCGGGCAGGTCGGGCAGGTTCGGGATGGGGACGAGGTCGCCATACTGCCAACTGTCCGGCTCGGTGACCTCGGGTGGGTAGCCGCCGTTGCAGGCGACCTCACCGCTCTCACGGATGGCGCAGATTCTACTGCCGTTGATGTTCATGCTGACGACGTCTGTGGCGTCGGGCACGGCGTAGGCCTCCCAGCGCTCGCCGTTGTGGCCTTCGGTGTGGAGCAGACCTCGTGCGGAGTCGTCCCTGCCCCAGCACAGGAGCTGGTGGTCTTCGCGCAGAGCACAGAAGTACCAGCCTGCTTGGAGATCGGTGATGTGGTCGAGTGCTTCGACTCGGATCGGCGTCGCGTACACCGCGCTGAGATCGGGACTGGGAATCTGGCCACCCCAGCACCAAACCTCGCCGGTGGCACGCAGTGCGCACCTCGCCACACCATTGGACGCGACGGTGACGGCGTCGTCGATGCCGAGCACGGGCACCCAGTGTCCGTAGTTGACGTCGAGGTCGGGAAACTCGGTCACGTAGCCGAGGCCGCGCTCGCCTGCGTAGTTGTCGCCGAAGCAATACACGTGACCGTCTTCGCTCACCACGCAGTCCGGCGAGATGGCCACAGGCCAGACCTGGAGATCCGCGGTGATGTCCTGTGTCAATCCCGGCCCGAGTAGGAACTCTCGGCGGTCTGCGGTCTGAACCTGGAGGTAGGCGTCGTTGCTGGTTCCGAGGATGTGCGTGACGTCTTCGAGTCCGGGCAGCGGCCGCGGTAGCCGGACGTCTCCGCTATCTCCGTCACCTACCGTTCCCGCACTCACGGCGTTTCCTGCAGCTCCCCAGCACCACAACCCACGCTCCCGGCGCACCGCACAACAAAACGCTGTGCCGCACGCCATCTCCTCGACGTCCAGCATGTCGGGCACCAGGCGCGTCGCCCGACGCGGGTCATTGGCGTACAGCGAGTCCGTACCGAAGCGCGCGAGGGCGGCGGGGTCGACGTCGTCCCTGCTGCCGCGCACGCTTCCCCAGCAGATCACGGCGCCGCCGGCGTAGCGCAGACAGGTATGGAATCCGCCGAGCTCGACCTGCACCGGCTTGCCGGCGCAGTGTCGTCCGCAGACGCGGGCCCAGTTTGGATAGCTGGGCCCGCCTCCGCAGGCGCACAGGGCGCCCGCCAAGAGCAACCCAAGGGCCGCGTGTGCGACCAGGCGATACGAAGGACTGCTCTGGCGGGCTCGGGTCATGGTGTGTACGGGTGGTCGTTGTAGATGTGGAGTTGCAGACGTGCCCAGTCGCCTCCCATCACTCCGCTGTTGCTGAAGTCATGGGTCAGGTCCTTGCGAGTTGAATCGTACACCTCGGTGGCATCGCTCCAACGGTCCTCGACGTCAGTAGTCGCGCAGCTCCATCCCTCGCTGAACGTGCTGGAGGTCGAGGCCACGACCGTGCCACCATCCGAGAGTTGGAGCCGGAGCGTCACGCGGAGGATGGCCTGAAGATGTGTCCATCTATCGCGTGATTGGCGCGCGGGCGCCGAAGCGCCCAAGCGCGCGGGCGCGCGGGCGCACGATCGAAACGTAGGCGGCGATGACCGCTACGACGAGCGTCTCGGCAACGCGATGTCGATGTGGAGCTGATCGTTCGCGTGAGGTCGCCAAGGTCGCCAAAGGCTCCGCCGACCTGCTGCCA
>Ga0210033_1001426_pt1 | contig 21851 bp, 12 predicted proteins | sample CryGeymeta201501_FD_185465 | JGI IMG/M metagenome (GOLD analysis project Ga0210033, IMG submission 185465) | Groundwater microbial communities from Crystal Geyser aquifers in Utah, USA - Crystal Geyser metaG 2015-01 (SPAdes) (version 2) | ecosystem: Environmental > Aquatic > Deep subsurface >... | reverse complement strand
GCACCTCGTCGTACCGTCCGAGCGCGCTCCGTCCGTTCGAGACCGACCCGGCGTTCGAGATCAACGACAGCGACATCGCGCAGGCGTATGCCGCTCGGCCTCAGATGCCCGAGGCCGCTCGGGTGGCGTTCTTCAGCTACGACCCTGGCCACATGGACGCGGTGGAGCAGACGCTGAAGGAGACGGAAGGGGTCGCCTCCGTCTATCGGATCCCCGCCTTCCTCGTCACGGGCGAGCACCGCTACGACGAGGGCCAGCCCGCGTGGGCCCGGCCGGCGCCACAGCCTCTCAGTCTGAAGAAGCTCCGCGTGCTCGCCGCCCGCGCCCACGCCGATGTGCTCGTCGTGGTGGACTACGGGTATCGCCAGGAGGTGTCGCCGAATGGGCTCGTGGCGCTCAACGTCCTGCTGATCCCGACGCTGTTCTCGCCCTTCCTCGACGTCAAGGTCGAGAGCTTCATGGACACCTACGTGCTGGATGTGCGCAACGGCTACCTGTACGGCCACGTCGGCACGCAGGAGTCGGGCGAGGAGCGTTGGGTGTCCATCTACGACACCGACGAGCACCCGCTGGTGGGGCAGCAGCTCCCGTTGCTGCTCGCGTCTACGCGAGCGGCGCTCGGCGAGGTCATTCAGAAGAGCCGGGAGGAGACTGCGGCAGGCATGGCCGGGGGCGCTGTGCCGGAGCTGAACGCCACGCCGGCTGATCCGGCGCCCTGATCACTTTCGAGCGTGCTCGTGGCGCAACGGGCCACCGTTCCGGTGTGACGGTTGGGGGAGGGGGCGGCTCGGAGGCCGTCAACATCGGCCACTACGACATGCACTGTGCAGAGCTGCGCATCGCCTACATTGCAGAAGATTCTTTCCGCGGCTACCCTCCGGGTGGATAGTCTTGACGGACCCACATCCCGTGGTTCAACGCGGGACTCTCCGGAGGGAGCAGCACATGAAAACCAGTCGACTCGCAGGTCTCCTGTTCGTGTTGGCCGTATCGGCCCTCGGAGCGCCGGCGGCGGCGCAGGACGGTGGCACCACCACCACGACGACCACGACCAGCTACGAGGTCGTGCCCAAGGCAACGGGGCCCCAGGAGCCAGCGTACGAGAACTCGACGATCTCGCGCGTGTCGTACGCCGACATCGACGACCCGGACAAGGGCTTCTACGGGCTGAACCTGCCGCAGCAGCAGCTCTACACCGGGATCATCCCGCGGGTTCGTGACGGCTTGCCCCACCTGAACCGGTACAACCGCTCGGCGAACAGGAACGCGCGCTCGAAGAACCGGTTGACGTGGATCGGATACCAGCGCATGTCCGACAAGTCGAGGATCTTCATCCAGACCGGTCGGAACGCGGACTACGAGGTGCTCAAGGGGCGGGCCCCCAACGAGCTGCTCGTCGTGCTCAAGAACACCCGCCCGTCGCTGTCGAACTTCTTCCGCGACATCGACTGCCGGTGGATGTACCGATCGGTGGGTCACATCCGGTCTTTCCGGCGGGGCAGGGATACGGTCGTGGCGATCAAGATGCTGACGACGGTGGAGTTCTCGCTCTCCTCGGACGGCGCCTACGTCTACGTCGACTTCGCCGATGCCTACCTCGAGCCGAACGGCGCTGCGCCCGAGAAGCCGGCCGACAGCTCGACGGTGTACGACGACCCGCGCGGCTGACGGGGTCGCGGGTGCGCGGCGCGCCCGCTTGTGAGGTGTCGCAGGGTGTGCTACATGTGGGGCGCGCCGTGACTGGCGGGGTGCTCGTTTCGGGCGACTCGCCGGCGGCCTCGTCTCCCCCTCCGTCCCGCGCGGACCGCGCTCGGGCAGCGACGTTCCACCCCATCTCCTCGGACCGACTCCATGCGTTGGCTCTTCCTGGACCGCATTGACGAAGTCGTCATCGGCGCGCGCATCACGGGGGTGAAGGCCGCCGCGATGAGCGAAGACTACTTCGCCGAGCACTTCCCGAATTTCCCTGTTGTCCCCGGTGTCATCGTGACCGAAGCGCTCGCACAGCTCAGCGGCAAGCTGATCGAGCTGAGCGTGTTCGAGGAGCGTGGCTACTGGCCGTTCCCGATCCTGAGCATGGTGAACAAGGCGAAGTATCGGAGGTTCGTCCGGCCCGGCAGCGTCATCCAGATGACGTCGGAGGTCATCTCCTTGCGGGACGAGTCGGCGATGATGAAGGTCGAGGCGCGGGTGGATGGCCATCGCATCCAGACCGCCGAGCTGACCTTCGTCTTCAACCCCGCTGAGCTGCCCGACGACGCCGCGCTCATCGAAGACCTCGAGCGGCGCTTCATGAAACAGATCTGGCCTGGCTACGGCGACTATCTGGCCACCAGCCGGCGCTCGGCGAGCGAGGAGCAGCAGTGATGACGTCACGGCGGGTGGTGGTCACGGGCATGGGGGCAGTGACGCCCCTCGGGATGGACGTCGAGAGCAGCTGGTTGGGCGCGATCGCTGGCCGGCCGGCGGTGCGGAAGATCACCGCCTTCGACGCCTCGGGTTTCCCCGTTCAGATCGCCGCAGAGGTGCCGCACCGCGTGATCGAGGCCTGGTTCCGGGTGCCGGAGCTCGAAGGTCTGGCCGATCGCAAGATCCGTATGGCCGTGCGGTCTGCCGAGGAGGCGCTGGCGCAGGCCGGGTTCGTGCCGGGCGAGACGATGCCGGCGCCCGACCGGTTTGGCGTCAGCGTCGGCACCGAGAACGGGCGCCCACTGCTGGAGGAGGTCGCTGAGACCTTCTACCGCTTCGCAGATCACCAGAAGGCTGGCCTGTCGACCGCCGAGCTGCTCGAAGGGGTCGACCCGCTGGAGTTCGTGCGCACGGTGCCTCACCTGACGGCGACGCTGCTCTCGGTCATGTACAGCGCCCACGGCCCTGCAACGACTTGCTCCACGGCCTGCACCAGCTCGGCCCAGTCGGTCGGCGAGGCGGCGTTGGAGATCCGGCGGGGGATGGCGGACGTGATGCTGGCCGGCGGCACGGACGCTCTGGTGGAGGGCTTCATGGTCGCTGGCTTCGCGCTGCTCGGGGCGCTGAGCACGCGCAACGATGAGCCGGAGCGGGCCTCGCGCCCGTTCGACCGCGACCGGGACGGCTTTGTGCTGGGGGAGGGCGCAGGCTTCCTCGTGCTCGAGGAGCTGGAGCACGCCCGTGCGCGTGGGGCGAACATCCTGGCGGAGCTGGTCGGTTACGGCTGCTCCTCCAACGCCTACCGCATCACCGACTCGCCGCCCGACGGCCGCGGCGCCTACCTGTCGATGGCCTGGGCGCTGCGCGATGCGAAGCTCGCGCCGGAGCAGATCGACTACATCAACGCCCACGGCACGAGCACCCAGATGAACGACGTCAGCGAGACCGCTGGCATCCGCCGCGCCCTCGGGACGCACGCCGATCGGTGCATGGTCAGCTCGACCAAGTCGATGATGGGTCACCTCGTGGCCTCGTGCGGTGCGGTCGAGTCCATCTTGTGCGTCAAGACGCTCCAGCAAGGCATCGTGCCGCCGACGATCAACTACGAGAACGCCGACCCGGCGTGCGATCTGGACTACGTGCCGAACGTGGCGCGTGAGGCGTCTGTGCGGTATGCGATGAGCAACAGCTTCGGGTTTGGCGGGAGCAACGGCACGCTGATCTTCGGACGCTACGACGGACGAGGGGAGTGAGGCCGTGAACCGCAGAGACGTGCTGATCACGGGGCTTGGGGTCGTCTCGGCGGCGGGTGTGGGGTGGCGGGCGTGCGCCGACACGGTGTCCGTGCTGCCCACGTTTCTCTCTGGCTTCGACGCGACCACCTTCCCGGCGCGGCTGGCGTATCAAGTGGAGAAGCTGCGGCCTCAGCCGTACATGAAGCGACGCAAGGACCTCAAGCTGATGTCGCGCGACGCGCAGCTCGCGCTTGTCGCCGCCGGGCTCGCCGCCGAGGACGCGGGGCTGCTGCCCTCCGATCCGTCGAGCTGGCCGCAGCCCGCCGATGAGATCGCGCTCTACATGGGGGTCGGCCTCGAGCCTGGCGATGTGACGGAGCTGGGACCGGCGCTGGCCCGGTCGCGCGCCGCCGACGGCAGCATCGACCTGGACGTGCTCGGCGAGTTCGGGATCAACCTGATCCCGCCGCTGTCTGCGCTGTCCACGCTGCCGAACATGGCGTTGGCGCACGTGTCGATCAACCTCGAGCTGATGGGGCGCGGCGAGGCGCTCAGCCCGTGGGGCACGTCGGGCCTCGACGCGGTGGCCGCTGGCGCCGAGATGATCGCGCGGGGCCGGTGTGAGATGGCCTTCGTGGGCGCAGCAGACAGCGACGTCGACATGAGCGGCGTCGCCCGGTACCTGCGCATGGGGCTGCTGGCGCGTTTGAAGGAAGGAGACGCCGAGCTGGCGGCTGCGCCTGACGGGACCGATGGGCTGGTGCTCGGCGAGGGCGCGGCGTTCTTCGTGTTGGAGTCGCGGGAGTCGGCCGAGGCGCGGGGGAAGGCGCCGCTGGCCCGCGTAGCCCGCCACGCCCAGTATGCCGTGCCGACGCCGCAGATGAGCACGTTCTCGGTCGACGTGATCGCGGACATGGTGGCGGCGAGCCTGGTGCGCAACGCGCGCTCGGTCGTGGTGGGGGCCGCAGGGCACGACCGCCGCCGTCGCCGGGTTGAGGCCGAGGCGGTGGCGAGGGCCGCGGCGCGGCGCGGCTGCGTGGTGACGCCCTCGCTCGACCAGGTCTCCTCGCGGGTGGGCTGGTGCGTGGCGGCGGGCGGGATCGTCGATCTGGCCGACCGGCTCGCCCGCGAGCGGCTCGCGCCGAGCGTGGACTCGATCGTGGGGCTGGCGTGGGCGCCGACGGGTCACACCTCGACGTTGACGCTCGACCAGATGGGAGGGGGGAGCCCATGAGCGCGCGGGTGGTGATCACATCGATCGGGGTGATGGGGCCGACGGCGTCGGACTTCCCGAGCTTCGTGTCGTCGCTTCAAGAGGGGGTGGCCGGCGGCGGCGAGGTGACCTTGTTTGACGCCTCAGCCTTTCCGACGCGGATCGCCGCGGAGGTGCCGGACTTTGATCCCGAGGCGGTGTTCGAGGACCTGCGCCGGCGGAACCCGGCGGTGACCTCGGACATTGTGCCGTGGCAGGACCGGAAGACGGCGCTGGGGCTGGCCGCAGCGTTCCAGTGCGCCGAACGATCGGGCATCACCGACTGGTCGGGCCGAAAGGTCGGGCTGCACCTCGGCACGGGCCTCAGCAGCGTAACCGCCGAGCAGCTCGACATCGAGGTCTGCCCCTTCCTGCGCGACGACGGCTCGTTTGACACCCGCGCCTACGGGCTCGCCCTCGAGCAGCTCCAATCCCCGTCTCCGTGGCGCCACATCACCGACGAGGCCAACCGCCTGATCCTGGCGGGCCTGCACGCTTCGGGGCCGTCGACGTCGAACTTCTCGGCGTGCGCGGCCTCCGCCCAGGCGATCGGTCGGGCGTACCTGGACATCCGCAACGGGCGGATCGGCCGGGCGATCGCGGGGGGGATGGACTCGATGATCCATCCCTTCGGCATGATCTCGTTCATGCGCCTCGGCGCCCTGACCACCCGGAACGAGTCGCCACGCACGGCGTCGAGGCCGTTCGACAAGCACCGGGACGGCTTCCTGCTGGGGGAGGGCGCGGCGATGCTGCTGCTCGAGGAGCTCTCGGCGGCGCGGGCACGGGGGGCCACGATCCTGGGCGAGATCGTCGGGTTCGGCACATCCATCGACGCCTACATGATCACGGCCCCCCACCCCGACGGCAAGGGCGCGCGCCTCGCCATGAAGCGCGCGCTTGACGACGCCAGGGTCAAAGCCTCTCAGATCGACTACATCAACGCCCACGGCACCGGGACGCCGCTCAACGACAGCACGGAGTCTGCGGCGCTCAAGGGGCTCTGGGAGGAGGCGGGTGCGTTGATGCCGCCGGTCAGCTCGACCAAGGGCATGACGGGGCACCTCATCGCCGCCGCTGGCGCCATCGAGGCGGTGGCCTGCACCGCGGCGCTCGATCGCGGCTTCATCCCGCCGTCGATCAACGTCGAGACGCTCGACCCCGAGTGCGACGTGCCCGTGGTGATCGCTACGAAGGGGACCGCCGCCGATCTGCGGCTCGTCATGAGCAACAGCTTCGGCTTTGGAGGCCAGAACGCCTCGTTGATCTTCAAGCGCTGGCAGGAGGAGTAGACCATGCCACAGGCTGCCGCCATCGAGGCGCCAGGTTTCTTGTTCGCAGGGCAGGGTGCGCAGTACGTCGGGATGGGGACGCAGATCGCGTCCGCCTTCCCGGAGGTCTACGAGGCCTACGGTCTGGCCGACAACGCGCTGGGTGAGGCGCTGTCGACCCTCATCATGGATGGGCCGCAGGAGCGTCTGACGCTGACCGAGAACGCCCAGCCGGCCATCCTTGCGCTCGGGTACGCGCACGCGCGGATCGCCCGCCGGTTCGGGGTCGTGCCGCGGGTGCTGCTGGGGCACAGCCTCGGCGAGTACGCCGCGTGGGTGACCGCGGGGAGCCTTCGGATCGACGACGCCATCCAGCTCGTTCGGGTGCGGGGCAGGGCGATGCAGAAGGCCGTGCCGGTCGGCGTCGGCGCCATGACGGCGGTGATCAGCACTCCCACCGAGACCATCGATGCCCTCTGCGTCGAGATCGGCGCTGCGATGGGCCAGGTCCTGTCGGCCTCGGTCTACAACTGTCCGGGCAACGTGGTCGTCTCCGGCCACACCGAGGCGGTCGAGGCGCTCGAGGCCCGCATCACCGCCGACCGGCTCGGCACCTGCCGTCGCCTCGAGGTCAGCGCCCCGTTCCATTGCAGCCTCCTGAGCCCGGCGGCCGACGAGCTCGCCCGTGCCCTCGCGCTGGTCGAGGTGCTGCCCAACGTGCTGCCGGTCGTTCCCAACGTCACCGCCGAGGTCGTCGAGCCGGGCTGCGAGCCTGCGCAGATCCGACGCCTGCTCGTGGAGCAGGTCGTGCAGCCGGTGCGCTGGGAGGGCTGCTTGCGCGCGGCCCTCAGCTACGGCATCAAGACGGCGGTGCTGATGGGGCCGGGCACGATGACCCGCTCCCACCTCAAGCGCGTCGACCGACGCTTCCCGACCGTGGGCTTCGATGACCCGAACGAGCTGACGGCGTGGGCCGGTGGAGGTGCGGCATGAGAGGACGCGAGGTGTGGGTGACGGGGATCGGTCTGGTGACCAGCCTCGGCATCGGGGTCGAGGCGACGTGGAACGGGATGATGGAGGGGGCCACGGGCATGACGGCCACGACCTCGGACGAGGCGCGCATCGTGCGGTGCCCGTCCCAGGCGCAGGTCAAGAAATTCCGCGGCGCCGACTTCATCTCCAACCGCAAGTCGCTCAAGCTGATGACCCGCCAGGTGCAGCTCGGACTGGCCGCCGCGCGCCTCGCCGTCGAAGACGCGAAGCTCGACGTGGCCAAGGTCGACTCGGAGATGTTCGGCGTCTACGTCGGCGCCGGGCAAGCCTTCGCCGAGAGCCGCGAGCTGGAGGGCGCCTTCGATCAGGCCCGACGGGAGGATGGGACCTTCGACATCGTCGCCTTCGGCGACAAGGGGCTGGCGTTCATCCACCCGTTGTGGCTGCTGCGCGGGCTGAGCAACAACGTGCTCGGCTTTGTGAGCCTCGAGTACGACGCCCAGGGCATCAACAACAACTATTGCAACAGCGGCATCTCGTCGGCCCAGGCGATCCTCTCGGGCGCACGCTCGGTCGCCGAGGGCCTCGCCGACATCGTGCTGGTCGGCGGCTACGACGACATCTTGACGCCCGAGGGCCTGCTCGGCTACGGCCGTCTCGGTCTGCTGGCCAACGGCGCGATGACCGCCGAGAACGCCCACCGCCCCTTCGATCGCCACCGCACTGGCCTCGTCCCCGCCGAAGGCGCCTGCTTCCTGATGCTGGAGGCCCCCGAGCACGCCCGCGCCCGCGGCGCGACGCCGCTCGCCCGCGTCGTGGGAGGAGGCGTCGCCTCCGACGGCTACCACGTCACCACCCCCGACCCGGGCGGAGGCAAGCTCCGCCGCGCCGCCGAGGCTGCGCTGGCCGAGGTCGGCGCCGAGACCTCGGATGTCGGCGCGGTCTTCGCGCACGGCGCCTCGTCGGTGCGGTTCGATCAGGTCGAGGCGCAGGTCTACCGCGAGCTGTTCGGCTCGCGCATCGGCGCCATCCCGATCTGCGCCGACAAGGCCAACCTCGGCCACACGGTCGCCGCGTCGGCGGCCATCTCGGCCGCTGTGGTCTGCAAGGCGCTCGCGATGGGCCGTCTGCCGCACATCCCGACGCTCAAGGACGTCGACCCGGCGTGCGCGGGCTTGCAGTACCTCACCGGGGGGCCGGTCTCGTGGACGCCCTCGCTGACCTTGACCGCGAGCGCAGGCCTGGGTGGCCAGGCCGCCGTGCTCGCTTTCGCCCCGGTCGTGGCTTGACAAGGTGCCCCGTGTGCACCTCCCCCACGTCCAACCACCGCTCACCGCCGCGCTTGCGGGTCGACCTCGACCCCCGCGCGCGTCGGCCACCGACGATCACAGGCGCTCTCCTGGCAAAGGGGGATGGAGTCCATGGCTCACCACACCGATGACCTCAAGCTCGACGGCAGGCTCGCCGTCGTGACCGGCGGCGGCCGCGGCATCGGCCGCGCCATCTCCGAGCGCCTGGCCTGTGCGGGCGCTCACGTCGTGCTCACCTGGACCACCGGACAGGAGGCCGCCGAGGCCGTCTGCGCGGCGATCGCCGCCGACGGAGGCGAGGCCGAGGCCCGCCAGCTCGATGTGCGCGACGGCCAGGCGGTGGAGGCGTTCTTCGCCGACCTCGACAAGGCGCACCGGCGGCTCGACATCCTCGTCAACAACGCCGGCGTCGTGCGAGACGGCCTGATCGTCACCCTCGACGACGAGGCGTGGGAGGAGGTGATCTCGACCAATCTGCTCGGCACCGTCCGCTGCATCCGCGCCGCCGCCCGGCCGATGATGATGCAGCGCAAGGGCGCCATCATCAACCTCAGCTCCATCGCCGCCCAGTCGCCCAACCGCGGCCAGAGCAACTACGCCGCCTCGAAGGGCGGGATCGAGGCGCTGACGCGCCAGGTCGCTGTGGAGCTCGCCCGCAAGAATGTGCGGGTGAACGCCGTCGCCCCCGGCGTGATCGAGACCGAGATGTCCCAGCGCGTCCGCGACGAGGCCGGCGACGAGATCAAGAAGCGCATCCTGCTCCGCCGGTTCGGTCGTCCCGAGGACATCGCCGGCTGCGTGCACTTCCTGGCCAGCGACGCCGCGGCCTACATCACCGGTCAGGTCGTCACGGTCGATGGGGGCCTGGGCCTCGGCTGAGAAGCCGTTCGAAAAATATATGCCTCGTTTCCTCGTATCTTCTGTCCCCAGGTGTGTCTTCTGCTCGGTCATGGGCCTCTGGGCCCACTCCCTCGCATCAGACGCCACCTGGAGACAGAATCTACGTCGGATCCATCGGCATCTATTTTCCGAATGGCTTCTGAGTGAACCGCCTCCCGCCAGCGGGCCTCGGCGAGCGCGGCCCCGTTGACACCTGGCGTCGAACGTTGCTAGGACTGCGGGCGCGGGTGTGCGGGACTACCGACACCCCGCCTCTGCGTTGTGAACCCAATCGGGGCGCCCCCGCTCCGCATCGATCCCTCAGGAGACCCAGATGGCCGATATCAGCCTCCGTCATGCTCACAGCCTCGGTCTGGACAAGGCCAAGGAGCTCACCCGCAAGATCACCACCGACGTCCAGTCGGAGTTCCCGAGCCTCGTCTCCAGCATCGACTGGAACGGTGACGGCACGGTGGCCAAGCTCAAGGGCAAGGCGTTCTCGGGCACCTTCAAGGTCGAGGCCGCCGCCATGTCGATCGACGTCGATCTGGCGTTCCTCGCCAAGCCCTTCAAGGGCAAGGTCGAGCAGAAGATCAAGGACCGGGTCGCGCAGTACTTCGGCTGATCCGCAGCCGAGGCGTGTTCGACCGCGGCGGGGCCCGTGTACACGGGCCTCCGTGCGCACCTCCGCGGGTGGAGCCACCTCCAGGGCCAGCCGCGCGGACGAGGGTGAGGACAGAGGACCGACGCCTCGCGCTCCAGCGAGGCACAGCCACACGCCGCTCGGCTCCGCGGACCGCAGGGTCCAGGCCGGGTGAGCATCACGCTCCAGCTCGAGGTCGGGCGGCCATCGCAACCACGCGGCCGGTCCTCGCCTCGCGACGATCCAGGACACCCCGATGAAACGTAGCGGCGCCTTCCTGCTCTCGTTCCTCCTGCTCGGCGCGCCCGTCCTCACGGCCACCGACGTTGCCGAAGCCAAGATCACCAAGGAGATGGCCGAGGAGCTTCGGCCCGAGATCGACGCGGGCCTCAAGTCCAACGATCCCCTCCAGCGGGCCTATGCCATCCTGGCCGCCGGTCTGCTCGAAGACAAGAAGCTCAACAAGGAGCTCGAGCCGTTCCTCGAGAGCACGGACAAGGAGATCCGTCACGCGGCGATCATCGCGCTGGCCAGCAACAAGGACAAGAAGGGCCTGTCGGCGCTCGACGCCGAGCTCGAAAAGGCCGGCAGCGGCCGCTACGTCCTGATGACCTCCCTGCTGCCTCGCCTGCCGGAGAAGCTCCAGATCGATGTCCTCAAGGGCATGACCACCGGCAAGAAGGTCGACCCCGCTCGCCAGAAGGACGCCCTCCGCTACCTCGCCGAGTACAGCGAGGGCACCGTCTACGATCAGCTCGGCCAGATCACCAAAGAGAAGAAGCCCGAGGGTCGCGCCCCCTTCGCCGACATCCTTCTCCGCAACCCCCGCCCCGAGGCGTTCGCCTGGGCCGAGAAGCTGTTTGCGGAGAAGAAGGACGTGGAGGCCCGGCGCCTCGGCCTCAAGCTCGCGCTGGCCATCGGCGGCCCCAAGGTCGACGGCATGGCCCGCGCCGCCCTCACCGACGCCGACCCCGCCGTCCAGAAGCTGGGTCTCGACCACCTCGCCGCGCGCAAGGACCCCAGCGCCACCGACGCGATGCTCGCCCAGCTCAAGGTCGCCGGCAGCGACGCCGACAAGATCAGGCTCGTCGATGCCATCCTCACCGTCGGCCACAGCCCGCCCCTGGCCCAGGCCGCCGGCCTCCTCGACGGCGGCACCGACAACCCCGACCTGCGCCGCGCCTACTACCGCCTGTTCGGCGCCACCAAGGCCGCCGACGCCGTGGACCGCCTCCGCAAGCTCGAGACCTCGACCAACATCCAGGAGCGCCGCGACGCGATCGTCGGTCTGGCGTGGACCCGCTCCCCCGTGGCGGTCCAGATCCTCACCCGCACCATCTACGACGGCGACCCCGAGGTCGCCCGCCTGTCCGTCGAGGGCTTCGGCGTCATCGCCGACCCCACGACTGTCAAGACCCTCCAGACGGCCCTGAACAAGTCCCGCGACACCGAGACCCAGCACGCGCTCGTGCGCGCCCTCGGCCGCATCAAGTCCGACGAGGCCGCCAACGTCCTCATGTTCAAGGTCCGCGACCGCGACCTCGAGGTCAAACGGCTGGCGCTCGAAGGCCTCGCCTACATCCGCTCGAAGACCACGCTGAGCGTGCTCGACATCCTCATCAAGGACACCGACCCCGGCATCCGCCTCCAGTCTACCCTCCTGCTGCTCGAGCTCGACAAGGCCAAGGGCATGGCGCTCCTCGGCAAGGCGCTGGAGCGTCCGCCCGAGGATTACCTCGACCAGGTCATGCTCCTGCCGACCCCGCTTCGCGACGAGGTCCTCCTGTTCATGCTCAAGAGCACGACCCCCAAGCTCCGCGAGGACGCCTGGAACGGCCTCATCCTGCTCGGCCGTGACGGCCTCGGGCTGGTCCGCATCGTCGCCGCCGAGGAGTATCCGAAGGACGTGCGCGCCCAGGCCATCGACGTCCTGTCGCTGCGCACCGACCCCACCGACGTCAACCTGTTCAAGCGGCTGGCCCAGGCAGGCTCCGACGACGAGAAGCTGCTGGCCATGCGCTGGCTCCTGCGCCGGGCGGCCCCGGACATGTCCGGCTTCTTCCGCACGCTGATGAACGGCTTCAAGGCCGATCTTCCGAAGCGCACCGTCGCGCTGTACGGGCTGCTGAAGTCGGAGAAGTAAGGGCCGGGGCTGGGGACGGCGGCGAGCGGGGGCCTCGGTCATCGTTGTGGCCGCGCAGGGGGTGGCCGGAACGATGGCCGAGGACGTGAAAGCGAAACTGGGCTTTGACCGGGTCATGGAATTCACCTATACTCGTCGCATAGGTGCCTGTTCTGGACAGACTTCCACGTGAAGAACGGCGATAGCCCTGCGCTGCAACTCCCACGGAGACGCACGGTGGTCAATACGCCCAGCAAGGAAAGTGTCATGCGGATCGAGGCAGCGTCTCCCACCAAGAGGTCATATCACTGCCCCCCCCTGATTGACACTATACGCACTGTCATCAAGGGTTCACTATCGATCACATTCGCGATTGTTGCCGTCTTTTGCTTACATGGCGAAAGCATGGCTCAATGCCTCCAATGTGACGAGTTCAATACCCTCTGCGTTGAAACGTGTCCTGGTGGAGCGGCGAGCTCGGAGACGCCCTTCTTCTATGTTCCGCCTCACGGAACGAATCACGCATTCGAGGATAATCCCGCAGTTTCTCCCGGTGACGACGTCGCCGACGCCCTCATCGACAACATCGCGGACGCTCCGTTCGACATCGGGGTCACGGACGTCGTGGTCGATGTGCCGGGCGAAGTCGAGGCCATGGCCCACGGGACTGGCGCCGGCCATGTGCTCGGGCATGTGCTGGAGGAAGAGGCGCGACAGGCCGGCTCGGTGTGGTCCGCGGGCTACGGTGCGTTCGTGGGAGAGCTCGCCGGACGCTTCGGCTCGGGCCTGGTCAGCCAGCGCATCCCCACCGACACCCAGCCCGAGGTGTGGTTCACCGATTGGCTTCGAGCCTCGGTGAACCCCGAGGTCCCGAGTGAGAGCTCAGGGGATCCGGTCAACAACGCCACAGGAGAGTTTCGAATCGATGAGGTGGATCTGGCGCTGCCCGGGACAGGCCTCTCTGTGGCCATCACCCGTGTGTACCGCAGCCAGTGGAGCTTCGACGGCCCGATGGGCCACGGCTGGAACCACGGATACAATCAGCGCCTCGTCGCGCAGGACAGCGCGTGCGGCGTCGAGGAGCAGCTCTGGGTCACCGGAGCAGGTCAGGTGCTCCGCTTCGCAGGCGACGGCCCGCGCCTCACCTCCGCCCCCCCTTCGCCATACGTCCTCGAAGACCGCCGCGCGGGCGGCCAGGGGTGGGCTGTGGTGGCCCCGGACGGCGTCGAGTTCAGGTTCAACGATCGCGGGCTGCTCTCAAGCATCGTGGACCTGAACGAGAACACCATCGAGGTGGGCTGGGAGGAGTCGAGCCGAGGCGATGAGGAATGGCGTGTCGCACGCATCATCGACACCGTCGGCCACGAGCTCCTGTTCGCTTACGGTGTGGATGGCTACCTCGACAAGATCCAGGTCGAGGGGATGAACCCGCCGATGGAGGTCACCTACGAGACAGATGCCTTCGGCGATCTCGTGCGCGTGGTGGGTCCCGCAGGCGTCGAGGAGCGCTACGTCTACACCCACCGTGAGCTCGATCTCGACGAGCCCGTCTGGATGACCAGCACACAGGCCCCTGCGGTCTGCGAGCGAGCCTGCGGACTCGTGGGCGCCGGGTGCGAGGTTCGCGGCGGCCCTTGCCAGCTCGCCGCCACACCTGGGCGGCAGCTTTGTGTGGACACCTGCCACCAACCCGAGGCATGCAAGGGCGAATGCGGCGCGAATTGTTCAGGATTTTGTCATAGTGAACAATGTGGAAATTCTTGTAAAGTTACAATGGATGATCAGTGTGGTGACTATGCTCGGCGGAGCTGCCACGGTCTGGGCGCAGAGCTATGCACCCCTCAGTGTGAGTCTCGATGTGAGGCAACCTGTGCCCAGGACAACTGCGAACCAGAGATCGACATACTCATCGCCTGCATTGGTGATTATGAAGATCAAGAAATTGGAGAGGCCGAAGTTCAGAGCTGCGTCCCGTGGACTGCAAGCACGGATACTCTTGCCTCTTTCGGTCAATTATTTGCGATAGGAGGCTCAGGTGTTGCCGAGGCTCTATATTGCTTTGGAAGCTGCGTAGTTGATTTGGTGCTATACAGTAATTATGATGAATGTTGGTCAAATTGTGATTTCAGTTGGACCAGGGCATGGGCACGAGATTTTTGTCACAAAGATTGCGAAAAGTGCTGTATATATGGAGAGGCATGCGCGCCTGGAGTGTGCGCTCGGAAGACGGGCCCCTGTGCCGAGCGCTGCGAGCAGGTGTTCGCCTCGGGCGCGTCCTCCGACTTTCCGGAGTGCGATCCCGGGCCAGCCGGCTCCTGCACAGAGAAGGTCACGGACCTCTGCGTGCGCGGTTCGTCGGACTCGACGGCCAGTTGCACCCGTGATTGCCAGCAGGAGTGCACACCCGCGTGCAACGACGCTTGTGACACCGCTTGCGACGACGACTCTCCGTGTCAAGACTACTGTGATGATATCAACTATGTACGGATATGCGAGGACTCATGCTTGTCGACGTGTATCGAGGAGGTCTCCCATCCCTCGGGGCGGCGCACATGGGGACATCCGATCGACCTTGGCCACAACATCGTCGAGGCATACTCCGGCGCGGAGGCCTCGCCGTACCTGCTCAACACCTACGGTTCGGATCCGTTCGCTCCTGACTTCGATCGAGTCATCGCCCAGCAGTTTGGAAGCGCCCACATTACGTATGAGTACTTCGATCTGGAGCAGGGGCAGACACCCGATGTGGCGCTGCCCCCGGAGGTAGAGCCAGCGCCCCAACCGGTGGAGCTCTGCCCGCAGGCATCAGCCTGCTCGGTCGGCGGAGAGACGACGTGGGAGCGGTGGATCCCGCTCGCTCGGGACCGCTACCTCGTGATTGAGCATCGCATTCCGCTGGGAACAACCGTTGGCGGACCCACGACGCCGCCGGGGGACTCGCCAGGCACCATCGGCGGCACAGGCGACTTGTGGGCCGTTCCATCTCTGGCGATGCCGGATGGCTTGCAGTGGGCGGAGTTCGAGACGGCCGGAACACAAGGCTACATCTCAACATCGACATCGACCTCAACTGGCGCCTCAACCTCAACCACCCCCGTGTTCACCCAGAACAGCTTCGAGTTTACCATTGCGGACGGCTCCACGGTGGTGGCGACGCAGGACGGGGCAACCGCAGTTCTGTCCTTGTCCAGGCGACGGCCAGGAACGGACGAGCTTGTGGACTTCGCGGTCGAGGCTGGCCCAGCGTTGAGCCTGGTGCAGACGGACACAGGACCGAAGCTCGTGCAGGGGATTGTCAAGGGCGCGGTCCGATTGGCGGGAGGAGGTGGTTGTCGAGGGCCGTTTGCGGCCTATCGCTACGGCGACGAAAGCTGGGTCGAGCCGGCGAGCGCCTGTCAGGGCAGCTTCGAGGTGCAACCCGTTGGTGAACGGCTGGACAGCAACGGGACACGTATTGCTGCGGCGACCTTCCTCAACCCAACGGGCGCCCCGACGCTGGTCAGCATGGGGGCAGGCGGCCTCGTCTACGACGAGAACCCCGACGCCGCCTTCGATCCCGGGCAGCTCTCGCTGCTCAATGACCCGGACCTCGATGGGCAGCTCCAGCGGGCCGAGCGGCGAGCGGCGAGGCGGACGCGACAGTCTGGCTTGGCGGTAGAGCTGGCGCCCGCGCGCAAGCGATGTCGGTTCACGCGGGGGCAGTGGGTGCTGCCAACTGACCTGCCCACATCGCCAGGGCCGATCAATCCTGGCTGCACCCCTATCATCGATCCGGCCCAGATCGTCTCGACCGGAGGCACTGTCTTTGATCCCTCAGGCCCGACGGGCACGATCTCCCTTGGCGATGGCACGGTCTCCATCGAGCCCGGTTGTTACGACGTCGGTGACCCGTGGAGCATGGGCGGCAACTTCATCCCCGGCGACGGCCCCGCGGATGTCGAGGTGGCGCTGATCTGTGAGTTCTCGGCCCCTGGGCCGGGCGACGTCAACGGCGATCCCACCATCTGTCGATCAGAGAGCTTCAACGAGCCTGTGGAACACTTCCATGGCCATCCGAGCCAGCCCATGCGCTTTGCGACCCTCGTCACTGACGACGAGGGCGTCCGCCACACCTACTACAGCGACGGAGCGGGGCAGATCCTGCGCTCGGTCAACCATGAGACGGGGACGCAGTGGGACGTCAACTACGACCGTTTCGGCCGCTTGAAGGGGACGCGCTCAGCGTTTGGAGACCGGACGTGCATGGGCTACGACGAAGAGTGGAACGTGGCGCTCGGCGTACGCTTCCCCAGCCCGGACCGGTGGTCGCCGCAAGTCCAGGTCCGTCACAAGACCGAGTGGGGCCCTCATGGCAGGCCCCGCAAGTTCTATGATCCTCGCGCCTTCGAGCCGCGTGTCTGGCAGGACCAGACCTGGGATGCCCTTGGCAACCTGGTCGCGGTCACCACACCCGACGGTGCGCGTCAAGCCTGGACCCACGACCGTCGGGGTCGCGTCACGCGCGCGACGCGCCCCGACGGCACCTACGACACCATCAGCTACGACGGCGCTTCCGGGCAGTGGCGCAAGATCCACCTGGGGCGTGGTGACGCGCAGGACGACCGGGTGTGGCAGGCCGAGCGTGATGCCCTTGGCCGGCCGACGGAGCTGACACGCAACGATGGCCTGCACGTGACGCTGCGTTGGCGCCTCGACGGGCTGCTGGACCAGCGCGCGGTGCAGCTCGACCCATCGCTTGGGGCGGTGACCGAGGTGATGCACTACAACACGAGCGGCCAGCTTGTAGGGGTCTCCCACCCGCTCCACACCGTCGCTTATCAATACGAGGAGCGCGGGCTACGCACAGCGCAGCTCATCGTGCCCACACCGGGGGGAGCAGAAGCGGCTCGGGCCAACTGCGTCGGCTACGATGGCCGCATGGAGGTGGTCGAGATTGTGGGTCCAGACGGCGTGCGAACGCGGATCGAGCGTGACGCCGCGGGCCGCCCGCTGCGCGCCGTCGCCGGGGTGTGGCCGCCGAGCCCCGAGCCGTGGGACGATCTCTGTGAGCGCTACGCACCACCGACCGCCGCCGCCCACGAGGAGGAGCTCGGGACGTGGACCTGGGGCGAGACAGGGGAGTTGCTCGGACAGTCGGTGGGCACGTTGACCTCCGTCCACTATGCCTACGACGGCTTTGGGCGGCTCTTGGACACCATACGTGCCGACGGCCAACGCACCCGCGTCGTCAGAGACCCGATCGGCATGCCAACGTGGATTGGTGCGCTTCGCGCAGGTGCGCCGGAGCCCACCGGCGTTGGTGAGCTTGACTCGACCGACCCGATCCTGATCGCCGCCACCCGTATCGAGTACGACGCCATGGGGCGTACGAGCGCGGTGGAGCGTCCCTGGTTCGTCGACACCGAGGCTGGTCGCCAGACCCTGGGTCCCCCCCTTCGAAGCGAGCTCCACTACTTCCCGACCGAAGGCGCCATCGAGCGCGTCGACCCCGCCCGCGTCGCGGTGCGCACGGAGTTCGACGGCCTCGGCCGGCCCGTGCTCCAGACGGTGCCGGGCCAGGACGATGTGCGGTGGGAGTACAGCCGCCAGGGTCGTCGGGTGACGACGATCAGCCCGATCCCCGGCGCCAACGGCACGCTCATCGTCAACCAGGACTCCCTCGGCGGAGGGCTGCTGGAGGAGGTTTATAATGTGGCGCAGCCCTCCCTGAAGGACGTCAAGCTGACCTACGACCGCTTCGGCCGCGTGCTGACCCAACGCACCCCCGAGGGCGCCAGGAGCATGACCTGGAGCCCCCTGGGCGAGGTGCTCGAGGTGGACCGCCTGCCGCTGCGAGGGGCCGGAGACAGCGAACCGATCGCCTCGATGCGCTACGACCGAGCGGGCCGCACGCAATCGATGACCGACGGCAACGGGCACACGACGGGCTGGACCTGGGACGCCCTCGGTCGCCAGGTGGAGACCACCTTCCCCGACGGGACGACCCAACACGCAGAGTACGTCGATGGGACGGGCACACCAAACCACGTCACCGGTCGAGACGGCAGAACCACGGACTACCTCTACGACGGCGTCGGCCGGCTGACGCGCGCGTCCGGCCGCGGTCCTTCGGGCAGCGGCGTGGTGGCGGCGTTTGTTGAGCTGCTCTGGGACGACACAGGGCTGTCCGAGGCGCGCTCCTGGCGAGGCAGCAGCGACTTCGTGGGGACGGGCTCCGTAGACGGTCTCCGACTGAACTACCGTCGGGACTCGCTGGGTCGGGTGTTCGAGGAGACGCTTGGGCGAGGGCTCGTGACGGTCCCGCTCTCCTCCTGGACCGCCGAACTGGACGCCCGCGGCCGCCTGACCCACCTCTCGACACCGGACGCCGAGCTGGGCTGGACCCACGACGACCTTGGCCGCCCGCTGGAGGTGACCGTCAACGGCGAGGAGTTTGCGCACATCGGGTGGTCGGGTCTGGGCTGGCCGAAGCAGGTGACGTGGTCGAGCGGTGTGACCGAGGATTGGACCTTCGACGCCCACGACCGTCCGGTGTCCGTGTCCACGGCGAACGCCGCAGGTTCTGTGCGCACCGCCTCGTGGGTGTGGGGTCGCGATGGCTTGATGGGCCGCATCGACCGCACCTTCGGCCCGTCCGCGCCGTCGGGGCCGCGCTCGAGCGTGTTCAACGTGGACAGCTTCGGCCGCCTGGACAACGAGAGCCACGGCCTGGTCGGCCTTCCTGAGATGACCTCGGGCAGCGTGCGACCTCAGCAGCTGTCTCGCTACCGAAGCCAGGGCACCGCATGGCAAGCGCTCGACTTCGATACCGTGGACAACTGGCGCTCACTCCAGACCCCGGACCTCGCCCTGGACGACATCAACGTCGGTCCAGACAACCGCCTGCTGAGCTTCGGCGCCACGATCACCAGCGACGACGCCGGCCGTGTCCTGAACGACGGCGAAGGCACGCGCTACGTCTACGACGGCCTCGGTCACCTCTCTGCGGCGGAGGTGGACGGTGAGACGTGGCGATTTCGCACCGACGCGTTCGGTCGTCTGGCGGCCTGGGAGCACGGCGGCGCGGAGGTGGTGCAGCAGCACTTCGGCGGCAGCGTGCTGCGTCAGCGGGTGGACGGCGTGGGGACGACGTATGTGCCGGGCACGAGCGAGACGCCCATCGGCATGGTGCGGGGCGGTGAGCGCTTCGGGCTGCATCAGGGCTGGGGGCAGCGGATTGAGGCGGTCACGGACGGCGACGGCGCGCTGGTGGAGCGCGTGACCACCTCCGCGTTCGGCCAGCCGAGCTTCGCCCATGCCAACGGGACGGGGCTCGCTGGGTCCGGCGTGGGGCTGGGGCTGGTGGTGTCGGGGCAGGCGTACGTGCCGGAGCTCGGCCTGCATCGGTTCGGGGCGCGGTGGTACCGGCTAGGCTGGGGACGGTTCCTGACGCCGGACCCGGCGGGGTTCGTCGATGGGCCCAACATGTATGCCTATGTGGGCAACCAGCCGTTGGCGTTCTTTGATCCGAGCGGGCTGGGGAAGCGATGTACGAAGAGCAACCTCGAGTGCGTCGCGGATGACGTCATTCCAATCGTCGCCGACATGCTGTCATGGTCGATGGGCGAGAGCGAGGTCAACGAGTACGGCAAGGCGCATGTGTCCAACCTTGAGTTCGCAGGGCGAATCGCGATCATCAGGGCGGCTGGCGGTCTCTATGGTGCCGTCAACGGTTCGCTTGAGGGGGTTGTGGTCTCAAGCAGTCTGCGGGGCTTCCTGGCTGGGGCCGTGACCGGCGGGACCTTTGGTGGGTACTCTACGGGGCTTGGGGACGCGTTTCGGGGGAGCTGGAGCTCGCCGGAGACCTATGTCACCGCGATTGTCGGCAGTGCCGTCCTGGGTGGAGCGTTTGGCGTCATTGGAGGCTATGGGAAGGGGGGGAGGGCGTCGGTCGTTGGCGATGCGGTGGCGGTCGAGGCCCCCGGCGCTGGTGTGGTATCTCGTGGCGAAGGTGCGGCGACCCAAGTGGTGGCTGACCGCGTTACATACTATCGTGTGCAAGGCGGAACTGGGACAAGTTCGAGTAGATTCAGAGTAGACATCGATGCTGGTGGAAATGTGTTATTTGATGGCAAGACGCTGAATATAAGCAGGGGCGGTACGGCCCATGCACGCTACTTCCAGGGCTTGAGACCTGGGAGCAAGATCTACTCTTTCGATGTTCCAAAATGGTTTGACGACTTTGTCATGGAAGCGGCAATACCGCAGGGAAACTACAGAGCTAATCCTGCCAACATGAAGGGGAATGCGCCTAAGATTGTGGATCCGCACCAGCCTGGCTCCTCAGTCGAGCTGCCTCCAGTGTGGTCGCAGTGGTTGGGTGAGTATGTTATCCCCGGAAGCGGGCGTATCTCAAACTGAAGGATAAGTATCATGTTAGTTGCGGTTAAGTTCGAGGGGTGCTATCGCTGGTACGATAGCGAGCCTGATTATTGGGTCCTCGATCAGCGGGCTTGGGGGGAAGCGTTCGAACTTGCTGGCTATGAGACGGACATGAGTGACTACACAGACCGTTTTGGCATTGCAGTTGTGGATGCGTCCACAGCTGAGTGTTTCCTTTCAAACATGTCAATCTTTGCCGTGAACAGAGAGTCGCTTGGCGAATTGTTCTATATCGCAGCAGAGGAGGCGAGCGACTGGTGGTCGATCATGGATTATGTCCCCGCCCTTCTCGTGGACTTCGACTCGAGGGAACTCTGGAGTATCTACTCTGAGAACATGTCTTTCGAGCACTACGTACCAGCGGGCTGGACAGGAACGTTCGGAGACGACAGTTTCTTCGACCGCATCCCTGTGGAGGAGCGGTACTGGGTGAAGGACGGCACGGATCTCCTTGCCCCGTTCGTCGGTCTGACGGCTCCACCTGCATGAGGACAGCTTGTTGAGCTCAGTGCCGTCTCGGTTGGCGCCGCTGGCCTTCTCCTCGAAGATGCGGCTGCAGCCGGCTTTGCGGAGGGCGTCGACCTGCGCGGCGTTGTCTGGTCGTTGGTGCTGACGCGGGCGTAGCCGAGCTCCATGGCGCACCTCAGATGGCGAGGGTGGCGCGGACTGACTCGACCCAGGGCGCCGCCAGCCCGGCGCGGTGGAGGATGCGGACATGGTCGGCGAGCTCGCGGAGGGCGGCGCCCCAGTGCGACGAGGGCGGGGAGGCGAGGGGGCCGCGCTCGAGCGTGTTCAACGTGGACAGCTTCGGGCGCCTGGACGACGAGAGCCACGGCCTGGTCGGCCTCCCTGCGATGACCTCGGGCAGCGTGCGACCTCAGCAGCTGTCTCGCTACCGAAGCCAGGGCACCGCATGGCAGGCGCTCGACTTCGACGCCGCGGACAACTGGCGCTCACTCCAGACCCCGGACCTCGCCCTCGACGACCTCGAGGTCGGCGCAGACAACCGCCTGCTGAGCTTCGGCGCCACGATCACCAGCGACGACGCCGGCCGCGTCCTGAGCGACGGCGAAGGCACGCGCTACGTCTACGACGGCCTCGGCCACCTCTCTGCGGCGGAGGTGGACGGTGAGACGTGGCGATTCCGCACCGACGCGTTCGGTCGCCTGGCGGCCTGGGAGCACGGCGGCGCGGAGGTGGTGCAGCAGCACTTCGGCGGCAGCGTCCTGCGTCAGCGGGTGAACGGCGAGGGCACGACGTATGTGCCGGGCACGAGCGAGACGCCCATCGGCATGGTGCGGGGCGGTGAGCGCTTC
>Ga0210033_1001425_pt1 | contig 21876 bp, 15 predicted proteins | sample CryGeymeta201501_FD_185465 | JGI IMG/M metagenome (GOLD analysis project Ga0210033, IMG submission 185465) | Groundwater microbial communities from Crystal Geyser aquifers in Utah, USA - Crystal Geyser metaG 2015-01 (SPAdes) (version 2) | ecosystem: Environmental > Aquatic > Deep subsurface >... | reverse complement strand
AGATTCTGTTTCCAGGTGGCGTCTGATGGGAGGGAGTGGGCCCAGAGGCCCATGACCGAGCAGAAGACACACCTGGGGACAGAAGATACGAGGAAACGAGGTATATATTTTTCGAACGGCTTCTCAGCTGAGCTTGTCCTTGATCTCGCCAAGCTCGGGCGTGGCGTTGATGATCTGGGACAGCCGCGGGCGCTTCATCTTGAGAAGCCGCGCGGCGTGGGTGATGTTCCCGTCGGTCTCGATCAAAGCCCGACGGATGCACTGGATCTCGAGGTGGCGCTTGTACTCCTGCAGCCCGATGCCTTCGAAGACGACCTGGGCGATCAGCGCCTCCTCCGGGTCGGTGATGCCTTCGCGGGGAGGTCGGGTCAGGACGGGCACGCTGGCGGGCGCGTCGTCGTCGTCGCTCTCCAGCTCGGGGTCATCGTCCGGGTCGTCGTCGAGCGGGTCCTCCGTCAGGACACGCACGGCGATTGTTGGTCGAGCAGGTTCCGTGCCAGCGGGATGTGTTCGTTCTGCTAACGCCCGCGCCGCGTCCGCCTCCCGCCCCGCCCACCACGCGCTCGCGAAGACGAAGTTGGGGATCTCGTCGGCCATCTCCCCCTCGGCGAAGAACTCGTCGAACTCGTGGATGTCCTCGGCGGTGATCACGTCGTTCTCCACGAACAAGAGCATCGACCGCACGAAGTTCTCCAGCTCGCGGATGTTCCCCGGCCAGTTGTATCGGGCCAGCAGGCGAAGCCCGTCCGCCGCGAACCGACGCTCACGCTCGCTGTCCAGGCTGAACTTCTCGGTGAAGTGCCGCACCAGCAGCGGCACATCCCCGCGCCGGTTGCGCAGCGCCGGAAGCTCCAGAGCCACCCCCTTGAGCCGGTAGTACAGGTCGAGCCGGAAGGTGCCCTCCCGCACCATCTCCTCAAGGTTGCGGTTGGTCGCGGCGATCACCCGAACGTCCACCTCGATCTGCTGACTGCCGCCCACCCGCTCGAACGCGCGCTCCTGGAGGATCCGCAGCAGCGAGACCTGCGTGTTCATCGAGATGTCGCCGATCTCGTCCAGGAACAGCGTGCCACCGTCCGCCAGCTCGAAGCGACCCTTCTTGCGGTTGAGCGCGCCCGTGAACGCGCCCTTCTCGTGCCCGAACAGCTCGCTCAACAGCAGCGTCTCGACGAACGCCGCGCAGTTCACCTTCACCAGCGGCCCGCTGGCCCGCGGCGAGTGGTTGTGGATGCCCTCGGCGATCATCTCCTTGCCCGTGCCCGACTCCCCTGTGATCAGCACCGTCGAGTCCGACGACGCCACCTTATCCATCATACGGAAGATGTGGTGCAGCCGCGGGTCCTCGCCGATCACACCGCTGTACCGCTCCCGCCACACCACCAGCTCCGGCGGCAACGGCTCGCCGATCACCACGATGTCCGTCGTCGTCACCGTCGGCTCCGGCACCGCCGAAGCCTCCAGCTCCATCGTCCGACGACCGTCACGACGCTCCTCGAACGGGCCGCCGACCTCCAGCGCACGCTGCAGCCGCATCAGCCGCTGCCGCGGCTCGGCCGACATGTACTGCTCACGCAGCGCCGCCGGCACGTTCTCCGCCAGCTCGCCCACCGTCTTGATCGCGTTCCCGACGATCAGCCGCGCCTCCTCCAGCCGCACCAGCGTCCGGCACACCCGCCCCAGTTCGAAGCTCGACCGCCACGACTTCTCCGGCACCTCGCAGCCGTCGAAGGTCCGCTTGGCCTCCCGCGCCATCGCCTCGGCCACCCGGTAATCCTCCTCGCCGAACGCGATCTGCGACCGCAGCAGGTACAGGTCCCCCGACAGCTCCTGCCCCTCCACCGTGTCCGTCTGCACCTCCACCTGCTCCAGCCACCGATCGCGCTCGGCGGGCTGCTCCAGCAGGTGATGGGCGGTGGCGATCGACAGCGACAGCTTGGCCTTGAGCGTGCGTCCCGCCCCCTCGAACCCCTCGCGCGCCGCCATGAGGTACTCCAGGGCCTCGCCTGGCTCCTGCTCCTCCAGCGCGATCTTGCCGCGGACGTAGCAGTTGCGGGCGTAGACGTAGCGCATCTCCCGCGCCTTGGTCAGCTCCATCGCGGCGTGGGTGAGCGCCTTGGCCTTGGGCAGATCCGACAGGGTCTCGTAGAGCACCGCCAGGTTCATCGCCGTCGCCGCAAACCGCAGGTCGTCGCCGGACTTCTTGAACGTCGCCAGCCCGTGCAGGTAACAGTCGAGCGCCTCCTCGTAGCGCATCGTCTTCTGGTAGATCACCGCCAGGTTCAGCAGGCAGAACGCCCTGGAGATCGGGTTGGCCGTCTCGTGGCCGAACGACAGGCACTCGAGGAAGATCGACTCGGCGTGCTCATAGTTGCGCTTCTGCACCGCGATCGTGCCGAGGTTGAACAGCGCCCGCACCTCTTCGTCGCCCCAGCCGCTGCGCTCGGCGCGCTCGCGGTTGACGTTGAAGTGCTCGCTCGCCTCGGCGTAGTTCTCCCGGAACAGGCCCACCTTGCCCAGCGTGTTCGTCAGGTCCATCTGCTGACGCAGCAGCTCCGGGCCAGCCGCCTGCCCCCGCGCCAGCTCCAGGCCCTTGCGGCACACCGAGACCGCCCCGTCGTACTCCCCGCGACCGTACAGCGCCTCGGCGGTGTGGGAGAGCACCCGGATGACCTCGAGATCGTCCCCGCGCTGCCCGGCCCGGTGCAGCGCCTTGGCCAGCGCGCGCACGGACAGATCGAATTTCCCCATGTCCAACAGGATCTTACCGATGCGGCGATAGGCCCTGGCCTGGTCGATCCCCGGCTCGGCCTTCAGGCGACCGGCGTAGAACAGCGACCGGCGGTGCTCGTTGAGCGCCGTGCAGATGTCGATCAAGCGCTCGAACACCATCTCCCGCTGGTCGCCCTCGACGATGTCGATCGCGCTCTCGAGGATGTCCCGGGCCCGCTGGAACGCGAACGTCATGTGCAGCTTCTCCGCCGCCGCCAGCGCATACTCCGCCGCGTCGCGCCGCGAGTCGCTCCGCAGGAAGTGGTGGGCGATCTCCTCCACCTCCACAGGGTGACCGTGCAGCTGCCGCGACCTCAAAAATCGCGCTACCTCGCCGTGCAGCCGCGCCCGAGACTCCTCGCCGATGCCGGCGTAGACGAGCTCGGCGGCGTGATCCTGGCTGAACGCCACCTGAAGCTCGCCGCGGCCGACCCGGCGCGTCAGGATGCCCCGCTCGAGCAGATGCGTCAGGCCCGCCGCCCCCGTGTCCGCCGGCAGGCCCGACAATCGCACCAGCACGTCCGGGCTCAGCGGGCGGCCGATCACGGCCAGCGTCTGGAGCAGCGGCTCGGCGTCTCCCCCGCACGACGCCAGGCGCCGGGCCAGCAGGTCCTCGCTGCTCGACGGCAGAAACTCCAGCACCGCGTCCAGGTTCTCCGGGTAACCCCCCGTGCACGCCAGGAAGCGCTCGATGATCTCCGGCTGCTGCAGGAATAATCGAACCGTCTCCTCATCGACGCTGTGCAGGTCGACGAACTCGGTGTTCGGTCGGTTCTTGAGGCCCCGGTTGAGGTTGCGCAGCAGGTCCTGGGAGGGCTCAGCCTCCGGCAGCGACTCGAGCGTCAGCACGAGCATCCCGCGGAAGCCATCCCGACGGACCCCCTCCGGGATGTAGGCGTCGATGGGGTTCAGCGCGAAGTTCTGCGCCAGGTACACCACCGCCGCCAGAGTCGCGCTGTCGGCCAGGTGCAGGTCGCCGATGATCAGCACCGCCGGCCGAAGCTGGCTCGCCTCGACCAGAAACCGACCGACCAGCTCGTAGAAGTAGATCTGGCCGGGCTGGCTGATCCGGTTGCTCGCCCGCGTCGGCCCCACCGCCATGCCCAGGCTCGCGCTCAGCTCGAGGAAGAGGCGGTGCATCTCCTCGCTGACCAGGCCCAGATCCTCCAGGTAGCTGTAGTAGCCCGACACCAGCTCCCGCAGCGCCCGGTACGTCTTGCCCCCGCTCCCCTGGCTCCACCCCTCAAAGACCTGCTCCCCTCGCCGAAGCAGCTCGCGACGCCACTCCCGCACCAGCCGCGAGGCCGTCTGCGCCTGCGGCGCGTGCACCACGACCACCGTCCCCGGTCGCTTGTTCGACCGGTAGGTCTCGTGGCACGCCAGCAGGTGCTTGAGCTCGCGATGGTGGGCAGGACGGCTCGCGGTGACCGCGCTGCCGGGCTTGTCCGCCCGGCTGCCCCGCTCGGGAGCGCCCTTGGTCGAACTCGCGCGGGCTCGGGACAGGAGGGAGTTCGAGGGGCTTTCACTCATATGATGACCACCGCCATCCAGGCACCGCGCCCCGGCCCGGCGAACGCCTGACCAGACCCGAAGGTGTGTGCACATCGTACATGCCTGGTGCGCTCCCTGCAAACCTCGACCGCGGCGTTGTCCATGCCATTTTTTTCACTACGTAACCGGCGACCCGGCGCGCTACGATGGCTGCGATCGATGCCACCACCGGGAGCACGCTCATGAACATCCACCTGCTCATCGACGCGATCGTCCGCCAGACCGTCATCCTGATCGCGCAGCTCGCCACCACCGCCGGGGCGCGCGCGCCGCTGGCCCACGTCGCCAACGAGGTCTTCTTGAGCCTCGTCAACGAGCTCAAGTCCCAGGGCCTCGGCCACAAGGTGATCGCCGACATGTTCGGGCTCGCCCTGCGCACCTACCACTCCCGCATCCAGCGCCTGTCCGAGAGCGCCACCGAGCGGGGCCGGAGCCTGTGGGAGGCCATCCTGACCTACATCGTCGAGCGCGACGTGGTGCTGCGGGCGGAGCTCCTGGAGCGGTTCCACCGGGACGACGAGCAGACCGTGCGCAGCGTCCTGAGCGATCTGGTGGACAGCAGCCTGATCTTCAAGACCGGCCGGGCCGACCGCACCGCCTACCGCGCCGCCTCCCAGGACGAGCTGCGGCAGGTCATCGCCGACGACCCGGCCGAGGGCATCGCCGCCATGGTCCAGGTCGGCATCCACCGCATCCAGCCCACCACCCGCGACGCCGTCCTCAAGCTCGTCCCCATGGCCGACGACGACCTCGACAACGCCCTGGCCACCCTCCTGGCCGCCGGCCGCATCCGAAGCACCGAGGCCGGCGGCCAGGCGCTGTACACCTGCGAGCAGTGCGTCATCCCCTACGGCACCTCGGTGGGGTGGGAGGCGGCGGTGTTCGATCACTACCAGGCCCTCGTCACGGCGCTGGTGACCAGGCTCAACGCCGGCGCCACCCGCGCCCTGCCCCGCGACGCGGTCGGCGGCAGCACCTGGGGCATCGATCTGTATGAGGGGCACCCGCTGGAGGAGGAGACGCTGGCGCTCCTGTCTGGCGTCCGGCAGCTCGTCTCGGACCTGCGCACCCGCGTGGACGCCCACAACGCCTCCGTCGACCTGACGGACAAGACCACGCGGCGCGTCATCTTCTACGCCGGCCAGTCCGTCCTTGTGGACGCCGCCCAACCTGAAGGAGGTGCCGCATGAACCCATCCGCGCGCAGCAACCCTGGTCTCCTCATCCCGCTCGCTGCTCTGGCGATGGTGGCGCTGGTCGCCACGGCCTGCAACGAGCAGCCGGTGGACCCCATCATCAGCAGCGAGACGCACTGGCTTCAGGCGTGCGACAGCGACGCCGTCTGTGGCCCCTACGCCTGCGTGTGCAACGTCTGCACCTTCGCCTGCACGGCGGACGACGCCTGCACGAGCCTGGGTGGGGCCTCCTGCCACCTCGTCGGCGTGGGCCCGGTCGGGGAGCTGTGCCGCGACGACGTGGCCGAGGGCATCTGCCTGCCCTCGTGCGAGGCTGGCGCGTGCGACCCGTCGGGCACCGCCGCCCGCAGCCTGACCTGCGAGCAGGCCATCTGCCTGCCCGAGGACGCGCTGACCCGCGCGCGCGCCGGACGGGAGGTGGACGTCCTGTTCGTCGTGGACAACTCCGGCTCCATGTGCGAGGAGCAGGCCCAGCTGCGCGAAAACGTGGACCTGTTCATCCGCAATCTCGCCGACGGCGGCGTCGACTTCCACCTCGCCGTGGTCACCACCGACCTCGTCGATCCGAATCAGCGAGGCCGGTTCCAGAACACCCCGAGCCGCGAGGTGGGACCGGCGTGCTCCGTCGTCGTCGACGTCAGCGCCTGCCCCACCGAGAACGGCCAGGAGGCGCCCCCGAAGGTCATCGCCTCCAGCGATCCCCGCTACCGGGCAGCGGGTGTCCTGAACATCGAGGCGGTCCGCCGCGACTTTGGCTGCAACGCCACGGCGGGCACGAGCGGGACCGGATTCGAGGCGGGGCTGGAGGCCGCGCGCCTCGCCCTCTCCGACGACCTCCGCCAGAGCGACAACGCCGGCTTCCTCCGCGACGACGCCCTGCTCGCGGTGGTCTTCCTCACCGACGAGAACGACTGCTCCCACGACGGCGGGTTCGACGAGTCGAACGGCAACAACTGCGAGTGGCACGCCGATCAGCTCACCCCCACAAGCGAATACATTGATTTCTTCGGTAACATCAAAGGCGGCGACGACGCCCGTGTCGTCATGACCGGCATCATCGCCCCCGACGAGGGTGCGCGGTGGGGCGTGGGCGAGGAGATCATGCCCACGTGCTCGTCGCCGCTCGGCGAGGGCTACGCGGGGTGGCGGTATGAGGAGGTGATCAACGCGTTTGAGGACCGTCGGCCGGAGAACATCTGCACGGACAACTTCAGCGACGGCTTCTCACAGATCGCCGCCGTCATCCTCGACGCGCTCTGAGGCGTCGGAGGGGCGGCGATCGCGGCCTCAGGGGCAGGCCGCCCCTTCGAGGCAGCGCGGGTCAATGCGCCGCTCGAGCCGCTCGACCCGCACCTGGGCCACCGGCTCGTTCATGTCCCAGCCATTGGCCGCCGCCGTGAGGTCACCGACCTCCTGGATACCGGGGTGCACGGTGATCACACCGCGCGGGTCCGTCACGTCGCCGCCGTTGCCGTTCGGATCACCGGTGAGGGGGGTCGGGCTCAGGAGGGTCACGGCGTCATCGAGGTGGGTCGACAGCTCGGTGTTGTCCTCGGTGCCTGCGTCGTAGCCGGCTGGCTGAAGCTCCGCCACCCCCGTCTCTGGCAGCGCCACGCCGTCGAAGCCCCAGAAGCCGTCGTTGGTGGCCACGAGCATGCTCGCCAGCGTGAACATGTCGTTGCTGTCGGCCGACAGCGGGAAGATGATGTGGTCGTAGATCTCCACGTCCGGCGGCAGCGTGCCGAACGACATCGCCTGATGGTCCATCGGCGTCATCGGCAGCGCGCTCGTCACGGCCTGGGTCACGCCGTCGGCCAACGCCATCTCGGCCAGAAGGTCCGCCGGATTGCCCCGCTCCCCGATCGTCTGGATGCCCGGCGTCGCCGTCTGGCCCAGCTGCCAGGCGTGCGTCGTGGGGTCGTGAGCGACGGCGACGCACGGCCCGAGCGGCTGGTGCGTCGTGTTCTGCACGAACACCTCGTAGGACCGGTCCGCCCCTTCGGGGACCACGGCGATGATGATGCGCGCCACGTGCGCGCCCCACCCGTGCTCGGCCACCGTCAGCTCGCTGCCCACCCGGTTCGCGCCCTGGACGCCTTCGTGACGCGTGATCGCCGCCTGGGGGCTCGTCACGGTCCCGGCGTTCCCGTTCGGATCGCCCGGCAGCTCCACGCGCCCGAGGATGGACGCGTTGTCGTCGAGGTCCGCAGCTTGCTCGGTGTTGTCCTCGGTCCCGGCGTCCCACGCATCGGCGAAGTACACCACCATCCCCGACGCAGGCAGCTCGACCGAGTCCAGCCCCCAGAAGCCGTCGTTGGTCGCCACGAGCATGCTCGCCAGCGTCAGCACGTCGCCCGGCTGCCCCTCGAACAACAGCGAGTTGCGGTCGACCAGCGTCAGGCCAGGCGGGAAGGGGCCATAGGACGGGCGCTCAACGCCCGCCGGCGGCATCGGGATCCCCCGGTTGATGACCTCCGTCACGCCCGGCTGCCCCACCACCTCATCAAAGAACGTGAACGGCGCCCCCCGCTCGGCGATGGCCTGGATCCCCGCGCTGGCTTGCTCGCCCTCGCGCCAGAAGTGCACGTCTGCCCCGTGCGTGATCGCCACGACGGGGCCCAGCGGCTGCCGCGACAGGTTCTGGATCGTCATCACGTACCGGACCCGCTCCGGCTGAGGATCGACGTCATCCACGGCGTCCGCGCCGTCCTGATCCACGGCGTCGTCGGCGTCATCGGCGTCCGCGAGGTCCTCGGCCACGTCGTCCACGTCCGACGGCACATCCAGGTCGACGTCGGCCAACGCGTCCCCGTCCACATCGTCCGCGACGGTCGTGTCCGCGTCATCGCCAGCGTCGACGCCGTTGTTGCTGTTGTTGCTGTTGTTGCCGTTGTTGCCGTTGTTGCCGTTGTTATTATCAACCAGCGCGCAGATGCAGCCGTTCTCTTCACGGCTGCAGCTCGTTTCGTCGATACGCTTGCACACGCAGGCGGCCTCGACCGTGGGATCGCACCCCTTGCCGCTCGACGTCTCATCGATGCAGCACCCCACCACAGCCGAGAGCGCAACGGCGCTCACCCCCACACACAGCGCTCCAGACCACTTCATCGAAACCTCCATGAAACACCGTTCGCGAGGGAGGACACCCTGGCTTCAGCCCGCCCTCTCACCGTCCGTGTCAAACCACAATGAACTCATCACTGTGGCCAGACGCAGCCCGTGTCAACACAATCTTGACCGACGCGGCTGACCGCCGCCTCCTGTCAGGCGGGTGGATGTCGGGTTCGACCTCACAGCGCTGCGGATCGGCGACGCGTCTCCCCCGGAACTCTTGCACGCGCCTCCGTCCGGCATCATCCTCAGCCTCCTCGCCGCCAGGGCCCCTCGTGGGCCTCGCCCATCCCCCCAACGGAGCCAACCCATGCCCCCCACGATCTTCAGCCCGGACCTGCTCAAGGACAAGGTCGCCCTCATCACCGGAGGCGGCACCGGCATCTGCCGTGGCATCACCGAGGCCTTCGCCGCACACGGCTGCCGCACGGTCATCACCAGCCGCAAGCAGGACGTGCTCGACGCCACGGCGGCCGAGATCACCGCGGTCTCGGGCACCGCATGCCTCGGGGTCGCCGCCGACGTGCGCAAGCTCGATCAGGTCGAGCACGCCGTCGCCCGGACGCTCGAGACGTTTGGCCGGCTGGACATCGTCGTCAACGGGGCCGCTGGCAACTTCCTGTGCCCGGCGGCCAGCTTGTCGCCCAACGGCTTCAGGACGGTGCTGGAGATCGATACGATCGGCACGTGGAACGTCACCCGCACGGCCTTCGACGCGTGGCTGAAGGACCATGGCGGTCATGTCCTGTCCATCTCCGCCACGCTCCACTACGGCGGCACGCCCTTCCAACTCCACGCCTCCGTCGCCAAGGCTGGAGTCGACGCGATGACGCGAAACCTCGCGGTGGAGTGGGGGCCGCTCGGCATCCGGGTCAACGCCATCGCGCCGGGGCCGATCGACCACACCGAGGGCATGGACCGCCTCGCGCCAGGCGAGCTGAGGGACAAGTTCATCCAGGGTATCCCCCTGAGACGATTCGGGAAAATCGAAGAGATCGCCAACACCGCCCTGTTTGTCGTCAGCGACGCCGCGCCCTACCTCACCGGCGCGGTCATCGTGGTCGATGGCGGCGCGTGGCTCAACACGGGGGCGGGCTTCGTCTGAGGCGACCCTCTCCCGACCTCCAGCCCGGCGCGCCGCGCGCCGGAGGCCGCCCGTCCCTTCATCTTGCCCGCCGGGGGTACCGCTGCTAGGATGCGCTCCATCGCGCACCGCGGCAGGACGCGGAACATCCCCGTCGCTCGGCTCGTTGCCTCCGACGGAGCCTGCTAGCGCTGCCACCCCAACCCCGACCAGGAAACCAGGAGATGAGCATGTCCTCGCCTCGTCCCTCGCATCGCATCGCGTCGCCCTTCGCCGTCCTCCTCGTGCTGTGCAGCCTCGGCTTCGTGGCCACCGCGTGCGAGGGGCCGGTCGACTTCACCCACACCACCAAGTTCCCGCTCGCCCTCAACCTCAACGGCAAGTTCGCCGGAGAGGCCGGCACGCCGGCCACGGAGGATCTCGGGCCGGTGTTGATCCTGTATCAGGTGCCCGTGGACCTCGCCACGCAGAACCCGGAGCTCGTCGAGTACTCCGACTCGGGGCTGTTCACCGAGAGCGCAGTGGACCAGATCACCTACAAGGTCGTCTCCAACACCGCCAACATCGACATGACCAACATCCAGCTCGCCATCGGCCCCACCGAGGCCACCAGCCTGGATGCCGAGAACACCTTCGTCGTCGCCACCATCGATGAGATCAAGGCTGGCGAGACGCCCATGGGGATGGCCGAGATCATCTCCGACAACGCCGCGCCCATCGCGACCCAGGTCCAGTCGCTCAAGTTCGCGATCGTGTCCGGCACCGACGTGAGCGTCAACGCTGGCGACCCCATCCCGTCCGGCGCCGTCCAGATGGACGTCGAGATGCTCATGCACTTCGTCGCCGACCCGCTCTGAGCCTGGGAGAACCATGGATCGACCTACCCGACTCCTCTTCGCGCTCGCCCTCGGCGTCAGCCTCGTATCGGTCTGGCTCGTCACCGACGTCGAGCCCCTGACCGCCGAGCCCAACAACGTCGAGATCGCCTACCACGGCGAGCTGCTGGACGAGGGGCGCAAGCCCATCGGCGGCATCTATCCGCTGGAGTTCAAGCTCTACAACGACCGCATGTCTGAGCGGGCGCTGTGGACCGAGACCCATTGGGTGGCCGTCGTGGACGGCGTCTACGACGTCCGCCTCGGCAGCGAGTCCCGCATCCGGAACACGCTCGCCCGGCCCGGCGCGCGCCTCTACCTCGGCATCAACCTCATGGGCGGCGGCGAGCTGCTCCGCGAGCCCCTGTCCTTCCCGGGCTCGGAGAAGGCGGAACCCGTCGAGCCCGAGGCCCCCGCCGAAGGCGCTGCCGCCGAGCCCGCGCCGCCCGTCGCCGACGCGCCGGTGACCGCGAAGGACGCCACGCCCACCCCGGCCACGCCCACCGGCAAGCCCGAGTACAAGACCGAGTCCAGCTTCGCCGAGCTCGCCGAGTTCGCCAAGCGCGCCGGCACCGCCGACAACGCCGACAAGCTCGACGGCAAGTCGCTCGCGGAGCTCGAAGCCGAGATCGAGCGCCTCCGCGACGAGCTCTCCCGCCACCGCACCGACAAGGACGGCCACAGCGGCGCCGGCGGCGGTGAGGTGAAGGTCGGCGGCGAGACGACGGTCCTGCCCAAGGTCGGCGGCCGCGGCGGCGCGGCCTACAACCGCGAGTGTCCGCCGGGCTACGTCGTGACCGGAATCCGCGGCGCCGCTGGCGCCCTCATCGACAGCATCCAGCTCATCTGCTCCCCGCTCGAGCGCTGAGCCGCTTTCCAGGACAAGGATGTCCACGATGCAGCCCCCCTCCCCTCCCCCTGGCATCGCAACGCCCGCCGCAGCGGCCCTCGCCCTGGCGACCGCAGCCCTGCTCCTGGCGCTCGGCCCCCTGGCCTGCCAGTCCCCCTCCGACGGCCTCGCCCCGCGCCCCTCCGAGCACCTGCCCCACCTTGACGCGCCCCCCGAGCCCGCCCCTCCGACCGCCCCCGCGCCGCCCCCCGTCCCGACGGAGACCCCCTTCGGCCAGAACGACGACGCCATGCTGGAGGGCCTCGACGGCGAGGGCGCGCTGCGCGCCACCCTGACGACCACCGCGGGCAACCTCCACTGCACCCTGTTCCCGGACGAGGCCCCCCGCGCGGTGACCAACTTCATCGGCCTGGCGACGGGCCGGAAGGCGTTTGTGGACCCCACCACGGGAGAGCGCATCAAGCGCCCCTTCTACGACGGCCTGCCGGTCCACCGCGTCGTGCCGGACTATCTCTTCCAGTTCGGCGACCCGACCGGCAGCGGCACGTACAGCCCCGGCTATCGCTTCGCGGACGAGCACCCGACCACCCTCAAGGCCGACAAGCCCGGCGTCCTCGCCATGGCGAACACCGGCCCCGACACCAACGGCAGCCAGGTCTTCGTGACCGCCGTGGCCGAGCCCCACATCGAGACCACCAACACGCTGTTCGGGCAGTGTGACGCCGCCGATCTCCCGGTGATCCGAAACATCACCTCGGCGCCCCTTGGACCCTACCAGCGCCCCCTCGAGGCCATCACGATCCTCGCGATCACCTTCGAGCGAACCTCGACCCCGACGGAGCCCGCGACGCCTCAGTGATCGTCCGGCTCGTCCTTCGCGGGCTCGGCGGCCGGGTGCCTGTCGCGCCAGCGGAACAGGCGCCCCTTGCGGCCCGGCTCCTCGCCCGCCTCGGCCGTCTCATCCCGGTGCCGCTTGACGCGGACGCGGCTCTTGACGTCGGGCTTGACGGGCGCCGTCTCGTCGGCGTCGCGCACGGCCTGGTCGTTGGGGATGAACCGGATCTCGGTCTTGATCTCGAACGACAAGCTGGTCAGCAGCTTCTGCAGCTCCTTGGACAGGTTGATGGTCTTGAGGAAGGTGCCGACCTCCCGCGCCACGATGCGGTAGAACTCCTTGCGCACCGACTCCGCCTGCCCCGCCAGAAACCCGCCCACCTCCCGCGGCAGCGGCGTCTCCTCGATGGCGCGCCGCACGAGATCCTCAGTCAGCGCCTGTCCACCGGCCTGCATGATCTTGCGCGCCACCGTCGGCACAAACTCCACCGCCAGCATCCTCGCCAGCCGCCCCAGCCCCTCGCCGCCGTCACCGTCGTCCTCGTCGTCAAGAGCCGACTCGTACGACTCATCGAAGACGACGTGAGCGCCGTGCTCATCGACCGGCAGCTCGTCTTCACGGCGCCGCCGCAGCATGACCTTGCGCTTCTTGCGTGGCTTGACCTTGCGCACCAGCCGCACCCGGCGCCCCGGCGCTGCCTCGTCCTCCTCGTGCGCCGCCTCCGCTGCCGCCCCGTCCTCGCTCGACTCGCCGTCCTCGTCTTCTTCCAGCTCCAGCGCGTCGTCCGACCACGCGACGTCAGCCTCGTCCTCGAGGTCGCGTTCGGTCATGGCGCAGCGGCGTCCTTGCGCGCCTGGCTGGACAGGCGCTCCACGAGCTGCCGCGTCGGGTCGAGCGCGCTGTTGCGCCCCGCCGGGTCCGCCAGCTCCAGATAGCGCCGGAGAAAATAGACCGCTTTATCCGTATTCCCGGTCTGGAGGTAGGCCTGCCCGAGGATGCCGTGCAGCTCCACGTCCGCCGGCCGCTGCCCATAGGCGAGCTCCAGCTCCCTCATCCCCTCTCCGTACCGGCCGAGCTGCAACAGCGCCCGGCCACGCAGCGTGCGCAAGGGCATGTCGTCGGGCGTCTCGACCAGCATCGGGTCGAGCACGCGCAGCGCCATCGCCGCGCGGCCCTGGTCCACGTACTCGCTCGCCAGCTCCATGCGCGCCTGGCCGTCCTTGTCGAGCCGCGCGTCGTCCACGCCGCCCTCCGAGCGCGACGCCTGCTTGGCCCGCGCCCGCGTGATGTTCCGCTTCGCCGCCTCCATCGACGGGTCCAGCTCCACCACCTGCTCCCACGCCCCGATCGCCCCGTCGAGGTCACCCCCGAGCGCCAGCGCCACGCCCAGCTTGTACCACGCGCTCACCCGCTTGCCGTCGGCCGCCGTCGCCCCCCGATAGTGCTCGGCCGCAGGCCCGTACTCCCCGCTCCCGAACGCTGCGTCGCCCTTCCCTTCCAGCTCCACCGGGTTGCCCTTCGGCGCCGCCTCGGCCACGGCCTCCTCGACCTTCGGCTCGGGCTTCTTGCCCGCCTCGTCGAGCGTCTTGACCTTCTTGGGCTCCGCCGGCACCTTCGCCGACAGCTCCTTGATGCTCCCCTTCGCCTTCTCGACCCACTTCTGCTCCGTCGGCCGCTTCTCGACCTCGACGTAGCGCTTGTAGGCCTCGACCGCCTCGGCCCACTGACCGGCCTTCTCGTAGGAGGCCCCCAGCCCATAGAATGCGTCCGGGTCGTCCTTCACCCGCGTCAGGTAGGTCTTGTACCCCTCGATGGCCTCTGCCGTGTTGCCCGCCTTACGGTGCGTGTAGCCGAGCTGGTAATAGACCTGGTCCCAGCTCGATCCGACCTCCGTCTGCGCCGTCGCCAGCACCTCCAGCGCCGTCTTCCACAGGCTCTGCTTCTGGTAGACCTTCACCAGACCCTCGTAGGCCGGAATCGACTTCGGGTCGCGCTTGAGCGCCTCCTTGAACGCGGACTCTGCCTTCGACCACTCCTTCCGCTTCAGGTACCCCTCGCCCTGCTCGATGACCTGCCCCACCTCGATGTCGCCCTTGGCGTCCGGCAGCGGCTGTGCCCCCACCTCCATCGAGCCCAGAACAGGCGACACCGCCAACACAAGCCCGACCAATACGGCCTTCACAGGGAATCTGAAGCTCACGACGTCTCCTGGTCTGCCCGGCGAACGCGGTCGCGCGGGGCCATTCATTCAAGCCCATGACAGTGGCACAACGGTGGGCCGGGTACAACTCTGGGGTGTGGGGGCTGGGTGATCGCAGCGTCAGGAGGGCTCGTGCTCGCGCGTGGGGCTACCGTGGGAAGGCGCCCCCGCCCCCTTGAAGCCCGGCCGACCCTCACGCCTTCGGCAGCAGCTTGTCCACCAGCTGCATCATCAGCCCCCCGTCCGCGCTCAGCTCCCGCGCGATGCCGACCGCCTCACCCCGCAACCGCTCCACCTCCGCGAACACGGCCCCCACGGCCCCGGACTCATGGTAGAGCCTCACCACCCGCGCCCCGTCCTCCTCCCCGAGCGGCCCCCGCCCGAACCGCTCCACCAGCCACGCCCGCTCGCCTGCCTCGACCCGCGCCAGTGTCTCGGCGAGCAGGATGGTCTGCTTGCCCTCCTCAAAGTCGCTCGTCCCGCTCTTCTCATCCTGATCGATAGCCACACCAATGAGATCATCGGCGAGCTGATAGCCCACGCCTATAGCCCGCGAGAACCTCCCGATGGCCTCCATCACCTCTTCACCGGCCCCGGCCAGCCTCGCCCCCACCCGCAACGGGCACTCGATGGTGTACCGCGCGGTCTTGAGGTCGTAGCACCGCTCGATCTCCGCGTGGCTCACCGCGCCCGCCGGATGCACCGCGTGCAGCACGTCCAGCAGCTGCCCCGCCCCCGTCTGCACGGCGTAATCCAGCACCATCCCCACCAGCGCCCGCACCGTCTCCGCCGGCGCCTCCAGGCTGTTGAACCGCTCCATCGCCAACGCGAAGCACACATCCCCCGCCACGATGCTCAGATGATCCCCGATGCTCTCCGGCGCGTCCGGCCACCGCCGCGCCAGCCGCCTCCGCAGCGTCGCGTGCCCTCGCCGCACCTCCGCGTGGTCCATCACGTCGTCATGCACCAGCAGGAACGTGTGGAACAGCTCGATCCCCACCGCCGCATCCAGCGCCGCCCCCTCCGAGACGCCCTCCCCCGGCCCGAACTGGGCCCACGCCCCCAACACCAGCAGCGGCCGAAACCGCTTCCCGCCCCCGCTCACGAACCCCCGAAGCTCCTCCAACACCGCGCCGCCCCCCACATCGAGCCGCGCGGCCAGCTCCGGCCGGGCGAGATAGGCTGCGAGCGCGTCATCCACCGCAGCGCGGAGGGTCTCGGGCGTGGCTGTCGGCATGGGGGCTCCAGGGCAAGGCGAGCGCAGCTCGCGGTGCAGGGCGGCCAGGTCGCGACCGCGACTCAGGGCAATACCGCAGGCCGCGGCTGGACGCAACGGCCCTCACCCCCCAGCCCCCTCTCCCGTATGACGGGCGAGGGGGAGGCCCTCACCCCCCAGCCCCCTCTCCCCTCGACGGGTAGAGGGGGAGTAGAACAGGTTTTTTACTTATGCAGCAAGCACTTACTGCCCGGCCCCCCCTCTACCGTCATACGGGAGAGGGGGCTGGGGGGTGAGGGCCTCCCCCTCGCCCGTCCTACGGGAGAGGGGGCTGGGGGGTGAGGGCGCCCGGGGATGACGGCCCGGCACCCTTGACGCCCCTCCGGCATCCTCCTAACGTGCCGCCGAACCGCCCAGCGGGGCGCCCACCTACCGGAGCAGCGAGTCACGTGAGTCACGACGCGAACACCAAGACAGGCATCCGTCAGCGAAAGGTGGACCACCTCGACCTCTGCGCGCGGGAGGATGTGGAGCAGCGGTTGACGACGACGTTGTTGGAGGAGGTGCGGTTGCTGCACGACTCGCTGCCGGAGCTGGCGGTGGATGAGGTGGATACGGGGGTGGAGCTGTTCGGGCGGCGGCTGGCGGCGCCGCTGTGCATCTCGGGGATGACGGGGGGCGCTGAGGAGGCGCGGGCGGTCAACCGGGAGCTGGCGGCGGTGGCGCAGCGGAGGGGGCTGGCGTTCGGGGTGGGCAGCCAGCGGGCGATGTTGATCGACCCGACGCTGGCGGACACGTACGCGGTGCGGGAGGTGGCACCGGACGTGTTGCTGCTGGCGAACATCGGGGTGGTGCAGGCGGCAGCGACGCCGGTGAAGGCGCTGAGGGGGCTGGTGGAGGCGATCGGGGCGGACGCGCTGTGTGTGCACCTGAACCCGGCGCAGGAGATGATCCAGGCGGGCGGGGATCGGGACTTCCGGGGTGGGGTGGACGCGTTCCGGCGGCTGGTGGAGGAGCTGGGGGTGCCGGTGATTGCCAAGGAGACGGGGTGCGGGATCGCGCCGAGGGCGGCGAGGGCGCTGGTGGGGGCCGGGGTGGAGTGGGTGGACGTGTCGGGGGCGGGGGGGACGACGTGGGTGGGGGTGGAGGCGCTCAGGGCCCAGCCGGGGCGGCGGGAGATCGGCGAGGACTTCTGGGAGTGGGGTGTGCCGACGGCGGCGAGCTTGTGGGCGGCGAAGGCGGCGGGGCTGCGGACGATCGCGAGCGGGGGGCTGCGGAGCAGCCTGGATGTGGCGCGGGCGATCGCGTTGGGCGCTGAGCTGTGCAGCATGGCGCTGCCGTGGCTGCGGGCGCTGCGTGAGGGCGGGCCGGAGGGCGCCGAGGCGTTCGCCGAGCGGCTGCACGAGGGGCTGCGGGTAGCGATGGTGCTGACGGGGAGCCGGGATCTGGACGCGCTGAGGGCGGCGCCGCGGTTCATCGGGCCGACGCTGGAGCGGTGGATGCGGCTGGAGGGCTGATTCGCTAAACTCCATGCCTTCACCCTCAAAGTGGTGTGGATACAGCTATTTCCTGCGGCTGAGCACACCCTTCAACATCAACACGCCGGCCTTGGAGACGGTCTTGCCAACCGAGCGACTCACGCGGAGGGCCTTCTGCGCCTTGCTCTCGTCGGGGCCGGCGGGGCCACCGGCGGTGAGCAGGCGGCTCTCGGGAGGCTCGGGGCGGCACGGGGGCGCATAGAAGCCCTCGGGGGGCGGCTCGCGGAGCTTGGCCAGGAGCTGCTCCTTCTCGAAGCGGAACCGGATCACCACCTGGCGCTTGCGGATGTCCACGTCGCGAATGGTCAGGAAGTCGAGCAGGTGGAGCTTGACGTGGCCGAGGTCGATCTCGCGGCCGGCGATCCCCTCCATGGCCGCGGTGCCAGCCAGGTTGATGTGGACCCGGCCGTTGTCGTAGTTGACGCGCTTGGGAAAGCGATCGCGGACGAGCTTGAGCAGGGTCGGGGTGTGCAGCATCGTCGTGAGGACGGCCGTCGCCATGGGCGACAGGCGCGAGGTCGACACGGTCTCCTCACGGACGCGCAGGCCGCCGCGCGGCTTGATCAGGATGAACTGGTTGATCGGGTCGAGGCGCACGCGGTCGAGCTCGAACATCTGCTCGACCTCGGGCTTGAGGGGCAGGCCCTGCCCGCGCAGATCGAGCTTGACCACCACGGCGAAGTAGCCCGACTGGCACTTCAGGTCCACCCCGGCGATGGGCAGCGGCAGCTCGATGCTCGACAGCAGCGTGTTCAGCATCGACTCAGGGATCACCAGCTCCCCCTCGCCGAGGTTGTCCAGTCCGTTGCCGTCCAGCAGGTCGGCGATGAGCAGGGGTGTGGGTATCATGGCGCGGACCCTACATGTTGCGGCGGTAGCGGCCGCCCACCTCGTAGAGGGCCTGGGTGATCTGGCCCAGGCTTGCGTGGCGGACGGTGTGCATCAGCTCGGCGAAGATGTTGCCTCCGGACAGCGCCACCCCCTGAAGTCGACTCAGGGCAGCGGGGCCGGTGTCGGCGTGCGCCGCCTGGAAGGCTCGCAGGTTGTCCAGCTGGCCCTGCTTCTCCTCGGGCGTCGCACGCGAGAGCTCGGTGTCGGGCTGATTGTAGTCTGCAGAGAGCTGCGCGGGCGACAAAAACGTGTTCACGCCGATGATCGGCAGCTCGCCGTTGTGCTTCTTGAGCTCGTACTGGATCGACTCATCCTGGATCTTGCCGCGCTGATACTGGAGCTCCATCGCGGCGAGCACGCCGCCGCGATGGGCGATCTGCTCGAACTCCGCCAGCACGGCCTCCTCGACGAGATCGGTCAGCTCCTCGACGATGAAGGAGCCCTGCCAGGGGTTCTCGTTCTTCGTCAGGCCGTACTCCTTGTTGATGATCAGCTGGATGGCCGCCGCCCTGCGAACCGACTCCTCGGTCGGTGTGGTGATCGCTTCGTCGTAGGCGTTGGTGTGCAGGCTGTTGCAGTTGTCCCACAGCGCCAGCAGGGCCTGGAGCGTCGTGCGGATGTCGTTGAACTGGATCTCCTGGGCGTGCAGGCTCCGGCCGGAGGTCTGGATGTGGTACTTGAGCATCTGGCTGCGGCTGTTGGCGCCGTACAGATCGCGCATCGCCACGGCCCAGATCCGTCGCGCGACGCGGCCGAGCACGGTGTACTCGGGGTCGAGGCCGTTGCTGAAGAAGAACGACAGGCGCGGGGCGAAGTCGTCGATGGCCATCCCGCGCTGGAGGTAATACTCGGTGAAGGTGAAGCCGTTGGCCAGGGTGAAGGCGAGCTGGGAGATGGGGTTCGCGCCCGCCTCGGCGATGTGGTAGCCGCTGATGGAGACCGAGTAGTAATTGCGCACCTCCTTGTCGATAAAATACGACTGGATGTCGCCCATCATCTTGAGCGCGAACTCGGTGGAGAAGATGCAGGTGTTCTGCGCCTGGTCCTCCTTGAGGATGTCGGCCTGCACCGTGCCGCGCACGTTCTGCAGCGTCGCCTCGGCGATAGCCGTCCGCTCCGTCTCCGAGGGCGCGCGGCCCTCGCGCGCGTGGAACTGATCGAGCTGCTGGTCGATGGCCGTGTTCAGGAACATCGCCAGGATGATCGGCGCCGGGCCATTGATGGTCATCGACACGCTGGTGTTCGGCGCGCACAGATCGAAGCCACCATAGAGGACCTTCATATCCTCAATCGTGCAGACGCTCACGCCGCTCTCGCCGACCTTGCCGAAGATGTCCGGGCGCGGGGCCGGGTCGGCGCCGTACAGGGTGACCGAGTCGAAGGCCGTGGACAGCCGGCTGGCCGGCTCGCCCTCGCACAGATAGTGGAACCGCCGGTTCGTCCGCGCCGGAGCGCCCTCGCCGGCGAACTGGCGCTTGGGATCCTCGTTCTGGCGGCGGAACGGAAAGAGGCCCGCGGTGTAGGGGAACCGGCCGGGCACGTTCTCGACGAGCTGCCAGCGCAGCAGATCGCCCTCGTCGTGGTAGACCGGCAGCGCGACCTTCGGCAGGTGCAGGCCGGAGAGCGTCTCGGTCGTCAGCTCGACGGAGATGGTCTTGCCGCGGACCTTGTACTCGAAGACCCGGCCCGTGTAGGACGCCTTGAGCTCCGGCCAGCCGTCGATCAGGCGGTGGGACTCGGCGGTGAGGTGCTCGCGCTCCTCGGCCATGCGGGCCTCGATCACGGCGCGGGCGGGGCCGACCTCGTCGCCGACCATCGCCAGCGTCTCGCGCAGGTGCTGGACCATGCGGGCGTGGGCCGCCTGGGAGCGGGCGCGGGCGTGGTGGCGGCGGACCGCGTCGGCGATCTCGGCGAGGTATTGGGTGCGGCCGGGGGCGATGATGGCGTCAGCCTTGTCGCTGAGGGGGGTGATGTGGCCGACCTCGGGGCGCAGGCGGCTCGGCCACTCCCGGCCACCGACGGCGGCGAGCCGGTCGAGCAGGCTGATGTAGAGCGCGTTGACGCCGCGGTCGTTGAAGTGGCTTGCCACGGTCCCAAAGACGGGCACCTGGTCGTCCGGCAGCTCGTAGCTCAGGTTGCGGTTGCGTCGGACCTGCTTGCGCACGGCCCGCAGCGCGTCCTCGGCCCCGGCGCGGTCGAACTTGTTGATCGCGACGAAGTCGGCGTAGTCCAGCATCTCGATCTTCTCGAGCTGGCTGGCGGCGCCGAACTCGGCGGTCATGACGTACATGGACAGGTCGCAGTGGTCGACGACCTCCGCGTCGCCCTGGCCAATGCCGCTGGTCTCCAGCAGGATGAGGTCGTAGCCGGCGGCCTGGCAGACCGTGATGGCGTCGTCGACGCAGGCGGCCAGCTCGCTGCGGGCGTCCCGCGTGGCGAGCGAGCGCATGTAGACGTGGTCGGAGTCGATGCTGTTGAGCCGGATGCGGTCGCCGAGCAGGGCGCCGCCGGTCCGCTTGCGGCTCGGGTCCACGGCCAGCAGCGCGATCTTGCGGTCGGGGAAGTCCCGGCGCAGCCGAAGCACCAGCTCGTCGGTCAGGGAGCTCTTGCCCGCCCCGCCGGTCCCGGTGATGCCGAGCACCAGCGCCTTCGGACCCCGGCGCTCCGGCAGGGTCAGCTCGGCCAGTCGGCCCTCCTCGGCGGCGGTGATGGCGCGCGCCACCGCCACCGGGCGCGCCTCGGCAAGCGCCTCGGTGGAGGGCAGTCCCGCGACGTCCAGGGTCGAGAAGTCGCTCCCCTCCATCATCAGGTCGATCATGCCCTGCAGGCCCATCCGTCGGCCGTCCTCGGGGCTGAAGATCTTGTCGACGCCGTAGGCCTCGAGCTCGGCCTGCTCGCTCGGCACGATCACGCCGCCGCCACCCCCGTACACCTTGACATGCTCGGCCCCATACTCCCGCAGCAGGTCCCGCGTGTACCGGAAGTACTCCATGTGACCGCCCTGGTACGACGACAGCGCGATCCCCTGCGCGTCTTCCTGCACGGCTGCCCGGACCACGTCGGCCACCGCGCGGTTGTGCCCCAGGTGCACCACCTCCGCACCCGAGGACTGGAGGATGCGGCGCATGACGTTGATCGAGGCGTCGTGGCCGTCAAAGAGGCTCGCCGCGGTCACGAAGCGGACCTTGTGGCGCGCGTGATAACCTGGGGGCGACGGGACGAGGGGGTTCAGGCTGACGCTCATGGGGTTGACGGCCAGGGTTGACTCGACGTGGCGCCACGGGCGCGTCGCGGTCGAGGTTGGGGATGGACTCGCGCGCCACCACAGACGGAGGTCGCTCCGCTCGGTGCGCGCGCGTGTCGGGCCGCGTCTGTTATAGGGCAGCGGGGTCAGGGGCGTCAATTACGGGCCCGCCGCCCCACGCTAATCCGTCGCGCTCGACGCGCGACGGCTCGCGCGTAGGGCTACAGGGTGAGGGCGCCCCCGTTGGGGGCTTGGCCGTGCTCACGTCGTGCGGCTGCGAGGGGTGCATCGAATGACGGAGTCCAGCTCGGCTGCCCTGGCGCCGACCTTCGCACCTCCGAGCCCATCCGAGACGAGCACGGCCAAGCCCCCGGAGGGGGCGCCCTCCCATTGTAGCCTGTAGTGTTTGGAGTGTGAGATGGTTTTGGAGAGGGGGCGAGGATAAGGGCCTCGCCTCCTCTCCAGTGGCAGGAGCGCCAACTGTAGCCGGCCCCTTTTGAGGGCCTCTTGGGGATCT
>Ga0210033_1001413_pt1 | contig 21942 bp, 23 predicted proteins | sample CryGeymeta201501_FD_185465 | JGI IMG/M metagenome (GOLD analysis project Ga0210033, IMG submission 185465) | Groundwater microbial communities from Crystal Geyser aquifers in Utah, USA - Crystal Geyser metaG 2015-01 (SPAdes) (version 2) | ecosystem: Environmental > Aquatic > Deep subsurface >... | reverse complement strand
TATGTAAAGATAATAATAAATATTGAAATAAAAAAAAAATAATATTGAAAGTAACAAGTGTATCAAAACTCTACTACTTTAAATTATACATACTTTAAATCAAAACTACTACTTTAAATTATCATGATATTTTAAATACATACTTTAAATTAACGGACAAATATAAGAGAATTTAATATTTTAATGTGTACAGTGAGACGTGGTCCAACATATCTATTGGTTCTTGTGTGTTCTCGTCGAACGATCTCAGACTTGTTATTTCCCATGTGAATTCTATCCTGAATGGATGTGCATTACCAAATGAGAATACATCTAGTATACCACCCCTGATTGCAAATTGACTTGGCGCAAATACGTTAGACACTTGTGTGTATCCAAAGTCTTTCAGAACATTAACTATATCATTCATGTCGTGATCGGTATTTAGATCCAGCGATACGATCTCCGTGCCGCGGACAACCATCAATGCCTGTTCGTCCCATTTGTCTGGAAGGTTGGCCTCTATCTTGTACGCATACTTTGACGCCTTTACATCTTCGTCATCGAATTCGACAACTACATCGTGATACATACCAAAATCGTGAGGATTCTTGGTTACCCTAAATCTTGCGTTCGGCGGAGGTTTGCCGAATGTCCTCTTCAGTTGGCCTATGTACGCCGAGCATTCACGCTCGGTATTTTCCAGGTAGTTCTCGCTACCCAACTGCGCGCAGTCCTCTTCGACTGGCGTAGTATTCAATGAAAAATTATCCTTCATTTTTTAGTGATTTTACATGGTTCTGGTGGGGTCGGCATTAAGCGTTCGTCCCATAATTTTTGCGCTTGATACTTCAGGTAAAGACATGAGTTTTACAGATTACTCATTATACAATGAATTAAATAGAAACAGTAAAGTTAATCCAATTGATACGAACACAGAAGAAATTCATTTAATTATCCTATGTACCAAACCAGAACAATGGCAAGTTGTTGATCCAAACGAGTTAATGAACAAGAAAATCCGTTTAAGTCATCACAAGAAGCCTATTCAGCAGCATTTGATAACGTAACCTATGATGTTGGGTTAACTATTCAGCAGCATTTGATTATACTTTAAAAGAATTAATATGAAACATGGATAATTATTTCCATTTATTTTTTATTTATATAAATAATGCCTATCTTTACATAACAATAAATAGATAATCTATGTCAACAGAAGTAAAAGATGACAACAAAGTTAAGGGAAAGATTGTATATCTACATAAGGTCGATGGAGATGCTAACAACAATAAATTCTTTAAGATGGTCGAGAATATTGATAACGACACATTCACAGCAACATGGGGTCGCGAGGGCGCGCAGAATCCACAGACGAAGTGTTTTCCTATGTCTCAATGGGACACGAAATATAAAGAGAAGACAGGTTCCAGAAAAAATTATACTGATGTAACTGAGCACAGAACCATTACGGATAGACAGGTTAACTCAAAAGGTGTAAATATTATTGCTGATGACAAGTATGTTGTAGAGCTAGTTCTTGCTTTACAAAACTATGCGAAAGTACAAACTACCGAGGTGTATAAATCGGAGGCCAAGGGTGTGACACAGAAGCAAATTGATGATGCGCAGGATTTTCTCGATGAATTAGCACACTCGTTCCAGCACCACTTTGGTGATAGCGATTGGAGTCAGAATATGTTCAACTCCGTGTTGACAAAACTCTACATTGTGATTCCACGCAAGATGAAGAATGTCAATGACCATCTTATCGATGCAAGTTGGGACAATAAAAAAATAGGAGAGCTTATTGCGCAGGAACAATCTAATCTTGATGCGATGGCCGGACAGGTTACCCAGCAGTCGGCAGTTAACGAGTCAGAAGATACCATAACAGATGCCCCACAACAGACACTTGTTGATATGCTTGGTCTGAAAATGTTATTGGTTACTAATAAAGCGGAATTAGATCTGGTCCGAAAAAGGTCTCAGGAACATGCTGGACGCATTTTGAATGTTTACCGCGTGATAAATGAGAACACACAGAAATTATTTGATAAAAAACTGAGCGATGCGAAAGATAAAAAGGTTGATCTCTTGTGGCACGGGAGCAGAAATCAGAACTGGTGGTTTATTATCCAACAAGGACTAAAGATTCGTCCATCTGGAGCGATCCATACTGGCAGTATGTGGTCTGACGGAATCTATTTTGCATCGTCTAGTGATAAGTCATTAGGGTATACTGATAATGGTCGTTGGGTGAATAGAGGATCAACTAAAAAAGTTTATATGGCTTTGTATTCCGCACATCTTGGAAGACAACTAATCAAACATTCACATGATAGTTCTTGTTATACAATTGATAAGGAAGTAAAAAAGAATGGGTATGATTCAGTGTGGGCCAAGGCCGGAGCAAGCTTGAGAAAGGATGAATACATCATATACAATTCTACTCAATGTACTATATCATATCTCGTAGAATTTTCAGCATAAGATTACAATGAATATTTATTTAAAATTAAATAAAAAAATGAGTAAGAAAATTGACAAGAGTATCGTTCAACATCACGCAGAAGCGTTAATGAACAAGAATGGTTCAACTACCACGTTGGACGTTAAAACTGCTTTGAGACAAGGCGGATATTTCGCAGAACAGAATGTTGTATCTGACTTTATGACAGAACTGAAAGCAGAACTGGATTGGGATTCGAGCAGCAATGGTAAGTTTAATACGTATTCTATACCGGATCCTATTACGGTATCGAACGTACAAACTGGAACAGTTAATAAAGTAGGACAAGTGATAATCATGATCGAAAAGTTGTTCAGTATACACAAGTATGCCATGTCTGATAAATCTCGCATAGGTACCGATTTAGGACTCACATCTATACAAATAGAGGACCTTGCGCTTGAATGCGAGCGTACAATAGGAATGGACTATACAATTGATCTGAGGAGACCTGACACGACTATTGAGGACATCGAAAAAGCGATAATAAAATTCAATAATACAACAAAATCTGTTACATCTACAACAACATCGCAAAATGGTCGAGTGAAGGTGGACATCGATCCCATCTTTAGTTTTGGACACCCAACAGCACAATGTGGCGCAACAGACAATGAGATAGATGATTTATTGAAACAGAATCTCGTGTCAGAAAACGATTGGATTCTGTCATTGGGTAACAGCAACACCAGAATGATCTATTCCGGTTCCGAGTCGAGAGATCACGTACGTACTGCGTATGCCAGAAAAATGGGCGACAGAATACAGAACACGCGTACTCGAAGAGTGAAAAACGTAGCAAGATAATAATGAGCATAAGAACTTGTAGTGGATGTAGAGCATACAAACAGTTAAGGAGTGGTAATCCTAATGGATACTCTACACGTATTTATGGACACAGCTGTGAACTTGGATTTGATTTAGAAGAATTGACACATGATAAAATAACAACAGATTTAGTCAGAGAAGTAACGTATAAGCATAAACCAAAAAATGGTTGTTGTCCAAAACCTAAAACAGTACGTTATTTTATTGAATGTTTAAATAAAACTTTAAAAATATGATGATAAGTGCACTTTCAATTTGGTGGGTATTGCTTTGGGCTATATTCGCGACGGTATTCTACAGGATAAGATACAAAGACGTCAAGTGGTTCAAGAACCCTTGGACTATGATCGCAATTTTTGCGGCAAATTTCTTCTTCTTCGCATACGCAGCATTGCTGTTCGTTATTGTGGAGTGGTTCAGATGGAGCAGTAAAAAGACCAATGACTAAGCGATATACATTAGTTGATCGCAAGTACGGTAGAAAATTCAGGTACAGCAACTTGCAGTGGAACACCGCGTGGTTGTTTACATTTTTAGCGGGTGTATTGACAGGAATAATTTTAACATGGATAAAGTGGTAATAGATATAGACGATAAGATAGTGCTGAACTCGATAGAGGTTAGGCCGGGCATATTCCACGTTAAATGTGGCAATGAGTTCGACCTCGCTATGACATTCTTACGAGCACAAGAGTTCTATGAGTCGGATAATCCTAAGATTAAAGGACAACCGTTCTCTATCATCGAATACATCAGATGGTACGCCAGGAAACACTCTGCTTCCTTCACTTATCCAAAAGATTGGGACGGATTTAACGTATCATCAGACGTCATCAGAAAAGCGTTATCTAATGTAAACGATTGGAACATGTATGATGATGCGATGTATAATTTGATAGTCGATATGCCTGACAGATTCTACCTGATAGGCACGATGTACGCTAATAGTAGCGTGTTCAGATTGTTGGATTCACGAGTCAATGACAATGGCGTGTTAGACCACGAGGTCGCGCACGGTTTTTACTACCTAAATGAAGATTACAAACGGTCTGCAGACGAAATTATAACATCGATGTCAAAGACCACAAGAAACCGAATATACAAAGATCTCGAGAGGATGGGTTATGCCAAATCTGTATGGAACGACGAGATACAGGCTTACATGGTGTCAGGCATGGAATCAATAACAACTGCCAAAGTAGACACCGTCAGAAAGAAGTTTAAAAAATTATTTAATAAAGCACTTTTTCATGGACATAATTAAGCAATGACATACCAAGAGGTCAGAGAACGATTCCATCATCAGATATAATCTCCTATTGGAATGCTTTTAATGAGGAGCGTGCTGGTATGCTGGGACGTATGCACAACTACATCGAGGAATATGCTGAGAATGTTGATGAAGAGGATAAGATTGTCACAGACGTGACTGAAACGATCAGAGAACTTGATTCGGATTGGATAGAACTGTCTTTTAAATACCTAATGTATATTTTAACCCTGGGGGTATTAAGTAAATTTTTTACGCAGTTTCCGGCACTTTGTTTCGAAAAAAATAAAATAAAATATATGGATGTTGAAATTGATAAAATCAAAATAATAATGAACGACCAGTGGAAGGTCGAAAAGATAAGACATTATATCAAACAGGGATGGTCTATTGTATCCATTTCGTACAAGCTGAAAATGGAGATGTACAAAATATACGAAATAATGGGTTACGACCAACAGACGTCTGCACTAGGTCACAAGAACAGGCCATATTACGAGGACGAGATGGACTACGCAAAAATGGGTCCTTGTCCACTGCCAAAAGTAACATACATTGATACGAATTTTTTTTAAAAAATGGAACAAGCTAAAATATTTAATCACAAAAAAATGAACCTCTTAAATAGTTTACTAATTGTTTTATAATCATATAAATAACATTAAGAATTCAAATATAACACTTATTATGTTATTTTGAAATATGTTATTTATATTAAACATAATTTTTTTATAATTGCTAACTGACAAATTTATGAAGAAGTTAAAGAATATAGTAATGTTCGAATCGTTTGCGCCGCTTAAAGAAGCCGCAAAATACTGGATGGGCCGCGTTCCAACCGAGGATGATTTCGGCGTAGAGATTACCGACGAGTTCATCGATGGAAAGACAAATAGGGGACCTTGGGCAACGATGTCGCCTGTATCCTGGAAGAAGAACGGATTCGGCAGACTAGGCACGGGATACGGTCAGAGGTATAAGAAGCAGTCAGATGGCAAGTGGCTCAACATAGAAGGCTAGTATATTCCGTATTTTAATAAATATGCGCCAGTATCTTCACTGTCTCGTACGCACATAACTCCCAAAGGGAGATTTAACTGGCATTGCAAAGCCGTAATTGCACAACGCACCGAACGGGTGCGTTTTTTTTTCACAAAACTTCCATAACAACTTAATAAATCCGTATTATTTTTTTTATCTTTGTTACATGAATGATATTCTAATTGGTGCCATTATAATAATTATCTGCGTGTCTGTGTTTATACTAATGTCCGTTCTTGTGGTTGATTCACACAACGAGAACAAGAAAATGGAAGAGTTCAATATGAAGTTCAATATGAAGGATCATTCAGACGATATGACTATCACAGAATGCCTTGATCAATGGAATGAATTAATAGTCCAACAGAAGGAAAATGATAAACCTGATGAGATAATACAGCTAAAAGAAATGTTGAAACAGGTCAAAATGGATCTGTCAACGGCAATAGCAGACGAAGAATATGAGGTTGCCACACAGTTGCGGGACCAGATACAAAATCTTAAATTAGAACTTAAAAAATTTAGCGATGAAGATCAAATCAACTAATATGATAAAACAAATAGATATAAAAGGTTTAGGCACCTTTGAAGAATATAAAGCATTCAAGTTTCCAGATTCTAGTATAAAGGTTGAATTGCAGTGTCGTTCGAAAGGATAGAAGGCAACGTGTTGTGCAGTGATCACTTTCCAGATCTACACGCTGGTGAAAAGCCGATAATCGGATTGGAAGAAGCTTGGAGACACGCAAAATTGTTCGCCGCTGCGTCAGACGACAGTATAGTTAATGTGTATGTAATAATCGGATCCGGCCAACAACGATTCTCGCCAGTTCAAGGTTATAGTGATAGAATGCTTAAAAAATATAGGAGGTAAAAAGCTTATCAGACGTCACAGTACGATTGTATTTTTAATTATTTTTAATTATTTTCCATAAAAAATACAAATATGTCGAAACTTTTATTACTTTTGCCTATATATATGACAAGTAAATATGATTTGTTAGCCAGGTAACCGCCTGCAGAGTCTATGAGTCTATGAGTTAAACTAAAAAATTATGCAACTTCACAACGCAATATCAAAATACACGACGGGTAAAACCACGACTATCACAGGAAAAACTATGAAGGGTGGCAAACTTATAGCCGGACATCGAGATATGGTATGAAGATAATAATTTATACGGAATTTAACGAGCCTGGTCATAAAGATCAGGCTTTTTTTATGCGTATTAGTTTAACTTTCACTTGTTAAACGCGTTTGTAGCTCAGCTGGTAGAGCTCTCGCCTCTTAAGCGATAGGTCGAGGGTTTGAATCCCTCCAGACGCACAAAATGATTGGATCATCGTTTAATTGGTAAACAAATTAAACGTCCAATTGAGGAACATAATGAGCACTTACTGCTAAGTTAGAAAGCTAGATGTTCCAAGAAATAAGTCACCCAAACGAGGGGGCTAAAAATATATCGCGTTAAAGTGTAATGGTGCATTAAAGTCTCATAAGCTTCAAGGGGTGGGGGTCGATTAGGAAGCTAATATGCGCTCGTAACTCAGTTGGTAGAGTATCGCTCTTTTAAAGCGAGAGTCACCGGTTCGAACCCGGTCGAGCGCACCAAGAGGAAATCCTCTTTAAAATGTGCTTGAAGCTCATGTGGACGGGCATTCCGCTTTTAACGGAAGAGTAGAGAGTTCATATATACGAACAATAATATATGTATTTGCACATATATACGAACGTTATCTCAACTATAAAAGCAGTTTTTCGTTCCTGTTTTTGCCCTTGTAGCTCAGCTGGCAGAGCGTCGGTGTCGTAATCCGAATGTCGCAGGTTCGATTCCTGTCGAGGGCTCCAATTCATGTAGCTCGGTTTTATTTTATTTAGATATATAATAAAACCGAGCTACATGAATAAAGATGAAAAACTGAAAGGCAAGGTTGAAAAAGTCTGAAAAATTTTCAAAGAGACAGGGCAAAGATCTGATAATCCGAAAGGTATGACCTATACGTCTGGAGTCTCTTATTTTAAACAAAAAAAAACAGTAACGCTATGAAAATTTTAGTAGAGATCAGAGCGGCGATAGGCGGAGAAGATGCCAAGCTGCTAGTAGAGGACATGGCCGGGATTTATCAGAAGGCTGCGTCGAGAAACAACTTTATTTGTGATACAAACCACTGAAGAGATGGGTTCGTGTCGCTATGAATGACCGGACCAAACGTTAAAGAGTTCTTCTCTAACGAAGCTGGCGTTCATTGCTGGCAAAGAGTCCCTGATACAGAAAAGAAAGGAAGATTACAGACGAGCACGATTACCGTGGCCGTGATGGATCCCTCATCCGTATGCGAGTACGTTTTGGATCCTAACGATGTCTCGACTAAGTACTGCCGTTCAGGCGGCAAGGGCGGTCAGAACGTCAACAAGGTAGAGACTTGTGTGGTGTTGACACACCACCCGTCCGGAATAATGGTAAGATCGGAAGAGACCAGGCATAGAGCGAAGAATGAGGTTATTGCATGGGAACGCTTGGCTGACAAACTGTCAAAGATTCACGACGCGGCGAGTTCGGTTAAGTTCAACAACGGGAGGGCAGATCAGATAGGAAATGGACAGAGGTGTGATAAGCGCCGTACGTACCGGGTGAAGGACAATTTGGTCGTCGATCACGTCAATGGAAGAAATGCGAAGCTGAAGGATATTTTACGCGGTAATTTGGGTATCTTGCATAGATAATTTTAATAGATAAATTGGCAAAGTAGCTTAGCGGCTAGAGCGTCTGTCGGTGAATGCTACAGGAGACGTTGGTTCGAGTTCAACCTAGTCACTTTAAAAGAAACAAGATGAATGAAATTATTTACATAGCGAGTCCTTACTCTCATACTGATCCTGCTGTTGTTCAGTCGAACTTTGAGACGATCGAAGTATTGTGCACGGTGCGTTAAGAACGGCGAGGTATTAATATCACCGATAACGTATGGACACATGCTCCTCACGTTCGAGGAGATGTCCAGCAGCTGGGAGTTCTGGACCAATTTCTGTCTGTCCATCCTGGTGAAGTGTGACAGGATCCGTGTGGTGAAGATGGATGGAACAAGTCAGCCGGGTGAAATGCGAGCTGAGCTGTGCAAGGGATCATGATATACCGATAGAGTACGTAGAGCACATAAATGGAAATTTTTATAAAACTATAAATTATTGATATATGGAACCGAAAGACTTATCAATTATTGAACTGAAGAAGTTTCATAAAGTGATGCAAGAAAAGAAAAAATGTGCAAAAGATAATGAGACAAAGGCCAAAGCTATGATTGTTCTCAGTATGTTAGATGAAGAATTAGATAGTAGAGGTTACGACGTTAAAAAATTATTTAAAAATTATGAAATATGAGTAATTGGAATGTAATAAAAACAAAGATCGAAGTATTCGATCACCCAGACGCAGAACGTCTGCAGTTGGGAAAGGTAGGAACGTATCAGGTCGTCGTGCAGAAAGGACTGTATGAGGGCGGGGAGGAAGTCGTATTCGCGCCGGAGAAATCTGTGCTTACTGGTGAACTAGAGAAGGAATACAAGAATTACCTTGCTGGTCCAGATCAGAATAGGGTTCATGCCGTTAGATTAAGAGGTGAGCTGTCGTGTGGAATCATAATCCCTCCCCACCTTATTGTCGCACAGTGTGGTAAGACCATTGACGAGATACCTGACGATGAACTTGCTAAAACACTAGGTATAACCAAGTACGTCCCAGAGGTTCCTGTCGAGATGAATGGTTTGGCAGAACCTATTACCTACGACAACCTTTCTGTAAATCATGATGTAGAACAGTTTGGCGTGTATGCTTCAAATTTTGTAGATAATGAAAGAGTTGTGATTACTTGTAAATTACATGGTTCGCAAATTGTTGCATATTATGCGATAGATCAAAATGGTAGTGTACATAAATGGGTATCTACAAAAAATTACAATGCTGCAGGATTATGTTTGACAGAATCTACTACTAATTTTTATTGGCGGGCTGTTAATGATATTAATTTGTGGGATTTAATTTCATATAGAGTAACAAAAGATAATATTAATCTTATAAATAATTGTCTCTCCAAATGGTGCTATGTTGTTCAAGTATTTGGTGAAGCATTACCGTGTCAAAGTTTAAAATATGGATTTAGTGCACCAACAATGAAGATATTTGGTGTTGTATTTAATGGCGAATCTATACCTTATGATCAGTTAACAGATGAATTACAGAAACATTGGGTACCTATTTTATATGACGGACCATACGAAAATATTCAGGAATTAAAAAAATTAGCACTTGGTAATGAAACAGTTTCTGGTAAAGAATTACATATTAAAGAAGGTATTGTAATTAGACCTTATAAGGATCGGAGAGCTTCTGACGGTACATGGTTAAAAGTTAAAATAATTAATAAGGCTTATAAGGAAACAGGCGAAGAGTTTTCATAAATATGTGTGAAGTAGTCAACATTAACAAAGATCCGTTCGACGTATACATCGGCAGACACCCCGACCCGATAAAGGGAAAGTGGGGCAACCCGTTCTCGCACAAGATGGGCACAATGGCGTTGTTTAAGACATCCACCAGGAAGGAGTCTATAGTTAGGTACGAATCGTACCTGTTGTCCAACCAAGAGCTCATGGACAGTTTACATGAGCTTAAGTTTAAAACACTTGGATGCTGGTGCAAACCTAATAAAATATGTCATGGTGATATTTTAAAAAAATATGTGGACAAATTAGAGAAGGGGTTTCCTGCTACTTTATTTTAATAATTTTTTAAATTCATCATATTGCTTATCAATTATAAATATAAAATTATATCCATTTGTCAAGCACGCTTTCTTTTTTTCTATATTTTTTTCTAGTTCATAATTATACACATAAGTAGATTTAATTTCCACGGTAAGTTTTTCTATTTTTTACGAAACAAATTATAAAAAAAGGATAAATAGATTATGATGTGTTACAGTTTACATACGGTTAGTTCGGCAGGATCAGATTGCGATCGTACATTCGTGTACGGTGAATCGTCATATCTGGCGGCAGGGCAAACCATATCAACTAAATCAATTAACATGTTATAGGCGCGGAATAAAATAAAAACCGCGTTTGAATTAAATTCAAGGCGGATCTCAAGGCATAAGTTCTTTCCCGCCGAGGATAAAAAGGAGGACTTATGAAAAATTTAACTTTAGTACTTAACGCGGATGATATACCGTTGAATGTTGCAACTCAGGTGCGGGCGTTTAACCTTGTCTTTAAGGGTAAGGCTACTATCGTTTCGCACGACGAGGGTAACCCTATGTTGAGCGAGTATAACTCGTACAAGCGGCCTATCATAATCAGGCTCACCAAGTGGGTGTATGTTCCTCACAAGAAGCAGATGCCATTAACCAGGCATAATATATACAAGAGAGATGGACACCAGTGCATGTACTGTCCTTCTACAAAGAAGTTGACACTAGACCACGTCTTGCCAAAATCTAAGGGTGGTAAGAATACGTGGGAGAACCTCGCAACTTGCTGTGGCAAGTGTAACAGCAAGAAGGACAACAAGACTCTGGAAGAGGCAGGCATGAAGCTCAGGTTCATGCCGTTTGCTCCTGACTATGCGTTCTTTGTGAATTTTACTAGTGTGGAGCACGCTCACTGGACTAAATATTTTGAGGACAAAAAGAAAAAGGGATACTGATGTATCCCTTTTGTTTTACTGCTTTGTTTCGTGTATTCTGAATTCAACTTTCGGCATCATTGTACCCTCTGCAATTATTTCAAACTCGTTATTATACCTTTTGTATCCCATTACTGTACAATACTCGTTGATTAATGTTTGTATTGGTTTGTCATCGAATGGATTAGTTTGGAATGCATATATGAAATCGGCATGCAGCATGATTTGTGCTTTGTTAACATGTCCATCAATGAACGCACATCGGATATTCTCAATGATACCCATCTCATTGGTCATAAGTCTGGAATCATCTGTAATATAGAATATACACCAGGCGTGCGTATCGCACAATTCTTTAACACGCGTAGTAGATAAATTCCGCCATGCGCTGACTTGTATGAATTTAACAGATGCCTGATCAGCATCTTGTAATATCTGACCAGTAACATTGTTAAGATAAAATTGTGGTTCGGTGCAGAATAGAACCTTGTTCATATCAACACCAAGTGTCTTAAGAAAGTTTTTTGATTTTTTGAGGGATTCATTGAATTTCCAGTTTTCTATGTCAGCGTGACTGACCTGTTCCAACATTTCTTCTATTGATAGCGGGGATCCGCCTTGTTTTATCGCCTCATCGCGTGAATTGATTTTGTTCTGTTTTCTCTCATCAGAGAGTACATAGTTTCCGAAGGATATTATATCCTTTTCATTGTAGTAAGTAACCATAATATTCGTTTCATTTAGGTTTCATATAGCCTATATTGACTATAACTATTTTTTATATAAATATTTTGAAAATTGTTTCGTTCTGGTTCTCGTGTATCAGGTATTCATATTTTTTTCATATTGAGGTATATAATATGATTAACTAAATTAAATTGTTATGGCTAAGCAGTCAGAAAAAGATTTACAAGAAGAGATAAGACAGAACCTTGAGAGCCTATTGGGAGACGATCCAATGGTTGACGCGAAATCGCCAGCTACAGCGGCAAACGCATCGCAGCCGGTAGAACGTCAACAGCAGAACGGCGTTGCCATTGATGGAGGAACAGACCTAGGCGACAAGCTCCAGCACCCATTCTCGGTTCCGATGGATTTTCATGTCAAGCGTAAGGAGGCGATGACCGATGCCAAGAGGACGCTTAAGTCGCTGATGGACTTCTATCTCGGCAGCAAGATAATAAAGAAGAACGAATACGTCAAGTACAAGAAGAGGGTTGACGAGATGAGTCTATCCAACATGATGTTCGCGATAGAGACCTCACAACACGCAGTGATAAAGTTGCTCGAGGAGATCGACATGGGCAATACTCACCCTAGAAACTTTGAGGCAATATCAATGCTAAACAGCAACATGATGAACATGATAAAACACCAGCAGGCACTATTCGTCACGATGGAAGAGGGATACAAGAAAATCAAGAATGACCACGAAGCAGTAGAGGCCGAGGACCGTACAGTTGATGCTACATCAGAGGACGTTACCATACTGGACGGATCATTCAAGACCAGGGGCACTAAGATGCTAATGGCCAACCTACAAAAGACGATAAAGGCTAACGCTACAGAAGAGATTACGGAGTCAGTGCCAAGACTTACAGATGTACGCAACAGGCCTGAAAATACTGTGTCAGGTATACTGAAAAAAAAATTAGATTCTGATGATTCTGATGATTCTGATGAAATATATGGTGATCTTGATGAACATTTCTAAACAGACAAAATCATTTTTAAAATATCATCCCAATTTATACTGAGCCCTGTTATTCTAATTAATTGTATATTATTTTCTCGACAGAACTTAGATTTAATTTTATCATTTTCTTGTTGTACTTTAAATCGGTCGTCACCACCAAAAAACTTATATGACTTCTTATGCTGTTTTCCATCAAATTCAATACAACATTGATGATCCGGTATGTAAAAATCAAAAGGTAATGTTCGTTTTCTTCGGCAACCACTAAATTTGTACTGCTCAATAAATCTAATATTATTATCATTCAGAAAATTAGCAATCTTCGTTTCACCATGTGACCTCCTACATATTGGACAACCTTGCCCGCGTAGATGATTATTGGGTAACTGTAAAAAATCCCCGTGTTTATTCTTTTTACAAGTGATAATCAATTTCTTCTTGCTGTGTACGTAAACAGTCTTCATGTAATCGTACGTATTGCCATGCACTTCCTTGAATAGTTTGATGTATTCCTCTGTATCTGGCACGTTAGTATGTGCACACTTAGGACATCCACTGCCTGATCCGTGTGATACATGATTTTGCCGGAACTCACCATGTGTTTTACATATTATAGTTACCCTTTTATGTGCACCTACATAATCTACTTTACTGTAATCATATAAATCACCGTGTATTTTTTGTGCGTGTTCGATGAAAGTTTCAGTCGTTAGTTTACAAGTTCCTGTACATTTAGGACACCCAGCACCATTTGTGTGTGCATTAGGACACTGTTCAAATTCACCGTGATCCTTACATATTATAGTAATCATCTTCTGTGCACCTATATATACAGATTTAGAATAATCATATAAATCACCGTGTACAAGTAAAGCCTTCTCCTTGAAGTAATCAGTTGTTTTTGACACACCTTTTATGGTCCTAGCCCGTCCACATTTTGGACAGCCTGCGCCGTTCAAATGTAATTTTGGTGTCTGTGAAAAAATTCCGTGCACTTTACAAATAATATCAACTTTGGTTGTTGTATTTTTAAAAACAACGGACATGTAATCATAATTATCATTGTGTATCAGAATTGCTCGGTTTATGAACTCTTTATGGTTTAATTTCCTCATTGGTTTTTCATTGTATTTACTTTATATACATACCGGTTTTTAAAATATATATATATAAATAAACTAACAAAAATGAATCAAGAACTAGCAATTAATAGTTGGACAACTGAGCGAGTTAACGATATACTATTTCGTTTGGATAATGGATTTAAGACTAAAGAAACTCCATTCTGGGATGGTAAACCTGAGTGGCGTGCTGCAAATATTACATTTGAATATATATCAGAAGAAATTGATATATTAAAAAAGTGTTCGACAGATATTATTTATTTCGCTAATACTTTCTGTTATTCGATGACTGATGATGGAATACAAAAAATTGTACTACGAGATTATCAGGAGGATGTACTACGAGATTATCAAGACTATAGATTTAACGTTTTTCTTGCGCCCCGTCAGATCGGCAAGGCCCAGCCATTAGATTCAATTGTATGGTGTGAATCAGGTAAAGTGTTATTTGGCGATTTACAAGTTGGCGACAGCATATATGGTGCTGATGGTAAACTCACCAATGTTATAGGTATTTATCCACAGGGCGTAAAAGACATCTATGAAATTACATTTTCCGACGGTGCCAAAGTTCGATCTTGTGCTGAACATCTTTGGACTGTGAAGACAGCAGATGGCAAGGAACAAACCAAGGAACTGAAAGATATAATGACAGCCGGCGTATTAAACACACGGGGTGATTATAAGTGGTTCGTGCAAACCACTAAACCTGTCGAATTTCCAAAGAAAAAATTTATCATTGATCCGTACACATTGGGCTTACTTATTGGTGACGGCTGCATATCCCAATCGTATACTTCCTTTTCTACGAATGACTTGGAACTGGTTGATCACTTTAACGAAGTTTGTGAAGATCATGATGTCGTATTCAAAAAACATAAATCGATGAAATTATGCAAATACGTCATAACTGGTAAAACTTGGAGAAGCAATCACATCAGAACCAAACTTAATTTGTTGGGATTGGGCGGCAGCCGATCAGAAAACAAATTTATACCTAGTGAGTACTTGTATGGATCAATAGAGCAGCGTATTGCATTATTACAAGGATTATTAGATACCGATGGTCACTGCTCGCCTAAATCAAATATAGAATATTGCACAGTTTCACCACAGCTGGCCAAAGATGTTCGACAGTTGTGTGAATCGCTAGGTATTATAGTACGTACAAGTACTAAGATACCTACTTATACTTATAAGGGTGAATCAAAGAATGGACAATTAGCGTATAGATTAAAATTGCAACTACCCAACGATTTTACATACCCTGTATTTAGATTAAAACGAAAACAAGATAATGTTAGGAATAAGTATTACGATTGGAGCAGAATGCGTGGTATAGCAAAAGTTGAGCTTGTCGGTAAAGAGGAGGCACAGTGCATACAAGTAGATAATGAAGATCACTTGTACTTAACAGATCACTTTATACCAACACACAATACAGTCATAACCGGCATATACCTAGCTTGGTATCTATTATTTAATACTGATAAAAATTTAATGGTATTGAGTAATACCGGAACAACAACAGAGGAGATCATGGACAAGATAAAAACAGTTCTGTCTAATCTACCATTTTTTATGAAGCCTGGCATTTTTGTCAACAATGTCATGAGTATGAAATTCGATAATGGGTGTCGTTTAATAGGACGAACGACTACAAAAAATTCAGCAATTTCGTTCACTATACATAATTTATTTTGTGACGAGTATGCACATGTGCATTCAACATTTATTGAGCCATTTTGGCGTTCGGTCTACCCAACATTATCATCATCTAAAATTTCAAGGTGTACTATTACGTCTACGCCGAATGGCATGAACAAGTTTCAAAACATATACCAGGGTGCGGTCGATGGTCTTAATGATTTTCATCCAATACGTATCGACTGGTGGCAGGTGCCTGGAAGGGACGAGGAGTGGATGAACTCCGAGATCGCTAATCTCGGATCCATAGAGGATTTCAATCAGGAGTATGGTAACCAGTTTTTGGCATCTGATAAGTTGTTGTTGGACGGATCTACGCTAGGAAGCATGCGTAAAACACAGACAGAATTTAGGTGGATGGAACTTGACGCTTTAAACGACCTGATTGACTACGAGAAGCTTACGTGGCATCCCAAGTTCGATTTTGACAATGTGTCTGACACTGATCAGTTCGTATTTTCTGTTGATACTGCGAATGGCGGTGGCGGTGACTACTCAGTTATAAACATATTCAAGCTGATACCTACTCCTATACGTATGATCAAAAAGAAGATCAAGTATCAGGACGAGAGCGATTTCTTTTCGCTAATGCAAGTAGGCTTGTTCAGGAGCAATCGGCATAACATAGAAGAGCTTCAGGTGATACTTGAGGGCTTAATGTTCGGCGTATTTAAACCTGAGCAGGTCAAGGTTGTATTGGAGATGGACTTCAAGGGTAACTTATTATATGAGCGCATATCACAGCACGAATCATTCTGGGAAGACATATTCATACACACCAAGCACTCGCAGGCTGCTATACGGCTGATGCCTGGCACAAAGCTTAATCCTAAGAACAAGCTGGAGTACTGTATGGAGCTGAAGAGACTCGTCAAGAGTGCCAGGATAATAACGTATGAAAAACAGACTTTTGGCGAGCTAGCTGCGTTTGGCATCAATTCAAAGGGTTCGTATTCGAGTCAGAGTGGTCATGACGATATTGCTATGACGATGGTTAATCTAACTGTATTTTTCGATAGTCCTCAATATTATGAGATGGTAGAGAATATATATGATTATCTATCTGATAAGTATAAGAAGACAATTGAGGAAAAAATGAACTCTGGTACAGACGAAGCAGATTTCGATTTTGATGATGTAAAAGATCTACTATAAAAAAAACTTTTAAGTGTTACCATTTTCTGCGCGGCTATCGTGATATATAATAAAATGTTCTGGACGTACTAATTGGAAAAATTTCATGACGCGCGGGATATATAGATAAAAATAATTCATCTAAGAATGGCACAAAAAATAAGGTTAGACCTAAGCAGGTTCAAAGCAAGTGGTGTTTACACTCTTGAATTCGACCAGAGCGAAAATATCATACTAACGCCACAGACTATTCGTCTGGTTGTTGGATTCTCTAAAAAAGGTCCTTTTAACGCACCAGTATTTTGCCCAGACATCAAAACAGCGAGAAGGGTATTTGGAGACATTGATTCTTCACTAGAAAGAAAAGGATCATTTTTCCACAGATCTTTGTTCACATGTTTACAGAACGGACCCGTGTTCGCTCTTAATTTGTTAAGCTTAAATGACGACGACACGACATCACCTGATGCATCTGACAAGATAAATTATTTATCGTTCTCTGTCGATTCTGGAAGCGCTGGATATTCACTTCCAACACACGCTGTAGAAGACAACGGTGTATCGCACTTGAAACTATTTAGTTCATTCTACAACAAAGAGAGATTCTGGTTTCCAGATCCTTCTTACTTCTTAGCTACTGTTTCTGCTACGGCAAGTGACAATGGTAAACTGTTAAACTTTACTAACCTCGGTAAATCGCCGTTGTCAGTGATGGTGTTAAAGTCTGATGTTAAGGGATACGATCTTACCGCTAAAGAGTGGTTCGCGACCGGAGGACAAACAAAGCCTGACTTCATCAACGATAACGATTATATCAATGATTTCTTCATCGACGTTATTGCCGTAGAAGGTAATTGGACAGACTATGCAGCATTATCTATCGATCCTGTTTACAGCACGTACTTCAACGCGAGAGGCGTCATCAAGGCTAATTTAACAGCATTCTTATCATTACCTGAGGTTACGACAATTGCTAGTGTGACTGGTACTATAATACCAGATTTCATAGACAAGAACGGAGTTAATCAATACATCCAGGTTATCGTAAACAATACGGTTGCTACAACTGGAATGTTTGTAGCCGTTAACGAGCAAGCACTCGATGACCTAAGCAATAACGATTTTGGACTTGACCTTGTTGGTCACAACTTGATTGCTGGTATAACCGGTGGTCAAACTGAGATCGATTTTATTTCGTACAAAGCACCACTCATAAACGATTACGAATATGCTGACGTCGTTCCTACATACGTTTTTGTTGGTTCGCCTTATACATCACTTATTGCAGACGAGACCACACAGATATACATAGATTGGAAAGCTGGTATTATTACAGACCAAGACTACATCATCAAAGACGGCGCAGGTACTAAGCAGTATCTTAAGTTCTTCTCAGGTGTTGACGGTTTAGGTACGGCTTACGTTGAAGTTAAAGCGTACGACAGTATCGATTTTACTTCACAAGAAAACATTGCAACTTTCGGATCTACGTATAACACAGCTGGTGCACTAGTTGCAACCAACCTTAACATAGTTTCTATTTATGGAACATACAATGAATTTGTAAATACAATTAGTGCATCAACACTTACACCTGTGCCAACATTATTGGCTAATGAGTTCATCGTTTCAGCAGTAGATGCACTAAAGGTTCCAGTCGGTGATTTAATCGTGGACTCTTCTGGCACCAGATTGACACGAATCGTAAGAACTGTACAGTATGACATCGCAGGTAACGTTAAGGTACAAACCACTATTCCTGTGAAAGTTTATCCGTATAACCAGGTACAGAAATTCGAGAAGATACAAGACTTCGTACAAGAGTTTCAGTTCTACAGTGTTGCTGGATTTGCATTATTGGAGAAACACCAACCTAACGGATCTACTTCTAGGATGAATGAAATTTTAGACGTTATCTATAACACAAACTTAGCGGTAACACTTAAGAGCAAAGATGCTATCAACTTTAGATACATCGTTGACACGTTCAACGGCAGTCTTGAGCCTAACTCCAAATGGAGACTTTCTAAGCTCGCTAAATTAAGACAAAAAGCACTTGCACTGATCAACACGCCATCTATAAAGCAATTTATCGACAGCACTGATCCAAGGTTCACCGATGCACCTACATCGTCTAATCCTAAGCCGCTATTAAATACAAGGTATATCTCGACTGGTGGTAACCTATCGTTGAACCCAAGCTTCGTCTACTCGTTAGTCGATGAAGAGCTAGGATCTAAGTTCTGTGGATATTTCGCACCGAACCTTATGCTTAGAGAGGGCGGTAAGAACATTTCTGTTCCACCATCAGCACACGTTTCCAACTTGTTCATAAACAAGTTTATAAACGGTACGCCTTATGCTATCGTAGCTGGTCCAAGAAGAGGTCTTATATCTGATCCTAACTTAGTTGGTGTGGAATACGAATTCTCAGACGAAGATAGAGAGTACATCGAGGTATTCGGTATCAACCCGATCATCAGGAAGAGAGGACAAGGAGTTATGATCTATGCTAACCAATCTGGTTTTCAGAGAGTCAACTCGGCGTTCAATAACCTTCACGTTAGAGATTTACTTATCACTATCGAGACTGACATTGAGGCAATCCTTGAAAACTACCTGTTCGAATTCAACGATCCATCAACTAGACTTGAGATCAAAACTAAGGTTGACAACTACTTAGAAGGCGTTCAGTCTGCCGGTGGAATCTTCGATTTCGTTACGATCATGGACTCTTCTAACAACACAGCCGAGATAATCGACCAGAACATAGGTATCATCGATGTGATCTTAGAACCTGCTAGAGGTATCAACAAGTTCATCAACAGGGTAACCGTTGTAAGAAATGGAGCTGTTGCATCTGGAGGATTCACAGTTGCATAAATAAACGGGTCCTGACTTCGGTTGGGACTATTAAATAAATGGGTCCTGACTTCGGTTGGGACTCTTAACTTAATACAAAGAAGATGAAGAAATTAAGCACAATAGACGAATTTATCAATGAAGCATTGCAACCTGGTGAAGATAACATCGCCAATGGTGCTGGAATACTTACCGTCAAACGCACAGACGACAATCAGGGATTTAATATTAAAATCAATTTTCAAGGTTCAGTACACGATGGGGACATACCTAACGATGCACAAGAACAGTTACGTAAGGTAGCAAATGAGCTAGGTGAGATACTTGCTGAAAAATTGGATTGGATAAATTAAACTGAAATATGAAATTATGAAACATATTAAATTATTTGAAGATTTTAATGCAGGTAAGCGCGAATCAATAGTATCTGCATTTGATAATAAACAAGGTAACTTGTTAGGCAGTAATCGATCGCATTTGTATCATTTACTTAAAAAATTTTCAGACAGAAAATTTAGTAATTATATTTCACATACTAGAAAACCCAAAAGTTTTTGGGACAAAATGTTTGACGGACTTAACGGTTCTGATCTCATAGATAAATTTTTAACGCTTCCTGAAGTAAAAGAAAAATTTGAAATCTTAAATAAACTTGTTAAGAAACATAAAGTATCAATACAACTTGATGATACTCTGAAATTAGACGACAAAATACTGGATTTTGGTATTTCAGTATCTTTAGATTTTGATATAACCGGCGAACCGGAAGATATAATGAGTTTCTTGAGTGACAAACGTATTAAAGATGTTATAATATTTAGGATAAATGACAGTGGATATGATGATAAAGATCTAGCTATCATTAATAAAAAACTTGGCAAAACGTTAACACCTGAAGAAGATAAGTTGGTACAAGAATTATTTGACGAAATTCCACAAAAAGGAAAACAAATATTACAAGATAGTCTTACTGATAAGAAATAATGATAAGTGGTGTATATCAAATATTGAATACAGTTACTAATAAAATTTATATTGGTAGCACTATAGATATTGATAAGCGGCAAAGAGAACATTTTAATCTTCTTAAATGTGATAACTATCCAAACAATTATTTACAAAATGCTTGGAATAAATATGGAGCAGATTCATTTGTATTCGAATTATTAGAAGCAACTAAATCTGATAAAGATTCTATCATTGAAAAAGAACAACATTATTTAGATACGTTACAACCATTCGGTGATCATGGATATAACATTTGTACTGTTGCATATAGTTGTCTTGGTATAAAGCGATCCAAGGAGACCATACGACGTTTAAGTGAGGCAAAGCTCGGTGATAAGAACCCGATGTATGGTAGGATTGTTTCTGCTGAAACTAGAAAGAAGTTAAGTGACGCAAAAAGTGGTGACAAACATTGGTCTTATGGTATTAATAGACCAGAAGAGACCATTGATAAAATACGAAAAGGTACATCAAATAAAGTTATCACTGATGTCACCAAAGATAAACTTAGTACATCTGGTAAACAAGCTTGGTCAAAAAGAAAATCATATTCGCGACGAGTTTCCGTGAACGGAGAGATATATAAATCAATAAGGGCAGCAGCTGAAGATCTAAATGTTAATAAAGATACAGTTTCTTATAGATGCGAACAAGATAACTACCCTTATTATAAATTTATAACTAAATAAAAACCAATACGATATGTCAGGCCTCTCCCATTATAAAAACTCCAAAGCAGGAATGAACAATTTTGAACCTGTATATTTGAATCTTTTTGAAGTGACGTTGGTTCCGCCAACTGGCATCAATGCGGGTACTGGACAGAATGGACAGAACTTGATTCTTGAGCATGTTAAAAAAGTATCTGGTCTTGAACTTGATAAGAATCCAGGCGTTGTCGAACAACACTACAAGTTTGCCAAGAGACGTTATGCTGGTTCTAAGCCGGACACGACTACTATGGACATTGCGATCGACTTCGAGATCAACTTGAACGAGGCAAACTCGATGTACATATTCAAGACTCTTAGACAGTGGTCTGATCTTATATACAACCCGATGACTGGCGGTATGGCTCTTAAGAGAGACTACGTTGGATC
>Ga0210033_1001412_pt1 | contig 21965 bp, 18 predicted proteins | sample CryGeymeta201501_FD_185465 | JGI IMG/M metagenome (GOLD analysis project Ga0210033, IMG submission 185465) | Groundwater microbial communities from Crystal Geyser aquifers in Utah, USA - Crystal Geyser metaG 2015-01 (SPAdes) (version 2) | ecosystem: Environmental > Aquatic > Deep subsurface >... | reverse complement strand
GAGGGAGTGGGCCCAGAGGCCCATGACCGAGCAGAAAACCCGCATGGGGCCAACCCAGTCTGCATCTCGGTTGAGCCCGCAGGGCAGGGGGTTCTGTGAGCGATAGCGAGTCTGGGGTGGGTTGAGCCCGCAGTGCAGGGAGCTCCCTGAGCGTCAGCTCAGGGAGGGCCCTGCGTCGCGGGCTCAACGTGCCCCAGACGAGCGAACTGTAATAGCGAGTCTGGGGTGGGTTGAGCCCGCAGTGCAGGGAGCTCCCTGAGCGTCAGCTCAGGGAGGGCCCTGCGTCGCGGGCTCAACGCGCCCCAGACGAGCGAACTGTAATAGCTCGCAGAACCCCCTGCATCGCGGGCTCAACCGAGATGCACGACGGTCTAGAAGATACGAGGAAACACGGCATATATTTTTGAAACGGCTTCTCAGGCTGGGGCAGCCTCGCGTCCGGCTGCGGGGTCCAGCTCACTTCCCACGTGGAGAAGACATGGATTCACCCTCTTCGTTCAGGCAACCTCGACCGCTTCTGCTTCGGCTCTGGCACTGGCTCAACGCTTTGGCGATCCTCGGCGCGCTGGGCACGGTGCTGTTGCGCAAGACGTTCCTGAGCTGGCGGGACAACGCGCAGCTCATCGAGACCCGAATCCACGAGTTGGGCGGCACGATCTCGACCGACGACGCCGTGACGCTCGCCAAGGCGATCCGCGCGCCGATGTGGGAGTGGCACACCATCATCGGCTCCATTCTGGTCGGATTGTTGGCGCTGCGCGTGGTGGGGGCGCTCGTCGACCGAACGCAGGGACCGGTGCGCAACGCCAGGGTGGAGGTCCGTCGATTCTTGTCACTCCCTCGGGCGGAGAGGCGGGGCGGCGTCCACCAGATGATCGTCAAGGTCGGCTACGTCGCCTTCTACGCAACCCTCGCGTTCATGGGCGCGTCCGGGCTGTCGATGCACTTCAAGGACGCGCTCGGCGTGTCGAAGGCGCTGGTCGAGACGCTCAAGGAGGCCCATGAGCTCACGATGTGGTTCTTCGTGGCGTTTGGGGTGGCTCACGTCGTGGGCGTCGTGGTCGCGGAGCTGCGCGGTGAGCGTGGGCTGGTCTCCGACATGATTCATGGGGGGGAGCCGAAGGACCCATGAGGTCACGCGCGGACAACCGCGGGCGCAGCCGACGGCGGCTTCGAGCTCAGCGATGCGCGGCACCGCGAGGGTTCAGGCGTCGAGGTTGAATGGATGGGTCGGTTGTGGCGTGGGCTTGGGGCGCTCCACGGATGGGCCGGGCGATGAGGGCGCGCGGCGGGTCAAGAGGTCCCCGATGCGGGGCGTGACGAATCGAGTGGGGATGCAGGCCCCGGCAATGTCGGGCCAGACACGGGTGAGGCCGGAGGCACGGCCGACGCAGCCGACACGGGCCAACAGGACGCAGGCCACGACACCCGCGGAGACACCGACGGTGGCGCTGGCGACATCGGCGCGCCCCACGCGCCAGCCTCCGGCGGCGTCGAGACCAGCTGCGGTTGCTCCGCGGTCGCCCTGAGCTGCTGTCTGGCGAGGCGCTGCTCGGTCTGCTGGCTGTGGTGGGGCTGGCGGTCAGGAGCGGCCGACGAGCGTGAGGCTGGGCTTCGGGGGGCACGGCTTGCCCTGTCGAGCTGAGCGGGTGGACTCCGCGTCCCGACAGATCCGAGGGGGCGCAGTCCACTGCGTCCGCATCTTCGGAGCCACAGCTTGACAAGTCGGTAGCGGCGAGTTAGAGGAGCTTGAACTTTTGAGCAGGCTATCGCCCACTCCTTGCCCCCGGTGCCCGTCATGACCGCCCGCCATGCCAAGCTCCCGCCGCTCTCCGACGTGGTGTTTCGCCGCCTCTTTGACGACGAAGGGCAGGACGCGCTCCTGTTGCACCTTCTGAACGCGCTGCTGGCCTGGCCCGAGCCGCTGATGACGATCACCCAGATCCCCAGCCACCGCGCCGGGGAGGAGGCCGACGACAAGGAGCCCGTGCTGGACGTGGTGGGGCGGGACGGGCGGGGAAGGCAGCAGAACGTGGAGGTGCAGCTCGACCCCAAGGCGGCGTTCCGCGAGCGCACCCTCTTCTATTGGGCACGCCTCTACACGGGACAGCTCCGAAGAGGCATGCCCTACCAGCAGCTTCGACCCACGGCGTGTATCTCCATCATCGACTGGAACCTGCGTGACAAGGAGGAGAGAGAAAAGGCTGAACAGGACGCCGAGGTCAAGGCCTGGGAGTCCCTCCCCTCCGCCACCTCACCCACTGCACCCGCTGGCCCTGGCGTGCCCGCCGACCCCGCCGACCCCGCCCCGCTGGGCTGGCACCACATCTACGAGCTTCGCCGCCGCTCCGACAGCCACCTCCTGACCAACCACCTCGAGCTGCACTACATCGAGGTGCCGACGTTCAAGGCCGCGGTGGCGACCCTCCAGGACGCTACCGACCCGGAGAAGGAGTGGTTATACTTCCTCTGTTATACCGCCGTGAGTCGCAGTCGAACCCGCGATGCAGGGCCCCCTGCGAGCTCTCGCTCGCACGGCTCCCTGCCCTGCGGGCCCGACTGCGACTCAGGCTGGTCTACGGCGACCGCCTCTCCCCCGAGGACGCCGCCAAACTTGGGCCCCACATCCAGAGGGCCGAGGAGAAGCTCCGTATGATCAGCCAGGACGACATCCTGAGGCGACAACACACCGCAGCGCTCAAGGCAAAGCTCGATCGCCTCGCTGAGATCCAATATGCAAGAGACGAGGGGATCGAGAAGGGGATCGAGAAGGGGATCCAGAAGGGGATCGTCGCCGGGCAGAAGCGCACCCTCGTCGACATCCTCACCCTCCGGTTCGGCGCGTCGGAGGACTGGGAGGCGCTGCTCGCCCTGGTCGGCTCGGAGGAGGCTCTCGGCGCCCTGACGGCGGTCGTCGTCCGCGCCGCAGACACGGAGGCCGTCATGACCGCCATCGCCGCGGCGCGGGACGGGCAGGGGCTCAACGGCGGCCAGGGATGAAACGCTGCCGTTGTGGCGCCTGACACCCGAGGGCCGAGGAGAAACTCCGCATGATCAGTCAGGACGAGATCCTGTGACGTCAACACGAGGCGCAGTTCAAGGCAAAGCTTGCCCCCACCGAGGCTGAGGCCGCCCTCCAGGAGTTGACGGCGGTCATCGTGACGTCCAACGACCTCGAGGTCGTCAAGGCCGCCATCGCCGCGGCCACCGAGCAGGAGCTGCGCTGGTTGGCCGTGCCTGAACTTTGCGTTCTGAGCGAGCGCCCCCCACGCCTCCCGCCCCCAACGCCCCTGCCGCCAACACGCCCACCGACCTCGCGGAGGTCTCGGCAGTCTCGCCGCCTGGCCACGTCTCTCCTTGGCACGCGGTGGAGCACGCAAGGATGGCCCTCTGTGCCAATGTGATGTGAGACACTTCGAGGCCCGTAATGCTCACAAGAGGGCGTGGAGTCATCCATCATGAATGATCGTCAGGACGCGAACCCGGTCGAGGTCAACGGCAAGATGAACGGCAAGATGGGCGGGAGCGCCTCGCCCTCGTCGTCCACCGAGGTCGAAGCACCGCCCCGTCGGCGGCGCTTCACGCTGGAGCACAAGCGTCGTGTGGTCCAGGAGGCCGACGCCTGCACCGACTCCGGTCAGATCGGAGCCCTCCTGAGGCGCGAGGGCCTCTGCAGTTCTCACCTCTCCACCTGGAGAAAGCTCTTTGCCCGTGGTCCAAACCCCCAGGGACGAAAGCCAAAGAGCCATGACAAGCAGGAAGTCGAGCGTCTCGAGGCGGAGAACGCCCGGCTGGCTGAGCAGCTCCGCCCTAACACCCCCTGCCTCGAACCGTTGGCTCACCCACGCAAGTATCGCCTCCACCGGACGAACCGGAACACGGTCTGTCGCTCTGTCGCCCCGTCCGGCAGCACCCGCTCCACAACCTCACGCCGAGCCGTGGCGGAGACGCAGACGACACCGGCCTGATGGAGTCGCTGGACCGTGGCCATCGTCAGGCCGAACTCCCCGGCGATGAAGACCTGGGCGGGGCGCAGCTCGAGGATGGCGTCGCACAGGAGGTCGGCTTGCCTGGCGAGCGCGTCCTCGTCGGCGTCGGGGTCGACGTTGGGGAAGTCGAGGTGGATGGGAGGGCCGTAGCCGACGGCGGTGGCCGCCTCCACCTGATCGCGTGCCCAGTTGCTGACGGGGTGGTTGGAGCAAGCGACGAAGGTGCGGTCGGCGAGTGCGGCGGTGATGCGGTTGAGTTGCTCGTGGAGCTGGTCGCGCACGGGTGAGGGAAGTCGCGGGTTGTCGCGGTGTGCACAGTGCAGAACGTCGTTCCGAAGGTCGGTGAGCTGGGCGTAGCGCTGCGGGATGCCACGGGCCGCCTTGTCGTGCGAGAGCGGGAGCAGATGGGCCTCGACCGCGTTCCGCTGCGCAGTGAAGCCGCTCGAGTCGCCGTTTCTGCCTCCTGTGCCAGGTTGGATGATCGCCTCCGGGGGCAGTATGGCGAGGGTCCATGCGGAGATCAGAAGCTCGCGGAGCAGCGCGGAGAGCTCGGCGTAGCGCTGGGTCTTCTCGTAGAGCTTCGCCAGCTCGAGCATGGCGCCGATTCCCTTCGGGCTGATGGGCTGGTCGGCCTGGAGGCGCTTCGCCCAGTCCGACAGGCCCTCGACCTGCTCCTTGAGGGGCGGAACATGCGTCTGCAGGTCCAGAAGCGTGTCGCTGAGCGCGGCTTCGAGCGCTGGCGCGCGGCGGGTCAGGAGGTCCCCGGTGCGGGTCGTGACGAGGGCGTCCGCGAAGCTCTTGAGTGCGCCGCCGAGCTTCTGAAGCGACGGCCGGGCTTGGGTTCGAGCGTCGGGGTGGCGCATGAGCGTTCGCTGCTGGGCGTCGAGGAGGCGCTCGAGGTCGTCGGCGCGGCCGTGGCGCTGGAGGCTGTCGATGGCGTGGTCCCAGACCATGACGTCGAGGAGCTGGGTCAGGTCGAGGACGGGGGTGAGAGGAACGCCGGGCTCGAACAGCGCGTATAGGATGCGGAGGTCGATCTTCCGGTCGTCCCGGCGGAGCTGGGAGTTGACGTAGCCGGCCACCGCCATGCCGAAGACCGGCTGCGAACGGAAGCCGTGCGTCACGTCGAGGATGAGCTCGGTGGGGGCCTCGGGCTCCGTCCAGGCCAGGGGGACATCCTCTTGCCGTGGGGTCGGGTCGTCGAGCGGTCGGGTCGAGAGGCAGCGTCGAATGGCCTCGAAGATCGCCCAACGCTCCTCCTCGGTGCGGCCGTGCGGGATCAGCTGGAAGCCGACGCGGGTGGGCAGAGGGCAGGCTTCGGCGAGGAGCGTGGTGTACCTGGCGTCTGCGGCGAACCACTTTTCCCACACCTCCTGTGTGCCGATCACGATGATGCTCGTGGGCTCGCCAGTTGCGATCACGGTGGCGGCATCGTGCATCGCGGTCTCGCTGGTGCGGCGACCGTCGAGCTCGTAGATGCACGACTGATACTGGCCGAGGCCGAGGAAGGTGACGATACGTGCGCTCATGATAACTCCCGTTGATTCAAGCTCATGTCCAGGCGTGCAGCCACGGTGCAGCTGTAGCCTTGTCGGTCGATGTCACAGAGTGCGGCAGCCCCACGGTGCTGACAACTGAAGTTATCCTGGTGACGTTTTTGTGGGCACCCGTCCATCGAGGTGTGGAGTTTGTTGCTGGATGGTCAGCCCACGGCAGGTCACGCCGCTCGACGCCCATGAGCTCCCGCCGGAGCTCGTCCTGGAGTGGATCGATGGGGATGAGCCGTGCGCACTCCACGCGGTGGGTCGGACCGAAGGTGAGGTGACTTCGGCGGTACCCTTGAGGGGCGCACTGTAGCCGCAGCCGGACGGGGGCACACCGTTTGTCTGCACTTCATGAACGGTACGTGATCTCTGGAGTCAACTCGGGGAGTTGAAGGTGTGTTCGAGGAGTTTCTGGGGACGGGTCCAGGGTCTGAAGGTGTCGTCCAGAGGTCACTGGAGGGCAGTCGGAGGCCTGAGACCGGGGTCAAGCTTCTTCTGGAGGCCGGTCCTGGGCCTGAAGGTGGCATCCAGAAGCCCCTGGAGGGAGGTCGAGGCCGCTCCCGTGGGCAACGGCACGCCTCACTGCCGCACAAACCGCCGCCAACGCACGAGGTCCAGGTCCCTCGACAGCGCGTCCGGGCCCCCGTGCTCACGATCAGGTGGCTCCAGGGTGAGGGGCTGATCGAGCTGCTGGGCGTGACAACCGCCCGCGGCGACGACAGTGCCCTCAGCCATCCGTCTCATCGTGCTCGCCCGCGTCCGTCGCCGCCCGCCACGCCTCCTTCAGCCGCGTCAAGGCCGGCTGGTTGGCCGCGATCAGGCCGATGGCGTCCGTCAGGGCGGCCGAGAAGCCAGCCGACTCGTCACCGCCGAAGGCGTGGCAGCGCTCGTGGATGTAGGTCGCGAGGGACGAGGCGGGCAGCTCGGCCTGCAGAGCTTCATTGTCGAGCGTCAGCGACAGGATGCGGCGTCGAGCGCGCCTTCCGGTGCGGGACCACACCCCATTCGATTCATGCACCGTCTCAGCAATGCCACGCCACCCCGAGCCGTGGAGGTCCATGACGTTGACGCGGGGCACAGGGCTGGACGCGAGCAGGTCACCGAGGGCCTCCTCCGCGAAGGCGTCGAGCGCGAGGAGGCGCCGCTGGATGACAGTGGACGGCGTGATGGGAGCGGGGAAGCCGCCTGCCTGCTCGCACGCCTCCTCGATCCGAGGGTACCCGAGCCTCAGGAACGCGGCCTGAACGCGTGGTGCTCCAGGGGCGGCGTGGCGTGCCCACGCGAGCGCTTGTCGTCGGCGATTTCCTGCGTGCACGTCACCGCGCCTCAAGGGCTCGCAGACGAGCGCGAGCGGTCGCTCGGCTCTCCAGGCCCGAACCACCTCCGGGTCCCTCGCGATGCGATGGGCGAGCCGAGTGACGACGTTCGACCACGATCCGACGGCAAAGCTTCGAGGCGGCGCGGCGCGCCACTTTGCGCGGAGGAAGGGGAGCACACGGGCCGCGGTCGCGGCGGACATGTGGAGCGCGGCGTCACCGAGGGCATCCACGACCTGAAAGTCGTAGAGCGCGGGCCGATCTCGCTGCTCGGTGCGCACGGGGTCCATGGAGATGACGAACGGGATGGGGAGGGTCCCGCGCGCCTGATGGCCGAGGAACAGGAGCCCGTCGGTGTGTCTGCCGACCACGAAGGGCAGGTGGGCGGGGATGGGGACCTGTGAGCGGGCGTACACCGAGACGCGCTCCAGCGTGTCGAGCGGCTCGCCGAGCCAGGGGTTCTCAGGGTAGCAGAACGCCTTGTTACCATCGCCCAATTACAGAGCCGTTCGTCGGTGAAAAACTGATCCACCCCCGGCCCTGATCCGGTAGGTCTGCCACAGGACAGTGACCAGACCCCGGAGGAGAGATGCTGAAGATGGATCGCGCTCACGTTGTTCGACACAAGATCGAAGTGGTAGGCAAGAGCATCCGCGCCGTCGCCCTCGAGCTTCACCACAGCCGCAACACGATTCAGAAGTACCTGCAGGCGCCCAGCCCCGTCCGCCAGGCCTACTCGCCCAGGACCCGCCTCGTCCAGGACGAGGTCCGACCGCGCATCGACGCTCTGATCGCCGCGTGGAAGACCAACACGACCGACAAGCAGCGCATCACCGCTGCACGCCTTCACGCCGCCCTCGTCGAGGACGGCTGCCAGGTGGGACTCACCACCGTCACCGACTACGTCAGGGAGCTCAAGCTCAAGGGCCGCGAGGTCTTCATCCCGCTCGTCTGGATCGCAGGCGACGCCGCGGAGGTCGACTTCTTCGAGGTCACCGTCGACCTGGCCAGCGAGCGCATCAAGGTCTGGCTCTTCCTGATGCGCATGATGTTCTCCGGCAAGGACTTCGTCTGGCTCTACCGACGCGCCGACCAGATCAGCTTCCTCGACGCCCACGTGCGCGCCTTCGAGTACTTCGGCGCCGTCCCCACACGCGCCATCTACGACAACCTCAAGGCCGCCGTCACCAAGATTGTGCTGCCCCAGCGCGAGCTCTCCGCACGCTTCGTCGCCCTCACCCAGCACTACCTCTATGAACCCTGCTGCGCTCGGCCCTATCAGGGCCACGACAAGGGTGGCGTGGAGAGCCGTGGCAAGGGGATCCGCCTGGCGCACATGGTGCCCATCCCCCAGGGCGACACCCTCGAGGAGATCGCCCGGACCCTGCTGAACAAGGTCGAGCTTCAGGGCCAGCAGCGACGGGACCAATCCAGGGACAACCAGACCCCCGCCGAGCGCTTCGTCCACGAGCTCCCTCGCATGATCAACCTCGTGCCTCAGCGCTTCGAAGCCCGCCAGACGCAGCTCTGCACCGCGAGCCGGTCGGCGAAGGTCAAGGTCAACAGGGCGTGGTACTCGGTGCCATCGAGCTGGGCCAGTCGGGACGTCACCGCCCGTATCGGTGTCGAGCAGGTCGAACTCCGATGTGGGCAAGAGGTCGTCGAGGCCCCCGTCCAGCCCTCCGGTGGCTCCTACATCGGCTACCGTCACTACCTGCCCGAGCTGGCCCGCAAGCCCCAGGCCATCCGCCAGGTCGCCGGCCCGTTGCTCGAAGAGCTGGGGGCGCCGTTCGGGCAGCTCTGGCGCCTGCTGGTGGATGCCTACGGGCCACGAGATGCGGCGCGTCGGTTCGCGCGTGTGCTCAAGGCCATCGTGGAGCAGGGCGAGGACAAGGTGGCCCGCAGGGTGGCCCATGCCCTGCAATCCGACAGTCTGGAGGAGCTGCACCTGACCGCTCCACAATCCGAACCGCCGGAGGTGCCGCTGCCTGAGGGGCTCGATGAGGTCGATATCGAGACGGTCGCTGCGTCGAGCTTCGACACGCTGCTGGGCGGAGGTTGGCATGAATGACGCGGTCCGTGATGCGGTCATCGAGACCTTCTGCCGCGAGCTGAAGCTGCCGACGGTGCGCCAGGACTATCAGGACCTTGCCAGGGAGGCCCGTCAGGCGGACCTGGGGATGGAGGCCTACCTTCACCTGGTGCTGGAGGCCGAGGTGCTGGAGCGCAGACGGCGCAGCGTGGCGCGCCGTCTGCGCGAGGCGAAGTTCCCGGACATCAACACGCTGGACCAGCTGGACTACGGCGCCCTGAGCGGCATCACCCGTGGCCAGCTGGCCACGCTGGCGACGTGCGGTTTCATCGACGCCCACCAGACGGTGGTCATCGCCGGGCCCATCGGGACGGGCAAGACGCACACGGCCATCGCGCTGGGCGTAGAGGCCGCGCGGCGTCAGCGGCGCGTGTCGTTCGTGCGTGCGGCGGACCTTGTGCGTGAGCTGGTGGAGGCGCGTGACGAGCGTCGTCTGCTGCGTCTTGGGGAGCACTACCGTCGGGTGGAGCTGCTGATCATCGACGAGCTGGGCTTCGTTCCGTTCTCGGTGCAGGAGGGCGAGCTCTTGTTCAACCTCCTGGCTGACCGGTACGAGAAGGGCGCGGTGATCCTGACGACGAACCTGACCTTCGGCCAGTGGACGCAGGTGTTCCAGAACGAGAAGCTGACGGTGGCGCTGCTCGACCGCCTGACGCACCACAGCCACATCTTGACCACCCACGGCACCTCGTACCGCTCCCAACATCGTCAGGTCGCCAGCCCCAACGCCGCTGAGCCGGAGGTCGCCGATGTCTCACCCTGAGCCGACGCGTCTTGCGGTGCTGGACCTCTACAGCCGAACCCGCGAGCCCGTGACCGCCATCGCCGCCCGCTTCGGCATCAGCGTCAGCACGCTGTACCGCTGGAGGCAACTGCAAGCCAGGACGCGCAGCCTCGCCCCGAAGCCCCCGTCCACAGGTCGTCCGCCGAAGATCGGCACGGGCACCGAGGCTTCGCTGCGCCAACTCGTGACGAGCCATCCGGGTCTAACGCTGGCCGTCTACACCCGCCTGCTCGCCGAAACGACGGGGGTCAAGGTGAGCGAGGTGACCCTGGCGCGATGCCTCCGACGCCTCGGTCTCAGGCCCCCGACTGGAGAGGCCCATTTCGGACCCCCAAAAACGGGAATCGCTCCCACTATTTATGAAGGCTCCTCCTGACCGGTTCACATCGCCGAGCCCTTGACGCCGTCCACGTCAATCGGCTCTTCACAACACCCTCGGGGTGGATCAGTTTTTCGGCGATGAACGGCTCTGTCTTACAGCGACGGGAACACGCCGGCGCGTGCGCATCCGATTGGTCGGGCGGTGCGGCGTAGAGTATAAGAGTCCTCTGTGGCTCCGTGGTGGGCCTGGGCGAGGTGGATCGAACATGAACGACCTTTCGGACCAGCAGCGATGAGTGACTTGGAGCGCAAGGTCGCCGCAGCGATCGAGTCGGTTGAACTCCCCGTTGATCTCGTCGAGCAGATGAAGGCTCTTCTGGGGGAGAATACACGCTGGCTCGAGTTGGCGGCGCTGCTCTGTGCGAGTTTCAATCTCCCTGACCTCTTCTCTACTGTGCAGAAGGAGATCGAACGCAACCAGCAAGGGAAGAAACCTGAACCCTCGCGGTTGGGGTACGGGCTCTGGAGAGCAGGTGCGGATCGTGATGGAGATCGGCAGTGGCCTTCGCTGGCGTGGAGCCTCGCCTGCGCAAGCAACGAAGGCACGGGCAGCGTCGCAGCGGTCCTCGAGATGCATCCTGACATCTGGGCGGTCGACATCGAGGTCTGGTCGATGCTTCGCACGACCAGAGGTGAGGCGCCGGTGCCGTTGCGCGAGATCGCCTGGAGGTGGTTGACGAGTCCAGGGCGCAAGGTCGTTCAGAACCTGAAGATGCTGGCTGGTCTTCCGGGAGAGGAGCAATCGCGAGATTCTGGGGTGGTGGAGTGGAGCCGCGATCGGATCTACCGCGCGGCAGGGATCGAGCCTGGGTGTCCACCGCGCGATGACGGACCACCAGGTTGGTTGGAGCTGCACCGGGCCGTGCCGGGCTATCACCACCTTTGGTGCCCTGATGGCGGCGGACTTCGCGCGCTGCGGCTCATGGAGTCGGGGCGCCCAACATTCTTGCAGGGCATGGCGTTCGGTTGGCTGTTGAACCAGACGACGACGTCGCCGGTCTTCGAGATCGGAGATTGGCGGGACAGCTTGACCACGGCCTTGCCAGGCCGCGTCGCTCAAGCGTTCGGGCTCCTCTCCAGAACCTGCCCGGTGGAGGGCGACGCGGAGAGCCTGGCCGAGGCCGAATTGGAGTTGATCCTGCTTCGCCACGCCGCTCGTCTGACCGAGGGAGATCCCCGGCTCGATGACGCAGACCGTTGGCGTGTGGCACGATGGCTCTACGGCTGCATCATGGATAGTCTCTTCCATGGTGCGGTACCTGTGGTTCTGGTCGATAATCTAAAGGAGCTATTGGGAAAATGGGCACGAAAGGAGGTGGCAGTCGAGAAGTATCGAAGCGTGTTGCGGCTTGTTGAGCCTTGGCGCCCACTCGAGTCCCAGCGAGCGCTATTCTGCCTCGATGCCGACAACCTGCGGCCAGAACGTCTCGAGGCGCCGTCGGGTGGGGCGCAGAGTCTCGACGCTGGAAGGTCGAGTGAGCCCCTGTGGACGGTGGCCCTCAACAGGGTGAGGGGCTTGGAGGATCCCGATGTGACTGCGGACCTGTTGTCTGAACTTGCGCCGTACCGCCCGGAAATCGCCCTTCAGATGACACTGGATCGGTCGGAACAGCTTGGTCCGTGGCTTCAGGCTAATGTCCTGCTCGCGCTGGCACCCTACTGTCCGCGACAAGTCCTCGATTGCACCGAGGACGTCATCGACGATCCAGCTCTACGTGCCAGCATCTGGCGAGAGGTCGCATCGTACTGCCCCGACGACGTCGAACACCGACTCCAGAGCCTCGACGACCCCGAGCTTGTAGAGTGGGTGCGGGAGGTGATGACAGACAAAACCACACCTGCCATCCCCGTCCAGACGATGCCTGATGCATCGCTACTCCAGTCGGTCTTCGCGGCGATCCTGTCTGGTGACGAAGTGCGTGACCACGACCTATGGTCTGACCTGCTGTTTACGCTGGTGCCATACCTGCCAGAACAGGTCGCCAGGGAGGCGCTGCTGGGCCTGGAGCCGCTCCACCAGATCCTGCTGCAGAGCGCGGCACTCCAGGCCATAGAGGCGAACGAGGTGCGCCAAGCGGTGCTCGCCGATGCGTTGGCGGCCACCCGGACGCTGGAGACATTGAAGGATTGGAACGAAGCCTGGAGTGCGCTGGCGCCTCACGCCCCCGACGAAGCGGTCGAAGCCGTTCGGCGCTGCATGGGGATTTCTGGCCTTGCGCCGGATGCGCTGGAGAGCGCTCCTGATCTGCTCGAACTCGCGATCGCGTTGGGTGCTGCCGAGCACTTCCGGGCCGACAACCCCACACCGTTGGTACCAACGCCCGCGCCTGTGACCGCCGTGCTCAGGCGGTTGGCGCAAGAACCGTTGACGGAGTCTCAGCTCGCTGCCGAAGCGCCGCCCCAGGGGTGGTGCCGCGACCGCTGGCGGCTGTCAGATGTGACGCCAGCGTTGCTCATACGCCGCGTCATGACACGGCACCACCTTCCATGGCTTGCGACGAGCTCCGTCGGGGTGCTGGAGCAGTGCTTCCAGCTGCTTGTGCAGGACCCGCAACGTTTCGAGTACGTCGCCCATGTGATCTTCATGGAAGGGGAAGTGTTCAGTCCAGAGCTTGCCGACCGTTGTCGCTCACGCTGGCGTGATCTCGTCCGAGGCTCCTCGCCGATTGAGCCGCGCCTGCTGTCCACGATAGGGCTCGGTGTGCTGCATGGCATGGAAGCGGACGCTGGCGATCTCGACCAACTCTTCGCCTTGATCGAGCAGACGAATCCGTTGCAGCAGGTGTCGCTCCTGAGCGCCTGGGTGGAGCGCGCACGGCATCGCCCCGAACACGTGCGGCGCGTGCTGGATCGACTGATCGATCTGGCCGCCCGCGAGGATGTTTCGGAGGACGCACGACTCGGCGCGGCATACTATGCCACGCGGGGCCTCCAGCGCAGCCCGAGCGACTTGTTGTCGGGACTGGAACCCCGACTTCGTGAGCTTGCAGACCATCCACCGTTTCAAGGGCAGAGCACGTTTTTGCGCGAGCTCAAGCGACTTCATGTGCGCAGTTGAATATCTGACGTTCAGGCTGCTATCCTCAAGCCAGACTTCAGTAGGATGAAGACGTAGAGGGGATCCCCATGGATTTGGACATCTGTTCGTTTCACTCCGTAAAAGGTGGCGTCGGCAAGTCCACATTGGCGGTCCTGGCGGCCCGCGGTCTGGCCACGCGCGAGACACATCCCGTGGTGCTCATCGACATGGACTTGACAGGCACCAGTCTTGCCGATGTGCTGGCCCTCCGAGCCCCGTGTTGGGATGCGGCGCCCTGGCCAGACCGGTTGGCTCGCAGGCCCGATGGGTGGGACGATACGCCAGACCCGACGAGGCACATCGTAGATCGACTGGACGAGCATGGCGCTCTGACGGCGGCGGCGGTCCCGTGCCTCAACGACTTCCTGCTCACGCCACGCTCGCTGTCCAGAGTAGCCCCGAAGCTTCATCCTGCTGCCTTCCTCTGGAAGCTCGCCGGTGGATTTGAGCACCTCTACGTGATCCCGAGCAGCGCGTTGCCGGCTGACGTCGAGCGGATCGTTCCGGTGGTCTTCGATGAACAGCGCTCATCGTTCCTCCAGGCGCGTCTGGAACTCTTGATCGATGCACTGCTGGGATACTTCGAAGAAGAGGGCGCCAAAGGGCTGACGTTGGTCTTCGACACACCTCCTACCATCCCAGGCTTGTCGCGGAGCGTGTTGAGCCTGGCGCTGCGGTTGGGCTTCGAGGAGAAGCTGGCGCTGGTCGACGGGGCGAGGTTGCCCCTGCGCGTGGAGCAGGCCAAAGTCCGCTGGAGAGCTTTTCTGACCGCGACGCAAGACCCACAGGATTGGCAGGCGTTGTTGCGTTGGCTTGAGGACCCTGCGCTGGGCACCGAGCGCGATATCGCGGTGTTACGAGTGATCTTCAACCGCGTGACCAACATCGATCAACTCAAGGCGGACCTCAAGCTGGGAGGCGTCATCGACACCTTCACGAAGTCCCCCTGGCCTGGCTACCTCCGCGATCCATCTTTCATCGAGATGAGCGACCACCTTCGTATCTTTCAGCGCGACACGAACTCGGAGGAGGCCGCGTGGGCGCTGGTTCAGGAAACTTTCGGAGTTGTCCCATGAGCCCGTTCATTCGACGACCCAAGGCTGCACCTCCAGAGCACCTCCAGCCTTCCCATCCCGAGCCGGACGGTGTTGTGCACGGCTTTCGCCCGTCCACGAGGGTCTCGCCACCACCCTCGCTCGTCCCGGTGCCCCGATGGGTACCGCAAGTCGAGACAGACGAAGTGGCGCCCACGCGCCAGGCAGGAAACATGACCATGGAGGAACTCCATGTTGGCCATGTCGAAGACGTCTCGCCGAAGGGATTTGTGATCGCGGTGCTTCGTCGAGTCCCATCGGGTGAAGACTCGACGGAGGTGTTCCTGTGGAGCTCTGATCCGACGCCGGAGCCAGGCGATGAAGTGGCCGTTTGGCGCTGGCAGTTGCTCCATCCTGACGGCACATTCGAGCCAAAGCAGCACATCAAACACTGGCCGGTCAGCGTCCCCGATGACCTCGCAAAGGAGCTCGACGGAATTCGCGAGGAGCTTGCGCAGATCTCCATCGAGGAGGTCATGTCGAGCTCGTCAGCCGCGGGGATGCCTGACGTTTCGTCGGCCACGCTGCCGTTTCCCGGCGCTGATGGAGCACCCGCCAGTTCGGCGCATCAACGAGCGTCGCGCCCGGAGATTCCGTTTGAGCACGTTTCTCGTCTAGAGCCAAAGCACCTCAATGAGGGCGAGGCCGGGTTGGTCGTGTTCGGGCCTGGCACTGGCGAGGCCATGGTGATCAAGCTGCCGAACGGCGAGTTCGGGGTCATCGATGGTTGTGCCTACCCCGACCCGGGCCGGCCTGATGGAGCAGGTGACCCCGTTCGCGAGTTCCTCAACGGTGTGCCTGGTCTGGACCGTGACGGCGAGGGGAGCCTGGCGTTTGTGTGCTGGACGCACCCTCACGAGGATCACTACAAGGGCATGATGGAGCTGTTGCAAACCTATGGTGCAGGGCGGCTGAGACATTTCTTCTCCATTCGTGAGTTGACGGGGCGCGTGGGGAAGTTGCTTCAGACCATTGCCAGGCACCCAGAGTACGCCAACAACTCCGAGCTGTGTCGGCTGGGCGAGTTGTTGGCGGTCGTCCGTGCAATGGACCCACATGTGTATCGAGAGCTGGGGCAGGCGGTCCTCGTACATCAGGACTTACGACACGGGTCATTACTCCGCGCGTGCGGTCCGATCGACGCCGACTTTCGAGACGTGGTTCTCCGCATGGCAAGTCTTGGTCCAGATGGACGCCTTGCGATGAACCCCGCCTCGGATCCGAATCGCCTCAGCGGCGCCTTGCATCTGGAGTGGCGCGGGACGCGCATGCTGCTTGGCGGCGATCTTCTCGCGTGTGACGGTGCTTTTCAGGGCTGGAGCGCGGTTGACGCCTATGTTCGTCGCCCGACCCACGTGGTTAAGGCCCCACATCACGCTTCGGAGGGCGCTCGCGACGCCGCGTTGTGGACGGCGCTTCGGCCTGACCTGGTGGTCGTCACCCCTTTCATGCAGGCGGGCGGCGCTCAGCCTCCTCGCCCGAGCGACATCCGCGCCATTCTCGCGGGTGGCGCCAAGGTCGTCATCACCTCGCCACCTCAATGGGTCACCGACGACGGAACGACGCCTCACCGGTGCTGGGTGGGGCGCAGCCACAGACAGGACCCTGAAGGGGGTCGTCCCCGGCACAACGCTGTTGCCATCTCACTCAACGACGAGGGCGAGATCACCCGCGTCGTGTTGGCTGGGAGGGCCGACCGCTACGCGGTTCCTGCAACTTGATGGCCTCGACCCATGTGAGCTTCTCGATGAGGAAGCTCGTGAGGGCGTCGCGGTCTGCGAGCGCGCGTTGAACCTGGGCCTCGCCCGGCGGAGAGCCGTGAGCCAGGGCGTTGCGTAGCTTTCGGAGCTGGTGGAAGTGGTCTTTGTCCTTCCGCGGCAGTTGCAGGGCCCACTCCTCAGCGACTCGTTTACGATGATCGTGGTCGTTCTCTCCGCCACGCCGGCTGCCCTTGGAGTTGAAGACGAGCCTTGTGAGGAGGCTCTCGAAGAGCAGGATCGTGCCGAGCGTGTAGGTGCCTCGATGAATATGGTGGCGCGCGACCTCAAGCTGACGGTCATGGAGTTTGTCGTTGGAGGCGACCCCGGCGAGGACATTGCGTAGCTCTGTCTCAGCGAGTTGGAGCAGCGGAGGCGAGGACAGGGTGATTGCGGCCAGTGCGCTATTGGCGTGCTTCTTGGCGTCACCAAGGCGGGCCGTCTCGACGTAGAAGGCTGCTTCATCGAGGCCGGGAACTTTGAGGGTCGAGGCGAGCGGCAACAGGTTTGCGGTGTGGTGGAATGTGGCGAACGCCTCGCTGACCTCCAGCATGCGAAGCAGCCCACCGACCTTGACGACCGGCGTGTAACCAAGGCTGTGACGGGCGTCCGCCATGGCGTAGTAGACCTCCGCCAGCTCGCAGAGTTTGGCATGACGCAGGTAGTTGGCGGCGACCAGGCCCAGCATGGGGAGGTGGCGGAAGCTGTGGGTGATGTCGAGCACCAGCTGGCTCTCCACGGGGACGACCCTGGCGAGGTGCGAGACCACCTCGAGCTGCTCGCCTTCGGACTCGCAGAAGCCGATAATGATCAGGTGAAGCTCGATGCCATCCAGATGTTTGCTCAGCGCGGCGCCAAACTTCGCCAGCAGCGCGTCGTCCACGACCTTGCCGTCCTTTCGGATGCTCCCGTCCTCGATCTCACCCAACAGCGTAAACAGCGCTTCGTCGTCGTTGTTCGCGACGAGGTCCACGAGGGTGCACCACATCGATGTGGCGGTGCCAGCGATGACCAGGCGGTCGACCTGTTTGCCTTCGGCGTTGAGGCTGCGCACGAGTTCCGTGACAAAGCTCCGGCTGGGTTGGGTGACGGTGCCGTCTGGGAACGTGTAGGGCAGCTTCAAGTAGGTGGCCGTCCCGTCCCGTGAAGACAACTGGTGGCCGAGGAAGGTGATGACGGTAGTTGGCATGTTGGGTCTCTCCTTGGTTGGATCGTGCCGAGAGGACGTGCGGACGTAGGCATCATGTTTGTTGCGTGTCGTGTTGCCTTGCCGTGTTCATGCCGCTCACTCGCCATGCCGAGCACCCGGTTCCAGCCCGTGAACCCACCCACTCGGTATGCGGCGTCGGCGACTTCACGTGCTGAAGGTGGGGTCTGGAGTCCCCGAGTTGTCGATGTCATCAGGTGAGGTCCATCGCTGGACTCGTCGAGTGGGCGACTTCACGTGCAGAAGCCAGCAACTCGGGGACTCCAGACCCCACATCGAGGTGCTGAGGTGGGCTGCTCGCCAGAGAGAGCGGCCGGAACCACGTGCTGAGGTCCCTAACCGACGGGGTCCGTGCCTGGATCGGGCGCGGGCACATCGGGCGGAGTCGCGGGGGCTGGGCTGTCCGCGCTGGTGGCCGAGGAAGAGGGGAAGAGAGATTCCATGTATCGGCTCAACTGGTCCTCCTTGCTGTCGAGGGTCAGAATGACGCCGAAGACGCGGCGGGCGGAGATGTAGAGGCGACGCGCTCGGTCGCGCGCGTCGTCGAGGGCCTGCATGGCCGCCAGGGCCTCTCCGGCCTGGCGGTTTGCGCCATCGCGGGCGGCCTTGAGGGCGCGTTGAGTGCCTCGCGGCAAGCGGCCAGCGAGGTGGAGTCGTCGGCGACGAGCTTGCCGACGAAGGGCAGCACCGTCTCCAGGACGAGGATGGAGCGGTCGAGGCCGAGGGCGCGGAAGGCCGAGGGGGTCCATGGGCCGATCACCCGTGTGGCCTCCTCCTGCAGCGCGTGGCCGCTGGCGCGGTCCTCCAGGAGCCGGGTGAAGAGTCTGGCCTGGCACTCGATATGGAGGGTCTCCCAAGCGTTCTCGGCGGCCTGTTCGGCGGTGCGTGTGACCTGGCTGGTCAGGTACGCGTCGTGGTTCTCTTGCTGGGCGCGCGCCACGGAGGGACCAAGCAGCGCCCTGGCGTCGGTCAACATCTTCTGGCAGGTCGTCTTCAGGTCGGCGCCATGGTCGGTATGGGGAGCATAGTCAGCGCTGCGCTCGGCGCTGCGCTCGATCAAGCCCTGAAGGCGTGTGTCGAACTTTGTCCATTCCATGGGACGGCTCCGGGGTGAAGGGCTCCACGAGGGTTGTGGAGCGTGTGCTCGTTCACCACCTGCCTCGGCCGCCACGACCACCCCGGTTGTCTCGGCCGTCTTGGCGGCCAGGAGGGGTGCTGTCGAGGAGGGGGAGGCCAGGTGAGGGATCGTCGGCGAGGTTGGGGAGGGCGACCGGGGGGTGGGCGCGAACATTGGCGACGAACCACTCGTAGGCACGGCCCTCGTGATGGGGCTCGATGGCCGCGGCGTCGGTGGCGTGGTCGCGCTGGCGGGCTCGGGGGTAGTGCACGGGTTTGCCATCACCGTAGCCGCAGGCGCTCTTCAGGAAGGCGGCGATGTATGGGACGCGGTCGAAGTTGGAGGCGTTTGCGCCCGCGGTGTCGTTGACCGCCTGCTGGAAGGCCTGGATGGGCTCGCATGCCGTGGTAACCTCGGTGAGCTCCCACTGCGGTGAGGGGTCAAGGTCGCGCCAGGCGGTTCGCCAGGCATCGCCTTTGGCGATCTCTGCGGTCTCGATGTGCATGCGAACGCTGCCGAAGCCGAGCGGCTTGCCACCGCCGAGGCGATGGCAGGCGTTGTCGGGGAGGGTCAGCAGCCACAGGAGCGCACCCAACTCCACCTCCGAGAGGTTGGTGACGTGGAGGTCGAAGGCGAAGCGCGCCCCGGGCACGACCCAGCCCGTGATGGAGCTGTTCTGGTCGTCCGTGGTGCTCCGAGGACGTGCGTACTCGGGATGGACGCTCTCGGCGGGCCTGAAGGTAGGCGAGTCCGTCCAGTGGCCTGTGGGCAGATGGTCCTGGTGGGGGTAGACCTTGCGCCCGCGCAGGGCGACGCCCGGGCGGTAGCGGTCTGCGTCGCGGTCGGTGTCGTCGGGGGCGTTGCCGTTCATGTCGCCAGCGACGTAGAAGCGGGCCTGCTGGGGCTTGGGGGTGCTCAGGATGGCCAGGGGCAGGTGGCGCTGGAACCACTTGATGGCGTTGAGGGACGTGCACGTCACGGGGCCGATGCGGACATGGCCGCGGTAGGCCCGTTGCGGGGCACCGCTCCCTTTGTCCTGGGAGACCCAACCGAACACACGATCCGCTGCAGAGAGTTCTCTCAACTCCCTGGCGGGGTGGAGGCTCGGGTCCAAGAGGTTCGCGGGTGACTGTTCATGCAGTTCACGGGCGATCATGACAGGGTAGAGCGCGTTGATCCGCTCGAGCTTGCCCTGATGGTGCTCGACGCTGGCGTAGCAGAGGGTGCCGTGCTGGAGCTGGTAGGCACCGTCGTCATAGACGTGGCGGGACCAGGCCGTCTTGCCGGGCTCACCCCCCAGGTAGGCGTCGTAGCCCTCCCCATTGCGGAAGCGCTTGTTCAGCTCCTCGGCGTGGATCTCCTGGTAGTTGGTGATCAGCTCACGCCATTGGTCGCGCAGGGCGGGTTCGAGGGGGTGAGCGTGTCGGTGTGCGTCCGTCTCGGCGAAGAACACGCGCTCGTCGTGCTTGTTTCGGATGTTCTGGTTGGTGATGCAGACCCAGCCGCTGGCTTGCTTCATCCTGGCCTTCGTGGGCGTGTGATCGCGGGAGGCGTTGGATGGTGAAGGGGCGGGGCCGAGCGCGTCGGGGGAGGTGGCCATGGCACGGACCCGCCAGTAGGTGAAGCCACGTCGCGTGTGCCTGATCTCTTCGAGCCAGCAGTGGACCTCCTGGCCATGCGTGGGGTCGGTGCCTTCGTTGAGGCGGACGCGGTTCTGGAGCGGGCCAGGCAGGTTGGGGCGATAGCGCGGGAGCCAGGCGGCGTACATGGCGCCGGGGACGCTCCAGCCCCGGTCAGAGCGCGTCGGAAAGCCGGAGGTCGCGCCGGTGAGGAGGACGAGCTTCGCCGTGGCGCCTGTCCCTTCGACGCGCGCGGGGACGAGGCGGAGACCTTCCCGGGCGGCCATGCGGCGACCGAGCCGATCTTCGTGGGCGACGAAGACCCCGAAGCGGGAGTGGGTGATGGCCTCGTAGGCGCTGCGGAGCGCGCCTTTGACGGACGTGGGTGGAATCAGGGGGCGCCCGTTGGAGTCGATGCGCGGGCTGTGGGTCTTGTGGTGGTCGTCCTCCCGGGTCTGGCTCGCGTCGTGGACGAGCAGCGGGGTGACGGTCTCCATGAGGATGGTGAGTCGACCCGTCCAGCGATCAGTCTGGAGGAGATCGTGGCGAGGCAGTGCGCCGTTGGGGGCCGTGCGGTCTGCGATGTCGCCCAGGGTGGTGTGGGCCACGTCGCGCGGCGGCGTGGGGACGAAGTTGTAGGGATTGTGGAAGTGGCGCGCGCCGGGTGCGGTCTTGCGCTGGCTCGGACTCCGCTTTGCGCTGGGGGCGGGTGATGTGGTGGGGACGGGTGTCGATGGGCGTGGTTGCGCAGTGGATCGAGTTGGCGGCGGGGTACGCTCGGGTGAGCGGGGTTCGGGCCACCCCTCCCCGGTGCGGCGGATGCGGGTGGGCTGTCCCTGGACCAGCTCGAAGTCGACCTCCAGGGTGCCAGGGATGGCCCGAGCGAGGTCGGGGGCGAGCTGGGCGTGGGCTGGGCTGACGGTCATCTCCTTGCCCTTGCGAGAGGTGTACCGGAGCTTGAACGTCGTGTTGCCGGCTTGATGCTTCGTGACGATGACTTGCCCCTTGTCGAGCTCCGCCATGGCTCATTCCTCCTTCTGCGTCGTCGGTTTTGCCTCGTCGTGCGCGCGGGCGGCCTCGATGCCACAGAGCAGCTCGGCGGCGACGAAGACGTTGCCGTGGTCGGGGTCGCGGGCGAGGTACTCCTTCGCCCGCAGGACCGCGACATGATGGCTGGGGATGTCGCACGGGACGCGGATGGGGCCGACCTGGGCGTCGGCGAGCCGGGTCCAGCCTTCGGCGAGGGGATGTTCTGGGGTGACGGGTGTCGATGGCGTGCCCCAGAGGATGTAGCGCTGATCGAGGGTGGCTTCGCACTCCCTGGACGAGGGCCCTACCCATCGCTCGGTGGATGGGGAGATGTCCGCATCAGTGAGGAAGACCGCAGCGCCAGCGCCACCGCTGTCGTGTTGCCACCTCAGCTCGCCGCTCGCCGAGAAGAGTCGCAATCCCCAGGCCTGGCTGACCCGAGCGCCTTTTCCGTGTGGATCCGAGAGGCGTTCCAGGCCCTGTGCGGGCCGATCCATGCGCAGGATGCGGGCCTCGCTCGGGGTGTAAAGGAGCGCGACGGCGCCGTCGCCCAGGACCACGCTCCAGTCTTCGATCGCTTGAGCCGCGGTGATGGGGACGCGGGTCGTGAAGGTACTGAGGGTTGTCATGGGCGTGCCTCCTCACTTGCGCTCCGTTGCACCGCGGCGATCCAGCGCCTCCAGGGCTGGCGCAGAGACTGAAGGTGCGTGCGCAGCTCATCGTCCAGTTTCGTCTCCTCCCAGCGTTTGCGGCCTTCGAGCGCCTCCAGCGACGTCCCGCCCAATCCTGTGCCGGTCACCTCGATGGCTTCGACCTCGATGGCGCCCATGCCCCTCATGGTGCCGAAGCCGAGCGGCACGCGACCGAGCACCAGCTCGCGGAGGGTCAGGAGGAACAGGGCCACTGCGGCCTCGCGCTCTTCCTCGTGCCCGCCCTCGTACCTTCCCGCACGCAGCC
>Ga0210033_1001407_pt1 | contig 22019 bp, 29 predicted proteins | sample CryGeymeta201501_FD_185465 | JGI IMG/M metagenome (GOLD analysis project Ga0210033, IMG submission 185465) | Groundwater microbial communities from Crystal Geyser aquifers in Utah, USA - Crystal Geyser metaG 2015-01 (SPAdes) (version 2) | ecosystem: Environmental > Aquatic > Deep subsurface >... | reverse complement strand
CTGTTCAGGGACAAGCGCCCTTCGAGTTCCGCCACCTTCGCGCTCAGCAACGCCACTTGCGCAGTCAGGAATCCCACTTGCGCATACAACGCACGGATCAGGTCGTCTTTCTCGGCAACGCTGAGTCGGTCAAGGTCGGGCAGAGATTCCATGAACCGCATTGTCTACTTCAACAACCTTTTCTAACACTAGGAATAAACAGGTTTTTCCTGCCTACCTGAGTAGTTACTGGCGAAGAGGGATTTCGACATGCGTCTGTCCTTGAAAAGTCACATTTCACGGACAGTGCATGCCAGTGCCCACACCGCCCGTGCCGGGTTCGTGTAGGCATCATCAGCCGGGGAATCCCGGCGGCTATGAGGAGGAATGCCATCTCCTTGTGGGGCATTGTCCCATGCGCCCAACCAGGCCGGATATACCCCGTTCGGCCCGAATTACAGGCTCTCCGCCTCCAGATACACCCGGTTGGCGTTGCCGCCTTTGAGCAACTCGTAATTGGGCAATTTGGCAAAGGCGCTCTGGTCCAGGCTGTCGATGGCCGTTTGCAGATCCTTGCCCTGATTCACCGCCTTGACCATGTGGTCGAGCAGCAGACGCAGGTAATCAGCGGTTTCACGTCTCGCCTTGGCCAGATCGCAGACCTCGCCGTGGCCGGGGACGATCAGGCGCGGTTGCAGCTTGACCATGGACTCGAACGAAGCCAGCCAGCCGCTGGTGTTGCTGAACGGCAGCACGCCGAGCAGGCGATCGACGAACACGATGTCGCCGCTGAACAGCACGCCTTCTTTGGGCAGCCAGACCACGCTGTCACCCGGCGTATGGGCGGGCTGAAAATGCAGAATTCGGATGTCGCGCCCACCCAGGTTGAGCGCCAGTTCCTGGTCGAAAGTGCGCGTCGGCAGCACTGCGTCTGTACCGGCGAACTTCTCTTTGAGTTCGCCCTTCAGCCCGTTCATCTGCATGTCGCCACGCTCGGCCATGTCGGCCACCGCCCTGGTGTGGGCGATGATCTCGGCACCCTGCGCCTTGAAATAGCCATTACCTAGCCAGCGGTGATCCTGGCCGCCGGTGTTGATGACATATTTCACCGGCTGCTGGGTGACCTGGCGGATGGCAGCGTGGATTTTCTGCGCCACCTGATAGCTGGAGCCGCTGTCCACCACCACCACGCCGGCCTCGGTGACGATGAAGCCGGCGTTGCCGTTCATGCCCTCGTTTTCATAGGTGCGCAGGCCCAGTTCACCGATGCTGGCGTAGATGCCGGGGGCGACTTGCTTGAAGGTCAGGTCCAGGGCCGAGGCCAGAGGCGAGCAGAGGAAAAGCAGGATGAATAGCGGGAGCGTGAGAAGACGTTTCATGGTCGGTTTCATTGGGTTGGAGGGCGAAAAGGACAGATGCGTCTGCCCGTTGAATGACCTGTTGAGGGGTCTACTTGCAGTTGTGGTGCAGTTTCCACTGTTCTGAATGGCCCATCTTCACCGCCCAGTCCGGCGGCGTGCAATCGTCGCCGGCAGGCTGTTTCGTGAGCGGCGCCGCGCCGGCGGGACCAGCGTGCGATGCGGGTGCTTCACGGTTGAAAGCTTGTGCGACGGCAGCCATGACGCCAACAAACAGGATGAACACGACGATTTGCGCGAAGGCGATCTTCTGGCTGTCGTGGCGGACGAAGACTTCGCATGTCCCACCTGGACACAGCGCGGCCTTCTCCTTGTGGAACACGTTGTAAATCTTGCAGGCAAGGCAGATGCCGAACGCCGATTCGAAGAACAGCAGCAGCAGACAGGTGACGCAGATGATCAGGTTGATCGGGCCAATTACCTGGTTGATCACGACCAGGTACAGCATGGCGGCAGCCAGCGTCAGGCCGATGCTCCAGGCGAAGCGCTTCTGCGTCGCGCCGACATATTCGGGCACATGGTTTCGCACCACGAAGCGACCCAGCACCAAGCTTGGCGCGTAGCGCGGATTGACCAGCACACGGAGGGTGAAGTCGATCAGGAAGGCCACCACGAAGATGCGCGTCGGCACGAAATTCCCGGTCAGCCAGGCATTCATGAACGCGATCATGGCGAAGAAGAACAGGATGCCGGCGCTGGCGCGGACTTCACGTTCGTTGAGGACGTTGACGTCATAACCGGCGACGCGCTCGCCGAAGTGGAAAACAGTGCCCATCGAAAAAACCCTTCCCCAAGAAAAATGCACATCGCTTATTGGAAACCAATCCACCCGGTTCCCACATGATCCAAATCTTGTGGCGCGGATTGATTCCGCTTTATCGTTCCCGCGAAGGGTGGAATTCAGTGCCGGTTTTTAAGCGCCACGCCGATTAACTCATCCGCAATCGGCAGCAGGTCGGCCAAGCCCTTCGCAGCCTGGCCGATGACCGCGTAACGTCCCGCCACGGTGAGCAGCGGCACCCCATGCACCTTGTAGTTCTTCACCAGTTGCTTGTCGCGCGCCAACTGGGTGGCCACGCCGAAAGAATTGAATGCATCGGTGAAGCTTTTCGCGTCCACGCCCTGGCCTTGCACCCAGGCAGAAATGCCCGCGTCGGTATAGAGGTTGACGCGCTGCTCATGAATGGCGCGGAACACCGCCATGTCCAGCCGGGCCAGATCGCCGGTCGCTTGCAGGCTGTGGTAGAGCTTGGCCAGATTGGCCCAGGCGGCGCGCCCGAAGGTGACCGGCACGCGCCTGAAGCTCACGTCCCTGGGCAATTTCGCCGCCCAGGCCATCACCAGCGGGTGGAAATCCTTGCAATGCGGGCAGCCGTAGGAAAAAAACTCCAGCACTTCGATCCTGCCTGGAGATTCGCCCGGCTGGGGCGGCTGGATGGGCTCGTAATCGCGGCCCTGCTACAAGGATGTGGCCGAGACAGGAAATGCGGCGCCGGCCAGGCCGGCGAGCAGAAGGCGGTTGAAATCGCGGCGGGTGAGTTTCATGGCTGTATGGTCGAGGGTTTGAACAGGGCCCAGAGGGCGACGAGGAAAAACGCGGCAAAGCTGAGCAGCGCCCAGTTGGCCAGCGAGAGGCCGAGGATGCTGAGTTCCGCTTCCTCACAGAAACCGGTGGCGAGGAATAGTTCCGGCAGTTGCTGACCCAGCCATTCCACCAGGCGCTCGATCAGCCCCGGCTCGCCGCCCACACAGGAAATGCTGCCGGGTGGCTGCGCCTGCAGCCAGCTCTGGTAAGTCGCCACGCCCAGGCCCAGGGCGGAAAGCGGCAAGGTCAAGGCGCCCGCCAGCCGCTGCCAGCCACCGGTCAGGAAGTACGCCAGTAGGCCGAGGACGGCGAGCTTGATGAACAGCAGGCGCTGGAAGATGCACAGATGGCAGGGATGCAGATCAAGCCAGGCGGTGAGGATCAGGCTGCCCACTACCAGGCCGGCAGCGGCCAGGCCGAGGGCAAGCCAGAGGTGTTTGGGTTGTGGAAGATTCATCGAGGTTCACTGTTCGCGGCGGGTGTGACGATCGGCCGGCCTTCCCGCTGCCAGCAGGTGATGCCGCTGTTGAGTTACCAGACGTTGCCGTAACCCAGCAGGCGAAGCGCCATGAGGGTCTGGGTGCTGCGCTGCGCCGCCTCGCAATAGATCAGGATGGGCCCGCCCCGGTCCGCGGGCAGACGGTCCAGATGGGCGGGCACCTGGGAATAGGGCAGGTTGATGGCGCCCCGGATATGGCCGGCCTCGTATTCGTGGGGGGTGCGCACATCCACCACGAAGTAGAAATCCTCGCGCGGATCGTTCTGCAAGGCATCCGGCTGAAGGCGCAGGTTCTCGATGGGCTCCATGGCGAGATAGCGCCCCAAGCTTTCCTTGATATCCGCCTCCGCTGCAAAGGCGGGAGCGCAAGCCGCGATCAGCATGACAATCGGGATGGCGATCGGGTTGGCAAAAAGGGGCCGGGTTTGGCTGGTTTTCCGCATGATTGTCTCTTTCATCGCAATAGCCCCAGAATGATCCGGTCCACTGCCGCCTCGGGGTCGAGCCCGCGCGCCATCAGCGCCTCGATCTGCCTTTCGTCGACGCTGCCGATGGCGGCCTCGTGGGTGACCTTGGCCTCGGGGTGGGTCACCCCCACCTCCGGCACGGCGCTGGCCCGGGCGTTGCCACGCACGATCTCCATGCAGTCCACGTGGCCGCGCGCGCCGGCGGCATTACCGTGGGTGGCGCCGACGATGCGGGCGCGGGCCTGGTCTTCCACCGCCACCCGGGTCTTGACCATGCCGCGCGCGCCGGTGCCGTTCAGATGCACCCGCTCGCTGATTTCGATCTCGTCGGCCATGTGCCCGTAGACCTTGCTGGTGAGCTCGGCCGTGGCCGCCTCGCCCACCTCCACGTCGTAATCCACCGTAAGCCGGCCTACCCTGCCCTGGACGAAGTTGAAGTCGGCGCTGTAATGGGCCTGCTCGCCCACCTGCACACGGGCCTTGGGCACCACCTCGATACCGCCGGAAAGCCCGTGGTAATGCACCTCGTTGTAGGTCAGGCACGCGCCGGGCAGGAGCGTTATTCGCGCGTCCATGGCGTGCCGCGCCAGGTCGGGAAACATGAACAGGCAGTGGGACCAGAAGGTGGCCTGGGCGTTGACCTCCAGGGTGAGTTCCAGGTCCACGTTCTGCACCCCGAAGCGCTCGAACAGGCCGAAGCACAGGTGCACCGGCTGGCCGATGATGCGGCCTTCTTCCACCACCACCCGGGCATGTACTCCCGCCTTGTCGGCATGGGCCTCGACCGTCACGCCGGGGATGGACTGTTGGCTGATCAGTTGATGGCCGTAGGCCACCAGGTGGGCGGTGTCCGGGGCGAGGATCACGCCAGGGTCCTCGCCGATCTGGTTGAAGGCCTGATAAAGGGCGTCGAGGTCAGCCATGGTCGCAGGTCTCCCCGTCGCAGCGCCGGCAGCGCCTGGCCTTGAAGTTCTCGATCACCGCCGCCGGCTCGCCCCGGCAAACGATGCGCCCGCCGCACAGTTTCGAGGCCCGGTCCGCGCCGGCGGCGAGTTGTTCCTGATGGGTGATGAGCAGCACCGCGCCGCGCCGCTTCAGTGCCTGGATGACGCGGGTGATCTCGTCCTGGGAGAGGAAGTCGATGCCCGCCGTGGGCTCGTCCAGGATCGCCACCGGGGTTGCAGGGCAAGGATCCCGGCCAACTCGATGCGCTTGCGCTCGCCGCCGGAGCGGGTCTTGTCCAGGGGGCGGGCGAGGTAGTCGTCGGGTGCCAGGCCCACCTGGGCGAGGCAGTCGGCCGGATCGGCGTTATGGGCGCCGATGGCCAGATAGTCCCGCACCGAGAGCCCCTCGAAGCGGGCCGGTTCCTGCCAGGCCAGGGCCAGGCCGCGCCGGGCCCACTCGTGCACCGGCGCATCGCCGATGTCCTCGCCCCCGAAGCGGATGTTACCCGCCCCGGGCCGGTAGCCGGCGCAGCCCATCAGGCAATAGGCCAGGCTGGACTTGCCGGCGCCGTTGGCCCCCAGCAGCACATGCAACTCGCCCAACGCCACGGCCAGGTCGATGCCGTCCAGGATGCGATGGCCGCCCAGGGAGGGGGAGAGTCCTGTGGTTTCGAGGAGTGGGCTCATATCAACCCGCCATTGCCACGGCCGCTCAGCGCACCGGAATGGTCAGCACCGGGGCCTGCGGCAGGGCGCCGGATTCGGTGATGGACATGAACATCATCAGGAATACGAACATGCGTTTCGAGGCCAGGTCGCGGTCGTCGACCCAGAACCAGCGGCCGCGGTAAGGCACGGCGGCGAAGGCGTCCGTCGGGGCGGCGTCGCCGGAATGGACGTGCATCAGGCGCGGCGTGTCGCCGCCGGCGCGCGCCCGCGGCGAGGCGCGGCCTTCGCGCAGGTCCTGTTCGGGCACTTCCACGCCGCTGGCCAGTTCGCCCAGCACCTGCTGGATGGAGCGGGTGTTGAGTGCGATCTGGTCCGGGCGGCGGGCCGAACCGAAGACCAGGAGAAACTCGCCGCGGGAGGGATCGAGCCCCAGCAATTCCTTGACCTGCCGGATGTCGGCCTGCGTTTCGGCATCCCGGTTGCCATGGAAAAGCACGTAGGTGATTGCATGCTCCCCGTGTTTCTCGATGCGCAGCCCCAGCGCGTCGGCTTGTTCGATGCGGCCGAGTGCCTCGACGATGCGCGCGAATGCGGGATCCTCCTGGCGCGCGGCTGGCGATAGGGTGGAGGCCGCGTAAACACCGTTGATGGAGCGCAGCGTCGCCCGCAGCAGGAAGTCGACTCTTCTGCCGCCGTTGATCATCGCAAACACCGTTTCCGGCGGGATGGGGCGCAGCAGGCTGTTGACCAGCCGCTCTCCACTGAGCGGTGCATAGGAGATGGTCGGCGATTCACTGTAGCTGCCCGAGACGCCCAAGGTGGCGTTGCTACTCGCCGCGTCGCGCGGGAAGCGTTTCGCCTCCAGATTGACACCGGTTTCCAGGGAATAGGAACTGACCACCGAGGACACATCCAGGTATACCGGCATATCCAGGTAACGCTGCTTGACGATGTTCAGCAGCATCAATTCCAGGATTCGGCAATGGCACCGGCGTAGCCCAGCCGGTCACGCGGCAGACTGCCGGGGCCGAGGCTCTGGCAGCCGGCGGTCAACAGGGCGAACCACAGTATCAAATGGATGCGCGAAGTGTTCATGGCGTCTCCTTGTCGTGGCGGGCTAGAAGAACCAGCGCACATAAATCTCCGCGCGGCGCCGGTTGGGTTTTTCGCCGAAATCGGTGTACTGCCCGCCGTGGGTGTATACCAGACGCGCGCGCAGTTCCAGGTTGGTGAAGCCGGTGTAGCTGACTTCGGGCGTCAACGAATAGCTGTGATCGTCCAGGTTGACGATGCTGGTGACGGCCGGGGTGAAGTAGAGAATATCGAAGGGTTCCTTGGCGCTGACGCGCAGGTAGAGATAGTCGCGTCCCGGATTGGCGCGGCCATAGCCGGAACTGGCCAGCGCGATGGCCTTGGCGGCCCGCGCACCGCCCGCAGTCAGGGCGGTATCGGCGAAGCGGTAGAAGTCGGCCAGCTCATCGGCCGAATAGCCGGTGCCGTTGCGGTAATACTCGGCGATCCAGGTGACTTCTTTCTCGGTCAGATAACGCAGGCCCAGCAGCCCGCTGTCGGCGTCGCCCGTGCTTTGCGTGACGGTGCCCAGGGAATCGGCCACCGAGCGTGGCTGGTTGCGGACGCGCGCCCATTCGCCGTGGATTTCCAGGCTGGCATTCAGGTTGCGCGAGAAATCCACGCCGAAGCGCGCCGGTCGGCTGCCCTCGCCCTGCCAGAGGAAATCGATGTCGGTGTCGTACCAGAGCAGATAGAGTTTGGCCGCCGGGTTGGTGTGGCCGGGGGAGCCGAAGTCTCGGTTCTAGCCGTCATGAGTCGGCAACGCCAGCGCAGTGAGGGAGACCGTGGAGAGCGGCCCGTCCAGGCTTTTCACCCATTCGGCGCCGGCCATGACGTAGCCTTCGCGGCTGGTCTGCGGGTCGTTGGGGTCTTTGGGGCGTTCGACGAAACCGACCGGGTTCCAGGCGTAGCCCTTGCCCCAGCGTTGCACCCGTTTGCCCGCATCCAGGCTAAATTCCCGATTCAGCGCCCAGCGCACGCCGCCTTCCTGGATGCGGTTGATCTGGCTGGGGCCGGCTTGATCGTGGACGAACTCGGAATGCGTGCGCAGGTTGATCACCGCCTCGGGCAAATTCCAGGCACCGGCCAATTCCAGGGTGCCGGTGGAACGGTCCAGGTGCTCGCGTCCGCCGGGAAAGTTGATACGGCCGAGCACCGAATCCGGACGCAGCGTCAGCGCTTCCTGCTTGGCTTCCGCATAGCCGCTGAACTCGAAGGTTTTCTTCGCGATCTCGGACAGTTCGAAGCTGTATTCCTCGGCGCTGGCGTGGGTTGCAATCAGCGCCAGTGCCAACAAAGCGGTGCGCGCGGCGCACCCTACGAGATCCGGGTAGGTTGCGCCGCGCGCACCATGTCCCCTCACTTGCGGAGTTCCTCCAGCCGAGACAGCCAGTTCTGCGTGAACACCTCGTCCGGCACTTCGCGGCGTTTCAGTTGCGAGAACAGCATCACCGACTTGTAACCCTGGAACACCGGGCTGTCGGTCTCCACCGTCGCGGGCCGGCGGATGCCGCCGCCGAAGTCCTTCATGTCCTTGAAGGTGAGGGTCTTGATCAGCATGCCGCTGGCGGCGGAGGCTTCGATGACGCGCGGCAGCACGGTCTTCTTGTCCACCCGCATCTTCAGGCGGTCGTAGGCCACATCGCCGGTCTTGGCCTTAAGCTCCAGGATGTAGTCGCCGCCCTCCTCCTTGGCCAATTCCACCGCGTATTCCTCGGTGTAGTCCAGGCGCAGGATGTCGGCGTTGTTGAACACGCCGCCGATCACCGATTGCAGGCTGGTGATGCGCACCGGCTTGCCCACACCGGGGATGTACAGCCACATGTTGTCACCCAGGCGCAGCGTGGCGCGGCCCTTTTCGCTGGCGGGTGCCAGAAAAAGCGCGGCCACCTTGTCGCGGCCCTTCTTCACCGAATACAGCACGAATTCCTTCTTGCGCCCGTCCGGCTCGATGTTGATCAGCTTGCGGTACATCTCATAGGACTCGGGCTCCAGGTTGCGGTCCACCTGGCGCAGGATAGCGGCGCCGTCGATGGCCCAGGCCGGCGCGGCGATCAGCCAGGCCGCGAGCAGGAGAAGGATTCGGCTCATTTCGCCGCCGCCTGTGTTGCCAACTTCGCCGCCTGGTCGGCCGGGCCTTTGCCGGCCACGGCGCGGATGTTCAGACGCTTCATCTCGTCGGCCATGTTGCCACCCACCTGGCCGGCCATGGCGCCGCCTCCGCTTTGGGCCCTTCGGCGGCCGCGGCAATGCGCGCCTCGCCGGCGATGGCGTTGGCGCCAAGCAGGGTGGCGCCGGCCAGGATCAGGGTGGAAATCAATTTGCGTGCAGACATGAGGTTTCTCCTAAACGTGTCGCAAAGCGACGATGGGGTCCATGCGCGAGGCGCGCCAAGCCGGTTGCAGGCTGGCCAGCACGGCCATGCCCACCACCAGCCCGGTAACGATTTCCTTCAGCGGCAACACCGGAATCAAGGTAATGACCTGACGCCCGAACGGGAAAGTGACTGGCCAGACATTGAGCGCCGCCACCGCCGCCAGGCTGATCGCCACGCCCAAAGCCGCGCCGAGCAGGCCCAGCAGACGTCCCTCGCTGACATACAGACCGAGGATGCGCGAGGGCGGCGTGCCGATGGCGGCCAGGGTGCCGATCTCGCGGATGCGCTCGTACACCGCCATCAGCATCACGTTCATCACGCTCACCAGCATGATGGCCACCAGCATGACGCGGATGAACAGGGTCATCAGGTCGAGCATGTTGGCGAACGGCGTGATCTGGGCCCAGGTGTGGATTTCTAGGGCTGGCTTGCTTTCCTTGTTCTTGAGTTCGGCCAGGGCCGCCTCCAGCCGGGCCTTGACTGCCTCGACGCGGTCCAGGTCTTTCAGCCGCACCGCGATCTCCATCGCCTGCGCCGTTTCCATACGCAGCAGATCGCGCGCGTCGGCGATGTCCATATAGCCGTCGCGCCCGCCCGGCCCGGTCACCGGCTCCAGGATGCCGCGTATGGTGAAGTTCTTGCCGTTGACCGAGCCGTCCTGGTTGGTGGCGATCAGCACCACCGTGTCACCTACTTTCACCTTCATGCCCTTGGCGATCAACTCCGGAATCAATATCTGGCCCGGCGCCACCAGCGGCCCGGTTTTCTTCCCATCGACGATGCGGCCGCGCAACGCGGGCGCTGTGGCGTCTTCCGCCGCCGCGTCCACCCCGTTCAAGCGGATGCTGGTGGTCTCGGTGTAGTTGCTGAACATGGCGCCGAACTTGACGCGTAGCGAATACGCCGCCACCGCCGGCTCGGCCTTGAGCACTTCCTGCGCCTTGTCCAGCGCGCGTGGCTGCATGCTCATGTTGAGTGGCAGGTTGTCGATCGAAGCGGTGTAGCCGCGCCGGTGGATCTGCAGATGGCCCAGCATGCTGTCGGTGATCTGGCCGATCATCACGCCCTTGAAGGAACCGGCGGCGGCGACGAACAGCGGCATCGCCACCACGCCCAGCGTGATCAGCAGCGAGGTGAGCAAGGTGCGGCGCTTGTAGCGCAACAGGTTGCGCAGGGAGAGTTTCAGGGTCGAGATCATGCGGTCCTCCCGTTCTGTTCAAGCAAGCGGCCGTCTTCCAGCAGGAAAGTAACTTCCGCCTCAGCCATTACCTTGGGGTCGTGGGTGGAAAAGACGAAGGTGGTGCCGAACTCGTCGCGCATGGTTTTCATCAGTTCCAGGATGCGGTGCGCGGTGTCGTTGTCCAGGTTGGCGGTCGGCTCGTCGGCCAGCACCAGCTTGGGTTCGGACACCAGCGCGCGGGCCACCGCCACGCGCTGTTTCTGGCCGCCGGAGAGCTGGTCCGGGCGCTTGTCGGCCTGTTCCGTCATGCCCACCGCCGCCAGCAGCCGGTTCACCCGCTCGCGCCGCTGGGCTTCGGTCAGGTGGCGCACCATCAGCAGCGGGTATTCGATGTTTTCATAAGCCGACAGCACCGGCACCAGGTTGAAATCCTGGAACACGAAGCCCAGATTGTGCCCCGGAACGCCGCCGCCGCCGTGCGCGACAGGCTGGCCAGTCGGTATCCAGCACCGTCAGCCGACCAGCGCTGGGGTGGTCGAGGCAGCCGACCAGATTCAGCAAGGTCTATTTGCCGCTGCCGGAAGGCCCGACGAAGGCGACGAAAGCACCCGACTCGATGGTGAAATCCACACCCCGGATCGCGGGCACGTCGACCTCGCCCACCCGTTAGCTTTTCTCCAGCCTTTCGGCCCGGACCAGACGCATGATGTTCACTCCTTCAAAGGTGGCGGGCTGCTGCGCCCGCCGCGATAACGCCGCCCAAGAGTATCGACCAACTCGTCCTCGCTGATGCGGCCATCGTGGTCGGCGTCCAGCGTGTCGAAATCAAGAAGCCGGTTGGGGGCATGGGGGGGGCCGACCGGTTCCGCCACGCTGCGCCTGGTAGCGGGCACGCAGGGCGGCGTATTCGTCGCGGTTCAGATAGCCATCCCGATCCAGGTCGTGCACCGAGAAGACGAGCGGGGTTGCATGGTTCGGCCCGGCGGCGTGCAGCGGCGCGGCGAGCGCGAGCAGGGTCAGCAACCAGAGCGGGGTGCGCATCAGCGGGCCTCTTTCAGGTAATCCACCAGGGCTTGCATGTCGGCGTCCTCCAGAGTGAAACGGTGCGAGCGGATTTTTCCGGAGCGCAGCAGGGCCGGCACATCATTGGCCGGGGTCTTCAAGCTGGCCGGATCGGCGTCGTGGCAATAGACGCAGTTGCTGTCGTACACCGTAGCACCCCGTTGCGCCGGGGAATCGCCCGGTGCAGGCGCGGCAAGCGTGGTTGGCAGCGGCGTGTAGAAACTGCTCCGATCCCAGAATCCCGCCTCGCTACAACCCAGGCAGGGATGACCGGATTCAACGGGATTGCTCACGCCGTTCCAGCGCACGGTGGAGCAGGCGTTATGCGTAACCGGCCCCTTGCAGCCCAGTTCCAGCAGACACCAGCCGCTGCGCGCGCCTGCGTCGTCGAAGGTCTTGGCGAAACGCCCGGCCTCGTAATGTCCCCGGCGGGAACAACGGTCGTGCACTGTCTCGCCGTAGAAGGCGAGTGGGCGGCCTTGCGCATCCAGCGCGGGGAAGTTGCCGAAGGCGACGCGATGGGCCAGCACGGCACTCATCACCTCGGGGATGGGCGGGCAACCGGGCAGGTTGACCAGCGGCCGGCGCGGCGCCAGGCCCCGATCCATCAACTCGGCGATGCCCATCGCCCCGGTGGGATTCGGCGCGGCGGCGGCCAGGCCGCCGAAGCTGGCGCAACTACCCACCGCCAGCACCGCCTCGGCCGCTTCCAGACAGCGCCGCAGCAGGCTCAGGTTGTCCTCTCCGGCAATGGTGGAATAGGCGCCATCCAGCGCGGTGGGCACGGAACCGTCCACCACCAGCAGAAGTTGGCCGGCGGATTCCTTCAGCACCGTCCCCCGCGCCGCTTCCGCCGCTTCGCCGGAAGCCGCTTGCAGGGTGTGGTGGTAATCCAGGGAAATCAGTTCGAACAGCAACCGCTCGATGGAAGGCGCCGACGAACGAGTCAGCGATTCGGTGCAGCCGGTGCATTCCTGGAACGACAGCCAGACCACCGGCAACCGCCGCGCCTTTTCCATGCCATCAGCCAGCAACCGGGCCGCGCCAGGCGGCAGGGCCAGCAGCGAGGCGGTCAGCGCGCAGAACTTGAGGAAGGCGCGGCGGCTGATGCCGGCGGTGGGGGCGAAGGGGAATGGGCGGTCCATGATCTGCCTTGCGAAGTAGTGGCCGGCCCAGGAAAGCCGGCCATCAGTCACTTGTTACTTGATAAAGCCGCGCGCTTTCATCTGTTCACACGCGTTGTTGCGCGGCGCCGGCAAGGTGACGCCTTTCTCCTTGGCGCGGGCTTCCATGACCGCGTGATGTTCGGCCTGAGTGGCCTTGCAGTCGTCATAGGTCTTGGCGCTACGCATCTTGTTCTGAAACTCGCTGCGTTCGGCCGGGGTCATCAACGTCCAGCCCGGTGCGTTGTCCTGGTTGAAGCGATAGCGGCCGGGTCCGGCCTCGGCGGTTACCGCGCCCAGCGTGGCGGCGATCAGGCCGGCGAGGATGAGCGTTTTGCGGGTCAAACTGTAAGTCGTCGATTTCATGATGTGCTCCATTGGGTTGTTGAGAAACCGGAGAAAACGTCTTTCAGACTTTTTTCTCCTGATTCTATTCAAGCGCATTTTTACGGTACGGACGTATCAGGTTGTAACAGGCTGTTACCGCCCCGGTTCGCGTCTCATTCCGCAGGTTTGCCTGGTTCCCACGCGCCAGCGTCCAGATTTCCCCACGGCACTCGCGACGCTGGAGCCTCCAAGATAGCGCCCACGCTGGAGTGTGGGCGTCAGAAGCCTTCAGAAGCCAATGGGCTTCCAGCAACCCCATGATCAACCGTGCTCGTGTTCATGCCCCGGCGGGTCGCGCCAGCGCACGGTGCGGGTCATCGGTTCCGGTTGCAGGGTGGCGTGGTGGATGTCGAAGCGCTCCGCCAGCAGCGCGTGGCCGGCTTCCATCACACTTTCCCAGTGAGCGATGTCGTGAACGACCAGATGCGCCGAGAGCAGGGGCTGTTCCGCCTTCACGGCCCAGATGTGCAGATCGTGCACCGAGGCGACGCCGGGTACGCCGGCCAGGGCGTGGCCGACTTCCTCCGGATCGACGCTGAACGGCGCGCCCTCCATCAGCCCGTGCAGGGCTTCGCGCAGCAGCCGCAGGCTGGAGACCAGAATCAGCGCGCCGATGGCCAGTGACAGCAGCGGGTCAATCGGCATCCAGCCGGCGAAGGTGATGACCAGGCCGGACAGCAGGGCCGCCACCGAACCGAGCAGATCGCCGATGACGTGCAAGAGCGCGGCGCGGGTGTTGAGGTTCTTCTCGCCGCGCGCCAGCAGCCAGGCCACCAACAGGTTGATCGCCAGGCCGATGGCGGCGGTGACCGAGACCGCCTCGCCCTGCACCGCCTGCGGCGATTGCAGGCGCTGGACGGCGGAGACGGTCAGCCAGGCCACCAGCACCAGCAACCCCAAGCTGTTGATCAGCGCGGCGATAAATTCGGCGCGGCCCAGACCATAGCTGTGCCGGAGCGAGGTCGGCCGCCGCGCCAGCCAGGCCGCACCCGCCGCCAGTGCCAGCGCCGCCGCATCGTTGACCATGTGGCCGGCATCCGCCACCAGCGCCAGCGAGCCGGCCCAGAGGCCGACCCCGGCTTCGACCCCAGCGAAGGCCAGGGTAAGGAGCGTCGCCAAAATGAGCGTGGCGCCGGCGCCGGCGCCGGGGTGGGCGTGGTCGTGAGCGTGGCTCATGGTTGATTCCCGGATTGAAAAGCCTGGCACAGCCAGGCCTCGATTTCCTCGGTGCGCGGCAGGCCGTTGAAGACCACCCGCCCATCCAGCAGCACCGCCGGTGTCTGGTCGAAGGGGATGCCCAGCGCGGCAGCGTCCTTCTGGATGTCCAGATCCAGCGCCAACCCCAGGCCGGCGGCAGCACAGGACAACCGTTTCTCCAGGCGCAGCAGGGGCTCACCGGTGCCTACCAGGGTCAACGCGATGCGTAGAGTGCCGGGTGGCGAAGGAATACATGCGGACATGAATGGAATCCTCTCCTGAAAGGCAAATGAATCGGAATCATTCCACGATTGCGGCGTCCGTAATTACTCAAGCGCCCTGCCCTCCCCCGCCTCCTCGACCGTGTGCCCGTCGCGGATGTGGTAGATGCGCTTGAAGGTGGGGATGATTTTCTCGTCATGGGTGACGACGATGATGGCGGTCTGGTACTGCGTGGCCATCTGGTTGAGGATGCGCACGACCGCCAGCGCGCGCGCGCTGTCCAGCGGCGCGGTGGGTTCGTCGGCCAGGATCACCGGCGGCTTGTTGGCCAGCGCACGGGCGATCGACACGCGCTGCTGCTCGCCGCCGGAAAGCTCGGCGGTTTCCGCCTTCGCCCGGTGCGCCACATCGAGCGCCGTCAGCAATTCCAGCGCGCGGGCGCGGGCTTCCCCATTAGGCCGCCCGGCCAGCATGGGCAACAGCGCCACGTTGTCGGTGACGTCCAGAAAGGGAATCAGATACGGCGCCTGAAAGACGAAGCCGATGCGGTCGCGGCGCAGCACGCGTAAATCTTTGATCTTCCAGCCGTTGTCATAGATCACCTCGCCGCCCAGGGTCATGCGGCCGGTGGTCGGTTCGATCACCGCGCCCAGGCATTTGAGCAGGGTGGTCTTGCCGGAACCGCTGGGGCCGATGAGGCCGACCACCTCGCCGGGGGCGACGCTCATGTTCACTTCCTTGAGCGCATCGACGGCGGTATCGCCCTTGCCGTAACGCTTGCTCAAGCCTTCGATCTGGATGCCGATGCCTGCGCCCATGTCAGCCTCCGATCGCCGTCGCCGGGTCTATTTTCAATGCCGCGCGGATCGCCAGGGTGCTGGCGAGCACGCACACCAGCATGACGATGACGAAGCCGCGCGCAGCATCCTCGGGCAGTAGCAGCACGTATTTCGGGAAGGCCGGCCCCCACACGGTGGCGGCGATCTTGCCCACGACGAAGCCGATCACGCCCAGCCCAAGCGCCTGCTGCAGGATCATGCCGGCAATGGTGCGGTCGCGCGCGCCGATCAGTTTCAACACGGCGATCTCGCGAATCTTGCCCAAGGTCATGGTGTAGATGATGAAGGCGACGATGGCCGCGCTGACCACGGTCAGGATCGCCAGGAACATGCCGATTTGCTTGGCCGCAGTGGCAATCAGCTTGGCGATCAGGATGTCTTCCATCTGCGCGCGGGTATAGGCCTGGAGATGCTTCCAGCGGCGGATGTCCCGCGCCACTCTCTCGGCGGAACGGCCCTCGGCCACCCGCACCAGCACGGCGTTGACGTTGTGGTTGCTGGTCTGCGAAGCCACGATCGCCTCCAGCAGGCCCGGCACGCCGGGGCGGTTGAGCGCGGGGTTGGCGGCGGTGCGGGCGCGGCTGTTGACGATGGCGTCGTTGTCCTTGAGGAACTGCGCCTCCTGCGCGTCCTTGAGCGGAATGAATACCATCGGGTCGCCGCCGGAGGACACCATGCGCCGGGTCAGGCCGACCACCGTGTATTCATGGCGGCGGATGCGGATGCGGTCGCCAACGCTGAAATGGCTCATCACGTCGGCCACCGCCTCGTAATGGCCGCGGGTGATACGCCGCCCCGCCACCAGGTAGCCTGGCTCGCCCGGCTGGCCGGGTTCGAAGCCCACCACCATGGCGCGCACGTCGGTCTTTCCTTTGCGCACCTGCATGGTGAGGTAGGTGACATTGGCGGCCTGCGCCACGCCGGGCAGACCAAGGATGCCGCGATAAACGTCGTCGGGAATGCTCGACGACTCGGCATAGGGGCCGAGGGTGTCCTTCTGCACCACCCACAGGTCGGCGCCGCTGTTGTTGAGCAGCACGCGGGCGTCGTCCACCATGCCGCGATACACACCCGCCATGGTGAAGGTAACGCCGATCAAGAGCCCGAGGCCCAACCCGGTGAGGACGAACTTGCCCCAGGAATGCAGGATGTCGCGACCGGCCAGGCTGATCATTTCGCCGTTCCGAGCGCGTCCACCACCTTGATGCGGCTGTCGTCCTTGAGCTCGCGCTCGCTATAGACCACCACTTCGTCGCCCGCCTTCAGCCCTTCGACGATCTGCACCTTGCCGTCGAGTCCCGTTGCGCCGGTTTTCACCGGGACGAAGCGCAGCTTGCCGTCGGCGCGCAGCCACACGCCAACCTCGGCGCCGCGATAATGCAAGCTGGCATTCGGCACGATCAGCGCATCGCTCACGCCGGGCAGGTGCAGCGTCACATCCGCCATCTCGTTGCTGGTCACGCCGGGCGGCAAGGTGTCGAAAGCCACCTGGGCGATGCGCTCCTCGGTTACGCTGTCGCTGATCGGTTCCACCCGCGCCACTTTGCCTGCCCGCGCCTTGCCCGGATTGGAACGCAGCGTGATTTCCGCCGGCAGACCCGCGCGCAAGCCCGCGGAACGGCCCTGATCCAGGCGCACCGTGACCCACAGGCTGCCCGGTTCCTGTAATTTGAGCACCGACTGCCCCGCGATCACTGTGGAGCCCGGCTCGGCATCGCGCGCCGTCACCACGCCGTCGACCGGCGCCCGCAAACGGATATTCCCGCGCTGCTGCTGCGCACCAGCCCGATCGGCTTCCAGCCTGGCCAGGTCTTGTCGGGCGCTGACCAACGTCGATTCGGCGGCAGCCAACTGGGCATCCGCCGACTGCTGTTGCTGCAATTTGGTATCCACCACGCTCTGGCTGACGAAGTTCTTTTTGCCCAGATCGACGTAGCGCCGCGCCTCGCTGGCGGCCAGTGCCTGGCGGCTTTTCGCATCCTGAACCTGGGCCTCGGCGGTAGTCACGGCGCTGCGGCCGCGAAGGGCCGCAGCCACTGCTGAAGCCACCCGCTTGTCGAGATCCACCGGATCCATTTCCGCCAGCAATTGGCCCGCTTTCACGCTGTCGCCCACATCCACCAGCACGCTTCTCACCCGTCCGGCGGCAGTCGGCCCGATGAGATAAGCGCGCCGCGCATCGACCGTGCCGATGCCTGACAGGGCGGTGGCCACTTCTCCTTTGGCAACCCGGGTCACGGTCACCTTGATCGGCGCGAGCGGGCCGCTTGTCGTCGCCAACCAGCCAAAGGCGATCAGTAGCACGGCGCCAACAGCGGCAAACCAGACCTGGCGGGGCAGGGAAAAAGAAAGTTTCATGGCATCGATCCAGTCAGTTCACACATTGCGAGCATCATCGGTTACAGACTAACCTCAACATTAAATAACCGCCACGCCGTAGGAGTGGGCTTGCCCGCTCCTACGGTCTGTTTCATCATCCGAGGCGTCGGCCTGGATTCATGAAAGTTAGGATGGCTGGCCACCGGCAGCACCAGAACCAGCGAATTGCCAACGGGCCGCAGAAATTGGGCTGTCATGTTTTTTCTGGTGCCTCCCCTCGACCTGCCTCGGCGCCACGAATACCGGGGCAAAACCGCCGCCCGGCGTGCGGAAGTTGGTGGTCTGGCCGGCATAGAGCCGCGCCGCGACAAGCTGAATAACGCCGTCATAAACATAGACGCGCACGTCGAGTTTGAGGTCGGCCGCGGCGCCAGCCGCCTGGGTCAGACGCTGACTGGGCGGGGCGAGGGTCTGCGCCACGTAATCGCCGGCGAGGATTTCCGCCCACACTCGGCGCGTGAGCTTGTCGCCGCGATAGGCCGCCTTGCTGCCGAAGCCTGAAGTCGGCTTGAAGAACAGCTTGCGGCGCTGCGCCCACAATGCATCCGCCCGTTGCGATGTGACTTGCTCGGTGCGCGGCACCCCGGCCAAAAGTATGTCACGCGTTGCTGCCGGCACACCGAGTGCAGCGAGCCGCTCGGCGTCACTCAGGATCACCAGATTACGCTTGTCAGCATACAGGGCGTGAGCGCGCGGATGCGGAGTCAGCACTATGGCGCCTGCCTCGTAAGGCTGGCGCAGCGCGGCATGCTGAGGTTCTTGCAGATAGAAATCGGTGACCCGGTTGTAGACCATGTCGATACTTTGTTCTGCATGCCACAGCTTACCATTGCGCCATTCCAGCAGCCTTGCATCGGTGATCATCGACTCAGCGCCGAAGCGTGCAAACAGACGCTCGAACAACTGAAACTCCGGGTAAAGATATTGGCTGGACGGGTCATCGTCGACGATGGCGATGCGTCCAAGCGGCGCCTCGCCGCGCTGAAGCCGCCACTCTTCGACAAACATGGCGAAAAAAGTCTGCTCCAATTGCATGAGCGCGGTGGGCGGTCGGAACGCCCATTCCATTTCCCGGCAACAGGCCTGTTGGGCGCGTGCCAGCACAGCGTTGAGTAATGCGCCGCCGGCGTTGGTGTTGATCTCGATGAGCTGCGGTCCCTGTTCTCCGAGATGGAAATCAAACCCCATGAATACGCCTCTGGGGCCGCTATCCTGCGTGGCGATCGCGGGCGCGCGCGAGAGCGTTTCCGCCTGGCATTCCGGCCGCACCAGTACGCTTTCAATCGCAGCAATAATGACCGCCATGCCACGATACTGCTCGGGCGAAATGAACACCGTCGTGGCGGAAAAAAGATAGGGACGGCTTTGTGCGATTTCTTCATATAGCCCCGCAAGCGCCGGCTCGGCCTCCAGTTGCCGGCGCAGGCGCTCCGGATCGAGGGTGCGACAGGCGCAGCCGCGATTCAGGTCTTCGGCTGAAAGATAGGCAGCCGGAACAGGGTTGACGGCGGGGTTGACGGCGGGATCGCTCATTTCACCGGCTCTCCTCTCCCGTGGCCAGGGCCAGTTGCGCGGCGGCGGCATTGGCGTCGGCCAGCGCCCGGATATGGTTGGTTTGCGCCTCCAGCAGAGCCGACTGGGTATCCAGCACGTCCTGGGCGGTGCCGCGCGACAGGGCGTATTTCTCCTGCTCGATGCGCAGGCTTTCCTGTGCCAGTTCTATGGCCATGTCGGTGCTGGCCAGGCGTACCAGGGCGGAGGCCAGGTTGGCGGAGGCGGTTTCGACCTCCAGGCGGATCTGCAATTGCAGCCGGGTCAGGCGTTCGCGCTGGGCGCCGAGTTTGGCGTTCTCCTCGTCCACCCGAGCGCCGGTGCGGCCGCCGTCGTAGAGCGGCATCTCGAAGGTGAGGCCGATGCGCGCGGCATCGTCGTTGCTGCTCAGCCCCGCCGGGTGCTGGGTCGGATGGCCCATGCTGCGATTGCCCATGGCGCCGACCAGGTTCAGCGTCGGCCGGTAGCCGGCGCGCGCCGCCTCGAACTCCGTGCGCGCCGCGCGTGCATCGGGGCGGCGTTCGAGGGCCGACGCGGCCAGGATTTCGAAGTTGCGCGCCTCACGCGCTGGCGGCTGCAAGTCCCCGGCCAGCGCGAAGTCGTCCTCCGCCCGCCCCGCGCCCATCAGGTTGAGCAGGGCCTGGCGCTGCACCGCCAGGCTGTTTTTCTCGCGCAGCAGGCGCTGGTGGATGTCGGCGAGTTTTACCTCGGTGCGCAGCGCATCCACCTTGGCCGCCTTGCGCCCCGCGATCAGCGCATTCACCCGTTTGAGTTGTCCCGCCAGCGTCTCGGCGGAAAAGCCGAGAGATTCGATCAGCCGCATCTGCGCCAGTTGGCCGTAATACAGGCTGGAAACGTTGAAGACCAGATCGCCCTTGCTGCGCGCCAGGCGCTGCCCAGCCGAGGTTTCCAGCAGTTCCGCCGCACGCATTTCCGCTGTCAACCGGCCACCGCTGTAAAGCGGCAGACGCAGCACCAGATCGGCGGTCAGGAGGTTGTCGCCGAACACGCCGAGCTCGCCGTTGTAACGCGCGGTGGTCAGGCGCAGATCGTCGCCATAGCGCGTGTAGCCGGCCTCGATACCAACCCGGGGCAGCCGCGCCGCCCGCGTCGCCTGGCTGCGTGCGGATGCGGCCTGGCCATCGTAAGTGGATGCGGCGATTTCCGGGTTGTGGGCCAGCGCGAAATCAATCAGTTGCGGCAAGGACAGGCTGCTGCTGGCCAACGTTCTGACGTCGGCGCCGGCGGCCGGCAAGCCCAAGGCGAGGCAGGCCAGTGCGGCCCAAAGGGCGGCACGGAGTACATCTGAGATCATCCTGGCTTCTTGGTGGCTTGCAATCTTGTCCGGCGCCGGCGATAAGGCCAAGCCATTCCAGCCGCCGCGGCCTTCGACAAGGCCGTGGCAGCAAGTCGCTTGATCACGCCGTCAGCGCTCATACCCCGAGCACGGGATGCACACCTGCTTGTCGCCCAGCACTCGCACATAGGCCCGCGCGGTGAGTTCGCCGCAAGCGGCGCAGGTCACCCAGCCCATCAACTCGGGGAACCAGTCGCGTTCGAACTGGAATACCTCGACGATACTCAGCACGTCGTCCTCCGGCGCGTTCCAAACCAGGTCCACCAGTTCCATCTGCTCAGCTTCGGGTATCTGGTCCGGTTCGATGCCCTGGCCGCGTTTGACCATGAACGGCGATGCGGAAATCTGTTTCGCCAGTATCGGCTTGTAGCTCACCCGCACGGCGCGGTTGCTGGCCCACTCGATGACGGTCACCGCCAGCTTGCCGTAAGGCGTCTTTTCCATATTGCCCTTGCCCAGCGTGCAGCCGGTGGCGTACTGCACGCCGTCGCCGAAGCAGATGCCGCCGTGGTCCTCGCCGATCTCGACGAAGGCGTGCAACTGGCGGCCGCCGGAGCGTTTGACGTTCAGCACGCGCAGTGCGGCCAGACCGGCGCGCACGCCGGCGACGCTGGCCCAGCAGCGGTGACCGTGGAATTCCAGAGCTTTCATCAGGATTTCGCGTGACATGATTTCTCTCCTTGGTTCAAGGCTGAACATTCAGCCAGGTTGCAATTTGCTTGCGGCTGGGCGCGCCGCCGCTATGGACCAGTTTTCCTTCAACCACCACGCCGGGTACCGAAAGCACCCGATGGGCGGCGATGCGGGCGGGTTCGCTGACTTTCCCCAGATGGATGGCGAGGCCCATCTCCCGCGCGGTGTCTTCGATCAGGCGATAGGCCTTGCGGCAGGCGACGCAGTCAAAGCCGAGAACTTCCACATTCAGCATGTTCAGCCCCACACGATGTCGGCGATCAATTTCGCCGACACGCCCAGCAACAACACGGCATAGAGGCGCTTCACCCAGCCGGGCTTGGCGCGTTTGGCCATGAACCAGGCGCCGAGTTGCGAGCCGGCGAGGGCGGCGATGACGGTGAGGATGGCGAGCAGCGGTTCGATATGACCATCCGCCGCGTGCGCGGCAAAGCCGGAAACGGAAGCGAAGATGACGATGAAGGCGGTGGTGCCGGCCGCCTGCTTGACGCCAAAGCCCAACATCATCAGCACGGGGGCCACGATGAAGCCGCCGCCGACCCCCAGCAGCGCGCCGACGAAGCCCTCGCCGCCGCCCAGCGCGAGGCCGATGGCCATGCGTCGGCGCGGGCTCATGGGCCGGGACATATCCATCTGGCCGCTGCCTTTCAGGCTGTATAGCCCGGCGAGCAGGGTCAGGGCGGCGAACATGCCGATCAGCACGTCCTTCGGTACGGATTGGGTGAGATGGGCGCCCAGCGGCGCCATCGCCATCGCCGCCAGCGCCGCCGGCAGGCCGCCGCGGAAGTCCACCAGTCCTTCGCGGGCATAACGCACCAGGGCGGAGGCCGCCTGGGTTCGACAGTTCGTTCCAAAAAATCCCGTTTTTTCCCCCGAGCCCCCCACAGCTATGCGGGTTGAGGCGGCCATTTCCCAAAACACGTGTGGTGGCACGTCGCGCTATTTAGACGCTTTTATTGACGCGCAATAAAGCCCTGATA
>Ga0210033_1001403_pt1 | contig 22030 bp, 17 predicted proteins | sample CryGeymeta201501_FD_185465 | JGI IMG/M metagenome (GOLD analysis project Ga0210033, IMG submission 185465) | Groundwater microbial communities from Crystal Geyser aquifers in Utah, USA - Crystal Geyser metaG 2015-01 (SPAdes) (version 2) | ecosystem: Environmental > Aquatic > Deep subsurface >... | reverse complement strand
ACGTTTCCAAAACGCACGACGATGAACTTGGTTCCCATCCACCCTGCTTGCGGCTTGACCGATGGCGCCGCACATTCCACTACGGATTGGTTTTGTAGGTCGGGATTCATCCCGACAGAGTTTGTGTTAAGTCGGGATGAATCCCGACCTACACATGGCTGCTGATGAAAAAAACTTTGCAGCCCCTGGCACACCATCTCAGCCAGCCGCTTGGTGGCGCCCATCACATTGGTCGGATTGACCGCCTTGTCGGTTGAAATCAATACGAATTTTTCAACCCCATACTTTTGCGAACAGGTTGCAACGCACCAAGTGCCGTAAACATTATTCCGTACTGCCTGCCAGGCATTGTCCTGTTCCATCAGGGGCACATGCTTGTACGCCGCCGCATGGAACACTACCTTGGGCTGATATTCTTCAAATACCTGCTCCAATCTCGCGGCGTCACGCACATCACCCGCCAGATAGGCAATTTCCAATCGAGGGAATCGTTTTGCCATGTCCTGTTCGATGTTATACAGCGCGAACTCGCCTGCATCGAGCAGAATCAATTTGCTCGGCTTATAACGCGCAATCTGACGGCACAATTCAGATCCGATGGAGCCACCAGCACCGGTTACCAGCACGACTTTACTTGCCAACTGTTGATGCAATCCCATCTCATCCAGCTGTACTGGATCGCGCCCGAGCAAATCCTCCAGCTCGACCGCGCGTAACTGAGAAATCGATACCCTGCCGCTCAGCAGATCCTCAAATGCCGGTACCGTCATTACCTTCACGCCAGCTTCCACGCACAAACTGGTGGCGCGCTTGCGCTGCCGGTGTGAAACACTGGGCATCGCGATAACCACCTGAGTCACGCCAAGCCGTTTCACGGTATTCGCCAATTCACCCAGCCGCCCTAAAACGCGCACACCGTTCAGCATGGTGCCGATTTTGTCTTCATCATCATCCAGGAAGCCAACCACGCGCCATGCGGAATTCCGCGCCAATTCTTTGGCAAGACTCGCGGCCGCATCGCCAGCCCCCAGAATCAATACAGGATCGCCAGACCATTTGATATCCGAAAACAGCGTCTGCTCTTTCCACAAGCGGTATACCAATCGCCCTCCACCCATCAGCAGCATTAGTAACAGTGGATAGATGATGATTACGGATCGCGGCAGAACAACTTCAAGGCGCAACATCCAGAACAACAGCGGAATTGCGCCCGCCCCGAGAACAACAGCATATAGAATTCGCCGCAAATCGTTTACGCTGGCATAGCGCCATATACCACGGTAAAGACCAAGCGCGAAGAATGCGGTGCCCTGAACAGGCACCACCCAAGCAAGCGTTTGCCAAAGTTCGATGGAAAAGGCTTCAGGCAATTCAAAGTTAAACCGCAACAGATAGGCGCCAATCCAAGCAAGTGTGGCTGCCGCAAGATCATGCAGCACCGCAAGGAAAGGGCGCAGCCTTTTTCTGAAAGGAACAAGCAAGATCAGTACGCGCTCTTGCCGCGCATCCCACCGAAAACTGTCATCAGAATGATCTTCAAATCAAAGATAAGCGACCAATTGTTGATGTAATAAAGATCGTACTGAACACGTTTCTCCATTTTATCTAGGGTATCAGTCTCACCACGCCAACCATTCGCCTGAGCCCATCCAGTGATGCCGGGCTTCACCTTATGACGCAACATGTAGCCGTGTATAAGCTTTCTATATTGCTCATTATGAGCAAGTGCATGCGGTCTAGGCCCAACGATAGACATTCTTCCTTGCAAAACATTGATGAATTGCGGGAGTTCATCTAATGAGGTTTTTCTTAAGAATGCCCCAAGTGGGGTGATCCTGGGATCATTTTTCTGGGCTTGAGGAATAATGGGGCCATCTTCCATCACCGACATGCTACGGAATTTCCAGACTTCAATAACTTGACCATTCAGCCCAAACCGCCTTTGCTTGAAAAATATTGAGCCAGACGAGGTCAATTTTATTGCTGCAGCAATCATGAGCATGACTGGGCTAATCAGTATGAGGATCAAGCTGCCGAGTATCAAATCCTCCATGCGCTTCACTAAGGAATTGGTCCCATAAAGAGGGCTCTCGAATATGCTCACCAAAGGTACGGGACCTATGCTCGACCATCTTGCGTGAAACAAGTCCGATACAAACACGTCCGGCACCACATATACCGACACCGTACTGTCGGCTAGTTGCCCAACCAAGCTACTGATTTTCTCTTCTTCATTCATCGGATATGCAATATATACGCTGTCTATCCGCCCTTCTTGTGCGTGCACTATCAATTCTTTTAAGTGGTAATAAGGCACTGCATTGCCTTGGTGCCGTACAACCTCATTTTCGTCATAGATGCCCGAGATTTCTAATCCCATCCATGCCCCTTCTGTTATGGCATCAATCAATCTTGATGCACACTTTCCATTGCCCGCAATTGCAACTGAACGTGAATTTATGCCCTTTGCCCGAATTTTTCTCAGGATGACTCGTAAGATCGCGCGCTCCAGAATCAACAACATTGGAGTGAACAAAAACCATAGGGTAATGGCCACCCTAGAATATTGGATTGATGCTTTGCTAATAAATGCAAACACGAACAAAATAACTAACGTAATAATCCATGTTGACAAGAGCGCCCGATATTCCTCGCGCAATGAGCCGGCACGCCAAGACCCATATAGCGCATGCCACTCAGCCACAAACAGATATGCACCTACCGCCACTGCACCAGCAATATAGTAATGGCCTGCGAGTTGATCCTCATAAGCCGCCACTATTACCCAAAGTGCAGCAAGTATGAGTACCGCGTCCAGAATTCTATGAATCAGGCTCAATTCACTGCCATGCTGACGAGCTAATCCTCTACTAATATTCATTCTGTACCTCGGGAATTGTGTATACATAAGACAACGCCAAATTGTGAAACTGCTCACGATTTGACACCGACCTCAACTATGCTCGGGTGGATTCTGATGAAGTGTCACTATTCAGGCAGGCTCCTGCAAGCACCGCGATTGAAAACGCGTAAAAGGAGGCGGTCATTTTCAAATTGAAAATTTCCACAGTCAACCCAAAAACAAAAAAACCAGTCACCAAACCCAAGCCCATTACGGCCGCGACTTTTTTCATGGCAACTTTACTGTTTATTGTGTTCCAAAATATTGCTGCGGGAACAAAATATACTGCGAGTATTGAAAGCAACCCGCCCATTCCGCCACTTACACATTTGGCTAGTATTTCGTTGTGAACCTCAGCATTTCCCATTTCAGCTGCCGCCTTTGTCAGGCGACCTTGTTCAAACATTGATTGCATTGAATTGGCAAAACCATCAACTCCCAATCCAACAATCGGGTTTTGCAAAAACAGTTCTATGGCCGCCTTCCATAGTTGGAGCCGAATGCCAATAGAAGTATCTACATTTCCATTGCTATAGCCAACCAAATCGAAATAAATCAAATTAGCACGCTCGCTAATTGTCTCCGTAAAAGAATAAGCGGCTACCCCACAAATCATCAGTACAGAGCTTGCATAGATGATTTTTCTTCTCAAATTATGGAATTGTTGCCCGTATATCCATAATAGAAGCACTAATGGAATAGCTGGCCAGCCGCCACGCGTACGAGTTTGTATGGCCACATAAAGACCAGCTATAAATCCGCCTATTTTGAGCAGAATAACCCAGTCGTTTTCAACCCTTGAACGATTGATAGATAGTAACGATAAAAAACTTAACGCTAATATCAGATGTGCAAAATGAATATGATTAAAGAAATTTCCGGTTGTTTTTGTACCATCAGCCATAACTGGCATGACAAGCACTATTACCAATGAAGCTACAGAAGCAATTGAAACACCTATTTGCATCTTAGAAAGGGCATTAATATCTAATTGGCGCATGGCCAGAAAGATGGGTATCGCGATCATGAATCTTGACGCCCAATCATAGGCCGGAAAGTCATAGCTCGCTCGCGACACTTGGGTTATTAATATCGCGATGACGGGTGAAGACATTGCAAGCGAAAATATGATCGCGTGTGCATCCCAATGGGACGCAGTCTTCGGCTTCTTGTTTAGGACATAAAGCGACAAAAAGAATGCAAACAACAAAATTCCGCTCATTCCTCCTCTCACGGTTAGTAAGAGCAACGGATATATTAGCAATATCAAAGAGAACGCCGTATTTGTTGACATCGCGGTTTCAATTTCCTAGAACAAGCACTGCCCAGTAGGCCAAAGCATTTCTACGCATCAGGTGTGAAGCTAATCAGACCTACGGCTTTGGTGAACCTCATTCCACTTGTGACTTTCTTAAGCTCGAGAAATTTTGTCCCGAATGTGAATTTTCAAAGTAGGCAACGAGCCCAATACAAACGCAAGCATTAGCCAAGTTTGCGCGTGGAACAGCGTATGATGTGTTAATGCTGCTACGCACATAAATGTCAGTAACCCAACTACTGCAGCTTTATCGCCCCCTGCTTTTAGACACATAACCCTTATATAAAGCACCGCTAACGACGTCAACAAACCCAGTAATCCTAGCAGTCCAAGTTCATACAATATTTGAAGATATACATTATGAACATATAAGTTTGTTGACCATCCGAATCCCAGCATCAGCCTAAAGGGTGATTCCCAAACACCACTCAACACGTTCCCAAAGAATTTTATTCGCTCAATCCCCGAGGGGCCCAACTCCAAAGAAGTCCTTGAGTCAATCAAATGCGCAATATCCGGGTTGGATATATAAAGTAGAGAAAATACTAAAAGGGTCACGCCACTCCACAAAAACATTTTGGGTATTTTATTAAGCACGGCTGGTTTTGCCAGTTGCGCAACAGCGACAGCAAAAAGTAACGCCACCCAAGATCCTCTCGTTAAAGTTGCAAATTCAAGAATCAGAAACAATAAAACCAAAAGGGTTGTTTTGAATTTTGAATAGTTAGCAAATTGAAGCAAAATAATCGAAAAGGCGATAACCATCGAAAACTCATTAACATTCGCACCGGGGTTAAATCGATAAAAATGCCCCCCTGCAAGATCGATGACATGAGTATCCACCGAAATTGGGAAAATATCCTCTGCCGTAAACTCCCCCATCCAAACTCCCAACGCAATCAATACTCCTATAAATGATGCGTAAAGAGTTCCGCCAATAAAAGCCCTCGCAAATATCTGTCTTAAATTCGGATCCCGTCGGAGTAAATCTAAAACTACTATGCAATAGCAAAGCAAAGCAGCAAGAACTAAAATTCTCAACCCAGCACTATCAGTCTGCCCGCCATAATAGTCGTGCAAATAGAACCATGTGGGGTCTTCCAACCATATGCATGATATGACAGGCAACAATGCAACCATTAGGATGCGCGTGGAGGATACTCTCAGTTTGAAAAGAAATATTCCCAATATCCCAATTAACGCGCTAATCAGAAACGGGATTTTCAATCCATAAAATCCAGGGATTGGGAAATATATAAGCTTGCCAAGAGGGATAATTGATATTGAAAATATTACAAAACGTGTGCTCAGCGACACGCCAATTTGTGGCTTAAGATAGGTAACAAGCAGCCACAAGGATATAGCTGTACCAGAAAAATATAAGGCGTTAAGCATGACGAAGCTCTGATTTTAGCCTATGGCATGCTTTCGACCTATTCAGCATCTCCGAACCACTCTTTTCTCGAATTCAACAGTTTTGTCTCTCGATGATTTTAATGCGCTTGACATCAGATGCGGACAATCCTCACTACTGGTAGTGTCCGTATTCCATAGCAACGCAAGTCACGCTCTCTCATTCAAACCATGGATGCAGCTCAGATTGTCGTATGCACGAGGCGCGCTTTACATGCATCAACTGCACTCAGCAAAGCCTTGCACCGACACCTTGTTAAATGGTTAATTTTGCTCTTGACTCTTAAATGCCACCATGGCGAATACCATAATAATCCCGACTAGCAGGCCAACCAAAATTGCCAGGACAACTAATTGCATGGTTTTCGGGTAAACGGGGCCATCGGAAATACTAATACCTCCAATCAACTGGGTTGGATAGGTCACTGCAGGATTAAACAAGGCATTCTCCAAGCTTTGTTTTGTTTGCAATTGATTTACTAGCTGGGTATTTTTGTCATTTAGTATTGTCGCCGCTAGGGTTGCGTCATATGAGCTCCATTCATGCCCTTTTAATTGTTTGTTAAGGGTCGTAATTTCAGCTTTCAGTGCCCGGATATTTTCACTTGCTGCATTTATTTTTTGTTTTGTAAATTCAGTACTTGCTGCTAACAGTTTTTCGTGTATTTCGCGCAATGCATTCACTGTTTCCTGCGCCAAGATCGCGGCCGCTTCTGGCGAATGGGATTTCAGTTTAATGCCAATCAATCTACTATCTGCGAGCTCAGTAACCTTAAATGACTTCGTAAAAAGCTCATCTTCACTCAGGAATTTGCTTCGTGGGAAAGCAGGTCGTGCCACCACCGATTGAACAAAAGATGGATGTTCCATACGAGCGACGACAACCGATACAGGTTCAGCCGACCCAGCTCCTAATCCGGCTTTGCCGTTCTTATCTTCAGTTATGCCTACTTTTCCAACTTGAATAATTGCGTTAGCTTCCCACTCCTTAGACGCAAAATATGTCGAGTGAATAAATACCAATACACCAAAAAGCACAGGAGTTATTAATATAATATTCAAGTGACGCATGAATACATTCAAAGCGAATGACAAGTTTATCTCTTCTTCACTGCGATTCATTTTGCCCCCATATACTTCGTCTAATTTAGCCAATTTGCAATCCTTCAGCACAATTGTATTTTATTTTACTGACCTTCTCACAGCTTTTCATCTTCCAACAGGCGGCGGTCATGCCGCCTGTTTCAATCTTCTCTAATTAGGCGCAAAACCATTTTTGGTTTTTATTCTGACTTATCGCAAAAGTTCGATGCACCTCACTCCTCACAGCCGAACTCTGTTGCCTGACACTGCGCGTCATTCCAATACTCGCGCTTGCTGATAGGCCACATCTATACCTGCAAGCATCTTGCTTTCTGTAAAGCACTCACGCCACTTGTCCCGGCCTTTCAATACGCGTTCTTTTATTAACTCAGGTTGATTTTTTACAAAAACAAGTGCCTCAGCAATTTCCATTTCCTTTTCCGCAGAAACAACCAGACCCACCTCGTTATCAATAATTTCCCTTAACCCACCCACACTCGTTGCTATGACTGGCCGACCCAAAGCCAGCGCTTCAACAGCTACATATCCAAACGATTCGAACAACGAGGGAATCAAAACCACATCCATCGAATACATATGTGCTTCTGTGTCGCTCACATCGCCATGCAATGTAACAAACTCGTCAAGCTTCATTTGACTTACCGTGTTTTGCAAGCCCGCCCGATCTGCTCCTTCACCGAACAAATGCAATTCCACATTAAGCCCTTGCCTCTTCAACTGCTCAATTGCCCTGATCGCATATACCTGCCCCTTCTGGGGTCTAAGCATGCCAAAAACACCCACCTTCAACAGCGCATCTGGTGTAGTCCGCTTTCCTAACAACTGCGCCCTTGCCTGAATGGCAGCCATGTCAGCCTCCGGAATGCCATTGTAATTAACAGCCATTCGCTCACACTTACTGCCCACTTTTTCTTGATATGCATCCGCAGTATATTGCGACTCGAACAAGAAGAAATCAGTCTTGTTGAACAGCCAGCGCTCGATCATCGAGTAAAGCCAGTCCTCTAGTGGCGAAAACATCGCATGCACCACACCACCATGGGGTGTGTATATCGATATTATCCCGCAGAATCTGGACACCAGTCTGGCGTAAAGTCCACCTTTCGCTCCGTGTCCATGCACGATGTCAATTTTGTATTTTTTAACAGCCCTGATAAGCCTCCACAAATTCACAAGATCGCTTGGGTGCGGGCGCTTTGATACGTGCAAAGTCAGCTCTACATTTAACTTGTGCCTGAGCTGCTGTATTTCTGCTTGAAAGCGCGCATCAACGTGCACATTTGAATACGCATAACTGCACTGATACCTTTCGGCATCCAACCCTCTTATGATGCTATGAATATGTTTACGAATTCCACCGACCGGCTCGCCCACCACTTGCAGCACATGCAACCTTTTTTTTTCATCAGCGGGACTCATTTTTTTCATTTCCATCTTTGTGCCACAGCTGAATGCCAACAATGACGTTTACTAATACCAGACCAATTTTGAATTTCGTTTAGTAAAAACGCTAGCAAGAAGTACATAGTCATTATTCACCCATCTTCATGCTCTAGAGCTTCCATGCAAATTTGTGTACGCTCGACTTAGCTTAATAAACATCCAGCCACTAAAGCGAATCCTAAATATAAATATCAAGACAAGTATTATTTTTGTTTTGAGCGGAAAACCCACATCCTGCTGACCCATTAACTTTGAAAGTCGCGCTGCGGCAACAGGATGATCAGCCGCAACGTTGTAACAGATGCGAGCTGCCCCTTGAGATATCGCAAGCTTTCCTTCGCACTCATTTCCCGATAGTAATTTTTCGAGCGTCTGCTCCACCACCACTTGATTTGTACTGTAATTACAGTAGTCCACATAGGTGACATTGTGAGCTTCTTCATTGCTTATATGGATCTCACTTAATTTATATTGCCAATATCTGTTTTGCACCAAAACAGTTAGTTGTTTTTGTTTGGAGTCATTTTTTGATGTAATTTGTTCCGGATGTCGTCTATACAGCAATAATACTTCCTGAACATTTGTCATAGACCATTCGGCTATTGAGGCTCGTACCCACAAGTCATAATCCTCAGCCTTGTTCCAATGGCTTTCGTACTTTAATTTCTTTATTTTTTCCGCCTTCATCATCACCGTTGGATGGGCGATAGGGCATTTGAAAAGCATATCTAACTTTATGGCCGCATCTGATTCATACGTTTTCCATATTCTTCGATCTCCAGCACCAAAATATTGTATCCAACTACCGCAAAGATCAGCCCCAGTTTTCTCAAGCCATGCAACTTGGCATGCCAATCGATGCGTCAACGAAATATCATCTTGATCCATACGCGCGATCCATTTTCCTCGCGCAACATCTATTGAATCATTTAGCGTGGTTGCCAATCCACGATTTTCCCGCACAATAACTCGCACTCTCGGATCTCGTTGCTCATATTCTTTTAAAATATTTGGAGAGTTATCTGTTGAACCATCATCAATCATGATTAGTTCAAAGTTTCTAAAGCTTTGCGTGAGAATTGAATCAATTGCCTCAGCCAGATATTGCTCCCCGTTGTAAACAGGAAGCACAACTGAAATAAGCGGGCAGTCAAAAGCTTCCAACCTATTTTCAAATACTCTTTCAATCACTGTCGTTGCCTTTTCAACCAATTTCTCGTAAGTACCAAGCCCTCATCAAATGCAATCTGAGGCTTCCAGCCCGTGTCTTTTTTTAATTTTGTTGAATCTAGAATATTTGTTTTTACGTCAAATGTACGTTCTGGCAGATTCTCAACTTTTACGTCGCATGAAATTTCCTGCATCAATGGCCTTATTAACTCAATCACGTCCATATTGCTAAGTCCTATGCCAGAGCCAAGATTGTATGTATCAGACAGATGCCCATACTCCAAGGCGCTTACGATTCCCGACGCAAGGTCACTCACATACAAATAATCACGAACAGTTCCTTGTTTTCCAAAAATCTTGATGGGCAATCCCTGGATAGCAGATGCCATTGCAGTAGCAATAAAACCCTGCCCCACAAATGGACGCTGGCCCACCCCATATCCATTAGCAGGCCGTACACAAACAAATTTCAATCCGTGAGTTACCGCATATAAATTTGCGTAGTTTTCCAACGAAAGTTTTGTCACGCCATATGGTGAGATCGGCTTGACCGGATGATCTTCACTTATTGGCAACTTAAGTGCTTCGCCATAAATCGTACCGCCAGACGATACCAGAACGAGCTTGGCACCTCGATCTGCAACTTTAGAAAACAGTTGTACTGTTGGAGGCAAATTCTGCAGCAAATCAACTAATGGATTTTCAAATGAGGTATTAGGCACAGTAGCATAAGCCAAATGTATCACCTCTTGATGGGTATCCAATAAGCGAGAAATCAAATCTGGTAGCGCAAAGTCTCCTGTCACATATTCCACATCCGCAGGTAACGAATATTGTGGGGCGACACTTCTGCCCAATACCGTTACCCGTCTACCCGTCGCACATAGTTGAGGCACCATGTTCGCGCCTATATATCCCGCTCCACCGATTACCAATGTAGAGTTTCTCGTCATATTCTTTGCCAATCTCTCGGAATCAGATCTTGCGTACTTGTTTCACTGGCAAACCAGCGCCTCGGCGCCACAACAATCTTATCAGTGCTCTGATTGAGCCACGCCCCCCACCAACTGAATGAGCTATTGGCGATGATATGGTGTCGGCACAAGCTCATCAGTCGCATGTCGTTGTAACTCTCTCCCGCATGATTGTGTTCCACATATTGATGCGGAAATTCTATTGGCAGATTATCCTTCGCCCAAGCTATGTCATCTGAGAAGACAAAGAAATATGGCTGCGGTACATGTTGGGAGATATGCTGAATTGCATCACTGTAATAGTCTAGTGAACACAAACCATGCGTCGCTGTCGTTTTCGGGTTGTTTACGTAATCTCCCCTTCTCACATGCAGGCTCACTGCATTGACCGATGATATTTTCTGGGCAAGCGTAGCATTTAGCACGTTCATCGGAATTTGAAAAGTGAAATCCAGACGTATCTGCTCCGCCACGTCTGCAAAATATTTCTCGCTTTGCCAATAGCCAACTAGGTAGCACTCTGGCACGACATTGCTCAGCTCCTGCCAATACTGGAAATGCGGCTCAACGACAAAACCATTGCGCCGAAACATTGCAAAGCGCGGATGGGACAACACGCGCCGAACAAATGTTGAGTACTGCCAGCCCAATATGTTTCTCACATCTTTCGCGGTCGCGATCTCGGCAGCACAGTCAAATATGCGTTTAAGCTCAAAACCCTGATGTAATCCATAACCGGCGAAGCCGGAGATGTCGAGAGACAGCGTAGTACCGCGCTTCAGCGCAAGGGAGCGCGCCGCGGCAAATTGAAACATCTGATTGCCGAGTCCACCGATTAGTTGACTGATCACCATGCTAGTTTTTCCTCAGTTGCACATTCAGAAGCCTGAGTGCGGCAGGATTCTTCCAAAGCAGAGCTACTGCGGCAGTGCCTGCAAGCGCGCCCATCAGCATCAACATTCCAATACTCACCACTATACCGGACGCACTGGGCAGCCAAGTTGTCACCAAAGCCATGGCCAACATCACTGCTCCCCCCATTGAGAATCGAACAATGTCGATCGAATATTTGATTTGCCGATACATGACCGCCACCATGACAAGCAGCATCGCAATAGCCCCCAACAACAAACTTGCTCCAGCCCATGCAATTTCCATTTGTTTGGTGCCCGCCAGGAATATCAACGTCATAGTCGTAGTTGCACCAACCCCGTAAGGCAAAGCAAGTGATTTTGTTTGACGTCTGACATGAGCGGCACTGCTTAACACATTGCCCAACACGCGACACATCTCAATGCCCGCGCCCAGCATCACAAAGATTATCGCGCCCTGGAATTGCGGGGCGACCAGTAATTTAAGCAAATATGCCGCGCACGAAATCAGCAAACCCGTGAGTACAAAATACACAGGCACCAGAGTATTCAGCAGATCCGAAAATGCCCGCTCAACTTCGATCTCGTTCTCATGTGCACTCACCCGGCGGTAGAACAGCGGGTAAAGGAATTGGGTCGCCAGGGTTTCCGTCAAGCCCCATAGCTGTCCTGCCACCTGCAAACCAACCACCAGGAAACCCAATTGTGCCAAGCCCCAGTAGTTTTCGATCACCAGACGATAACCGCTGAGTTGGATCCACATCAGCCCGGTCGCTAGCGCGAGGGGTAGGCAATAACTGAGGACTGTTCGTTTATCAATCAATGCCGGGGCTGGGCTCAGGCTAGAAATATCAGATTGTTGAATTGCCTGTCGTTGAAACACATATTTTGCACCCAACGCACCCAGCGTCATCCCGATTGCTTGTCCGACAAACCAAGCGGTGGCGGAGGGTAGCCAGACAACCAGAAATATCGAGCTTGCCAAAGCGACGACTGCTGAAATAATGCCCCAGAAGACTGATGCCGCACGAAAACCGAGCATATTAAGCATCGGAATCAAAGTGGCGTTCCACGTCCCGGCAATAATCATTGCGAACATCGCTGCCGCCGCCCAAAGCAGATGTTCGGCGGAATCCTGTTTATTCATTCCCAGCACAGCCATGCTCCCCACGAGCGACACCGCAAGGATGTATTTCTGATATGCCCCCAGCCGCGTCACTAACGTGCCCTCGTCCCACCAAGCGTGGGTATGCAAATTGATATGCTGACCAACCGGATTGATCAGAAATAATCCGCAAAACATCTGAACCGCAAGGAGTAGCGCCAGTTCGCCATATTGAGCCGGGGTCAGATATGTTGTGACTGCGCGGATCGCGATCAGGGTAATCAACGCTATTACCAAGCGCCCCCCGACAACCAGCACCAGATCTCGCTTAAGCGCCAAAATCTTGAACTATCGTACTGACGATAGTCTCCGCAAAGAATTCCGAGCTAAATGGGTAGGCCGCATTGCTGCGCAAGAATGCTGCTATTCGTTGTTGATATCCTCTGAATTCCTGTTCCGTCATGGCTTTGAGAAAAGCGTAAACCTCGCCGGTATCACGAAACTTGCGACGGTCAATAAAGCAATCAGACGGGATATGGGCTGTGATGTTGCCGGCCCCCCAATACACAGGCACGCATCCAGAGAAGAAACAGTCGAAGATCTTTTCAGTGATATAGCCCGGCATATCACGCACATTCTCGTAACAAATTGAGAAGCGGGTTCGCGCCAACACCTCTCGCTTGTGTTCGATTCGCCCACGATAGCTGGGAAAGGGATGCAGCTTCAATATTCCATCAAGCACTCTGAAAATTCGACGCTCTATCTTCCCCAACAGCCCCCGATGCAACACAGGCATGTTCCAGTCAACTCCGAACAGATCGAAATCTTGTGGCGCGTGCTGCTCAAACCAACGTATTGCCTTTACACGTTCTGGATATAGGTTGCGCACATCATTGGTGGAGAGTGTCTTGTTACCCGCAATTAGACAGCAGAAGCGATTACGGTTATCAAAACCGTCCACCGGATGCACTCGAATAGGATTAGGAAAATTGAATTTTATGAACTGGACTCCATCAACCAGATCGTCGTTCCATGTAAATATCTTCTTGTATTTTCCCCACTCATCCTCATTGCCGTTTTCAACCTTTACAAGTGGGGTTTCAAACATCAGCAGGTAACCTATAGGACTGATCGAGCCCTGTTGAACATCCTGATGAATTTCGAACTTCAGATTGCTGACCACCGCTCTGTCGCTCGTGTCGATCTGTACTGATGCCGCGAGGAACCTCTCCCTCATCATGGCATAAGGCGCAAAGCAATCATCCCTATTAGCTGAGCTGGCTCGATCAAATATTACGTTGTTACTTATTCCCGGGCCGCGCAATGCTGCAAATATCATATCGATCCCAAGTCCTGCTCTAGCCTGGTTATCAAGGAGGCAGCCTCTTGGCGATCTTTCTCCCACCAACGGGAGGCCAGAATCTTTTGTTGTTTTTCTTCTGAAAAGCGATAGCGTATTACGCGCGCAGGCACACCCCCAACAATGGCGAACGCCGGCACATCCTTTGTTACGACGGCATTGGCTGCCACGACTGCTCCAAAACCGATCCTTGTCCCCCGCAAAATCACAGCATCCACGCCAATCCAGACATCGCTCTCAATTACGCATTCGCCCTCTGTGAGAGTCCCCCATGGATCTGTATAAAATGCGGATGAAGTGGTGATTCTATCTAATTGGTGTTCGCCCTGCCCAATCGATACATTATTTGCAATGGAGCAATACCGCCCAATATCGCATTTGGTAATGCTCGTCCTACAACCAATATAGGTGTAGCTGCCAACATTGCTTGATGCATCGATATTTACCTGGTGCAAGGTCTCAACCCGATACGACCCCAGTAGCGCACGATAAGACACGCCGAGCGAGCGAATTAAACATCCACGCCTAAAACGAGCCTCAATCAGACCGAATACATTCCAGATGCGCGACAGTAACGCCATTATATTTTGGCAAGCGCCTCAAACGCTTCCGGTATCGAATAATGATGATTGCCCACAAACAACCCGTTCTGGTCGATATGCTCGGCATTCTTCAGAACACCATGCACTTCCGCATCGAAATATTTCACCACTTCATTCTTGGCAAAATTGCCCGCAACGATTGGTCGGCATTCAAAACCCAGTTCATTTAATTTTGCCACCAGCGCTTTGCGCGTGAGCTTGCTGCCGGGACGTATCACCAGGCTGAAACCGAACCAGCTGCTTTCGCCGATCTCTTTCTGGATGATGATATCGGGGTGATTTGCCAATGCCGTTTGCAACAGCTTGCCATTCTTGCGTCGCTCTTCGATCAACATCGGCAAACGCTTCACCTGCTCGACTCCCAGCGCGCCTTCGATCTCCAGCGGGCGCACGTTGTAGCCGGGCAACACGAAGCGGAACGACTCCTCGAACGGGTCGTCGCTCTTGTCGCTGCACACCAGATTCTGCTTGGGCAGATTGCGCGTCCAGCCGTGCGCACGCAACGACAGCAGGATTTGGTACAACTCTTCGTCGTCGGTGACGATCAGCCCGCCTTCCATGGTGGAGATGTGGTGGCTGAAGAACGAGCTGTAGCCGCCCATCACGCCGAATGTGCCGGCATGCTTGCCTTTGAATTTGGCGCCCATGGATTCGCAGTTGTCTTCCATCAACACAATTTCGCGCTTGCCGATGATCTGCTGGATGCGTCCAAAGTCATTCGGGTTGCCCAAGAGATTCACGGCCATGATGGCACGCGTTTTGTCGGTGACGGCTTGTTCCAGTTGATCCAGATCGTAGTTCAGGGTATTCAGATCGATATCGACAAATTTGATTTTTAAGCCATATTGGTACAGCGGATAGTAAGTCGTACTCCATGACACCGCAGGGACGATGACTTCATCGCCTCGTTGCAGTTTCAGTTTGGCATTCTTGGTATAGAACAGCGCGGCCACCATGAGCAAGACCGCCGATGAACCGGAGTTCACCATTACGCAGTGCTTGCTGCCAACGTATTGCGCGAAGTCGCACTCGAAAGCTTGCACGTTCGCACCCATCGTGAACATGCCGGATGCGATGACGCGTTGCATCGCGTCTTGTTCTTCTTGCCCCCAGGTGGCTGTGGCTAACGGGAATTTGAAACTCATTGTAAAAACTCCTTCAGATAATATTCGTATGTTTTCTCGATACCGCTTGGCAATTCATTTTGCGCACGCCACCCCCATGCCTGCTGGCGTTCTACGCTGACTAATTTGCGCGCCATGCCGACGGGTTTACTCAGATCATGGATGAAAATGCCCTTGTAGCCCATCACATCAGCGGCCGCTTGGTAATACTCGTTAATGGTGTAGTCATGCCCCAGCCCGATGTTCATCATGGCGGGCAGCGCTTCAAATTCTTTGATCGCGCGAACCAGCCCATCCGCCAAATCACCCGAGTACATGAACTCGCGCCGGGCTGTGCCGTCGCCCCATATCTCCACCGATTCCTGCCCGTTTTGCTTGGCCTGATGGACTTTATGGATGATCGCCGGGATCAGATGGGAATGCGCCGGATCGAATTTGTCGTGACGTCCGTAGAGATTGCAGGGGATGAGTGTTTTGTACTGATAGCTCGCATCTTCGCGCATGATGTATTCGCACAGCCGTGCCGTAACCACCTTGGCCAGTGCATAGCCTTCGTTGGTCGGCTCCAATTCCCCCTTGAGCACCAACTCTTCCTTCAATGGCTCGTTATGGTTGCGCGGATACATGCAGGAGCTGCCCAGATTGAGCAGTTGTTTGACGCCCGCCTGACGCGAGGCCCAAACGATGTTGCGCCCCATGTCCAGGTTCTCGAGCAGGAAGCCTACCGGCTCGCGCATGTTGGCCTGGATACCGCCCACCTTGCCTGCCGCATGGATGACCATGTCAGGCTGGTGCGCACGCAGATAGGCTTGTACGGCATTGAAGTTGCACAAGTCCAATTCGGCACTGCGCGGCGCGAAGACATCAAACTTTCCGATGGCAGGATGCTCGAGCAAATTGCGCCCGACCATGCCGCCGCCGCCCGTCAATAGGAGTTTTTTCTTGCTCATGCGCTAAATCTTATTCGTGCGGATTGAACGCTGCGTAACCGTGCTTTTTCACCAACTCGTCGCGCTCCGCACCCTTCAGGTCTTCTCGCACCATCTCGGCGACCAGTTCGTCAAAGGTGATCTTCGGTGTCCAGCCCAGCTTGGTTTTTGCCTTGCTTGCATCGCCCAGCAGCGTTTCAACTTCGGTGGGGCGGAAATAGCGCGGGTCGACGGCGACGATACATTTGCCAGAGGCGTCGTAACCTTTTTCATCCACACCCTCGCCCTTCCAAGCAATCGCCATACCCAGCTCCTTGGCTGCCGCATTGACGAAATCACGCACGCTGTATTGCACGCCGGTCGCGATGACGAAGTCTTCCGGTTTGTCTTGTTGCAGCATTAGCCACTGCATCTCGACGTAGTCCTTGGCATGCCCCCAGTCACGCAGGGAATCCATGTTGCCCAGATACAGGCATTCTTGCAGTCCCAGCTTGATGCGCGCCAGTGCTCGGGTGATCTTGCGGGTGACGAAGGTCTCGCCGCGAATCGGACTTTCGTGATTGAACAGGATGCCGTTGCAGGCGTATATTCCATAAGCTTCGCGGTAGTTGACAGTGATCCAGTATGCATACAGCTTCGCCACGGCGTAGGGGCTGCGCGGGTAAAAGGGGGTGGTCTCTTTCTGCGGGGTTTCCTGCACCAAGCCATACAGCTCGGAGGTTGACGCCTGATAGAAACGCGTCTTGTTGGCTAGGCCAAGGATGCGAATCGCTTCGAGGATGCGCAATGCGCCGAGTGCATCCGAGTTGGCTGTGTATTCCGGCTCTTCGAATGAAACGGCCACATGGCTCTGCGCGGCAAGGTTGTAGATCTCGTCCGGCTGAACCTTTTGGATGATATGCGTCAGACTGGAAGTGTCAGTCATATCACCGTGATGTAAGAAAAATGGCTTGCCTGTTTCATGAACGTCATGGAACAGATGGTCGATGCGACCAGTATTGAACAATGAGCTACGGCGCTTGATGCCATGCACTTCGTAACCTTTCCCCAACAACATCTCTGCGAGATAAGCGCCATCCTGTCCGGTGACCCCAGTAATCAATGCCACTTTTTTTGTACTCAAGATACTCTCCCAATCAATTCAACAAAATTTTCAGACGCGGCCAGAGGATCAACCGATTCAGCAGGCTTCTCAATTTCTTTCTATCAGCTTGGCAAGCTCAGCTATTCGCGCATTTAATTCTTTCAAATTCCCGCACGATTCCACATTCAACCTCAACAGCGGTTCAGTATTCGACCCCCGCAAATTGAAGCGCCATTCTGCGAATTCGACGCTCACCCCGTCGGTACGATCCACTGCGGGAATCTCCCTCACCCCAACCCCTCTCCCGAAGGGCGAGGGGCTAGTGTAGTGTTGCAAGATACGTTCGATGGTTTTCTTCACGTCATCCACGCGGTAGTTGATCTCGCCGCTGCACGGATACGCTTTGATGCGTTCGCCCACCAGTTGCGACAAACGCTTGCCGCTGCGGCTCAACAGTTCGGTGACGAGCAGCCACGGGATCATGCCGCTGTCGCAGTAGGCAAAATCTCGGAAGTAGTGGTGGGCACTCATCTCGCCGCCATAGATGGCATTCTCGGCACGCATGCGCTCCTTGATGAAGGCGTGGCCGGTTTTGGACTGGATGGGGATGCCGCCGGATTGTTGGACGACATCAATGGTGTTCCAGGTGAGGCGCGGGTCGTGGATGATCTTTTCGCCGGGGTGTTTGGCGAGAAAGGCAGCGGCCAATAAGCCGACAATGTAATAGCCTTCGATGAATTCGCCGCGCTCGTCGAACAGGAAACAGCGGTCGAAATCGCCGTCCCAGGCGATGCCCATGTCGGCCTGGTGCGCCTTGACTGCATCGCTGGTGGCGGCGCGATTCTCCGGCAGCAGCGGGTTGGGGATGCCGTTGGGGAAGCTGCCGTCCGCTTCGTGGTGCACTTTGATGAAGGTGACGGGGATGCGCAGTTGGGCGAAGCGTGCTTCGAGCGCGTCGATGACATGCCCTGCCGCGCCGTTGCCGGAATTAACGACGAGCTTGAGCGGCTGGATGGCGGATGGTTCGATGTAAGTCAGCAGATGCTCGATGTAGGGGGCGAGGATGGATTGTCGGGTGAGCGTGCCGCGCTTGTGTGGGGCGGGATTTATCCCGACGGTTGTCGGACTGAAGTCCGACCCACAGGAGGATGCGGGGGTTTGTGGGTCGGGTTTTAACCCGACATAATCTTGTCGAGTTAAAACCCGACCCACAGAAATCTCGGCCAAGGCCTGGATGGCCTTGAGGCCGGTGTCGCCGCTGATGGGCACGGCGCCGCGCGCGACCAGTTTCATGCCGTTGTAGTCCATCGGGTTGTGGCTGGCGGTGACTTCGATGCCACCGTCCACGTCGAGATAAAAAGCGGCAAAGTAGATCTCTTCGGTGCCCACCCTGCCGATGTCGATGACATCCGCCCCGCCATCCATCAGCCCTTCAGCCAGCGCCTGCTTGAGGGTGGCACTGGTCGGCCGCACATCACCTCCCACGACAACCCGTTTGGCATTGAGGTGCTGCGCATAGGCGCGGCCGATGCGGTAGGCGATGTCTTCGTTGAGATCCTCGCCTAATTTACCCCGGATGTCGTAGGCTTTGAAGCAGGTCAATGTCATTGCCCGATCCTGCCATACACGTCGTCAAAACGCACGATATCGTCTTCGCCCAGATATTCGCCGCTCTGCACTTCGATCATCACCAGCGGCAACATGCCGGGATTTTCCACGCGGTGTTTGTGGCCGGCGGGAATGTAGGTGGATTCGTTGGTTTGCACGAACAGTTCGTTCTGGCCGTTGACCACGCGCGCCATGCCGCTGACGACGATCCAGTGTTCGCTGCGGTGGTGATGCATTTGCAGCGAGAGCGTTGCACCGGGTTTGACTTCGATGCGCTTGATCTTGAAGTGCGGGCCTTCTTCCAGCACGGTGTAGATGCCCCAGGGGCGGTGCACGGTGCGGTGCAGGCGGTGCACTTCGTGGCCGTCCGCCTTGAGCCGGGCGTACAGGTGCTTGACGTCTTGAACGCAGCCGCGCGCGGCGACGAGGACGGCGTCCGGGGTGTCGATGATGACGAGATCATGGATGCCGACGGCGCCGACGAGGCGTTCCTTGCTCTGGATATAGCAGTTGCTGACCTCGTGCAGGATGGCTTCGCCGTCGATGCGGTTGCCTTGCCCGTCGGCGGGGGTGAGATCGCCCAGCGCAGACCAGGAACCGATGTCGCTCCAGCCGATGTCGCAGGGCACGACGGCGACGTTGGCGGATTTTTCCATGACGGCGTAGTCGATGGAGTCGTCCGGCACGGCCTTGAACGAGGCGGCATCGAGTTCGAGCTGGCTAAAGCCCGCACCGGCGGCGGTGCGCGATTGGGCGATGCAGGCGCGGGCGGCGTCCAGAATGGCGGGACAGTGCTGCGCCATTTCGCGCAGCATGACGCCGGCCCGGAAGCAGAACATGCCGGAGTTCCACAGGAAGTTGCCGGAGGCGACATACGCTTGCGCGGTGGCAAGGTCTGGTTTTTCGACGAAACGTTTGACGCTGTTGCCCTGTGCTTCGATGTAGCCATAGCCGATTTCGGGACGGTCGGGGCGAATGCCAAAGGTGACGAGTTTGCCTTGCGCGGCGAGTTGCATCGCACTGGCGACGTCACCCGCCAAGGCGGCCTGGTCGGCGATGAGGTGATCGGCGGCGAGCACCAGCAGGCAAGCGTCCTCGCCGTGAATAGCCGCGACTTGCAATGCCGCAGCCGCGATGGCGGGGGCAGTGTTGCGTCCAAACGGTTCTAGAATGTAGCGGTTGAATAAATTCTGATGGGCGGGAATGGCGGCGACTTCGCGGTATTCGTCCGCGGTCTGGAACACGAGTTCGCGGTTGGTGACGGTCAGGATCTCGGCGACGTCATCCAGTACGGCGCCGCGCAACCAGGCTTTTTGCAACAGGCTTTGCCCGTCGGCGAGGCGGATGAACGGCTTTGGGTGCAATTCGCGCGAGACGGGCCACAGGCGGGAACCGGCACCGCCGCAGAGGATAGTGGGGATAAGTTTGATCATTTTTATTGGGCGGATAGCCGGTCAATTGGTTTAAACCGTTCCGCATTATAGGATATTTCCTAAATCAAAGCCGGGCAGCCATTTATTCCCATTTCCCGAATCCGAAGCCTGTGCCGGAAGCGCCGCCGTTAGGGTTAAAACCATGTTTCTCGTTCGCCCTTTCTCCCGCTTGCGGAGGAAAGTTGGATAGGGGGAAACGGGCATGGCAAGTCCCTTCATCGGAGTTGGCCTACTTGCCATGCCGGTTCGGGTGATTGCCGGCAGCGGTGGCCGCCGCAAGCAATACCGCGATGGTCGTGCTGTAAAAAGCTGCGGTCATTTTCAGATCGAACGTCTCGACCGTCAGCCCGAATACGAAAAATCCAAGCGTGACACACATGCCCATGATGGCTGAGATGGCTTGTGGGCGATGAACCGATTTGGCCTGACGCAAAAACAAATAGAACGGAATAAAATATACGGCCATCACAAACCCGAGGCCAAAGATTCCAAAGCGGACGGTTTGTGCGAGGATCTCGCTGTGCACTTCGCCCCGGCCAAATTCGGCGGCGAGCGGCGTGATACGGCCTACCTCGCTCATGGGTTGCATCGCCTCCGCAAACCCCCCGGCGCCAACCCCGAAAAACGGATTTTCGGCAATCAGGTGCAAAGCTGCGCCCCACAATTGCAGGCGAATCCCGATTGAGGTATCGGCATGACCCGCCCTGAACTGGGACAAGTCGGAAAAAATCATCCCTATCCGCAATTGAATCGGCTCTATCGACCAGCTGACCAACCCGATCACCAGCACGGCCAGCGCGAAAAGCAGTACCGTCCGCATGACATATTTGGTTTGCAGGTGCGCATAGATATAGATGGCAATGAAAATCGGGATTGCAATCCAGCTTCCGCGCGCCTGGGATAAAACCGAAACGATCAGCCCGGCGACAAAGCCGCTTATCTTGAGCAACTTGAGCGGCAGGCTGTCCCGGCCCGTCCAATTGATGCCGAACAGCGACAGAAACGCCAGCAATATCGCCATGTCGCCCAGGTGAATGTGATTCAGGAATGAGGTTTGGGCATACGCGTGCCAGCGATTCTCCACCCATACCGCGAGCAGCGCGGCAATCGCACCCAGCGGAAAAGCATATTGCAGGGCGTGGAAGACTTTTTCCGTGCCCGCATGGCGCAGCGCCAACAGGATGGGAACGGCCAGCAGAAACCTTGCGGCTGAATCAAAATACCGTGCAGTTAAATCATGGTGGTAGATTTGCACGATTAAAATTGCGACCAAGCCGGATGACATGGCAAGGGCAAAGGCAATTTCTCCAGCCTGCAGGGGCAGGTGTTTTCTGCAACCGGCAAGCAGGAGCATAACGGAAAGGATTGCCAACACGAACATACTGCCGTTCATGCCGCCGCGCACGAGAAAAAGCAATGCCGGATAGGCCAGCAGTAGCGCGACAAGGATATTCTCAGCTGCAATGTTATATGGTTTGATCGGCGGCTTCATTGGGCGGGGTGCATGATGCGTGAGGTTTTCCTCAGTTAGGCGAATGGTATCAAAATCTGGCGCTGCTCCGGAGCGTTCCCGGTTTTTCCCCGGTCAG
>Ga0210033_1001402_pt1 | contig 22039 bp, 16 predicted proteins | sample CryGeymeta201501_FD_185465 | JGI IMG/M metagenome (GOLD analysis project Ga0210033, IMG submission 185465) | Groundwater microbial communities from Crystal Geyser aquifers in Utah, USA - Crystal Geyser metaG 2015-01 (SPAdes) (version 2) | ecosystem: Environmental > Aquatic > Deep subsurface >... | reverse complement strand
GTCGTTCGCCGATCGGGATGTAGATTTCGTTGGTTTCGTTGCGCTTCTGGTATTCCACCGAGTTCATTTCTTCGAACCGTTGCAGCCGCGACTTGCTCTTGGACTGGCGGCCCTTGGCGTTCTGGCGTACCCATTCGAGTTCGTGTTGAATCGCCTTCTTGCGCGCTTTTTCGCCGGATTCTTCCTGCTGCAGGCGGGCGTCTTTCTGCTCCAGCCAGGACGAATAGTTGCCCTTCCACGGAATGCCACGACCACGGTCGAGCTCCAGAATCCACTCGGCGGCGTTGTCGAGAAAATAGCGGTCATGGGTGACCGCGACCACGGTGCCCGGGAACCGCGCCAGAAACTGCTCCAGCCAGGTGACCGACTCGGCATCCAAATGGTTGGTGGGTTCGTCGAGCAGCAACATGTCCGGTTTCGACAACAGCAATTTGCACAACGCCACCCGACGTTTTTCGCCACCGGAAAGCGTGCCGATGATCGCCTCCCAAGGCGGCAGCCGCAGCGCATCGGCGGCGATATCGAATTGGTGATCGAGGTTGTGGCCATCGGCGGCGGCGAGGATCGCTTCGAGTTTCGCCTGCTCGGCGGCGAGCGCATCGAAATCCGCATCGGCTTCGGCATAAGCCGCATACACCTCATCCAGGCGAGCACGCGCCTGCATGACTTCGGCCAGACCCAGTTCCACTTCCTGGCGCACGGTGTTTTCTGGATGCAAATCGGGCTCCTGCGCCAGATAGCCGATCTTGATGCCAGGCTCCGCGCGCGCCTCGCCGCTGTACTCGGTATCGACCCCGGCCATGATCCGCAACACGGTGGATTTGCCGGAACCATTCACCCCGAGCAGGCCGATCTTGGCGCCGGGAAAAAACGACAGCGAAATATCCTTGATGATCGCGCGCTTGGGCGGCACCGTCTTGCTGACGCCGTTCATGGTGTAGATGTATTGCATGGCGGCTCCGCTTGAGGGGTGAGACAGCCGCCCATTGTCGGGGCTCGACCTAGGCAAGTCAAAGCGCACCCGGCACCTGGGCGCGCCGCAAGCGCGAACCGGTGCCGATGGCGGCGGTAGACCGCGTCGGCAACAATTATTTTGTGGGGGCGTCGCTTTTGTGGGAGCGTCGATCAGCGTCACGATATCGCTGTCGAAGCGATATCGCGACGCTGATCGACGCTCCCTCAACGGCAGTCGAAGGTTGCGTTGTGGTGAGCCGGTCGGCTCAAGTACCGGCGCCTGCTGGCGGTGGTGGCGGTGGTGGTGGCGACGCCGTGGGGGTTGCCGCCGGGGCACCGCGGCGGCGCGACCAGATAAACAAAGCCAGCGCCAGCGCAATCAAGGTGCCGCCCAGCAGCGGCCGGTAAAACACCCAACTGATGCCGATGGTGAGCACCGACAACAGCAGCGATACCAGGCCGGTCACCAGCGCGATACCCCAACTGCCGATGGTGCCGAGCATCGGCAAAATATCCAGCACCCGGCTGATCGGCGCGAACACCATCGACAGCCCCAGCCACATGCCGAGCGATCCAGCCAGGCGCAGTAGCCAGGTGATCACGCTGTTACGCTGCTGCGCGCCTTGAAACATCTTGGCCGCCGCCACTTCGCCGGAACTCACCAACAGGACGCTGCGCCCGTTGCTGCTGGTGTAGACATCCAGTTGTTGGCCAGTTTGGCGCGCCACCACGCTGAAAATGGCTTCCGGTTGATACTCATAGCGAATGCGCAAGTCGCCGACTTTGGGTTGCTCCGGGTGGTCGCCTTGATACAGCGCGCCACTGGCGATCTGTCGAAACGACCCGTAGGTCTGCGGATAACTGGCGGCGAGCTTCGGTTCAAGCACCCGCCAATCACTGATTTCTGCCCGCACCGAATCGGTCAGCGTGAACGCGCCGAGCTTGGCTTCGGGGGCGGCAAAGCCATCCGACTTGAGCGGCCAATCACTCGGATTTTGGTAGTTGGAAGCATCGTGAAAATCCGCCGAGTTGATCGGATCGTCATCCCAGTCGGTTTGATATTTGTATTCGGTCACCGTATCGCTGCCGCCGCCCAGCGTCTTTTTTTCATGGGTCTCGCGCGATTCCTGCCACTGATACATTTCAACGATACGGCGCAGCGCAAGGCCATCGACGCTGACGCCGATGCCGGCATCCGCGATCAACGGCGTGGCTTCCACGCGCCCGGAAACATGCACCAGCTTGCCTTCGTTGGCGGCCGCAATGCGGTCGTTGGCGACGTTGACCACGGCGTCGGCACCTTCACTGAGGGCGCGATATTCACTGATCGCGCGCCCCTCGTTCCACCACAGCAAAGGAAATGCCGCGATGAACAGGCAACCACCCAAAATGGCGCCGGTGATTGAATTGGTCAGTCGCTTGCCAAAACCCTGATGGGTCACTTCGGTAACGCTATGTCGTGCCATTTGTGGATCCTCCCCAAGCTACCCAACCAAGCTCATAAAAGTGCCGAGCCGCCGACAACGATCACCACCCAGCCGTGGCCGACAAGCCTACCGTGGAATCTGATCGGTGGCCAAGACCAATCCGCGACCAATCCGCGACCGATCCGCGAGTTTGCTCGCCATACCCACGGGTGCCCGGAGCGTGCTGGCAACTTGGCACCGCGTTGCCCGCAGTGTTGCTCGGCAACTTGCTTGCGCCCTGCCCTGCCGCCGCCGGAGCACTGGCCGTGGCACTTAGGCGTCGCGCAAAAATAACTTGCCCATCTTGCTGGTCCTTATCGCCCGCCTGCGTCGTTGCACAAAGCGTCACATAGTCCGACTATGCTCCACTTTGTGCGCCTTGCAGGCGAACGAAAGTCCGGCGCAATTTGCGCAAGTTATTTCTGCGCAACGCCTTATCGCCCGTTCAACCACTGCCCGGCTGCATTCTGCGAGCAGCCGACTCCTGCGCCTGTAGCAAGGCCAGCAAACCGGTGAGCAGCGCGGTCGGGTTGGGCGGGCAACCGGGCAGGTAAAGATCCACCGGCAGCAGCTCGGCCAAATCCTTGACGACCGCGTAACTGCCGGCGAAACAGCCGCCATGGCGCGCACAGTCGCCGACGGCAACCACCCATTTCGGGCTCGGCGTGGCCTGGTAGGTGCGCAGCAGCGCTTCGCGCATGTTGCAGGTGATCGGGCCGGTAATCAGCAGCACATCGGCGTGTCGCGGCGAGGGCACGAAATGCAAGCCAAAGCGTTCCAGATCGTAGAACGCATTGCCAAGCGCGTTGATTTCCAACTCGCAGCCATTGCACGACCCGGCGTCGATCATGCGAATGGCCAGACTGCGCCCGAGCCGACGACGGGCGCTGCCATCGAGCGCGGCGGCGAGCTCGGCCACCGTCGCCGCGGGTGGCGGCGGTTCGGTCAACGGCAGTTGGTTCAGACTCTGGAATAGCAGTTTGCGCATGGTCGATGGAGCTTACAGGTCGTGGCCCGAATAAGAACAGTTGAACGATTTATTGCACAGCGGAAAGTCGGCGACGATGTTGCCGTCGATGGCCGCTTCCAAGAGTGGCCACTGAAACCAGGACGGATCCCGCAAGTGACAACGCGCGACCCGACCATCGGCGGCAAGTCGCACCCAAACCAGCACGTCGCCGCGAAAACCTTCGACCAGAGCGATGCCCTCGCAAACCTCCGCTACCGCCGGCACGGTGATCCGCACCGGACCCACTGGCAATCCGTCCAGGATTTGTTCGATCAGCCCGAGGCTTTGTTCGACCTCTTCGATACGAATCCAGACGCGGTCATTGACGTCGCCGACCTGGCGCACCGGCACGCTGAAGCGCAAGCCATCGTAAGGCGCATAGCCAGGAACCCGGCGGGCATCGAAATTGCGCCCGGAGGCGCGCCCGACATAGCCACCGGCAGCAAAGGAACGCGCCAGTCCGCTATCGAGTATGCCGGTACCGACCATGCGGTCCTGCAACGAGGCGGTGCTGTCGTAAAGCTCGATCAGCGCCGGAAAACGCAGTCGCATTTCGGCGATCAACGCGCGCACCGCCGCGTCGCCGCTGGCGTCGATGTCCACCGCCACGCCGCCGGGCACCACGCCATCGCGCATTTGCCGATGGCCGAAGGCGATCGCCGACGCCCGCAGTACGCGTTCGCGCAGCACCGCGCAATGCGCCTGCATCAGACCGAACCCGGCGTCGTTGCAGACCGCGCCGATGTCGCCGAAATGATTGCCGATGCGCTCGAGTTCGGCCATCAGGGCACGCAACCATAATGCCCGCGCTGGCACCACCGCCACGCTGGCCGATTCGACCGCCTGCGCGAACGCCAGCGCATAGGCGACCGTGCTATCGCCACTGACGCGGCCGGCCAGTTTGCTGGCGCGGTCCAGATCGGCGCCCATCATCAGGCGCTCGACGCCCTTGTGTGCATAGCCCAGCCGGGCCTCCAGCCGCACCACGATTTCGCCGTTGGCGGTGATCCGGAAATGCCCGGGTTCGATGATGCCGGCGTGCACTGGACCAACCGGAATCTGATGCAGACTGTGGCCGTCGTTGGCGAGAAAAGCATACGGCCGTCCGCCACCCGCGTTGGGCTCGGCAGCGGCCAGCGGGTGGCTGACCGGCCAACGCCCGTGATCGAGCCAGGGGCGGCTATCCGGCAAGCCTTCCGGGATCAAGTCGTACATATCGACCAGCGTGCGTTCCAGCCGCAACGCCGCCGGGTGGCGCAATCCGATCGACGGATAACGCCGCTCCGGACAACGCAGACTGAGCACGGCAAAACTGGCCTCGCGCGGATCGTGCAGCGCCATATGCACGCTATCCACATCGCCCCACAAGCCGAGCAGGCACAGCTCGCCCGCCACCAACTGGGCCGCCGCCTGATTCCAGCCATGGCGGTCGACCACCACGCGCGGCCACGGCCGGTGCCGAGCGACACGCTGTTCGCCGCCAAATCGGCTCAGTGGATTAGCAATGGTGACGACGTTCTCGGTCACGGTCTCGATCTCATCCAAGCATGGCGGCGACGTGCTGAAACCACAGCACCAGCGCGGGCGGCAGGTACAACCCGGCGATCAACACCAGGGCCAAATGGGCATACAAGGGCAGAACCGAAGCTTTCACCGCGGCGGTGCTGCCACTGGGTTCGCCGAACGCCAGTTCGGTCAGCCGCAGCAGCAGCGCACCAAAGGCCACCAGCAGGCCCAGCACCAGTGGCAGGGCCAGCCAAGGCGCGTGTGCAATGGTCGAACTGACGACCAGAAATTCACTCATGAAGATGCCCATCGGTGGCATGCCGGCAATCGCCAACACACCGCCAACCAGACCCCAGCCGAGCACCGGGTGGGTCTGCGTCAAGCCACGAATGTCGGCGATCTTTTGGGTGCCCTTGATTTGCGCGATATGGCCAACGGCAAAAAAGATCGCCGACTTGGTCAGGCTGTGCATCACCATGTGCAGCAGGCCGGCAAAATTGGCGAGCGCGCCACCGATGCCGAAAGCAAAGGTAATGATGCCCATATGCTCGATCGACGAATAGGCGAACAAGCGCTTGATGTCGCGACGCCGATACAGCATGAACGCGGCAAACACCAGCGAGACCAGGCCCATAATCATCATCAGCGGCCCCGGTGCCAACGCCCCCGGGCTGGCGGCAAGCAGCAACTTGTAACGCAGCAACGCATACAGGGCGACATTGAGCAGCAACCCGGACAACACTGCTGAAATCGGCGTCGGGCCTTCGGCGTGGGCATCGGGCAGCCAGGCGTGCAGCGGCGCCAGTCCCATTTTGGTGCCATAGCCGAGCAGCAAAAACACGAACGCCAGATTCAACAGCGCCGGGTCGAAAGTCGCCACGTTCTGCATCAGCACCGTCCACAACATGGCGTTGTTGCCTTCGCCGACCACCGGCTGCGCCGCCATGTAAACCAGAATGGTGCCGAACAGCGCCAAGGCGATGCCGACACTGCCGAGAATGAAATATTTCCAGGCGGCTTCCAGCGCCGCTGGCGTGCGATAAATGCCGACCATCAGCACCGTCGTCAGCGTCGCCACTTCCACGCCCACCCACATCAAGCCGAGGTTGTTGGCGACGAAAGCCAGATTCATTGCAAACGCCAGCACCTGATACATCGCGTGGTAGAAGCGCAGGTACGGCGCCGCCAGCTTGCCGGTCTCCAGCTCGTGACCGATGTAGCTGGCACTGAACACGCTGGTGGTGAACGCCACAAAAGTATTGAGCACGATAAAAACAATGTTCAGATCATCGACCAGCAGATAATTGCCCGGCAGCGGACGCTCGATAAAAAACAGCGACGACGCCGCCAGCAGGGTTGCCAGCGCCGCCAGCACATTGATCCGCGCCGACAGTTTGTAGCCGGGCAGCAACGCCAGCACGGGCGCGGTCAGCAGCGGGATCAACACCACCGTCAACACCGGATTGAACGTCCAGACGCCCACTATTGCCCCCCGCGATGGCGATCAAGCGCGCTCAAATCGACGGTGTCGAAGCGCTCGCGAATACGGAACAGGAAAATGCCAATGACGATAAACGCAATCAGCACCGAGAACGCCACACTGATCTCGACCACCAGCGGCATGCCTTTGGCGCCGGTGGCCGCGAGCACCAGGCCATTTTCCAGCGACATGAAACCGATCACCTGACCGACCGCGTTGCGCCTGGTCACCATCATCAGCATGCCGAGCAAAATCACCGACAGCGCAAATGCCAGATCCTCGCGCGCCACCGGTGCCGCCTGCCCGGTCACCCGCATCATCACCACCATCGACAAGGCGACCAGACCGATCCCGATGAACATGGTCGAGCCAATGCCGACCACCGGCTCGATCTCGCGGTGGATGCCGAGTTGTTTGATGATGCGATGCAGTGCCACCGGAATGACAATCGCTTTGAAAACCAGGGCAATCGCCGCGGTGATGTACAAGTGCGGCGCCTGCTGCATGTACGCCTGCCAGGCCACCGACAGCGCCAGCAACACCGCCTGCACGGCGAAAATATTGATCAGCGCCGACAGCCGATCCTGGTACAGCATCATGAAACTGACCAGCACCAGGCCACCGGCCAGCGAATGGGCAATGTCGAACACCAGCCGTTCCACTACAGGCTCCTCGATACGAACAGCAACAGCGTACCGAGCAAGCCCAGCATCAGCGCGGCACCCAGAAACTGCGAGACACGAAACACCCGCATCTTGGCGATCACCGTCTCGAACAGCGCCAACAACAGGCCGAACAGCGTCAATTTGAGCAAATAGGTAAGGATGCCGAAAGCATATTCGATCGGCGTTGCCACCCCACCGGCGATCCCCCAGGGCACAAACACGCTGGCGATCAACGACACATAGAGCAGCAACTTGAGCGAGCCGCCAAATTCGATCATCGCCAGATGGCGGCCGGAGTATTCGAGCACCATTGCTTCATGCACCATGGTCAGCTCCAGATGCGAGGTCGGGTTGTCCACCGGAATACGGGCGTTCTCGGCCAGCGCCACCATGATCAACGCGACCAATGCCAGCGCCAGCGAGATGCGCATGCCGACGTCGGCCCCAGCCAGAAACGCCGATACCGTCGACAACTGGGTGGAGCCCGCAATCAGCGCCACGGTAAACACGATCATCAGCATCGCCGGCTCGGCGAGCGAGGCAATCATCACTTCGCGGCTGGAACCGATGCCACCAAAACTGGTGCCGATGTCCATGCCCGAAAGCGCCAGAAAAAAGCGCGCACTACCGAGCAACGCAATGATCGCGATCAGATCGGCGGCCCAGTTGAACATCAGCCCAGCGGCAAACGTCGGCACCAAAGATGCCGCCACCCAAGTCGCCGCAAAAATCAAATACGGCGCCACCCGAAACAACCAGGAGGCGTTGTCCGCCAACACCACTTCCTTGCGCGACAGCCGCAGCAGATCCCGGTAGGGCTGCAATAGCGGCGGCCCCTGCCGACGCAACAACCGCGACTTGGTCTTGCGCACCAGGCCGGTCAGCAGTGGCGCCAACGCCAGCACCAGGACCATTTGCATGGCCTGCACCATCAAAGCGTAGATCAGGGCCATATCGCCAGCACCAGCAGCAAAGTGATCAGGGTGAGAAATACCAGGTTCAAGTAGCGCCGGATGGTAAGAAACTGCACCCGGTTGAGTTGCTCGGCACCAAACTGCACCGCACCGACCACCGGCAAATACATCAACTCCCAGATGCGGTCACCGAGCGTGGCCACAAACCGCGCCGGCCGGATATCCCCCGGCGCTGGCAAATCCAACTGTTCGCGCAGGCGAAACGCCAACTCTCCAAAAACCCGACGAATCGGCTGGGCAAAACTGCCAGCGGTGTACTGCGTCGCCGGATCGGCATCGGGGAAACCGCAATCCCAGGCCGGCGCCCGGCGCAAGGCGCGCGAGGCAAAGCGATGAATCACGTACGCCGCCAGTGCGCCCGACATCGCAATAAATGCGAACACCAGCAGGCCGTTGTAGGAACTGCGACCAGCGGTGATCGGGATGATCGACAACCAGGGAATGCTCGACTGCACCGGCATCCGCGCGCCAATCAACGACATCGTCACCGGTGCCAATGCGTCGATCACCAGACCCGGCAAAATACCGGCCAACAAACACAACAACGAAAAACCAAGCATGGTCGCCAGCGAATAGCGATCCACCTCGTGCGCCTGCATTGCCGCCGCCGAGCGCGGCCGACCCAGGAAGGTGACGCCAAACGCCTTGACGAAACAGGCCGCCGCCAACGCCGCCGACAGCGCCAATAATCCGCCCACCGCCGGCACCATGATCTTGAGCCCCCACTGCGGCAGATCGGTGCTCTGCAAAATCGCCTGGAAGGTCAACCATTCCGAGACAAAACCATTCAGCGGCGGCAGCGCCGAGATCGCCACACAGCCGACCAAAAACGCAAAACTGGTATACGGCATACGATGAATCAGCCCGCCGAGCTGCTCCATGTCGCGCTGACCGGTGGCGTTCAACACCGCACCAGCGCCGAAAAACAACAGGCTTTTGAACAGCGAGTGGTTGAACACATGAAACAACGCAGCGGTCAGCGCCAGAGTTGCCGCACCGCTCATCGCATTGGTCTGAAATGCCAGCGCCAACCCCAAGCCGATGTAAATGATGCCGATGTTTTCCACCGTGTGGTAAGCCAGCAAACGCTTCAAATCGTGCTGCATCAGCGCATAAATCACCCCGAGCACGGTGGAGATGCCGCCGAGGAACAGCACCAGCATGCCCCACCACCAGGCGGGTTCACCGAGCAAATCAAAAATGATCCGCACCGATCCGTACACCGCCACCTTGGTCATCACTCCGCTCATCAGCGCCGAGACATGGCTCGGTGCGGCTGGATGCGCCAACGGCAGCCAAACGTGCAAGGGCACCAGTCCGGCTTTGGAACCAGCACCCAGCAGCACCAGCACCAGCACCAGCGCGGATACTGCCGGCGTATGCACCGCGCTGCGCATCGCAGCAAATCCATAGTGGCCATCGGGCCCCGCCAACAAGCCAAACGCGAGCAGCAAAGTCAACGTACCGAAGCTCGCCATCACCAGATAAATGTAGGCCGCGCGGGTGTTTTCGTGTTCGCGGTGCTGGGTCATCACCAGCGCCCAGGAAGTCAGCGACATGAACTCCCAACACAATAAAAAGGCAAACGCGTCATCGGCCAACACCACCAGATTCATGCCGGCCAAAAACGCCGCATAAAACGGCAGCACGCGATGCGGAGCGGTCTCGTGCCGACCGTAGCCGAGCGCGTAGACGCTCGACGCCGCGCCGCCAAGATTGACCACGATCAGAAAAAAGGTGGCCAGCGCATCGAGCCGGAAATGCGCCCCCAACCAAGGCAGACCGAGCGGCAAGGTCAAGCCACTGGTGCTCGCCCCCGACCCCAGCAAATGCACCAGCAGCAGACCCAAGGCACTGGCGCAAAGCACGGCGCAGGTGCTGTAAACCCAATGACTGACCGCTGCGGTGCGGCTAAATGCCACCGACAAAACGGCAGTGGCGAGCAAGGCCGCGACCACCCACATCAGCATGGCTACTGCGGTCATCGGCGCGCCTGCACGGCACCAGCCAAGCTGCGCCCAGCGCTGGCCTCGGCTTTTAGTCGCACCCCGCAACCACCGTGCAGACTATCGGCACCCTGGTCGATCAATTCGATGCCGGCCAGATTCAGCGCAGTAACGACTTTCATCAGCGAATCGACCTGGCCGCGGACCAGATCGGTGCTGGTCTCCATCCGCTGAATGGTTGGCACCGACAGCCCGGCCAGCGCGGCCAATTGCCGTTGATCGAGCTTCAGCAGGGCGCGAGCAGCACGCAATTGCGACGCGGTAATCATGCTATCCAACATCCATTTGTTGATATTAAACCAATATAGGCATATCCCACACCAAGTAAAGCACGGTCTGCGCGGAGTGCGCAACAGCGGGCACGCTGCCAACCGCCTGCGCTTCGTCACCGAGCAAGCGAACGAGATGTACCTGATTGCCAAGGCGACCGAGCGCTATGTACAGCAGACCAAAAACCAGCCGCCGGCGTGGGTGGGTGGGTGGCCAACGCCATGTGTCGCCACTGCCGCTATGCTGGCCGACAGCAGCGATTCAACAACGCCGAGGCGATCATGGCTACCGGTTGGGCAGGCGATTCGCGGTGCAGGATCAGATCGACGCCACCATCAAGGACAGCATCCAGCGCGCCCGCAGCAAACTACCGCGGGGATCAGGGTTGACGCATTGCGAACAATGCGAAGTGGCGATTCCGCCAGCGCGGCGGCAAGCTGTGCCCGGCGTGCGCTTATGCGTGTCCTGCCAATCGGCGCCGCAACCGCCAACTGAAAGTTCAAGCTGCCGTCGGCAGCACACCTTCGGTACTGGTGTTCCAGTTTGCGCAGTCGGCCGCGGGCCATACCGTCGATCTGCACCGCAACAAAGTCACCGGGCTTGGCGCAGTGAAACGCGGCGTTCATATCCATTCGGATCGGTCCCGGTACCGAGGACGGGACCTGAAAACTCAACTGTTGGGGAGCGAGATCCTGATCCGGAGCGGGTACACCAGGGGGTATGAGCGCTGGCCGGATGATTCGATACAAGGCGGCATTGCCTTCGCGACGTTCCAGCACCGCGCTGTGGTGCATGGCCGCAAGTTGCACCGGCGTCGCCGTCGCCGGATGCAGCAGCACATGGGTGATGCCCAGCTCGTCAAGAAAGCGCAGGTATGCCGCGCCGCTCGTATCGGTGCTGGCGATGATCGCAGCGGCATTGAGCTTGGGGTCATACCAGGTGTCGGCAAAGCCGTGGCCGGCGGTTTCCGCGTAATAAGGCATCGGTCCGCCACCACTGGGAATAAGCACTGCGTAGTTTTCCCCGTAGGCGCCACGCAGATAGCCGAGCAACAAGCGCTCCGGCGCGACTTCACTGAGAAATTCGTGCACGGCAGCAGTACCGTCCTGCGCCCACCGTGAAAGCGGCGGTGTCACCAACAGCCAGCTGCCGGTACTCATGGCGGCGACATTCAGCGCAATCAGCGCCACCGCCGGAAAGCGCTGCCAGCGACCGTCAACGGGTTCGGCCAAACTCTGCACCATCGGTATGCAGAGCAGTGTCAAAGCCGGAAACAGATAGCGCAGATACTGCATCTGCAAATACATCAGCACCAGGCCGGCACCAGCCACCAGTAGCAAAACGCGCGCCGAACGCAGGCGCGCAGCCAGCAACAGGGTGCCGAACAGGGCGAGCCACTGGAAACCAGCGGCGCCGTCTTGGCTCTCGTAATAGCGGTGCGTGTTGACCACCAGATCATACGGGGCAGTCCAACTTGCCAGACCCAGGTAAGTCGAATGCGCCAACCGCTCCAGCGCGAACAACGGCGACTGGAAGACATCATCGAACAGCGGCAACACCGGATTACCGGTGAGGATCGCGGCATAGACATAACTTGAACCGCCGATCACCAAGGTCAGCACCAGCGCCAATGGCAGGGCCGACCACGGCAGCGGACGAACCCGCCACAAGAACCACAGTCCCAGCGGCCCCAGAAAAACCAGAGCGCTGATTTTGAGACCCAGCGCCAGGCCGACCAATCCGGCGCAGGCCAGAGTACGTCGTCGCGCACTGTTGTCGGCATCTGGCTCTAGCAGCAAGGTGGCAATGCCCAATAACACGGCAGCCAGCGGCAGCTCGACTTGCATCGACAGCATCAAAACATGGTTGAGCGGCTGACTGGCGAACAGCGCCAGCGCCAGCCAGCGCCAGCGGATTTCGACCCTGAGTAGGGCCAGGATTTGCCAGATCAGAGTCGCAGCGATCAGCAGCCACAACGAGTTCACCGCGCCGCGCGACTCAACGCCGGCCAACACCTGCACCAGCGCTTGCACGATACCCCCGGACCAGGCGGCAACCGCCCAAACCTGGCTGTCGACGTCAAACCGGTAGTAACCCAGTTCGAGCAATTGCGCTGGCAGGGCCAGGTGGTAGCCAACGTCATCGGATTGCACGGTGGGCAACCAGGCCGCGGTCGCGCTGTAACCAAGCACGATCAGGCCCAGCCAGCACTCCCAACTGCCCTGAATCGGTGTGCGCAGGTCGCGGACCAAGCTCGCTATTGCAGTCTGGATGGCGCCTCTTCTCCACAGAATGGAGAGCAGGGCGATGCTGGCGTAGACACCGGCAAAGTGCACTTGATGCGGCAACAGCCAGCCAATCGCGCCAGCGATCAGCCCTAAACCGAGCAGCAGCGCCAGCAAGCTGTGTCGGGTTGAAGTGGGCAACAAAATCAGGCTACCCAGGGCCAGTGCCCACAAGGCCAGCACCAGCACCGCCAAGGTCGGCATCAAGCCCAGCATGCCGCACACTCCATAAGTTGCTGGCGCATGTTGCGGACACGGCGATGCGGACAGCGTCGGTGAATCTCCATTACTCTCGCCACTCAGTTCGACCGCAACCCGTCAGGAGTATCGCCAGTGGATGACTACCAACGCCGAGTACAGCAAGAGGCGAGCCGATTCGCTCAGGAAATCGACATCAACGACCTGCCAGCGATTTTTCATTACTGGTCAAACAAGTATCTGCGGCCAATTCTTGAGAGCTTCGCCAAGCGTGAACGGCGCCATGGCTGATCTGCCAGCACCCAGTGCTTTGACCTCGCCCGCGCGCACCGTCGCCGACTGCGTCGCCTTGCGACAAGACAACTTCCTGCTGCTGCGCTTTCTGGCGGCAAGCCTGGTGATCTTTGGCCATTGCTGGGCCATTGGCCTGAATCCGAGCGGAGAGACCGACTGGCTGGGCCAGCGCACGCTGCTGTTTTCCGGCACGCTGGCGGTGAATATTTTCTTTTTCATCAGCGGCTTTCTGGTGACGATGAGCTACCAACGTCGGCATTCGCTGTGGGTCTTCGTCAAGGCCCGCGCATTGCGCATTTTCCCGGCCTTGATGGTCTGCGTTACGTTCACCGCCGTGGTGCTTGGGCCGCTGGTCAGCGAGTTGCGGGTGGCAGACTACTTTGCCGATCCACACTGGCTGCGCTATCTGTTGGGAAACATTTCGATGCTGGATCGGCAGGAGAATCTGCCCGGGGTATTCACCCACAACCGGCTGCCGGACATAGTCAACGGTTCGCTGTGGACGATCCCGATTGAACTGTGCATGTATGTTTTTGTCGCGGCGTTGGGCGTGGCTGGTCTACTGCGCACGCGCCTGCGCTTTGGCCTGGCAATCGTCGCAATGTTGCTGGTTGTCGCGGCTTTCCGGGTTCCTTTGCAGGTGGAACGCTTGGCCCTTTTTTACGGGCCGGCGGCATTTTTTGTGATCGGCGCCTGCTGCTGGATGGCCCGCGACAGTGTGCCCGTCAGCGGCTACGGGGTGTTGCTGTTGTTGTTCGCCTGCGCCGTGTTCTACCGACAGCCCGGCTACCCGTTGGCCTTTGGGGCATTGACCGCCTACGGTAGTCTCTGGCTGGTGTTCGTGCCCGGCCTGCAGGGCTTCAACCGCATTGGCGACTACTCCTACGGTCTGTATCTGTACGGCTTTGTGATGCAGCAACTGGTCGCGCACGGGTTCCCGCAGTTCGGCCCGTATCGACTATTTGCCGTCAGCTTTCCGCTGGCGCTGCTCGCCGCTATCGTCTCCTGGCACGGCGTCGAGAAACCGGCGCTGCGCTGGAAGTAGGCTAGCGCGGGTCTTGGCAGTCACTATGTAGCCCAGTCTGCCCATTTCGCGCCCCGCCGCACGCTTTTGGTTGCCCGCTCTCGCCTTGGTCCGTAGAATCCACGGGCTTTGCGCTTCCGACCGGTGTTGGTCGGCCTCTTTCTTGTTTCCGGGAGTTTCCTATGTTGTTAGAGAACGGTCTTGTGATCGCCATCGGCTGTGCCGTAATGGCACTGCTATACGGCGTTTGGTCCATCCGCTGGATTCTGGCGAAGCCCGCCGGCAATGCGCGGATGCAGGAAATTGCGGCGGCGATCCAGGCTGGTGCGCAGGCGTACTTGAATCGCCAGTACGGCACCATCGCCATCGTCGGCGTGGTCTTGTTTGCCTTGATCTTCTGGTTCTTGGGCGGCCATACCGCGATCGGTTTTGCGATTGGCGCGATCCTCTCCGGCGGCGCTGGCTATGTCGGCATGAACATCTCGGTGCGCGCCAATGTGCGTACCGCCGAGGCGGCACGCTCGGGTTTGAGCGCAGCGCTCAATGTGGCGTTCCGAGGCGGCGCGATTACCGGCATGTTGGTGGTGGGCTTGGGGCTGCTCGGCGTCGCTGGTTATTTTGCTGTGCTCACCCGGGTGTTGCAGGTCGAGACCGATACCGCGCTGCATGCGCTGGTTGGTCTGGCTTTCGGTTCTTCGTTGATCTCGATCTTTGCGCGACTCGGCGGCGGCATTTTCACCAAGGGCGCCGACGTCGGTGCCGATTTGGTCGGCAAGGTCGAGGCCGGTATTCCGGAAGATGACCCACGCAATCCAGCGGTAATTGCCGACAACGTCGGTGACAACGTCGGCGACTGCGCCGGTATGGCAGCGGATTTGTTCGAGACTTATGCGGTGACCCTGGTCGCCACCATGCTGCTGGGCTCGCTGATGTATGCCAGCGTCGGCGTCGATGCCGCCACGGCGGTGTTGTTTCCGGTGTTGCTCGGTGGCGTATCGATCATCGCGTCGATCATCGGCACGTTTTTCGTTTCTGCCAAGACCGGCACCACGATCATGGCCGGCCTCTATCGCGGCGTGATCGTTTCGGCGGTATTGGCAGCGCTGGCGTTTTGGCCGATCACCCAGCAAATGATGGGGGCCAAGGCCAATGATCTGTTCGGTTGCGCGATGATCGGCCTGGTCCTGACCGGCGCCATCGTCTGGATCACCGAGTTGTATACCGGCACCCAGTACGCGGCAGTCAGAAAGATCGCCGAAGCTTCCACCACCGGGCATGGCACCAACATCATTGCCGGGCTCGGCGTGTCGATGAAATCGACCGCGCTGCCGGTGCTCTCGGTGTGTGCGGCGATCTATGGTTCCTACACGCTGGGCGGGCTCTACGGCATCGCCATCGCCGCCACCGCGATGTTGTCGATGACCGGCATGATCGTGGCGCTGGATGCCTACGGCCCGATCACCGACAACGCCGGTGGCATCGCCGAAATGGCCGAACTGCCGAAAGAAGTGCGCGCCATCACCGATCCACTCGACGCCGTTGGCAACACCACCAAGGCGGTTACCAAAGGCTATGCGATCGGCTCGGCCGGACTGGCCGCGCTGGTGTTGTTCGCCGATTACACGCACAACCTGGAAGCGGCCGGCAAACTGGTCGACTTCTCGCTGTCCGACCCGGCGGTGATCATCGGCCTGTTTATCGGCGGTTTGATTCCCTACCTGTTTGGCGCCATGGCGATGGAAGCGGTCGGCCGCGCGGCCGGTGCCGTGGTGATCGAAGTACGCCGCCAATTCAAGGAGATCAAGGGCATCATGGAAGGCACCGCCAAGCCGGAATATGGCGTCGCGGTGGACATGCTGACCAAGGCAGCGATCCGCGAAATGATCGTGCCCTCCTTGCTGCCGGTGCTGGTACCGGTCGTCGTCGCTTTCGGCATGAACTACTTGATGGGCCCGGGTGCTGGCATCAAAGCACTCGGCGGCCTGCTGATTGGCACCATCGTCACTGGCATCTTCGTTGCCATTTCGATGACCACCGGCGGCGGCGCCTGGGATAACGCCAAGAAGTACATCGAAGACGGTCACTTCGGCGGCAAAGGCTCGGAAGCGCACAAGGCGGCGGTCACTGGCGACACCGTTGGCGATCCCTACAAAGACACCGCGGGCCCGGCGATCAATCCCCTGATCAAGATCATCAACATCGTCGCGCTGATGTTGATTCCACTGCTCTGATCGGTTTGGCGTGCGGGAGCTCGGCTCCCGCATCGCCGATCACTTTGGAGTGCGGTGGCTTGCCACCGCTGTTTTGCCTATTGAGTTTGCCGTGTACCTGACCAAGAACAGCGGCGGCAAGCCGCCGCACTCCATATTCCCCGCCCTGTGCGGGGTTTTTTTTGCCTGCTTCAAGCAGCGGACTCAGGCCGCCGAGGCCTGCGTCACTTGCCAACCTGGAAACACCAGCACCGCCGGATGGCAGCGCAGCGCAATGGCCAGTGCCTTGGCCCGTTCCACGCCCAGATTGACGCGGCCATTTTCGATGCTCGAAATGGTCGTCTGCGGAATCCCGCACAAAGCGGCAAGCTGGGTCTGGCTCAAGCCTTGAAGCTCTCGAATAATCCGCAACGATGCTCCAGAAGAGACTTCGACACACCTTTTGGCCGGTATGAAATCACCCATTCAGGATCTCCCGTAGTCAACCGGCGAAGCTATCGACTCGGCCAACAGCGGCGGCAAGCCGCCGCACTCCAAATTTGCCTGCGCGCCTGCAGCGCTGGTCGCTCACTTCGCGCCGCAATAAATGTCGTGCAAGGTGCCGATCAGTTGCGCCACCGGGCCAGCGGCGACGGCGTAGTAAACGGTTTGTGATTCGCGGCGGGTGCGGACCAATTGAAGCTCGCGCAGTACCGCCAGATGCTGCGATAGCGCTGATTGGCTGAGATCGACCTGGGCGTTGATCTGCCCCACGGACAGCTCGTGTTCGGAGAGCAAACACAAAACCCGCAGGCGCTGCGGATTGGCCATCGCTTTGAGCAAGGCAGCGGCTTGATCGACCTTCGATTCCAACTGCGCGGCAACGCCGACCGACTTGTTGGCACGCGCGAGGCGTTTCGGCTTGTTGGTTTTCATCTCTGCTCCTCTGCTGATGTCGGCATGTCGCCTCCCGCCAGTTCTTGTAGGGTGGATAAGCGCAGCGCATCCACCAGTCACCCCTGCGATGGGTGGTGGATGCGCTGCGCTTATCCACCAGTCACCCCTGCGATGGGTGGTGGATGCGCTGCGCTTATCCACCCTACTTTTTGCTGTGGGCGGAGCTGCGTTTCGTCTTGCATTCTGGCATATATCTAATTAAGCTGCGGCTAATGTATAGCGCTCGCAGGTATTGAGCGATCGCTGGATCCTGACAACCACTTGGAGAAACCTCATGAATGTGGATCGTGCCGTGATGGCGTTTGCCGGCTTTTTGGTGTTGCTCAGTCTGGCCTTGGCACAGTGGCTGTCGCCCTGGTGGCTGCTGCTGGCAGCGTTTGTTGGGCTCAACTTGTTGCAGGCGGCGTTTACGGGTTTTTGTCCGGCGGCAATGATTTTTGCGCGACTCGGGCTCAAGGGTGGCTGCGCTTTCCCGGGGCGGTCGACATGAAACCGGCACTGGCGCTGACGGTCGCGGTGCTGGCCTTGGCCGCCTGTGGCAAGGCGCCGACACCGGCGTCGCCAACACCGGCGAGCACCGCACTGGCGAGCACCTTGGTGCAAGCCGAATTGCTGCCGCGTGAGCGCATTTGGGATGGCGTCGTCGAGGCCGTGCATGAGGCGACGTTATCGGCGCAAACGCGCGGCCGGGTGCTGGAACTGCCGTTCGACGTAAACGATTACGTGCAGGCTGGCGCGGTGGTGGTGCGCTTCACCGATGTCGAGCAGCAATCCGGGCGACGCCGTGCCGAAGCCGGTTTGAGTGCGGCCCGGGCGACCTTGGCGGAAGCCGAAGCCGACCATCAGCGGATCACCGAAGTGTACGCAAAAAAGTTGGTCGCCAAGGCGCAACTGGATCAGACAACGGCGCGGCGGGATAGCGCCAAGGCGGCGGTGGCGGCGGCCAGCGCTGCGGTGCGCGAGGCCGGTGAGCAGGTGGATTACACGGTGATCCGCGCGCCCTATTCCGGCATTCTGACGGCGCGACTGGTCAAGGTCGGCGAAACCGTGCAGCCGGGCCAGCCGTTGGTATCGGGCCTCAGCATGGCCCAGTTGCGCGTCAATGTTGAGGTGCCGCAGAGCGAGATCAGCGCCATTCGCGCACACGCGCAAGCGGCCGTGGTGCTCGACGACGGCCGCCGCATCGTCGCCGACAAACTGGTGATTTTTCCATTTGCCGACGCGCAAACCCACAGCTTCAAGTTGCGCCTGGAATTACCCGAAGCGGAAACCGGCTTGCAACCCGGCATGACCGTGAAAGCCGCGTTCAAGCTCGGCGAGCAAGCACAATTGCGCGTTGCCGAAAGCACCCTGGTGCGACGCGGCGAATTGACCGGCGTCTACGTGATCGACGCCGACCGCGTGGTTTTGCGCCAGCTTCGCCTCGGCCATGCCGAGGCCGATCGGGTCAGCGTGCTGAGCGGCCTCGAAGCCGGCGAGCGAATCGCCAATGACCCGGCCGCCGCGGCCGCGTATTTGCGCGCCGGCCGGCAGCGGAGCCCGCAATGACCACACCGACGGCGACGCCAGCGACGCCCCGACTGGGCATTTCCGGACGGCTGGCGCGCACCTTTCAGAACCACCCGCTGACGCCCATCCTGGCCCTCAGCGGATTGTTGCTGGGGCTGTTTGCCGTGCTGGTGACGCCGCGCGAGGAAGAGCCGCAGATCGACGTGACCATGGCCAATGTGCTGGTGCCGTTCGCTGGTGCCAAGGTCGCCGATGTCGAAAATCTGGTGAGTTATCCGCTGGAGAAAGTGCTGTCGGAAATTGACGGCGTGAAGCACGTTTACTCGGTCAGTCGTCCCGGTTTGAGCGTGGCCACGGTCGAGTTCAACGTCGGCGTACCGCGCCAACAAGCGCTGGTACGGCTATACAACCAGGTGTATTCCAAGGTCGATTGGCTGCCCGCCGGACTCGGTGTCGGCCAGCCCCTGGTGCGACCCATGGGCATTGATGATGTGCCGGTGATGGGGGTCACCCTGTGGACCGACGATAACGCGCGCAGCCCGGTCGATCTGGCTGCAATCGCCCACACGTTGGAGACCGAACTCAAACGCGTGCGCGGCACCCGCGATGTCTACACCATCGGCGCGCCAGAACGCGCGGTAATCGTTACCGTCGATGCCACCAAACTGGCGGCGTTCAACCTGACCGTCGCCGATCTCAGCCAAGCCTTGGCGGCAGCCAACGGCGTAATGCTGGGCGAGCGCGTGACCAGCACCGGCCAACGCCCGCTGGCCGCCGGACAATTTCTCGCCGACGCCGGTCAAATTGCCGACCTGGTGATCGGCGTCGCCAGCGGTCAACCGGTGACACTGACCGATGTCGCCACGATCAGCGCCGGTGCCGATCTGCCGATCCGTTATGCCTGGTTTGGCGTGCCCAGCGGCCGCACCGGGCCAGCGCTGGGCATCGCACCGGCGGTGACGATCGCCATCGCCAAGCAACCCGGCAGCAACGCCGCCGACATCACCAGCGCCATCGCTGGGCGGCTGGAGGCACTGAAAAACACGCTGATTCCGGCGGGTGTCCACACCAGCATCACCCGCGACTATGGCGATACCGCCAATCAAAAAGCCTTGAAGTTGATCGAAAAATTGATTTTTGCGACGCTGGCGGTGGTCCTGCTGGTGCTGGCCACGCTCGGCTGGCGCGCCGCCATCGTCGTCGGTAGCGCGGTCGTCATCACCCTGGCGCTGACCTTGTTTGCGTCCTGGGCAATGGGCTTCACCATCAATCGCGTCAGCCTGTTCGCACTGATTTTTTCGATCGGTATTCTGGTCGATGACGCCATCGTCATTGTCGAAAACATTCATCGGCACCAGCGGCTAAGCGGCGGCCGCTTGATCGACCTGCTGCCGCAAGCGGTCGATGAAGTGGGCAGCCCGACCATCCTGGCCACGCTCACCGTCATCGCCGCCCTGCTACCGATGGCGTTTGTGTCCGGATTGATGGGCCCGTACATGCGGCCGATTCCGATCAACGCTGCCGTCGGCATGCTGCTGTCGCTGGCGGTGGCGCTGGTGGTCACCCCGTGGCTCGCGCTCAAATTGTTCGCCCACCGCCACCACCACCGCAACGCCGAAGCCGCCACCACGCCGATGGCGGGCAAGCTCCAGCGCCTGTTCGAACGCCTGCTGCGGCCGTTTCTCAGCACCGCCAGCGGCCAGCGGCGGCGGCAACTGTGGGTTGGCATCGCCATCGCGCTGGCGCTCTCGGTCGGGCTGGTCATGGTCAAGGTCGTGGTGCTGAAGATGCTGCCGTTCGACAACAAATCCGAGTTTCAAGTGGTGGTGGATTTGCCCGAGGGCAGCACGCTGGAGCGCACCAACGCGTTACTGCTGGACTTGGCCGCGGTGGTCGCCAGCGTGCCCGAGGTCAGCGACTATCAAGGCTATGCCGGCACGGCCGCGCCGATCAACTTCAACGGTTTGGTGCGCCAATATTATTTGCGCAGCGGCGCCAACGTCGGCGAGTTGCAAGTCAATTTGATCAACCAGCACCTGCGCCAGCGCAAGAGCCACCAGATCGCCCGCGAGTTGCGTCCGCAACTGGCGGCGCTGGGTCGCCGCTACGACGCTTCGATAAAGGTCGTCGAGGTGCCACCGGGTCCGCCGGTACTGGCGCCGCTGGTGGCGGAAATCTACGGCCCCAACCCGGAACAAACGCGCGCGGTCGCCAACGAATTGCGCCAACGGTTTGCCGATACCGCCGGTATCGTCGATGTCGATAGCAGTGTCGAGGCTGCGGCCGAACGCGATCTGCTGATCGTTGATCGCAGCCGCGCCGCGCACTTGGGCATATCCCAATCCGCCATCGTCGCCGCCATTGATTTCGCCGTCTCCGGCAAAAACGCCAGCTACCTGCGCGACGGCAGCGCCCGCTACGCCGTGCCGATTCGTCTGCGACTATCAGCGGCCGACCAGGCCAGCAGCGAGCAACTGCTGGCCACCCGGGTACGCGCCGCCTCCGGGCAATTGGTCCCGCTGTCGGAACTGGTGAAAATCGAAACGCGGCCCTGGGAGAACGTCAGCTATCACAAAGATCTGCTGCCGGTGGTCTACGTCACTGGCGACGAAGCCGGGCGCTACGACAGCCCACTCTATGGCATGGCAACGCTGGCCAAGCGCATTGCCAGCCAGCGATGGGCCGGCCAGCAACTGACGCAAACTTACTTTGCCCCACCGACCAGCGACGCCCACTTTGCGCTGAAGTGGGATGGCGAATGGCAGATCACCTTCGAAACCTTCCGCGACATGGGCCTGGCCTATTCGGTCGGACTGTTGTTGATCTACTTGCTGCTGGTCGCCCAATTCGGCAGCTATGCCGTACCGCTCATCATCATGGCGCCGATCCCACTCACCGTGATCGGCGTCATGCCCGGCCATGCCCTGCTCGGCGCCCAATTCACCGCCACCTCGATGATCGGCATGATCGCGCTGGCCGGCATCATCGTGCGCAATTCGATCCTGCTGGTGGACTTCATCAACCACGCCATCGCCGCCGGCAAAGCACTGGATGCGGCGGTCATCGAAGCCTGCGCCGTGCGCGCCCAACCGATCGCGCTGACCGCCGTCGCCGCCATCGCCGGTGCCCTGTTCATCCTCGACGACCCGATCTTCAACGGCCTGGCGATCGCCCTGATCTTCGGCATCCTGGTCAGCACCGCACTCACCCTGATCGTGATACCCGTCCTCTACCACCGCTTTCTCAGCCGCAG
>Ga0210033_1001396_pt1 | contig 22079 bp, 17 predicted proteins | sample CryGeymeta201501_FD_185465 | JGI IMG/M metagenome (GOLD analysis project Ga0210033, IMG submission 185465) | Groundwater microbial communities from Crystal Geyser aquifers in Utah, USA - Crystal Geyser metaG 2015-01 (SPAdes) (version 2) | ecosystem: Environmental > Aquatic > Deep subsurface >... | reverse complement strand
CCTGCAGCGTCACCACCGCACCTTTGGGTGCAGCCGCAGCGCACAAATTGCCTGTCAAACGTTTGAAAAAAATATTTGCCAGCGTGCTCTACTTGCTGGCGGCCTACATGTTGTACCGCGGTCTACTTAACTACTGAGAGCATCAAAAAAAAAGAGCCTGCTCAATGATGAGCAGGCTCTTGTATTTGGTGGGATGTGCGGGGATCGAACCCACGACAAACGGATTAAAAGACGGCTAAATGGGGGTTGAAGCAGCTTCCGACTTCACTCCATACCTAACAAAATCAAGCACTTACGCGAACTCATCCGAACCCACGCGAAGCTGCCCGACACCCATCGAAGCTCCCATCGCTATCATTTGCGCTATCAAATGGAGCCCGATTGAGGCGGATTCTAGCCCTTGTCCATGGTCACCATTTTGAGGTTCAAAGGCCTGACATTCTGAGCCATCACTGCGCCCAGGGTAAACGCCGCCCACGCTTTGTGGTCTGCATCGCTGGAGCAAGAGCAGGGCATCACCTGCCCGAAAGCCAACCTCAGACTTCATGGCCAATTGCGCCGCCCCATGAAAGGTGCAAGTTTGAACTGATAGCAATGGCAAATCGATGTCGCCAAGGCGCTCGAAAGCAAGCTATACCGCTTGTGCTTGTGCCGGTGTCAATTGGCCCGTTTGCTGCTTGAACCCCAGGGCACTGGCAAATTCAGTGACACGCCAAGCGGCTGTGGTCAGCGCCGGCGTGCACTGGCCCTACCAATTCGCCGCTGCTTCGGTCGTGTCCTCGCTGGTACACATGGTGAGCAGCACAAACGCATCCTGGCACAACATCAATACCGCGCCTGGCGACGCCGTTGTTCCACCACCGAGCCACCAATAGGCAATGCCGCGTTGTCACGCGGGAGCTCCTGCACAAACGCCTGGCGACTCCCTGTCGCAGGTGGTCTCAAATTCCAGCCGCCATCAGCTCCAGGGGGCACCTGCAGCCCGTCACCTTGCTTGAGCCCCATCTGACGAACATAGTCCATCGGAATGCGTACTGCAAGGCTGTTTCCCCACTTGGCACTTTGCAGATACGTCATGGCAGATACCGGCAGACATGGATGAAGCGACACTGTAGCGCTGCATGGGCCAAGGTGATATGGCCATCAAAGGTCAGCGCCAGCGTCGATTACTGTCGTCAAGCTCTATAAGCCTCTACAAATCCATCATGCCCGTGGAATGCGTTTTGGCGGCTCCCAGTTTAGTTGGGGCTGCACCGCTTTGACAAGCCAGTTCTGTACCACGGACTCGACCCAGGACACGCGCTTTCCCAGACGCAGGGGTGGCGGGAATTGTCTGGACCGCACAAGTTTTTCGAGGGTGCGGTCGCTGATGCCGAGCATTTCACATACCGTTACCTTACCGACAAGTTGAACTGGAACACTCATGGTCATCTATCCAAGTAGTTACTGATGACGAGTAAAGAAACCGGTTTTAGCCTGCGCTGTCTGACAGGCTGTGGTCGGCAAAGGCCAGAATCGACAAAAGAAACTCGCCCTGTTACGGGCGAGGTAAAAATAAAATATCCCAGTCGCTGCGCCGGGCTAAAAAACGCCCTGTTCTATTGCGGCCTTGGCCCTCAGCTTTTCCAAGCCCTGCTGCCCTTCAGCATGGCCACATGCAGCTTGATGCAACGCTGTCATCCAGTGATAACTCGTAGCCTGCCCGTCTTGGGGCAACTTGAGTTCGCGGTACATGAAAGCGACCAACAACTGGACCGCCGGGTCTGCATGGGCTAACGCAGGAGGCACGAACGCTGCAAAATAAGGGTCAAGACGCAGTCGTTCAAGCTCTAGCCCAACACGCGCAGACAGTGACTCCCGGGCTGGCCAAACAAAATCTGTCAGCGATACCGTGCCAGCCAAAGCCAGAACCAACACTACTGGCAGCCCTAAATAGCGAGCCGCGTTTTCGTGAACTGACCGCTGGGCACGACCGATGTCGCCTTCCTGGCGGCGCCATTGTGCAAGCCGCTCATAAGTTACCCCCAACGCTTGTGCCAACTTAGCCAACGTGTCCCCTCGCTGAGTGGCCTGCGCCACCAGCAATCGCAATAAGACGTGGTCGTCATGAATTACCGGTGGAGGGTTTGCCCGGTCAGATTTACGGCTTGATTTAACTTTTTTCATAACAGTGTCCTTGAGTTGCGACAGCAAAACGCTGTCAAACTGTGTAGAAACAATGCTTTTTTTGCCACGCCAACCGGAAGTCAAGGCCGCTTCATCCCCCTTGCCGCTTCATTCAACATAGCGGAATAGTCAGCTACTTCAAACCATGCTCCAGAAGACTATATGCGCCTACCCGATATACCCATCAACCGTACAGACTGGACACGCGTCAAAGCTGATGCCGCGCAAGACGCGCCCATTCATTGGGAAGAGCAATGCGACCCGAATGACCCCAATGATGCCGAATCCGTGTCGGCATATTGGCAGGCCTCAGAAATCATCCATAGCCCTGGAGTCCCTGACTTAATGGACAAAAAGCACAAGCCGTCTACGAGCAGCCCACCTGCAAAGGGCTTAACCAGAAATCAGGGGGGTGATATGACCATGAACAACCATGCTCACCCTGGCGAACTGATTACAGGCTGGCGCAACGATTTGCAACTTGATTTGGCAACCTTCGCCGAGCATCATGGCATCAGCCTACAGAGGCTTTCGAGGGTGACTCAATGCCTTGAGAGCATCTTTGTTGACTTAGACCGCTGCTTGGCTGAGGCTTTGGGTACAACACCGGGCTACTGGCTGTCTCTTCAGAATCAATGGGATTTCTGGACGGCACAAACGAGTGCCGAGACCACCGCTATCAAAACCTCAGTAGTGTCGAGCGGGGAGTCATCATGAATAACTCATGCGTCCTGCACCATGACGCGGCAATGGTGGCAGCGCTCAAAAATAACCCAGAAATTGCTGTCAATATTCTGAACTCAGCATTGGCAGACTGTGAACTACCTGGTGGCCAAGCAGCACCAATGACGGTTCTGCGTCAGATGGCACTGGCACAGGGACTGGAAGCTGTGGCTGAACGTGCCGGGATGTCGCAGACGCAGCTTTGCCAGGCCTTGCAAAGAAAAGGCAGCCCCGCCATCAAAACGTTTTTGGCCATTATTAAAGGCATCGGACTTCGTCTAAAAGTCTGTCGTGCTGTTGAGCATGTGCAAGAGGGTACGTTGGCAACTTCCACCATGTTCGCGCCCCCTCACGCCGACATTACTTAGCGCGAAGACGTATTGCCCGCACTTGGACTCAATTGCATGGATGCGCCACAGCAGTTGGGTCTTTCAGCCGACACAATGATTCAAGTTCTGAATGGCCAAGCTTCCCTTTCGCCCGAGATGGCGTTGTGCATTGAGGCCTGGTTAAGCGTGGCAAATGGCGGAGCGGCACAAGTTTGGCTGGCCCAGCAAGCTGCCTATGACCACTGGCAATCCAATCAAAGCTGCAAGGTCAGTACAGGTATGCCGCAATGACCAACTCTCATCAATTCACCAACGTCTGGGATGTGCTTGAAGACACCCCGCGCCGCGCCGCCAAAATGCGCATGCGGTCGGCATTGATGATGACACTGTCGGACATCATCCACACGAACAATATGACTCCAGGCGACGCAGCAGAGCTGTTCGGCGTGACCACAGCTGTCATTCACGACCTCAACCGCGGGAAGATAAACCAGTTTTCACTTGATGCATTGGTCGGCATGGCGGCGACTGCGGGAATGACCCCGTCGATAAATGTTACTTAACCAAAGCTTTTGCCCCTCAAAAAACCGAAACCCGAAACGCGTCAAAGTCAAGTGCAAGCGTCAGCCAGCGCGGTCCCGCCTGTAGAGCCACAGGGCCTGCCCAGCGGAAAATTCCCACCTTTGTCGCAGGAGACCAGAACCCATGTGACCACCGAACACGCTGCATGGCTGCTAGGGAGAGCTTGCCAAACCTTGCGAGTTTGGGCTTGCTACGAAACCCGAGCGCCGTTGAGACCAATCCGAGTCGCAGGACGTCTAGCGTGGCCGGTTGCTGAAATCAAACGCGCCCTGGGGGTGAAATGACAGACGACATTGACAATCCAGGGGCGAGCGCGAACAACCTTCAAAAGACAGGCACTTTTGGCAGCATCAAGCAAGGGCTGCTAGAGGCTATTGAGCACGCTGAAAGCAGCGTTGCCACCACAGATGTGACTCGACGGCTTGACACTGATGTTTTGGAAAATTCGTTGCAACCGGCGATGGGTGGCGGACACGTATAAACGAAGTACTGAAAGCCTGGATTAGGACAAACTCATGATTTGGCAGCTGCCGAGGTTATTTCAGCGGAAGCGCCTGGCACTATCCTGACCAACGCCAGGAATCCTGGTTGTTGCTCGACTTCTCGGCACTGTCCCACAATGACGGCAAACAACCCATCCGAGTGAATGAGTTCTGCCGTCACTCAATCGCTCAATCGACGGTCAGTCCGAGCGCAGCACATTGTTCTTCAAAGCCAAGGTCATTTCTGGCCCTCCAAAACTTCTCGCAAAAGTCAACCAAAGCCGCGTTCTGCAGCGGGCTCAGGGCAACGAGCTTTTTGAGAAGCTCCCTAAGCCTTGCCCTGTGAAAAAAATGAAGCTCTTTGGAGGGCATCTCGGTGGTCTTGCACCCTATAGCGAGACCACCATGAACGAAATCATGGGGACGCAAGGCATCTTTCACAAACGAAGACTTGCCAGACTCGTGGCCAGTCACATCCTCATGAGAGCTTTGCACCACCACGTCGTGGCCATGTGAGCCTCTGGCACCGTCAAGATGCCGGTTTTGCAACCGAGGGCCGGTAAAATTAGCAGCGTCCGGCGCAGCCCAAACCGGTCAGCTCGGACTGCGCCCCAACGATGTCTGCCTCACGCTCAATGAAAACCCATGCTAGGCGGCCACTGCCTTTCATTTGGGCGTTTTCTTGGTGGCGACCTTGAGCGCCTTTTTTGCAGCTTCCCGAGCTTTACGAAGCTCCACACCTTTGCGCCAGGCATCGGCATACTGCTGTGCTGTGGGTTGGAGTGTGTACCAGGCGACAGAAAGTGTTGTGCGCAAGTGCATCATTGATGCTGGTGGTGACGGGCGAATGTCAGAAACGGTTGGGACGCTCTTGGCAGCTTATTGAACCTTTGTGTCAAATAAACCAGCGACCGTTGACGATGCCAACGTCCTGGTCGAAATGCTCGATATCAAAGCTCGTATTGAGCTGCATTCGGTCAGCGACCAGCATCGTTGCCTCGAAGCCTTGATGTCAAGGGTGATGCCATTCAAGCTCATGGTCGGGCCGGCAATGGTCACGAGAAATCTTTCCATTGCCGAAGCCATTCAAATGGTTTGCGAAGACCCAACCAATAGTCCCGATGTGATTGCGCGCCTTGCACAGTTGGGAATGCGAGTAACTTTTGCCAAGGGTAAATGGCAGCTCTATGTTGTCAATAGCCCTGAGCACCATGAAATGCGCAAGCTTTTTGCTGGCACTAAGTGGGCCTTCGGTGGTTGGGCAATGGTTCTGCGCCGCTTACCTGGTGGAGAAGAAAGCACTCAGCGCGTTGGTGTAGGTTTTGGCGCTGCAAAAGTTACAGCGTTTTATGTACCGCAGGACCTTTTGCCCCAAAACGACAGTGAGATGAAACTGGCTGCTTAAGTGCCGTAACGATGGTGGCAGCATCCATTGGCGCTTGTGAAAATCGCGCTCAGATGCCCAATTCCTTCGGATAAAGTGAGGCTTCAAGGCCCACTTTATCCGATACTCAGTTACCCTTGTTACCCCAAAATGGGAACAGAGACTCTCAACTGGTCCGCAATGAAATCGCTGGCGTCACGGCAATCATTACGCGTACGAGCAACTGCTAACGAACACCTCAGTGGACTAGTGGTAACCCGTCGTTTGTGACAGTCAGCAACCGCTGCAAAGCCGAGACTACAGAAGGTTAATTTGGAGTATCAGTCGTCCCGGTCAGTTATGGACTCCTCGCTCTTTCTGGCGAGCTGTAGGACGACCATGCTGATTACAGTAAACAGCCTGTCCGATTCGTCCTGGGACATCAATTCGATGTTGTGACGGTCACGCAGCGTCAGGATTTTGCCGGCAGCCTTCGCCAATACCGCCCCATCAGCCCTCTCCAGGCTGAATCGCAGGTCAAAGATGTTTCCTGAAATTTCTGCACCATCGTACGGGCCCCCTTGCACGTACATCTTTCTCGTGAACGACAGAATCTTCTCCTTGATGACGAAAGCACCAAGTTGACCGGTTACGTCCCACGTGTGTCGCAACGCAAATATCCTGCGTCGGGCAGTGGCCACGATGGCATCACCCAGACAAATCGTCCAGGTTGGCGAGAATAAAGCAAACTCTCCTTTGGCCTCGAACGCCAAGTTGTCGTTTTCGTCGGTTATTCGAATGGCGCCACGAAGTGACAAAAGCTTGTTGGCAACAGAGAGTACTTGGGGCATCTTTTGATGCTACCAGAGGACCTTTGCAGCCAAACTACCTAACCGCGAAGAGACAGAAAATCAGCGCCATGTCGTTTGTCGTGCACGCATCGGCCTACAGACCGCACCAGCATTGGATTTGGGCGCGTCATCTCTTTATTGTTGTTCGCTTACCCGCTAGCAAATTTAGCCCTCTGTTTCGCTTTAATTTTGTTAAAGAATGTCAGATTGGCAGCCAATGCGAAGCTCTTGGTCGAAGGGCTCTGGCTAGCTAAAATTTCAATCCACCAACGCTTTCAGCAGCGCATCCCTTGCATCCAGGTAAAACTCGATATCCAACTTGGTCGCCATGTCGTCAGACAGGTCAAACAACTGCTTACGACATGCCACGGGCAGCAACAATGATTTGGCACCTTTTTCAATCGCCAACTCTGCCAGCGTCACCGCGTTGTGCACGGGCTCGATGGTGCCACCCAAAGTCACCTCGCCGACCACAACAAGACCGCCGCGGACCGACTTGCGTAAGAGCGCGCTGGACAGGGCAATAAGTGAAGCCACGCCCGTCTTTGCCCCTGACTTAGCCGCATCAAATCCCCGAATTTGCACAGAGAACTCGTGCTCCCGGGGGTCACGGTCGCCCACAAGCTGAGCCGCGCGCGCATATAGGTTTTGCTCTGCGCAGCGAATCGATTCCCGAAATGGCGCCGGCACGGGGTTGTTTAGCACCCGCACGCCGCTGCCAGGACCCTCGGTGACTTCCAGTCGGAACAAGCCTGGGTGCTCGTCCTGACCGCCAGGGCTCAGCGTCCAAATTTGGCCACATTCGAGAGGCTCGTCACCAATGCCGCTCTGGCTTTGCAGCTCCGGGGTGGACACAAACTTCTCCACGCCCTCCGTACCGATGGTGTAGCTGAAGTGGGTGTTGCGGAATTCGGCCGCACCGATGCGCTTTTGCTGCTCCTTGACGCGACGGCGCACTTCCAATGCCAGTCGCACCGCCCATTCAAGGTCCTCGTCACTGACCTGGGCGCTTTCGTCTGGGTATATGAGCTTCAGAAGGCCGCTCACCGTTTTGTTGACGCCATTCAGGTCCCGCCCTGACAGTGCTCCACCCCAGAACACTCGTCCCTGCAGCGTCGCTACCCGGCTTTGACCACGAAGTTGGGTAAAACACTCTGACAGGAAGTCACTGACCAAGCCGAAATGGTTGGTGAACATGGTGGGGTTTAGCTTGGGTACGTCCCACCCTGGCAGGAAGCAGTGGATGCGGTCCATGAACGCTGTGTCGTTGCGCATTTCAGGCGGCAGGGGGCCAAACAGGTGACCGACCCGCTGTTGGTGCTCCACATCCACCTCGAAGTTGCCGACCATCACGATGGACCCATCGGCACGGATACTCTCTTTGCCGCGGGAGAACTCCCCCGACTCCATGTAGCCCTTCATGATGTTCACGCCATCCTTTTGGTCAAAGGACACCCCGGATACCTCGTCAAAGCAGACAACGTCGTACTGGCACACCAGGCCGCGCTGGCCACTGGCGTTATTCACGAACATCCGCGCCACGCTGGCCTTGCCGCCTGAAATCAGATGGGCATAAGGCGAGATTTGCTGAAACAGGTGCGACTTGCCCGTGCCACGGGGGCCCAGCTCGACCATGTTGTAGTTGCGCTCCACGAACGGCAACATGCGCAGCAACAGAGCGTCCTTGGCGCGGTCACTCAGGTCTGCGGGCTCAAAGCCGACGCTGCGCAGCAGCACATCACGCCACTCGGCAGTGCTGAAGCTGGCCCGCCCCTTGGCCAAGACGTTGAGCACCTCGCGTTTTGAAAGTTGGATGGCGCGCAGGGCGTCAACGCCGAACGGGCGCCCGCCCTTTTCCTGGGCAATGGATGCGTCGTAGCCCAAGGTGACTTCGGCATAGAAACCGCCGGTCAACATGCGCTCATTTTCCTTGACCATCTCCGGGGTGATGCGCACGTCATTCAGGCGCAGGCTGGGCAACGAGGCCACGTACGAGTCACTCTTGGCGTCCAAGCGGGCGGTGATGATGTCGATGATTTTTACGGAGCCCTGTTCGCGGGTGCGAGAAATGAACAGGTTTTCTTCACCCGCTTTGACTGTGCGGGAGCCCAGCTGCTTCTGCACGATTTCCAGCCCTTCCTGGATTTCGGTCTCGTCGGTGGTGGCGCAGTAGCGACCCAGTAAAAATTCCACAACGTAGGTCGGCACCGGAAACTGGCGGCTGAACGTGCGCACCAGGTCTTTGCGCACCACGTAGCCTTCAAACGCGGCAGTGGCTTTGCGGTCCAGGTCATCTAATTCCATGGCATTTCTCTTTTCTTTGTCTTCATTCACCGACGGTGGTCGGCTTCTTTTGCACCACGTTGTCACCGGCATCCAGCACCACCACAAAGGCGGCCACGCCTTCGTTGGCGTCCTCCTCTACAGCGAGGGAGGCCTTGCCGTTTTCAAGCGCCCTGACGTGTGCAACCAGCGTTGAGTTGGCCAATGCCGCCTTGGTACGGATATCAACACTGAGCCCGGTGGCCACCGACGTAACTTCCACTTTGCAACGCAAGCCCGTCCAGGTGACCTTGGTGATGTCCACCTTGACCGCGCTGGCTGTGCCACTCGCGGTGACCAGCTCCAAAACTGGCACCAAGCACTCCTGCAGAGTCAGGCCACCATGGGTGTAAACCTCACCTGCCGTAAAGTTTGAAATACCGGGGGCGAAGGCAATCTGAACATCCTGGCACCAGTCCCACCCAAAAGTCAGCGGAGTGCCATGAGACGAGTCCTTCAGCACCGCACAGCGGCCCCACCGTGTTTCTGCTTCAAACATCGAGAGTTCCGACTTTGGAAGCCCTCCCGGCACCAGCAGCCAGCCATGGTCGGTAACGATGCGCAATCGTGCCCATCCAGCTTCATTGAGCTCGGTCAGACGCTCCACAATCTGGTCCAGCTGGGTGTCCATGTCGCGCGCCAGGCGCAGTCCATGCGCATGACCGTAGTGGTCGAGGTCGCCGCATTCCACCCAGGCCTTGCAATCGGTCGCGCTGGGGTCGCCGTTCTCATGTTTGTCCAGCACCTGAAAGCCGTGTTCTGCCAGCAGCTTGCGGAAATTGTGGGTAGACAGCGGTTTACCGTCGACCGCCACACTGGGCTGAAAGTCTTCGTCGGTTTTTTTGCCAGAAACCCACTGTGCCACAGGGGATGCCCAGGCCTTTCCGGATGCCGTGACCGACGGCATGCTGGTCCACATGGCCCTGGCCGTGACCTTTCCCAGCGCAGCCATTCGCTCCAGCAGCTGCATGGCCACGTCGTAACGCAGGCCATCGACAAACACGGTGCAGACCCCGTCAAGAGACGCATTCCCAGCGTTGACACCCTTGGCACCAGCAAGCTGGGTCAAACCACCTTCGGCTTTCACCAAGTCCTGGAAACGGTTCGCAGAATCCTCCAGCCAGGGGACGTAAATCGCACGCAGGGCTGCGCCTACTGCCTCGGTGTCAGCCTTGCTGCTGACTGCGGCCAGAGCCTGCATGGCAGCCTGGTCAACCCGCCAGCCAGACGCTTGGTAGCTGGCCGCCAGTTGCGCCAGCGTGGCCCCCGCAGGCGCTTGCTTTGATAGCGTTGCCAGGCCAGTCAAATACTTCAAGGCCTGGGCCAGTGGCGCATCCCCCATCTTTGACCACAACCAATCGCGGCGGCCGCCATGCTCTTTCTCGGCATCAAGCACTTTTGCTCGGGCCAGTTCAGCCGGCATCGAAACGCAGGCACTCAGGGTGTATCGAAGCGCGGCCTCGCCGTCATCGTTGGCGCGCGGGTAGCCCGCCAACTGGTCGGGGGCATCAAACATGTCTTTGGGAGGCGGGGGCTGTAGCTTAGCAAGCAGCTCAGCAATCGACTTGAAGCTGGTGAAGGACTCGCCGTACAGCTCCCACACATTGGCCCAGGGGCCCTGGTGCTCGGCCAGCTTTTCAGCGGCAGTCAGGGTGCCGTCGGTCTCGGGGTTGAAGCCGAAATCCTTCGCGCAGCGATTGCTGAAGATGGTCCACCGTGCGCCCGCCCATTTGGCTTGCGTCGCCGTCGGGTCATTCAGCCAAGCCAGAACATCCCGTGTCGGGTTCGACGCCAGCAGTGCATCCAGCCAGGCTGCGTTGATTTGCTTGCCCTGCAGGTCCTCGACCTGACGGTCGAGCAACATGCCCGCAGCCAGCACCCTCTTCAGCGCTTCTTGAGTCGCGCTGTCCTGGGCCACATCAAGACCGAGCCCGCCCTTTTTCGCGGTCAGGAACGCGTTGACCGTCCAGTCTTTGCCGTTGACTTGGCTCCAGAACACACCACGGTACTGAAGCTCTGCTAGGGGCTGCAGCTCGCGTGGACAGGTTTCAATGGCGCGAAGGTCGGCCCGGCTGGTGCCGGGCAGGTAAAGAATCGGCACGGCACCACCAGGCACTTGGGTACCCAGCTTGCCTGCAACGGCACACTTCAGCCAGATGCTGGGGCCTTGGCGCAGTTCGGGTGCATAGTCTCCCAGCACAAACAGCTCGGGCAGTTGCTTAGCCAATTGGGGGATGGTAGATTCCCAAATACAGTCAGCGTCAGTCCACAGAATAGCGGCGGGTGTGACCATAAGAGCACGATTCACTTTCGATGCAGATATCAGAGTTTCTGCCAACCGCTGCAACAATGTCATTCAATCAACTTTCAGTTAGTCACCACAGTGGTATCAGAACCAAAATCGGAGTAATGAATAAATCCGCAAGATTCGATAACCGTTTTTGGCCTTTTGGCATTTGCACTTTCCTTTTTCGGAGGCCAGCGTCCCGCATATCGATTACCAGATAATTTACGCACTAGCAACTTATGAATTAGGTGAAGGTGTTGCGTCGTTTTTGTCAGAACTCCAATTGGAACCCGCACACCTGGAAAACCCTCAAGTTGAACGTGAAGCATGGCAACTGCAAAACGTCCAGGATAAAGCATCAGTTCAAGGGTATTTTCCAAAGGTCCCCCAGCGTTTGCATATGGTCTAAACAGGTGCAACTCTGTCACCCCCGTATTCGAGTATTTGGCACGGACAAGGGCTTCTTGTCTCTCTTGAGAGCTGTCAAAAATAAAAAGCTCATCTCCGGAAGCTCCTGCCTTTAAGGACTTCCCAAGAGTGTCTACAGCGCCTCTAAAATCTTCGCCTCGGCCCCAGAATGCGTAATCTGGCGCCGCCCAAGCTAACGAGGTAAGGTGCTTTTTCATCCCGTTAATGCCTGTGCGTTCCTTGTGAACATGTGAAGCAATATTTTCCACGTTATGTTTGAGATATAAGCCTCCAAACAACGCATTGACACCTGTGGGTCCTGTTAAACCACTTTTCACATCCGCTGCAAATCGAGTGAAGTCGACATGACCTCCCGTAACGTAAGGTCGCAAAAAATCCAGCTTAAACAAATCCAAAAATTCTTCCACCCCATTTGAAGCAGGGATTACATGCCGTTCAAATTCATCTGCGGTACGTTCACGAAACGTGCGTATTAGTTCAGGCTTGGCACCGCGCTCAAATTCATCGGGTAAAGCATTCACCAAATGACCTGACTGGTCAAGCGAGAGGCTTATGGTCAATGGAACAAAATTTGGGCGGCGAGCTTCTACGTTTTCAATTGAATGGACTCCAAACGAACGCTCCCGTTCGCCACCTCGTGACCGAGCAGACTCCCTCTCAATTTGTCCAAAATTTTCTCGATAAGCCTGCCGAGCTCGGGCAACGCTTGTGCCAACTACATCTGCGGCGGGGTTCAGTTTCACCCAATTGTCAGAGGCGAAAATAAAGTCTGTTCGCCTGAGAGACGTAAATGCCAACAAGTCAAATGGAACAATATCGGTTCGCTTCTTGAGCTTAGTCACCCATGGGAAGTCATCGCTAGACATATCAAACTTGGACAACATTTGCTCACTAAGTGCGAGTGATTCATCCACTAATCGAACGTAGCCCAGTCGGTCAAGTGACTCAATAACCGAAAGCGCCTCGGCCTCTGAAAAGCCAAAATAATCACGAAATCCTGTTAATGTGACTTGACCACATGTATGTAGCAGCCGAAGGACGAATTCAGTCACAGCAGGTAAACGCTCCTCTGTAGAAATGAAGGCGGTCACCTTGAAAGATTGCGTCGGAAGTGCAAAAGTCACACGATTGAACTCAAAACCAACTTCGTTCATTGATAGAACTCCTTTGCATCCACCACGCTAGCTTGTTTCAACATAGCCATGGCTTCAACCTTGCGAAGCACTCGACCCAATGGCAAGTCATCGTTTCGACCACGCCACATTGAAGTAGCACCAACAATTACAAGTCTTTCCATGGCACGCGACATCGCAACATTGATGCGATTCGGGCTACGAAGGAAACCTGGGTTCAATTTTGAGTTGTTACGCACAGTAGACAAAATTACGATGCGATTTTCTTTTCCCTGATAGCTGTCAACTGTGTCAACCTTGATGAGCCTCCGGAGTTCAGAAGATATCCAACGAGCCTCACCTTTCATGCGATTCAGTAGCTCACGTTGCTTGGAATACATGCAGATGATTCCAATAATGGGTTCTCCTGAGTGCAACCCGTCACGCAACGCCATCACCAAGTCCTTGTTTTGGACCAGTGCACTCAAAACACCCATGACGACCTCTGCTTCCGCAACATTCCAGCTATCGACATGGTCTGAGGACGTATTTTCTAGTGCTAACTTACCGAGATTACTTGTGTCAATCCAAGTAACCTCATGCTTCAGTTGATGAGGCAGAAGGTTCGCGTCTAGCCACGATGTAGGACGACCAGTGGCCACAAGGCCGTCATAAAACACTTCTGAAACCAATTCGCCAATAGCTGGAGCCATACGATACTGCTCACGCAAGGACACACCAACCGTCTTGCCATATGAAGAATCGAACATGCGTTCAAAATCACTTGCAAAGAATTGAGGCGTATCTACGACCCCTAACTTGGCGACTACAGCAGCTCTCACTTCTTGAGAAAATGTGGGGGGCAGTTGCTTGTGGTCACCCACCAATAGGATGCGGCGGCCAGTCTGAAGGGCTACAGCAAGTTCACTTGGTGCAGCTCTCCCTGCTTCGTCAATGATGACCCAGTCATACATGTTTTGAATGACTCCGGCTGCTCGACGACCAATGCCCACGAGGGTACCTGCAACAATTGTTCGCGATTTAGCCAGAAACTCGACGAAGTTTGCTGATGGTTCGCCAAGTGTCTTCAACCAGTCATCTGACAACTTTAGCAACTTTCTAAGTTTGTCAATTGCCTGCGGTGACTGAATCTCGTGCTGAATCGCTAATGCTTCGAACAATTGGTCAACCACTGCCGCAAGTGGCTTTTCGTCAAGCATGAATTGATAGTCGCGAAGACACACTTCACGAAACGTATCAATCAGTCGACGACGGCGCAACGTCGGTCGGGTCGAATCATTCGCATCCACCATGTCAACTTCACCTTGGTCGTTTTCATCCGGCATCTCCAGTTCAAGCAAAGCTACTTGCTCCGCCAAACGACCGAGGCTTACATGCAAGTTTACCGAAGCAACAGCAAAATCCTTCGACAGGCCGACCTCCATGGCCAATCGGACTACGCGCTCTTTATACTCCGCTTTGAATCGTTCACGATAAACTTGTTCAATCGAAGCTGAGTGCAGATGTCGAATGGGGTCTGAGACAACAGATTCATGACCCAACCGCACTGCATCAAACGCAATGCCTTTCCCCTCGAAAAGCTCCAAAGCTTTCTCTAAAGCATTGTTAACAGCTTCATGGGCTTGACTTACTACCAATATCCGTCGAGCGCTCTCTTTCGTGACAAGGTAGTGCAGCAGCGATGCGATGAACCATGTCTTTCCAGTTCCAGGGGGCCCTTGCAGGAGACTGACTGGTCCAAATTGAAGTGATTTTCGAAACGCCTCTCTTTGGCTTTCATTCAATCGCTTTGAACCCTGTGCGTAAGCTTCCAATGAGATGTCATCCGGTACCGAAAATTCCATTGGCACCGGTTGTACGGCATCGGTCTGAAAATACTCAATGAGGTCAGGAATGACTGACCGCCCCTCCAAGATGCGCTCAACAGCTGAAGCTCGACGGTTGAGCGACGCACTTTCCATGTTGCTGCGTAACCTTAACCTATCGCCTTGCTTAGGTAGTTTTCCACCCCATCTCTCAACCGCCAAGACCGCGTTTGCACCAAGTTGAGTGTCTCGAAGCTCTAGTTCTCCACACCGTCGCCAGATGCCATCAGGCATTTGCCGTTCGACCCATGTACGGTCATCATCTTCAGGGTCAAATCCAGAACCCTCTAAAACGCACGGAAGCAGCAATTGGTATTCACGTTGAGGGTTGTGCCAAGGTTCGGCCGATACAGTGGCAATTGGCAAGGTATCTGCTTCTGCGTCAAGCAAGCTTTGCCAAAGCGCCTTGACATCAAGCGAAGATGTTTTGTCCTCAGCCGGTATTCCTGCATTAACGTCAGCAACTCCAGTATCCGTCATCAGCACATCCCTTTCAGACGTGCCGGATGCTGCCTCAGCTACTTCTGGGGTGGAAATGCCACCGAATTCTTGCACCCACAATTGAAGCGAGGGCTCTAGGTCTGATGCTTCGTTGCGTGGGCCATCTGCCAACATCAAACAGGCCTTTATACGCCCAAGACACTTGTCCTGCGCCCACATCAACTGGGACATGTCGATTTTCTTGATGCTCAGCCATGTGATGCGATTTTCGACACTGGACCATTCTGAAGTAAGTCTCAAACCGGCCCCGGTCAAGTGAATCAATTTGGCACTAGGCGACCTACGCGAATTTTCCATAGTGAGATAGAAATATCCGTTGTCGGACACCATCTCCCCTGGAGAAATTCCTTCCATCGCAAGGTTGCGAAAGGTAACTCGGAACGGTTCATTGTTATTTATGCTGACCGATTGTCCTTTTCCGTCGAGAGCGCTCTGCAATGGCTCCAATGCTGAAACGCTTTGGTCGTCAAGCAGGCGTTTAATCTCTTCCTGGACTCTGTCGAGTTCAATCCGTTCGCTTTCCGGCACTCCCTCTATTAGTAACTCTTTCAGAACAGCAGCCAAGCTATAGCAGTCTCGAGCCATAGGCGACATCGACTTATAACTCGCAGGTAGATACGCAGTGCTATAAAAGTCAGCACTATTCCTTCGATAGTCCAGAATATCAACGAAGACCGGTACGCCATCAGGCTGAACTACGATGTTGTCAGGTTTGATGTCCCCGTGAGGCCATTCAAAGTCATGGAGACGCGCAAGGGTCTTCGTCAACTCACGTGCCACCGCAAAGCGGGCATCTCGCGTTTGGGGAATTGCCATCCACTCCGTCAACGTAACACCCTCGACCCAATGCTGAATCAGTAAGAGATTTCGGCGGCTCAACCCGTAGTCGAAGATGGCAGGCAGGCCAGGCAATCCGGCAGCCCGCAGGTTTCGTGCACGCTCTAAAAATGACAAAAGTCGAATCGCAAAATCCGGCCGCCTTGGGTCGGGCTCTACGCCATGCCACTCCTTAACCAGCAGCTGCTGGCCATTGAAACTGCTTCGATATGACAGCAAGTCGTCGTCATCAGTCAGTGGTGCGGACTCTTCTGGATAGTCGCGAGCCTTTGTTCTCGCCCGATGCGCGTCAAAGGCTCCGAGGTCAATGACCTGCTCACGCTCGTTAGTAGAAGCCGCATTAACAGCTTCAAGCATCGGTCGTGCACTTTCATAGCGCTCACGGGGCTCCAAGCAGAGAGATTTTGATAAAACCTCATCAAAGGCACCCGAAAACACATCACCCGCGCGCTGAACCCACGAAAACACTCCATTTGCCTTTGGAGGGCGCTCACCAAACAAAATGAGGTGAGCTAAAACGCCAAGCGAATACACATCGCGTTGATATGGCGTTGACTCTTGCGCAAGTCCCATATCCTCAGGCAAATTCGCTCGCTCCACCTTAACTTTGTCACGAAAAGTGCCGACAGTGGCCATTGCAGGGTAATACGCGGCAGGGAATCCAGAAATGACAACCTTTGCTGGCCGTTCAACCCATAAGCAATGCGCCCCAATATCACGGTGTGCAATATTGAGGTCGTGCAGGTCTGCAAAGCGCTGCAGCACCGCCTTCACCATAATCACGCGTTCCGCGCTCGTGAGCTTTGACAGCACAGAATTGACGAATTCGCTGAGCCGCATTACCTTTGGTGGCAATACGTATAGTTCCGCGAAATCGCGGGTAACGTCCTGTTCTCCGTTTCGGGCTACTGGACGCAAAAGGCTTCTGGAAAGCTCTTCATTGCGGGGTTCGACATATTCGTAGACCCGCTGCTCCCGCAGACCAATAAACCCACGCTCTCCCTCGCCAATGAGCTCCGACCCCATGGCACCAAAATCCCACTGTCTGAGCAATGCCAGTTTTTCAGGGTCTAATTTCTCCTTCGCGCGGTACTCTGAATACAGCTTTGAAGGGTGCTTCCACATCGGATTGGGCTCTGGTCTGAATCCATGAATCGTAAATCCACGGGGTCGACCGGGCTGCCCTTCAAAAAACACATCGTAGTCAGCTAGGAACGTTAACGGGTTGAACCTGGGATAACGGCCAATAGACTTTTTATAAGTCTCAGCCTTTACCCAAGCAACCAGCTCATTTAGATACAAAACAGATGCTGCCTCATTGGCATCTAGGTCAACCTCAGCGAGACCTTCGCCTAGAACAACGAAAGAGTAAACAAATGGTGTTTTTGCTGCCCCAATCTTGTGATTTTGCTGTAACGCGCTACCGAGCCTTTTCGCTTTTAGATTTACAAGGGGTACTGGTGAACGTCCACGTGGTTCGCCATCAAGGTACCAATTACCCCCTCTGGATTCCAATAGTCGTCCGCGCCAATTCTTCAACTCGATAACAATTAGATGCGTATGGGTAACCAAAATGAGGTCGTAATCGTCATCGCCTCCGCCAGGACCGCCTCGACTTAGCTTGAATGACGCATATCCCCGCCAACCCTTTGTAAACGCAGAGGCATCAAATGCCTGCTCAACTTGTTGGAGTGCGTCAATCTCAGATGCAGGTACGCCAGCTTTTTCAATAAATCGAATTTCCATATAGTGGTACTTCTTAGGCTGGCTGCTAAGTCAACTCCCATTTGTTGCTCAATAGTTCAATCAAATCCAGCTGCCGCTGTGCAACGCCAGCGGGAGTTCACTCCGTGTTACTCAGCACCTGCGTCGTCAATAGATAGGAGGAAACACCGCTCTTGCCCACGAAATAAGCCGTCTTCTTGACAGCGAAGTCGTAGTTCTGTGCTTTTGAATTGCGCTTCTGGTTCAATGGCACCAAATTTGCCAACCTATGGACCCATTGCTTGCGCAAAGCTTCATCTGGCCAGGTTTTTGCCCAATCGCTATTCGGATTCACTGTCTGTGGCAAAACGTGTTCAATCGTGAGCAGACCGAGGTCATAAGTTGCCGCACCATCCCCTAGGAACGAATCCAGCCGCAGTATCAGGTGATTGCGGCGGCGAGCCGTGAGTAGGTAGATGTCGCTGTTAAGTACAGCGAGCATTTTGAGTTTCTCACCTGGTGTGAGCTCAATGGCAAATATCGGTTTGTTAAACGAGCTTGGGCTCTCCAACGCGGTCAACACACTGGCATACCGCTCAATCCGCTGGTTCACGTCATAACCGCAGACGTGCATGAAAGACGCCAACCGCTCCAACTTCTGGATAAACCACAACACATACTTGGCATCAGTTCCATGTTTGGCCAAAAAGCTAATGGCAGAGGGTAGCCAGTCCGAGTTGTCAATTCGATTCAACCACTTCAGCAGTACATTGACCTCAGCCGCGTTTGTTGTGGACTTGTATAGGCAGTTTTTCGCAATGAGGTAGGCCTCAGCATAAGGTTCAATCACCTTAGAGACCAGGTCTTCAGACGAGGCAGCCTTCTTGATGACCTGGTCGCGAAACTCTTCCAGCAGCGCACGCCGGGCCTTCTCTTTGGCAGCAATCATCCGGATGTGACCAAACAGCTCGGCAAATCCATCGCGCCCAGTCTTTACCTCTAGCTCTTCCCAAAGCTCGGTAACTTCTTCCTGGGTATCGGCACCCTTTACGTTGCCAATAACGTCTGATTTGATGATGTCGGTTGGCAAGAGGTCGAGGCCGCGACTGTTGAGCACCGAGAACACCCTGAAAGCCGACTGTTGGCTGGGTGTCGATACAGCAACCAGAAAACACCGCGTAACCAAAAAGCCGCCAAAATCAGTCAAGGCCTTTTGGTCAGACTTGAATTTTTCTTCCAGCTTATCTAAAAACAGCTTGGCATTAAGTCTGATATTGCACCGTGACTCGTTTTCCAACTGCGCCGCGTCAAGCTTAATCAGTTCCTTCAGTTGCACGCCTTGGATGTATTGCTCAAAGAAGGCGCGGTCACGCTCCCGAAGCGCCAGGCGTGGCTTTTGAGGCAGGTTCTCCAGCACGTTGCCCGGCTCGCATAAGTAGCGGTGAAACGCATCACGAATGGCGCCTGCCGATTTGAAGGTCAGAGCTGCCAACAAAATGGTCAGCGTCGTCAACCGCTGTTGTCCATCTATCACCTCAGCATGCGGCTTGCCTTCGTCTTTGATGAGGACGATGCTACCCAGGAAGTAGGTGTCGTCCTTTTCTTTGACATAAAAGTCGTACAGGTCCGAAAACAAGTCCCCGGCCTGCACCTCCGTCCAGGCGTACGGGCGCTGGTAAGAGGGGATGGAATAGTCAAATTCTGAACTGAATATCTTGGCGAGTTGGTACTCAGCGCCGCTAATTTTTTTACTCATTGTTTCTGCTCCCTTGAATCTAATTTCTCTGCCAACCACAAATGGTGGTCATTAATTCGCTCGCCGTTGAACTTGTGGAACCAGGGGGCAGACTCAACGTCTCTGCCCCGGTCTTTGTCCCAAGTGATGTTGAGCTTGGGCTTTTTGTTGATGCGCAGCACTTCGGCGGTCATGAAGGGGCGGATGTTCAGGCGGATGCCGTCATTAAGGTCGGGCTGCCAGCCGATGGGCTGCTGGGCCAGCGGCTTCCAGCGCACGAAGATGTCGTAGGGGGCTTCGCCTTCCAGAATGGCTTGCAGGCGGGCTTTAAGATTCTGCGCTGCGGACAGGCGCAGCGGGGCGCCGTCAGCGCCGCTGGCCACACCCGCCTCTTGCGTGCGAATCCAGTCGCCCAGGTAAGTATGGATAAGGCGCTCCAGGTTTTTGGCATCGAGCTTGTGGGCGTTGACCAGCGCACCAAAGCCATCTTTTTGACCGTCCCATACGTGCCAGATAAACGGGCGGTGCTGAAAGCGTTTGGCGTGCTGCTCAAAAAAGCTGTCGCGCAGCCACACCGCCAGCCCCTTGCCCGCGTTGTCGGCTTGGGCCAGCATTTTGTCGAGCACGCTGGGGGTCCAACTGCCGGGAGCTGCCGTTTCCCATGCGTCAATTAGCAGAGCCAGCAGGCGCCCATGGGCGGGTTGCTCGCCTCTCACTGCGGGCAGGCAGACGATGCCGTCGTCGTCAGTGTGTTTGGCAAGCTGCTCGCAGCGGGCTATCCAGGCGTGTGCTTCGCTGGACAGCTCCATGGCGGGTGCGCTGGTGTCGGCTGTGCCTGCAACGTTGCTATCTTTGTTGTATCTGCTAGCGCTTATCTGACGAGGTCTAGAGGCTGATTCTGCTTGCAACTCTTGCGCTTGAACAGCTTTCTGCTCTGCGGGCCAGCGGTAGCCCAGCAAGCGGGCAACGGCCACTTGCAGCGGGTCGGTGGCGGGGACTGGGTGGCCATGGAACACGCGTTGAGTGAGGTCGTTTGAGTAAGGTTTTGGGAAACTCTCTGACGCAGAAAAAGGGCCAACCAATTCCCATTCTTGCTTTGAAAATGCAACCTTTTCAAAACTACTGTTTGTCGGCTTAATTGATTGGTCAAACTCGCGTACGAGGCGAGATAGTTCACCTGAGAAAGCGAAGTTCAATAGCGCGGGGGCATCCGAATCATGTTTTGGAAAAATCACGGTTACGTTGCTATTGAACGCGCCCCCTGCATAGAGAGTACAGGGAAGTGCCGACATTTGACTGAGGACAACACCGCGTTTACCCCAGGCCTTAAGTCCCTGCTTTCGTGCCAAAAATGCACCATCCTGGGACCAATCAATGACCGACTCAAGGCCGCTAAACATCTGCATCGAGTTGACACTGCCCTGCAGAGTCATCCAACGGTGGTCACTTTGTGACACCTCCCAAAAAAAACGGGTCAAGCGCTCGTCATCCCCAGATTTGATGCCCTGAACTGAGGATGCGTGTTCACCAAGAAATGTTGTCCCCCGTTCCAATTCATCAAAAAATATTGATGCACCGGGGTTCTTCTGAACGCTCACCTGTGAGACTGTTCGAAATTTTTCGACACGCAACAACTCGGACTTTGCTTCGTAACCCTTTTTTCTACCGCAATCTAAAGCCAGATAAGTCGCACCGGACATCGGTCGCCGATTTGTGATACCAAGGAGCATCACGTTAACTACCTCGCCAGTGATTTCTCGAAAAGCACTTGGTCCAAGGCGACATAAAAAATCCAGTCCTACCGCGGCGACTAGGTCGCGTCTCAATGCTTCGTAAGAGGGCTGAACGAGCCAGTCTTGCGGCAACACCAAATTCACAACGCCCACATCTTTCAAAGCAAGTTCTAAGCACCTAAGCAAGAAGGTCGAAGCAAGATTAGCTTTGCCTGTCGAGAAATTCTGCTCGATATAAGTCCGTAATTGCTCGTTTAGGTCGAGTCCTGCCCGGTAAGGCACATTAGTTACCACCAAGTGATAGCGCGCATCCAGCAGCCGGGCGGCTTCGAGCAGGCCTCGGGCGCTGATAGCCAAATCCCAGGCATCGTCATTCAAATCTTGCGCCCCGCCCCACAGGGTGCCGGGTTGCTCGCTGCTGAGGGCTTGCTCTATCAGCGTTTGCAGCGTCTCAAAGCTGGATGTGGCCAGGTCGTTTTTGATACTCAGCGACGGGTTGAGCAAGCTGCCCAGCAAGGGTGCTTGGGCAAACACACTGTGCAGCAGGCGCAACTCCTGGCGCAACAGTGAGGCGTTGGTCTGGCTGTCTGGCACCAACGCCTCCCAGTCTTCGGGCCGGGCCGACACGCGCAAACCGCAGCAGGCAATGCGCGGCGCAGGCATGTCTGGCCGCACGCCCAGCGGGTTGCCGTCTTCATCGGGGTAGCGCCAGGCGGCCAGGGCCAGGGCGAACACGGCAATTTCGACACAGCGCGGGTCAATCTCCAGCCCGTGCAGGTTGTGGGCAAGCACGGCATCGACTGCATCCAAGCCGCTCAAACCTTCGTCCGCCATGCGCAGCGGCACCAGCAGTAAAAATGCTGCCACCAAAAAGTGACCCGAGCCGCAACTGGGGTCAAGCAGCTTGAAATCGGTCAGGTGGTCGGGCCAGCCTTCAAAGTTGCCAGCCGCTGGAACCTTGCCCCCACCCCCAGCCCCGCCCCCCGAGGGGTCGGGGAGACCGTCTTCCAGCGTGCGCAAATACGGCATAGCCACCG
>Ga0210033_1001393_pt1 | contig 22110 bp, 16 predicted proteins | sample CryGeymeta201501_FD_185465 | JGI IMG/M metagenome (GOLD analysis project Ga0210033, IMG submission 185465) | Groundwater microbial communities from Crystal Geyser aquifers in Utah, USA - Crystal Geyser metaG 2015-01 (SPAdes) (version 2) | ecosystem: Environmental > Aquatic > Deep subsurface >... | reverse complement strand
CCGGGAGCAGGGGGCCGGGAGCAGGGGGCCGGGAGCAGGGGGCCGGGAGCAGGGGGCCGGGTGCGCCCGTGGGAGCGTCCCCGGCGCGCGCGAGGCGGCAAGGATAGTGCCCGCCCCCCCGGGTGCGCAAGAACACACGAGCGCGACGGAGCGACCGGCTGCCACCCTGGCCCGGCGGCGGTCCTGCCGCCACCCCTGCCACCGCCGAGGGCCCCCTGCCCACCTCCCCCGATCCCTCCGACGCCACCGACCTCGCCGACCTCCCGGCCCGGGCCGAGGAGGTGCGCGACTACCTCGTCGCGGTCCGCGGGGGCGCGCCCTTCCTGTCCTCGGTCGACGACCGGCTGCTGCTGGACTGGCTCCGCCAGGGGGTGCCGGTCACCCTGATCCTCGCGTCCATCGACCAGGTGGCCGACCAGCGCCGCCGCAAGCGGTCGAAGAGCCGCCTCACCCTGGCCGCGTGCAAGAAGACGGTGGAGAAGCAGCGCGCCGGCGCCGGAGCCGAGCGCCTGGGTGCTGGCGGTGGCGCGTCGGCCCCCCCCCGCGTGGCCGCTCCCCGCCTGGCCACGTTGGCGACCGAGGTCCGGGCCCTGCCCGTGCCGCCGGCCCTGGCCCCGGCGGCGACCGAGCTGGCCGCCGAGCTGGAGCTGCTGGCCGGCCAGACCGACCACGCCGACACCATCGGGCGGGCCGCCACGGCCGCCGTCACCCGCTTCCAGGCCCGAGCCTGGGAGGCCACGGCCCAGGAGCACCCCACCCTGCGCGCCCAGGCCGAGACCCAGCTCGCGAGCCTGCGCTCCGCCCTCTCGGAGCCTGACTGGGCGGCCCTCGTCGACGAGGTCGCCCATGACCTGGTGCGCCAGCGGACCCCCGTCGTGTGCGCCCGACAGGTGTGGGATAGGCTCGGTCCATGAGCACGACCGGCCCTGTCCTCCTGCCCGCCGAGGCGGCCCCGATTCGCGGGCAGGCAGGATGTCCCCGCTGCGGGGGCCTGGGCTACGCCGTCGGTGTGCGGGCGACCAACGCCTTCGCCGAGCTGTGCAGCTGCGTCGAAGCCTGCCCCCGCTGCCAGGGCCTGGGCCGCGTCGCGGTCGAACGCGACGGCATCCTGGTCACGGGCCGCTGCCGCTGCCAGCAGCTGCCCGACCGCATCGCCTTGTTCAACTACGCCCGCATCCCGGCCCGCCACGCCGAGAGCACCTTCGGCACCTTCTCGCGCGGCGCCCTGCAGAAGGGCGACGAGAACACCGCGCGGGCCATGACCGGCGTGCTGCGCTGGAAGGGTGACTTCTTCCCGCACAAGGCGCAGGGCCTGGTCCTGCACGGCCCCGTTGGGCGGGGCAAGACCCACCTGCTGGTGGCCCTGCTGCGCGACCTCATCTTCGAGCACGGGGTCGCCGCCCGCTATGTCGAGTTCAGCCGCCTGCTGGGCGAGCTGAAAGAGGGCTACGACCACGGGCAGGGCGACAGCCAGCTGCTCTCCGAGCTGGCCGACATCCCCATCCTGGCCATCGACGAGCTGGGCAAGGGGCGGGTGACCGACTGGGAGCTCACGGTCATCGACGAGATCGTGAACCGCCGCTACAACGGCATGCGCTGCACCCTGGGGGCGACGAACTACGCGCCCCAGCCGGCGACCGGCGTGCGTGAGGTCAACCTGGCGACCGTGGACGCCTCGCGCCAGACCCTGGGCGACCGCGTCGGGGACCGCGTCTTCTCGCGGATCAGCCAGATGTGCGCCTTCATCGAGGTCGGGGGCCCCGATATGCGCCCCCGCATGGGCAACTAGCCCGCAGGCGGCGCTCGCTGACGCTCAGCCGTCGGTGGGCGGAGTGACGGGCTGGGACGGGGTCGTCGCCTTGGCGGGGCGGGGCGCGGCCCCCTTGACCGACCTGGGACCCGTCTTCGGGGCCGCCTTGGCCGGCTTGACGGCGTCAGGGTCGTCGAAGATGCCCAGCTTGCGGTCGCGGACCTCTTCGGCCTTGCGCCGGACGTGGGACAGGCTGGGGTCGAGCTTCAGGGCCATGGCGTAGCGGTCGTAGGCCCGCTCCCAGTCCTGCTGGGCCACCCAGCGATCTCCCTCGTCGACGTAGCGGGCGGCCTCGGGCTCGGCGAGGGCGGCCAGGCCGGCGACGTGGTGGTCCCACAGCCGCGCGGCCAGCAGGGCCTGGGCCCGGTCCTCCTCGTCATCCGCGGCGGCGGCCCGCGCGACGTAGCAGGCCGCCACGGCTGTCTGGACCGGCTCCTCGTGCCGCGCCTTCCACCGCAGGTCCTTGAGCACGTGCCGGCTGGCGTCCTTGAAGGTGGGCCAGGCCGCGTCGCAGTCGCCGTCGGCCGCCTGCTGGAGGGACAGGGCCAGGTCCTGGTCGGCCTGGGCCAGGGCCTCGGCCCGGCTGGTCACCCGCACCGTCACGTCGGGCAGCAGGTACTCGCCGGGCAGGTAGACGGGCGAGGCGTCAGCACCGGGCAGCTCCTCGACCGGCACCTCGTCGATCGAGCGCAGGGCCCGCACCTGGCCGCTGACCTCGTCCAGCAGCACGACGCCCACCCGGTAGTCGCCGGCCGGCAGATCCGCCCCCACCGGCACGCGGTAGCGCCCGTGCACATCCTCGGCCCGCTTCCAGTCCTCGGGCCGATACCAGTCGTAGCCGGGCGCCACCGAGGCCACGCTGCGGTGCCCCTTGCCGTCGTCCAGGAAGACCAGGACGCGGAAGCCGTCCTTCTGGTGGGCGCCGGTGAAGACCAGGTGGGTGTACAGCTCGCCGCCGTTGGGCACGATGGGGCTGCGGATGTCGCTGTCGACCAGCTTGATGCCGCCGTCGAAGGCGACCCGGTGGGCGCCGGGGAAGACCTCGGCCTTGCCCACCATCAGCGACTTCTTGATGTTGTTGCCCACGTGCAGCTTGCGCCCGCCGATGGGGTAGCCCGGGATCTCCAGGTAGCCCTCCTTCCACTCCTGGAAGGTGTCGATGCGGCTGGTGCGGGCCCAGGCGCTGTGGACGTGGGCGAAGTCGGGCTGCTCCTCCTGGAAAATGTACTCCCGGATGAAGGGCTTGTCGTACTTGCGGTGCCGCGCGATGGGGATCTCGATGAGCCCCGCGATGTCGAGGATCCGCCAGCCCGAGAAGTACAGGTGGGCGCCCATGTCCACGTCGAGCAAGGTGACGTGGTCGATGTCGAGCTGCCGCTGGACCTGCTTCATGTAGTCGACACGCCGCCGGATGTCCCGGACCGAGGTCTCGGGGTTCGCCGCGAAGTCCGCCGTGTTTGCGATCTGCACCGCCCCGTAGGCAACGAGCAGGGCCAGGGTCGGCAAGCTCCAGGCCGGCAGCCGCCAGCTCGTGCGCGGCAGGGGGATCCCCCGGTCCAGCCAGGGCAGGCCGTCGAGCAGCTCGGCCAGCCCCAGGGCCAGCAGCGGGAACATGCTGACGCCGATGAGGTTGAACCAGCGGAAGGCCTTCATCCAGTCGTTGCCGCTGTAGACGACGAAGAAGATGCCGCCCGCCGCGAAGGCCCACAACATGCCCCGCGGCAGCCAGCCCCGGCGGCCGAAGCCGGACAGGCCCAGGCCCACCGCCCACACGAGCAGCGACCAGACCCGAAGCTGGACCCAGGCCGAGGACACCGGCCGCCACCAGTCCGGCAGGTGCGCGATGCCCTGGCGCCCGTCCCAGCCGATGACCACGGCCAGCCACGCGATGGCGACGATGCCGAGCCAGCGCCGCCAGCCGCGCATGCCCGTCATGGCCATGGGCAGCAGGGGCAAGCCGTAGGCCACCCCCGATACGCGGAAGTACTCGGTGACCTGGTGCCAGCCGCGTGTGTTCCAGCCGAAGGGCTGGAAGGTGTTCCCTGCGCCGAGCTTGGCGTAGTAGGTGTTGGGGAAGGGCCAGGCGAAGTACCAGTATCGCCACCCGTTGTAGGCCACGAAGGGCAGGACCAGCACCAGCACCCAGCCCACCAGGCCGCGCAGCCGCCGGTTGGCCACCGCCACCATGATCCGGGCCAGGCCGCCAATGGCCGCGTACATCATCCCGTCGGGGCGGGTCATGGTCAGCAGGAAGAACAGCAGCGCCGACCAGGGTCGGGACCCCTGGCCCGCGGACTCCTGCTCCTGCTCGACGCAGATCCGCCAGGACCCGGCCAGCAGCAGCAGGCCGAAGAGGGAGTTCTCCAGACCCGAGGCGTTCCAGATCACGATCTGGGGGGACAGCGCCATGAGCAGCGGCGCCAGCAGGGCCAGGTCGTCGGTGGGGGGGCGGCCGCTGTCCTGGGCCGGGGTGGCGGCCAGGTGGACCAGGGCCCGCCGGGACAGCGCCGCCGCCAGGGGCAGGCTGAGCATGCCGAAGACCGCGCCCATGACCTTGGTCGAGACCCAGGCCGAGACGCCCAGCGCGTAGAAGCCCGCCGTGAGGAAGGTCCACAACGCGTTGCTGTAGCCCTCGACCCGCTCGCCGCCCGGGTAGGCCGCCAGCCCCTCGCCGTTGACCAGGTTGCGGGCGTAGGCCGCGGAGATGCCCGCGTCCTCGATGTAGAAGGGCGAGCCGATGCAGAAGACCAGGTAGTGGACCAGGTAGACCACGCAGATGAGCCCGAGCAGCAGCGCATCCCGGCGCTGGCGCTCGTCCAGGCCACGCCACCACCCCTGCAAGCGCTCCGGCACCCGATCCATCCTGGTCCCTTGCTCTGGCCGCACGTGGCCGGCCCGACGCCGACCGCGTGCAGGCGGCTCGCGTCGCCTAGATCGTCTTCTTGATCCCCGCAGCCTGCTCGGCGGCGGCGGACTTCTTGGCGGCGAGCTGCTTCTTCATCTCGTCGAGCTGGGACCGGGCCGTGGCGCTGGCCGCCTTGCTCTTGATCTTCTTGAGCTTGGCGTCCAAGGACTCCTCGCCGATCTCCGAGCTGACGTCGGCCTCGGCCTGGACCTTGTGGATGCTCTCGCGCACATTGTCGAGCGCCTTGATGTCGGCGTCGGTGGACAGGCCGTCCAGGGTCTCGCGGATCTGGATGCGGGCCTGGGCGTTGGCCCGCTTGGCCAGCATCTCCTCCTTCTCGCGCTTGAGCTTCTCGATCTCGCCCTGGAAGGTGATGAGGCCCTGCTTGGCGTCCTCGGCCTGGGCGCTGACCTTCTCCAGCTCGGCCCGCAGCGTCGTGATCGACGAGGCCAGGGAGTCCCGGCGCTCGATGAGCACCAGGGCGGCTTCGTCCTCGCCCTCTTCCACCGCGACCGGGATCTGGATCTGGATCTCGGCCAGCTCCTTCTCCTTGGCCTCGAGCTCCGACTGCGTCTTGTTGCGCAGGTAGACGATGCCGCTGACCGCCTTCTTGAGCTCGCGGTGCTTCTTGATCCGCTCCTCGATGGCCGACTCGTAGACGGCTTCGGGGTTCTTGTTCTCGATGTCCGAGACCCACAGGCTCAGGAAGCCCTTCCAGACATTTGCGAGGCGGTCGAAGAAGCCCATGGAGTGCTCCGGGAGCGAGCGAGCGGGGGGAGGATCCAGTGGTACCACGCTGCGCCCTGCGGCGATGCGGCTGGATACGTCTGCCAGGCCGGCATATTGCGGCAGCACCTGCCTTCGCCACCGGAGCCCGGAATCCCGGCCTCCCCCGCCGTGCTCCGGAGCCCCCATGATCGCCGCTTCCACGCTGCTCGCCTTGTCCCTGGGGGCGACTGTCGCCCGGGCCAGCGACCAGCCGCCGGTCGCCCTGGCCGGGCAGGCCTTCCTGGCCTACCCCGGGGAGCGGATCATCCTGGACGGAAGCGCATCTTATGACCCCGAGGGCTACGAGCTGAGCTACGCCTGGACCCAGGTCCACGGGCCCGTGGTCCAGCTCGACAAGGCCGACACGGCCTTTCCCGAGTGGGACGCGGTCGTCTCGGGCACCTACAGCTTCGAGCTGGTCGTGAACGACGGGGTCCAGGACTCCGATGCCGACGACGTGGACGTCATCGTGGTGGACCCGAGCGTCGGGGGAGACGCCCAGGCCCAGGGCGGCTGCGGCGGCGGAAAGAGCGCCGGGTTGGTCTTGCTGCTACCGGGCCTGCTCGCGCTGCCGCGCCGACGTCGGAGCTAGCGGGTGGCCCGCAAGAAGCGGGGCGCCGTGCTGTGCAGCTCCTGTCGCCAGCTCATCAGCGTCCACGAGAAGCGCTGCCCCTACTGCGGGGCCGTGGCGCCGAGCCTGTTCGGCTTCGGGCCCGACCTGCACGTGCTCTTCCGGGACCACCTGGACCTCAGCCGCGTGACCATGGGCCTGTGCATCTTCATGTACAGCCTGTCCCTGATCATCGACCCGGGCTGCATCGACACGGGGATCCACCTGGGCTTCGCCTCACCGAGCAGCCCCGCCCTGGCCGCGCTCGGCATGACCAGCCGCGCCACCCTGCTGGCGGGCGCGTGGTGGACCCTGCTGACCGCCACCTTCCTGCACGGCAGCCTGATCCATATCGGCTTCAACCTGATGTGGATCCGCGCCCTGGCGCCCACGACCATCCGGGAGTTCGGCGCCGGCCGCTTCGTGATCCTCTACGTGCTGTCCGGTGTCGGCTGCTTCCTGCTGTCGGACCTGGTCAACGGCGCGCCCACCATCGGCGCCTCGGGCGCGGTCTTCGGCCTGATGGGCGCCCTGCTGGCCTACGGCAAGCGTCGCGGCGGCACCTTCGGGCAGGCCCTGCGACGCGACATGCTCTACTGGGCCGGCCTGGCCTTCTTCTTGGGCATGATGATGGGCGGGGTCAACAACACCGGCCACGCTGGCGGCTTCGTCACCGGCCTGATCCTGGGCTGGCTCATGCCCTACAAGGACCGCAAGCCCGAGACCCGCCTGGCCCAGATCAGCGCGCTGCTGCTCCTGGGCCTGACCGTCGCCGCCTTCGTCATCTCCTTCGTGACCATCGGGCCGCTGGTCCGGATGGGCGACTGCCCCTGAGGGCAGCCAGCCCGCCACCGCCGCCAGGGCTCGGGGCACCCGGTCTCAGGGCACGCAGTCGTTGACCGCGCCCGGCGTGCCGTAGTTGTAGCCGCCCGATGTCGAGTAGATCGTCGCCCCTGCGCACCAGCTTGCGGCTGCGTCGTTGCTGGTCGCGTCCAGCAACGTGGTCCCCAGCTCGGCGCTGACGCCGTCACTGTAGGGGAAGGTAGACGAGGAGAAGGTGACCGCGTCCATCATCACCGTGCCCATGGTGATGGTCAGCGCGCCACCGCTGTTGCCGAGCTGCCAGCTGGCGTTGTCGGCCACGCCGGCAGCGGGGTTGATGTAGGTGTTGGCGCCGTAGACGTAGTCGCAGGTGACGTCCGGCACGGTCGCGCTGTAGCAGAAGACCAGGTAGTCATGGGGCAGGATCGACAGGGCGGCGTCGGGGGAGACGTAGAAGGAGTTGTTCCCGCCCATCTGCTCCTGGAACTGCCAGTCGTCCAGGAACAGCGTGTAGGCCGTGGTGTTGTAGACCTCGAACCACTCGTTGGTCTCCGTACCCGACCCGATGCCGTTGATCATCGCCTCGTCGATGATCAGGTCCCCCGCGGACACGAAGTCCTCGTCGATGTACTCGTCGCAGTCATTGTCCTGCATGTCGTCCAGCTCGGGGGCACCAAAGTGGACCGTCGTGTCGGCGTCGTTGCAGTCGTCGCCGCCGGCGTAGGTGTCGATGTCATGGCCGTCGCCATCGAAGTCGTAGTCGCTGCCGCCGCTACAGTCCTGGTCCGTACCGTCGTACCAGACCTCGGTCGCGCCGGGGTGGATGGCCGAGCTGGCGTCGTTGCAGTCCGTGCCGCCGGTGTGGCTGCTGATGTCGTAGGTGTCCCCGTCGGCGTCGTAGTCGCTGCCGCCGCTGCAGTTCTGGTCGACACCGTCGTACCAGATCTCGGTCGCGCCGGGGTGGATGGCCGAGTTGGCGTCGTTGCAGTCCGTGCCGCCGCTGTGGCTGCTGATGTCGTAGGTGTCGGCGTCGGCGTCGTAGTCACTGCCGCCGCTGCAGTTCTGGTCGACGCCGTCGTACCAGATCTCGGTCGCGCCAGGATGGATCGCCGAGTTGGCGTCGTTGCAGTCCGTGCCGCCGTGGGCGCTGCTGTCGTAGCTGTCGGCGTCGGCGTCGTTGTCCGAGAGGCCGTCGCAGTTCTGGTCGGTGCCGTCGTACCAGGTCTCGGTCGCGGCCGGGTTGATCGCGGCGTTGGCGTCGTTGCAGTCGTTGCCCGGCAGGCTGCCCGAGCCGGACACGTAGGTGGTGGCCAGGCCCACGTAGCTGGTGGGCACGTAGAGGTCGCTGTCCTTGTCGTAGTCGTCGTTGCTCGAGCAGTTGCTGTCGACGCCGTCGTACCAGCTGTCGCTGTGCCCCGGGTTCACCGCCGAGGTCGTGTCGTCGCAGTCGTTGCCCGGCAGCGCGCCCGAGCCCGACACATAGGTCGTGGCCCGCCCGACGTAGGCCGTCGGCACGTAGAGGTCGCTGTCCTTGTCGTAGTCGTCGTTGCCCGAGCAGTTGCTGTCGACGCCGTCGTACCAGGTGTCCGTGTGCCCCGGGTTCACCGCCGAGGTCGTGTCGTCGCAGTCATTGCCCGGCAGGCTGCCCGAGCCCGAGACGTAGGTCGTGGCCAGGCCGACGTAGACGGTGGGGACGTAGCTGTCGCTGTCCTTGTCGTAGTCGTCATTGCCGCCGCAGTTGCTGTCGACACCGTCGTACCAGGTGTCGCTGTGCCCCGGGTTCACCGCCGAGGTCGTGTCGTCGCAGTCGTTACCCGGCAGCGCGCCCGAGCCCGACACATAGGTCGTCGCGCGGCCCACGTAAGAGGTCGGCACGTAGCCGTCGCTGTCCTTGTCGTAGTCGTCGTTGCCCGAGCAGTTCGTGTCGATGCCGTCGTACCAGGTGTCCGTCCGGCTGGGGTTGACGGTCACGACGGTGTCGTCGCAGTCGTTGCCCGGCAGGCCGCCGGAGCCCGACACATAGGTCGTCGCCAAGCCGACATAGGCGGTCGGCACGTAGCCGTCGGCGTCCTGGTCGTAGTCGTCGTTGCCCGAGCAGTTCTTGTCGACGCCGTCGTACCAGGTGTCGCTCGCGGCGGGGTTGACCGACGCGACCGTGTCGTCACAGTCGTTACCCGGCAGGCTGCCTGAGCCCGACACATAGGTCGTCGCCAGGCCGACGTAGGTGGTCGGCACGTAGCCGTCGCTGTCCTTGTCGTAGTCGTCGTTGCCGCCGCAGTTGCTGTCGACGCCGTCGTACCAGGTGTCGCTGTGGCCGGGGCTCACGGCCGAGGTCGTGTCGTCGCAGTCGTTGCCCGGCAGCGCACCCGAGCCCGAGACGTAGGTCGTCGCCCGGCCCACATAGGGGGTCGGCACGTAGCCGTCGCTGTCCTTGTCGTAGTCGTCGTTGCCCGAGCAGTTCTTGTCGACGCCGTCGTACCAAGTGTCGCTTGCGGCGGGGTTGACCGACGCGACCGTGTCGTCGCAGTCATTGCCCGGCAGGCTGCCCGAGCCCGACACATAGGTCGTCGCCAGGCCCACGTAGGCATCGGGCACGTAGCCGTCGCCGTCCCTGTCGTAGTCGTCGTTGCTGCCGCAGTTGCTGTCGACGCCGTCGTACCAGGTGTCGCTGTGGCCGGGGTTGACCGAGGCGGAGGTGTCGTCGCAGTCATTGCCCGGCAGCGCGCCCGAGCCCGAGACGTAGGTCGTCGTCCGGCCCACGTAGAGGTCGGGGACGTAGCCGTCGCTGTCCTTGTCGAAGTCGTCATTGCCCGAACAGTTCGTGTCGATGCCGTCGTACCAAGTGTCGGTGCGGCCCGGGTTCACCGTCGAGACCGCGTCATCGCAGTCGTTGCCCGGCAGGCCGCCCGAGCCCGAGACATAGGTCGTCGTCAGGCCGACGTAGGCGGTCGGCACGTAACCGTCGCCGTCCTTGTCGTAGTCGTCATTGCCCGAACAGTTCGTGTCCTCCCCGTCGTACCAGGTGTCCGACTCCCCAGGGTTGACCGAGTTGTCGGTGTCGTCGCAGTCGTTGGCCGACAGCGTGCCGGTGTAGACGCTGCTGTAGCCGTTGGGGATGTAGCCGTCGTAGTCGGCGTCCCAGTCGTCGTAGCTGTCGCAGTTGGCGTCGGTGCCGTCGTACCAGGTGTCGATGGCGCCCGGGTAGACGCCAAGCGCGCCCAGGCCGGCCGGGTCGGCCTCGCCGCAGGCGCCGGGATCGTCGTCGTCCAGGCAGTCGTTGCCCGTCGAGCCGTCCCGCTGGTACACGCACTCGCTGTCGTAGCCGTCGCCGTCCTTGTCGAAGTCGCTGTCGCTCGCACAGTCGGCGTCGACCCCGTCGTAAGGCTCGTCGCTCGCCCCGGGGTGCACCTGGTCAGGATCCAGCAGGGTCCCGCCGTTGATCGGCACCAGCACATTGGTGGAGTCGACCTCTGAGGGACGGTCCGCGGCGTCGTCGAAGCAGTCGCCGCTCTTGCCCGTGGGGATGGGCAGGGGGGCCTCGCCCGAGCCCGAGGCCGCCACCCGCGCCGCGTAGTCCGAGGCCCAGTAGCCGTCGCCGTCCTGGTCACCGTCGTTCTCGTCGCAGCGCTCGTCGTAGCCGTTGTACCAGACCACCGGGGCCGTCGGGTCGGGCACCCGGCCGGGGTCGGTGTCGTCGCAGTCGCCCGCCGGCAGCGCACCGGAGCCGGCCACGTAGGTCGTCGCCAGCCCGCTGTACTCCAGGGGCACGTAGCCGTCGGCGTCCTGGTCGTAGTCGTCGTTTCCGGCGCAGTCGGTGTCGATGCCGTCGTACCAGGTGTCCGTGGCGTCGGGGTTGATGGTGTCCAGGGTGTCGTCGCAGTCGTCACCCGGCAGGCTGCCTGAGCCGTCGATGTAGGTCGTCGCCATGCCCGCGTACTCCGTGGCCACGAAGCCATCGGAGTCCTGGTCGTAGTCGTCGTTCCCGGCGCAGTCGCTGTCCAGGCCGTCGTACCACTCGTCGGTGGCCCCGGGGTTCACCGTGGCCACGCTGTCGTCGCAGTCCCCGGACGGCAGATCGCCGGCGTCGGCCGCGTAGGCGGTCGGCACGTAGCCGTCCGCGTCGGCGTCGAAGTCGTTGTCTCCGGCGCAGTTCTGGTCGAAGCCGTCGTACCAGGTCTCGGCGGCGCCGGGGAAGATGTCGGCCCCGCTCAGCCCGGTCCCAGCCGGCCCCTCCTTGGCGTCCCAGCAGTCCCCCTCTGCAGGGGACACTCCATCGCCATCCTGATCCACGAGGGACCACGAGCTCGAACAAGCGGCCAGCAGCGGTGCCAGCAGCACCAGGCGAGACGTCCAGCGCACCATCGAGCCCTCCGGGGGAGCACAGGGTAGCCCCGCCGTGCCCTCCTGATCAACCCGCATGATTCGGAGGGAGGGTCGGGCGCCTACATTCCGACGCCTGGAACCAGGAAGACCGCCCCCGAGGCCGAGTCGAAGCCCGGCGCGCCGACGACCAGGTCTGGGTAGCCGTCCCCGGAGAGGTCGCCCGTCCCGACCGCGATGGCGCCGGCGCAGTCGCCGGTGGCCGTGCCGGTGAGGCCCGTGTCGGCGTCGGTCGAGGCCAGGGTCCCGATCATGCCGCCCGTGAACAGGTAGATGGCGCCCGCCGACGAGGAGCTGGAGCAGCTGTCCCGGCCACCTTCGCCGATGGCCACGTCGGCGTGACCGTCGGAGCCCAGGTCCCCAACGATGGACACCGAGATGCCGAGCTGATGGCCCGCCGTGCTGCCCCGCAGGATGGCGTCGGCCGAGGCCAGGGAGCCGCCGCTGGGGGCGGCCGTGCCGAGCACCAGGTAGGCCGCACCCACCGAGCTCGAGCCCTGGTTGTAGGCACCGATCAGCAGGTCCGGGCGCCCGTCGCCGTCGACGTCCCCGCCGCCGCCTACGTCATCGCCGGCGTAGTCGCCGGCCGCCTCGCCCGTCCACCGGGCGTCGGCGTCGGCGGCCGAGGTGGCCCCCGCAAGCGGGCCCAGGAACAGGTAGGCGCTGCCGGCGTCGGAGCCGCTGGTGTCGTCCTTCCAGGAGCCGCCGATCACGTCGTCCACGCCGTCGCCGTCGATGTCCCCCGCGGCGTGGAAGCCGCGCGAGAAGCCGTCGTCCGCCGAGTCGCCGTACAGGATGGCCGTCGCCGCCGAGCTCACGCTCACCGCGCCGGTGCCCGCGTTGGTGAAGACGTAGACCGCGCCGTCCCCGGTCGTGGCCTGGTCCGCCAGGGTCGTGCCGATGGCGAAGTCCGTGACGCCGTCCCCGTCGACATCGCCGAGGTTCTCGGCGCGGCGCCCGAAGTAGTCCCAGCTCGCCACGCCCTTGAGGACCCAGTCGGCGCTGCCCAGGCCCAGGCTGCCCGAGGCCGGGCCATAGACGACGTAGCCGCGGCCGGCTGCGCTGGTGCCCGCGTTGGTCGCCCCCACGATGGCGTCGGAGTAGCCGTCGCCGTCGATGTCGGCGAGGGCCACGGCCCGCCCCGCCTTGTCGCCGCCGTTGACCGAGCTCAGGGTCAGGTCGGCGGCGTCCGCCGTCAGGCTGACCGTGACCGGGCCCAACACCACGTAGGCCTCGCCCCCGCTGCCGGCGTTGCGCGCGCCGACGATCACGTCGGCCTGGCCGTCGCCGTCCAGGTCGCCGCCGTCGACCACCAGGCCCAGGTCGTCGTTGTTCGAGGCGCCCGTGATCCGAACGGCCACATCGCCCAGCGCGATGGCGGGGTCCAGGGCGCAGGCGTTCGCCGTGCCGTCGCAGTCGTTGTCCTGGTAGTCGTTGCAGATCTCGGTCGCGCCCGTGTAGCAGACATCGCAGGTGTCATCGCAGTCATCGGCGTTGTCGACGAAGCCCGACGGCGCGATGCAGGCCGCGGTGGTGCTCGCCGGGTCGCCGTAGCTGTCGCCGTCGGCGTCCCGGTAGAAGGTGGTGGTGTCGACCGCCGTGGCCTCATCGGCCACGCCGTTGCAGTTGTCGTCCACGCCCACGGTGCTGCAGCGCTCGTCGGCGCCTGGATGCACGTCGAAGTCGGTGTCGTCGCAGTCGCCCGCGACGTCGGAGAAGGCCACGGGCTCCTCGCAGGCCTGGGTGCTCAGCGTGGACAGGCCGTAGTTGTCGCCGTCCAGGTCGCTGTACCAGGTCCGCGTGTCGATGGCGGTGGCCTCATCCACGTGGCCGTCGCAGTTGTCATCCACGCCCACCGTGGCGCAGCGCTCGTCGGCCGCCGGGCTGATCGACCCGTCGGCGTCGTTGCAGTCGGCGTCGTTGTCGACGTAGCCGGAGGGCGGGTTGCAGGCGGCCACGGCGTCGCCGCTGGTGCCGTAGCCGTCATCGTCATGGTCGGCGTACCAGGTGGGCGCGTCGCTGGCGGCCTCGTCCACCGAGCCGTTGCAGTCGTCGTCCACGCCGTTGCAAAGCTCGTCGGCGCCGGGGTGGACCGAGGCGTTGGCGTCCTGGCAGTCGCCGCCCACGTCCACGTAGCCCTCGGGCTGGTCGCAGGCGCTGGTGCTGGCGCCGCTGTCGCCGTAGCCGTCGACGTCCCCGTCCGCGTACCAGGTCCGGACCGAGGCCGGATCCACGCTGTCGTCGGCCCCGTCCACCAGGCTGTCGCAGTCGTTGTCGACGTCGTCGCAGACCTCGGTGGCGCCGGGGTTGATCAGCGGCGCGGCGTCGTCGCAGTCGTCGCCGCTGCTGCCGTCGGCCCGCGGGTGGTCCGCGGCGTCGTATCCGTCCACGTCGGCGTCGAAGTCGTCGTTGCCGCCGCAGTCCTGGTCGATGCCGTCGTACCAGCTGTCCGGGGCCCCGGCGTGGGTCTGGGCGGCGTCCACCAGGGTCATGCCCGGCACCAGGGCCTGGCCCTCGGGCACCGTCGTCGGGTCGTCCCAGCAGTCCCCGCCCGGCAGGGTGCCGGCGTCCAGCAGGCCGTAGGTCGCCAGGCCCACGTAGGCGTCGGGCACGAAGCCGTCCTGGTCGGCGTCGAAGTCGTCGTTGCCGCCGCAGTCCTGGTCGTAGCCGTCGTACCAGCGCTCGACGGCGCCGGGGTGGATGTCGGCGCCCGTCAAGGTGGAGCCGTCCGGACCGGTCGGGCTGTCCCAGCAGTCGCCCTGGGCGACCGTGTAGCCGTCGCCGTCCACGTCTTGGGCGGTCCACCGCGCCGAGCAGCCCGCCATCAGCGTAGGCAGCACCAGCGACAGGGCGGGGAGCAGGGAAGAATGCCGGGAGGTGAGCATGCGAAGGCCCCTTGACGGCCGCCATGCTAACGCGAGTGCCCCCCCCCTGTACGAGGGTCACTCTCACCGGCCCTCGACCCTCGGCCCTCCACCGCCTGCCCCGCGGGCCGCTCCCTCCCCCCTTTTCCAGCGCCTCACCCTTGACGCTGCGCTGTCGGCGCACATGAACACGCCGGCGGCCGGGCGACGGGCGCCCGGAGGATTGCATCGCCATGATCCGCGTCGAAGGACTCGACAAGCGCTACGGAACCTTCCACGCCGTCCGCGACGTGAGCTTCGAGGTCGCCAAGGGAGAGGTGGTCGGCTTCCTCGGACCCAACGGGGCCGGCAAGACCACGACCATGCGCATCCTGTGTGGCTGCATCGGCGCCACCAGCGGCCGCGCCCTCATCGGCGGCAAGGACGTCCTGGAGGATCCGCGCGGGGTCAAGCGGCGCATCGGCTACCTGCCCGAGGTGCCGCCGGTCTACCCGACCATGACGGTACGCGACTACGTGCGCTTCGCCGCCTCGCTCAAGGAGGTCGACGACATCGCGGGCGCCACCGAGAAGGTCCTGCAGCGGGTCGGCCTGGCCGACGTCGGGCACCGGGTCATCGAGCACCTCTCCAAGGGCTACCGGCAGCGCGTCGGTCTGGCCCAGGCCCTGGTCCACGATCCCGACGTGTTGGTGCTGGACGAGCCGACCAGCGGCCTGGACCCCGCCCAGCGGGTCGAGATCCGCGAGCTGCTCCGCGAGCTGGCCGCCGGCGACCGCACGGTCATCCTCAGCACCCACGTGTTGGGCGAGATCGAGGCCGTGTGCAAGCGCGTCATCATCGTCAACCAGGGTCGGATCGTGACCCAGGACCGCATCGAGAACCTGGCGCGCTCCGGGCTGAGCCGGCTGCGGGTCGCCCGACCGGGTCCCGAGGCACGGGCCGCCCTGGCCGCTGTGCCCGGCGTCGCCTCGGTGCTGGTCCCGGCCGAGGAGGCCGGCAACGGCGCCTACCGGGTCGAGGCAGCCCCGAACCATCCCGGCACCGAGGAGGCCCTGCGCACCGCCATCGCCGCCGCCGCCGTGCCCTTCGGCCTGCTGGAGCTGGGTCCCGCCGAGCGCCTGGAGGACGTCTACCTGCGGCTCACCTCCGGCGCGGGCCCCGACCCGCGGGACGGCGGCCTCGCCCTGCCCCCCCCCGACGCCCCCCCTGACGCTGAGGTGGCCTGATGCGCGCGACCCTGGCCATCGCCCGTCGTGAGCTGCAGCAGTACTTCGCCACCCCCATGGGCTGGCTGTGCCTCTGCGGCTTCGTGCTGGTGACCGGCTTCTTCTTCGCAGTGATGATGACCGAGCTCTCGGTCCAGGCCAGCCAGGCCGCCTTCAACCCCTACCAGCAGGACCAGGTCAACCTGAACGAGTGGTTGATCCAGCCCTTCTTCGCCAACACCGGCGTCATCCTGCTGCTGCTCTCGCCGGCCCTGTCCATGCGCCTCTTCGCCGAGGACAAGAGCCAGCGCTCCATGGAGCTGCTGCTGTCCTCCCCGATCAGCAGCGGCCAGATCGTGCTGGGCAAGTACCTGGGCGCCTTGGGCTTCCTGGCGGTGCTGATGGCCGGCACGCTGCACTTCATAGCCATCCTGTACTGGCTGGGCAGCCCCGACCCGGGCGTGCTCGCCGCGAACTACGTCGGCACCTTCCTGCTCGCCGCCACCTTCCTGGCGGTCGGCATGCTGGTCAGCGCCTTCACCGAGAGCCAGGTCGTGGCCCTGGTCGTGAGCTTCGGCCTGCTGCTGGTCCTGTGGCTCATCGGCGGCATCGACAGCCTGGCCCCGGCCGGCTGGGGCCAGGTGCTCACGCACATCGGCATGACCAGCCACAGCGATCAGCTCTCCAAGGGGCTGCTCCACATCGAAGACGTCGTCTACTTCATCACTTTCATCGGCTTCTTCCTGTTCGCCACCTGGCAGCGGGTCGAGGCGTGGCGCTGGCAGTAGGGAGCCCGACATGCGTTCGTGGAGCTGGATCCTGGGCTTCCTGGGTGGACTGGGCCTGCTGGCCTTCGTCGCCTATGCCGTCTTCGTCGACCAGATCGAGACCCCCTACGCCATCGCGGGCGGGGTCTCGGCCGGCCTGGTCGCCACCTGGGTGTGGCTGGACTGGTACGACCTGCAGAAGGCCGCCCAGGCCCGCGGCAGCCGCTACTCCTTCAACGCCACCCTGCTGGTCGTGGTCGTGGCCGGCATCGCGGTCGCGCTGAACATCCTCTCGCACCGCTACGACAAGCGCTACGATCTGACGGCCAGCCAGCGCTTCGCCCTGTCCGAGCAGACCCTGAAGGTGCTGGGCGGCCTGCAGCAGGACGTGGAGGTCACCGCCTTCTTCCAGACGGGCAGCCCCGAAGAGTCCAGCTTCAAGGACCTGAGCGCCGGCTACACCGTGGCCAGCCCGCACGTGAAGGTGTCCCTGCACGACCCGGTCCGCGAGCCGATGCTCAGCCAGCAGGACAAGATCAAGAGCAGCTACGGCACGGTCATCGTCAAGGTCGGCGACAGCAGCCAGCGCCTGGAGTCGGACTTCGGTGAGGAGGCGCTGACCAACGCCCTGATCCGCGCCACCTCAGGCACGCACCACGTCGTGTGCTTCGTCACGGGGCACGGCGAGGTCGACGCCGAGGACAGCCAGGACCCCACCGGCATGGGCCTGGTCACGACCAAGCTCAAGGGGCAGAACTACGAGGTCCACCATGTCAGCCTGGTGCGCGAGGGCGGGGTCCCCGGCGACTGCGAGGTCGTGGTCGTCGCCGACCCCCAGACCGACTGGCTGGCCCCCGAGCTGGAGGACCTGGCGGCCTACGTCGCGGGCGGCGGCAAGGTCATCACCATGCTCGACCCGGCCCACGCCCCCGGCTTCGCCGCGGACCTGGCCCGCTACGGCATCAAGGTGGGCGACGACATCGTGGTGGAGGCCAACCCCAAGTACCAGCTGGTCGGCGGCGACGCGACCTACCTGGTCCTGGACGCCGACAGCTTCGTGCCGCACCCGCTGACCGAGGCCGCCAAGGGCATGGTCATCTTCCGGGTGGCCCGCTCGGTGGGCGTGACCGACCCCATCCCCGGCATCACGGACACGGTCCTGGCCCGCTCCACGCCCTATGGCTGGGCCGAGACCACCCTGGACGGCAGCACCCCGCCCAAGCCCGACGACGGGGACACCGTGGGCAACGTCCCGCTGATGACCCTGGCCGAGGTGAGCGACCCCGCCGCCGTCGCCGTGGGCTCGCGGGCCGTGGGCTCCAGCGCCGCCGGGATGGGGGGCATCCCCCTGGTGCCGCCGGTCGCCGATGCCGCCACGCCGGATGGTGCGCCGGATGGTGCGCCGGATGGTGCGCCGGATGGTGCGCCGGATGGTGCGGTGGCGCCCACGCCCGCGCTGCCGGCCTCCAGCACCCAGGCCACCGCCCCGGTCGTGCGCAAGGCGGGTGGGCGCGTCCTGGTCATGGGCGACTCCGACTTCGCCGCCAACGAGCTGCTGGGCCAGGGCAGCAACCAGGACCTCTTCCTCAACGCCGTGGCCTGGATGGTCGGCGAAGAAGACCAGGTCAGCATCCGCCCCAACGCGGCCAGCAGCGCCAGCATCACGATGAACTTCCTGCAGGGCCTGGGGGTGTGGCTGGTCTGCCTGCTGCTGGTGCCGGGCGCCGCCATCGGCGTAGCCCTGGCCACCTGGCGCAAGCGCCGCACGCTCTAGTTGCGGGGGGAGGATGCCTCCCCCCGACGCGCTATCGCGCCCCCCTCCCCGCGCCTTACGCGCGCGCGCGCTTGCAGCGCGAGTCGCAGGGGGAGGATGCCTCCCCCTGACGCACGACACCCCGCGGGGGCACCGCGGGGCATCGGAGGTAACAGGGCAAGGGAGCGAGGCGCCGGAGCGCCCCGGCGTCGGCCTAGCCCAGGATCTGCTGGAGCTTGGTGGCGAGGCCGATGTTCGAGGCCTTGAGCTTGCCCATCATGAAGGCCTGCATGGCCTTGCTGGGGTTGTCCAGGATGCCCTCCCAGGTGGCCCGGTCGGTCGTGATGATGCAGGTCGGGCTGTCGGAGGGGCCCTCGGCCACGCCCGCCGTCTCGTCCCCGTCCAGGCGCAGGGTCCAGGTCCCGGCGTCCTTGATGTCGAACTGGAAGATGGCCCCCATGGTCTTGAGGTCCGGGTTGTTCTCGAGCTTCTCGGGGAGGTAGGTGCTGAAGAACTCGTTGGTGTCGGCCATGGGAGGCTCCGTCGTCGAAGGGATCGAGGGGGGCGCAGGGCAGCGCCGGAACGAGCGAACGCGACCCGATGTCGCGCCCGACAGCCCCGTGCTTGTACCGCTGACCCTCCACCGGGGCAAGCGGCAGACGTGCAAGTCCCGAAGGACCGGATCAGGCCCGCAAGCCCAGGGCCCGCGCGAAGGGCAAGGCCTCCCGCAGGGGGAAGGACCACTGCCCCGGCGGCCGCTGGCCGGGGAAGCCGTGGTAGTCGCTGCCCCCGGTCACGAGCAGGCCGTGCTTGTGGGCCAGCCGGAGCAGGGTGCTGCGCTCGCTGCCCCGCAGACCCGGCCGACAAGCCTCGAGGCCCTGCAGGCCCGCGTCAACGAAGGCGGCCAGCCAGGACTGCACAGCGTCCAGCGGCGGGTGGGCCCAGGACGTGAAGCCCCCGGCCTGCCGGGCCATGCCGATGGCCTCCCGGTAGTCCAGCGCGACCAGGGGCACGTTGCCGGTCCGGTGACCGGCGTAGCGTCGGAAGGCCTCTTCGAGGTCCCGCACGTGTCCCGCGTCCACCAGGGCCTGGGCCAGGTGCAGGCGCGTCAGGGCCCGCTCGCCGCGGCGGGCGAGTTCGTCAGGGGGCGGCACGCCGTCCAGGCCCAGGCGGGCCGCGGCCTGGGCGTAGCGCTCGGCCCGGGCCTCGCTCAGGCTGCGGAGCAGCTCGGCGAAGTGACCGGGTACGGTGCCCGGGAAGTACACCAGCAGGTGGTACTCGCGGCCCTCGTGGACCCCGGAGACCTCTGCCGCGTGCACGACGCGGATGGTGCGGCCACCGACCCGCCATGTACCCGGCTTCAGGGCCGGCACGCTGTCGTGGTCGGTGAGGGCCACGACGTCCAGGCCCCCCTCGGCGCAGCGCTGGAGCAGCAGCTCCGGGGCCAGGCGCCCGTCCGAGCGGTCGCTGTGCATGTGCAGGTCGAAGCGGGCCCGGGGCGGCAGGACCGCGTCGGCGGGCGTCGGCACGTGGGTGGGCGGCGGGCTCACCGGGCCGCGGGGGCTTCGCCCAGCATGTCGCCGAGCAGGCGGGTGTGGGCTTCGATGACCGCCCGCACCTCGGCGACGAGCCGGATCTTGGAGGTCCGCAACACGACGACCTCCTCTTGGATGTTGCGGCGCTCGTCGGCGCTGGCCATCAAGATGCGCTCGGACTCCAGCCGCGCCTCTCCCACGATGACGTCGGCCTCTCGCCGGGCATTGCGCTGCAGCTCGTCGGACAGGCGGCGGGCCAGGTGCAAGGTCTCCTTGATGTCCGACTCCGAGCCGCGCAGCTCCTCGATCTCCGACTCGCGCCGCTGCACGGTCTCGCGCAGACGCTGGTTCTCCTTGAGCAGCTCCTCCATGGACTCGCGCACCTGGTCCAGGAAGGCCCGCACCTCGTCCGAGTCGTAGCCCCGGCGGCCGGGGGTGAACTGCTTCTGGATGATGTCGAGAGGGGTGACTCGCATGGCAGGCAGTATATCGGGTCAGCCGCTGCCAGGGGTCAGCCGGGCGGCCCACTCCAGGCGATGGCGGCCCGCGGGTCGGTGGCGTGGATGTCGTCTTGCAGCGCGGCGACGGGATCCGCTGCCCGCCGGGCCTCTGCCACGCGGTCGAGGAGGGCGGGGATCCCGTGGGCGCTGCTGATGACGAGCGCGTCCTGGCCCTTCAGGTGAAGGCGGTAGTCCCCCTCGCCCGTGGCCCAGGCGCCCTTGCCGGCCTGGACATCGTGGGCGACGACCTCCAGCCGACCCTCGCGGCGGACGACCACGTCCAGGACCGCCAGCTCGTCGGTGTCGAAGCGCAGGTCCCAGCCATCGGTGGTCGAAGCGAAGCGCGTCTGCAATGGGTAGATCGGCGGCTCCTGCGGACCGCGCAGCACCAGGTAGCCGACCCCAGCGGCCAGGCCGACCAGGCCCGCGGCGGCGAGCCACCACCGGGTGGCCTTGGGGGGCGGCGGAAGGGGCGTCGGCAGCTCGCCCAGGCCCATCACCTCGCCCCAGGGGCGCGAGCGCGCGGCCTCGACCGCCTGGAGCGGCAGGGGGCCCACCATGCGGCCGCGCTGCCAGCGGCCCGAGCCGGCGAGCAGGGCGCCGCGCAGGTGGTGGCGGGCCGGCGTGCCCTCCAGGGCCAGGCCGCGCAGCAGCTCGCCCACGGCCTCGAGCTCGGTGTCGTCGATGACCCAGGCGTCCGCGCCCACGGCCAGGGCACGGCCCTGGAGCGCGGCGCCCAGGGCGGCCCGGTGGCGTCGGCCATCGGGGTGCAGGAGCAGGGCCAGCACGCGGCGGCGATCCGCCGGGCGGACCGGCGCGCCATCGGGTGCGAAGAGATCGCCGGAGGACAGGACCCCCCCGCGCACCAGGCGCACGGCGCGGCTGCAGCGTGGGCAGCGGTCCGCGTGGGCCCGCCCCTCATCCGTGAGCAGGCCCACCGGCCCCGGGCAGCCCGGCTCGGCGACCCGCGCCACGCGCCCGACCAGGGCGTCCAGGCGGGCCACGGACCAGCCGCTGAGCGACATGCCCTCTTCGACCGCGATGGTGCGCAGGGTCTCGCGGATGCCGCCGCGGGCCCCTTCCAGGCGGCTGGGGTCGAGGGCGGCGCTGCGCGCGACGGCCTCCAGCGTGAAGCCGTCGCCGTAGTGTAGGCGGAAGACCGCGTCGCCCACCTGGTCCAGCGAGGCCGCCAGGCGGCGGCGCCACGACGCCGCGACGGGGAGCGAGAGATCGGGATCGACGACGGGGCGGCGGTAGCGGCCGTGGCGCACGCGATCGAGCCACTCGGCCACGGCGCCGCTGGCCAGCTCCTCGGCCTCGACCGCGCCGACGCCGGTCGGCAGGCTGCGCAGGACGTGCTCGCGGGCCTCGGAGAGCACGTCGGGCCGCACGGACACGCCCGCCAGGACCAGGTCCCAGGCCACGCGCACAGTCACAGGTGCCCACAGGCTTCGAGCCGTGTCCAGGGATCGGTCGTGGGCGGTTGCGACGGGCATGGTATTGGCCCGTCAAGACTAACGCGAGAAACAACCGCAGAGCACGTCGATCTACGCCGAAGCGCAAAGCAGCGCCCGCCACGGCCGTGCGCGCCCCGGGCCGAGCCCGGGGGCACCCGACTCAGGCGGCGTCGCGAACCGGCGCGCGGGAGCTTTCTGCCGCCAGGAGGTCGTTGATGACCGCCGCGGTCGCCACACTGGCCAGCTCCTCATCGCCGTACAGTTCCATGAACCGGGCGTAGAAGATGCTGATCAGCTCACCGATGTTGGACTCGTGGTTGCGGGACATCGTCAGCCTCCTGGGGCGAACCACCGGGCTCGCACCTGGTTGTTGAGCACGAACCGTGCCAGCTCTCTGGACCCCGGTCGCCGGTGGAGTGAGTGAGGCCGGCGCGCGCTCGCGTCGGGGCTCGCCACATGGACGGGCCAGACAGGCGTATCAATCGTCCGACAATGTCAAGGATGTCGAACGCACCCGGCCCAGATGTGGAACAGGTGCGGGACGGTGCGGGACAACCCAGGCGCCCCGAACGGGACGTGGAACGCCCCTCAGAGCGCGGCTGCGGCCGCGCAGGGTCCCAGAGCGCGGCTGCGGCCGCGCAGGGTCTCAGAGCGCGGCTGCGGCCGCGCAGGGTCTCAGAGCGCGGCTGCGGCCGCGCAGGGTCTCAGAGCGCGGCTGCGGCCGCGCAGGGTCT